>JABLTO010008152.1_pt1 | contig 19804 bp, 20 predicted proteins | sample 7160091 | NCBI WGS metagenome assembly JABLTO01 (sample SAMN14651225, study PRJNA627086) | human gut metagenome | isolation source: feces | host: Homo sapiens
CCCGACGCCGTGGGCGCGGCGGCGCTGGAGCACCTGCTGGTCACGCGGCACATGGTCCGTTCCATGCCCCGGCAGTTCGGCGCGCTGACGCCGGTGGCGGCCCTGGCCACCGGCGTGCTGGCCCGCACGGGGGTGGAGACGCTGGAGCTGATCCGCGGCGCAGCGGACCGCCTGCACCCCTCGGTGGTCATCGCCATCGACGCGCTGGCCGCCCGCAGCCGTCACCGGCTGTGTGCCACCGTGCAGCTGGGGGACACGGGCCTGATCCCCGGCAGCGGCGTAGGCAATCACCGCAAGGCGGTCAACGCCCGGACGCTTGGCGTGCCGGTCATCGCCCTGGGCGTCCCCACGGTCATCGACGGCGCGGCCCTCTGCGGCGACGAGGACGCCCCGCCCACCGGACTGTTCGTCACGCCCCAGGACATCGACCGCCGCGTCCGTGAGCTGGGCCGGCTCATCGGCTATGGCGTCACCCTGGCGCTCCAGCCCGGCCTGACGCCGGAGGATGCAGCAGCCCTGCTGGGATAGCCCTTGCAAAATCCTCCCCGACGCGGTACAATAGGACATCAAAACTTCGGAACGGGAGGTATCGCACATGGAATTCAACCCCCAGATACAGCTGGCCGGCCTGCTGGAGTGGATGGCCGAGCAGATGAATGCCTGCCACGGCAAGACCGCCGTCATCGGCATCTCCGGCGGCAAGGACAGCTCCACCGTGGCCGCCCTGGCCGTGGCCGCCTATGGCCGCGAAAACGTCCTCGGCGTCCTCATGCCCGACGGCGTCCAGCCGGACATCGACTACTCCCAGGCACTGGTGGAGCACCTGGACCTGCCCAACACCACCATCAACATCCACGACGCTGTTCAGGGCGTGCTGAACGAGATGGAGAAGGCGGGCCTGACCCCCAGCCGCCAGACGAAGGTCAATCTGCCCAGCCGCGTCCGCATGGCCACCCTGTACGCCGTGGCCCAGTCCGTAGAGGGCGGTATCGTCATCAACACCAGCAACCTCAGCGAGGACTGGGTGGGCTACTGCACCATCTACGGCGACAGCGCCGGCGCCTTCTCCCCCCTCGGGATGTACACCACCGAGGAGGTCGTCGCTCTGGGCCGTCAGCTTGGCCTGCCGGAGAAGTTCCTCATCAAGCCGCCGTCCGACGGCCTCACCGGCTTGACCGACGAGGACAATCTGGGCTTCCCCTACCGCGCGGTGAACGAGTACGTCCGCCGCGGCGTGGTGGACCCGGCCATCAAGGAGCGCATCGACGCCCTGCATCGTGCCAGCCGCTTCAAATTCCAGACCCTTCCGGTCTACCACAACGGCCTGCCCATGGCGCTGACCGACGAGACCGATTATTATAACTGAGCCTCGTTTCCTTTTGTGCGCCTTTTTTCTCTCCGTCTTTTGAGAACACAAGGCTCCGGAGCCTTCCGGAACACAAAGGCACACCATGACTGACTCAAAAGTATAAAAAAGAGCACATAAGCAGCACATGCAGAGGACAACCAGGTAAACGCTGCGTAAACCAAAAAGCAAGCAAACAGACGTTGCCGAAAGCGAAAAAAAAAGCAGAAACACCCCGGCCATTGGGCCGGGGTGTTTCCGTGTGTTTGTGTTAGGAGAGAGAGAAAATCACATCAGGAAGTGTTGTTCCTTTGGATGATGCTATAATACCCTCTAATTTTGGCCGAATCTTGAAGCGGCCATGAACAATTTGTGAATTCTGCCTTTTACGCCGTGTTTTTTCCACAGCAGACAGCACATTTCACTGAAACTTTCTGCTCTCGGCCACAGCCATCTGGTCGCAGCGGTTGTTTTTTTCGTTCTCCGCGTGGCCCTTCACCCAGTGGCAGCGCACCTCGTGAATATCGGTCAGCGCCAGCAGCTGCTCCCACAGGTCCGGGTTCAGCGCCGGCTTTTTGTCGCTCTTCACCCAGCCCCGCTGCTGCCAGCTTCTGGCCCAGCCCTTTTCCAGCGCGTCGATGACGTACTTGCTGTCGCTGTACAGCTCCACCACGCACGGCTCCTTCAAAAGCCGCAGCGCCTCGATGACGGCGGTCAGCTCCATGCGGTTGTTGGTGGTCTGGGCCGCGCCGCCGGAGAGCGCCTTCTCCGCACCCTTGTAGCTGAGTATCGCCCCCCAGCCGCCCGGGCCGGGATTGCCGGAGCAGGCCCCGTCGGTGTAGATCGTAACGGTTCTCATATATCCTTCCTTCACTCCACCCCAACGACGCGCACGGTCCCGTCCTGCACGGTAAAGCGCACGTTCTTTCCTGCGTAAGCCATGCCGTATACGCGGTCGGGGTCGTCCTGATACCGGGGCCGCGGGTCGGCGGCCAGGGCGCTCAGCAGCCCGTGGCGCTGTCCGCTGTCAAACCGCGCCAGCAGCTCCGGGGGAAAGTCCACCGTCAGCACCGCGCCGGCATCGCCGCCGGTAAAGCCGCCGGCGGCGTCGGGATAGCTGTCCGCGTAGGCCAGATAGGGTTTGATGTCCACGATGGGTGTTCCGCTGACCATATCCGCGCCGCGGACATACAGCACCGGACCCTCCGGCTCGTCCAGGGCCACGCGCTCCAGCTCCACGGCGGAGAGCCCGAGGCTGTTAGGCCGGAAGGGCGAACGGGTGGCGAACACGCCCACGCGCTCGTTGCCGCCCAGCCGGGGCGGCCGCACCGTGGGCGACCAGCCCTGCCGCAGCGCCCGGTCAAACTGCCAGATCAGCCAGATGTGTGAAAAGCCCTCCAGGCCCCGCACCGCATCCACGTCCCGGAAGGGCTTTTCGAACACGATGCGTCCGGGGCTGTCGGCAATGCCGCTCTGCCGCGGCACGCCGAACTTCTCCGCAAAGGGCGTCTCTATCCGCGCGATGATGTCCAGCCCGGAGCCGTTCACAGCGGGGCCTCCTCCAACGCGGGCTGCTCCTTCTCCTCAGGATCGGCCAGGGCCAGAGAGATGACCCGGTCGCCCTCCTCCTTGAAGCGCATGACGATGACGCCCTGGGTGGCACGTCCCGCCACACGGATATTTTCCACAGGTGTGCGGATCAGGATGCCCGCCGCCGTCACCAGCAGCAGGTCCTCCGTGCCATCCACCACCTTCATGCCCACCACCGGGCCGGTCTTGTCTGTGACCATGTAGTTGCGGATACCCATGCCGCCGCGGTTGGTGATGCGGTACTCCTCAATAGGCGTCCGCTTGCCGTAGCCGTTCTCGGTGATGGACAGCACGGTCTTGTCCGCGTCGGCGCGGGCGGCGCCGATGACATAGTCGCCCTCCCGCAGGCGGATGCCCCGGACACCCACGGCCACGCGCCCCATGGCGCGCACGTCCGTCTCGTCGAAGCACACCGCCTGCCCGTCGTGGGTGGCGATGAGCATACGGTCATGCCCCCGCGTCTCCGTCACGGAGATCAGCTGGTCGCCCTCGTCCAGCGTCAGGGCGCGGATGCCGTTGTTCCGCAGGTTCTTCAGGGCGCTGACCTCCAGCCGCTTCACGGTGCCGTCGCGGGTGGTCATGAACAGGTACAGCTCCTCGTCGCCCGTCTCGCGGAAGTGGAGCATGGCCTGCACCCGCTCGCCCGTCTCCACCTGAATGATGTTGACGATGTTCACGCCCTTGGCGGCCTTGCCGCTCTCGGGGATCTGATAGCCCTTCTTGCGGTAGACCTTGCCGGTGTCGGTAAAGAACAGAATATAGTCGTGGGTAGACGCGGTGAACACGTCCACCACCGTGTCCTCCTCACGGGTGGTGATGCCCTTCTTGCCCATGCCGCCCTTGCTCTGGGCGGCGTATTCGCTGACCGGCGTGCGCTTGATATAGCCGTTCTCCGTCAGGGTGAAGACGCACTGCTCCTCCTCGATCAGGTCCTCGATGTCCAGCTCGTCCTCCACGTCCTGGATCTCGGTCTTGCGGTCGTCGCCGAACTTGTCGGCAATGGCGGTCAGCTCCTCCTTGAGGATGGACTTCACCAGTCCCTCGTCGCTGAGGATACGCAGGAAGTAGGCGATCTTCTCCTCCAGCTCCTTGTACTCGGTCTGGAGCTTCTCCCGGTCAAGACCCTGCAGCGCCTTCAGGCGCATATCCAGAATGGCCTGGGCCTGCACGTCGTCCAGCCCAAAGCGCTGCATCAGGTTCTCCTTGGCGTTGTCGTAGCTGCTGCGGATGATCTTGATGACCTCGTCGATGTTGTCCTGGGCGATCAGCAGGCCCTCCAGCAGGTGGGCGCGCTCCTGGGCCTTTTTCAGGTCGAAGCGGGTCCGGCGGATGATGATCTCCTCCTGGAATTTCAGGTACTCGTCGATGATGTGCCGCAGGGACAGTATTTTCGGCTGCCGCTGGTTTTCCACAAGCGCCAGCATATTGATGGCAAAGGTGGTCTGCAGCTGGGTCTGGGCGAACAGGCGGTTCAGCACCACTTGGGGATTGGCATCGCGCTTCAGCTCGATGACCATTCGCATACCGTTGCGGTCGGACTCGTCCCGGATGTCGGAGATACCCTCCAGCCGCTTGTCCTCCACCTGGTCAGCGATGGCCTTGATGAGCATCCGCTTGTTCACCTGATAGGGCAGCTCCGTGATGATGATACGGGTGCGGCCGTTGTTGAACTCCTCAAACTCATGCCGGGCACGGACCATGAGCCTGCCACGGCCCGTGGCGTAGGCGGCGCGGATGCCGCTGCGGCCCATGATGATGCCGCGGGTAGGGAAGTCGGGTCCCTTCACATGCTCCATCAGGTCGCTGAGGGTGGCGTCCGGGTTATCCAGCACGCAGATGCACGCGCCGATGACCTCCCGCAGGTTGTGGGGCGGGATGTTGGTGGCCATGCCCACGGCGATACCGCTGGAGCCGTTGACCAGCAGGTTGGGGAACCGGCAGGGCAGCACGCGGGGCTCCTTGCGGCTCTCATCGAAGTTGGGGTCCCAGTCCACCGTGTCCTTTTCAATGTCACGGAGCATCTCGTTGGAGATCTTGCTCAGACGCGCCTCGGTGTAACGGTAGGCGGCCGGGGGGTCTCCATCCACAGAGCCGAAGTTGCCGTGGCCGTCCACCAGCGTATAGCGCATGGAGAAGTCCTGCGCCAGACGCACCAGCGCGTCGTACACGGAGGCGTCGCCGTGGGGGTGATACCGGCCCAGCACGTCGCCCACGCAGGTGGCCGACTTCTTAAAGGGCTTGTCGCTGGTCAGGTTGTCCTCGTACATGGCGTAGAGAATACGCCGGTGTACGGGCTTCAGGCCGTCCCGCACGTCGGGCAGGGCGCGGCCCACGATAACGGACATGGCGTATTCGATATAGGAGTTCTCCATCTCCGGCACAAGGGGGGATTCCACAATGTGCTGATCGGGATAGCGAATTTCCTCCGGGTCGTATTGGGGCTTTTTGCTCATACTGACACGACCTCCTTAATAATCCAGATTTACCGCGTATTTGGCGCGCTGCTCGATGAACTCCTTACGCGGCTCCACCTTCTCGCCCATGAGGACGGTAAACGTGGCGTCCGCCTTCACCGCGTCGTCCAGCGTAATGCGCCGCAGCGTCCGGGTGTTGGGATCCATAGTCGTCTCCCACAGCTCATGGGCATCCATCTCGCCCAGACCCTTAAACCGGCTGATGCCGATTTTCACGTTGGGGTCGCCGTTCCGCATCTCGTTGGACACCCGGTCACGCTCCTCGTCGGAGTACGCCACCCGCTGCTGCTTGCCGCGGGTCAGCTTGTAAAGCGGCGGCACGGCGGAGTAGACGTAGCCCTCCTCGATGAGGGGCCGCATATACCGGAAGAAGAAGGTCAGCAGCAGGGTGCGGATATGGGCGCCGTCCACATCGGCATCGGCCATGATGATGATCTTGTGATAGCGCAGCTTGTTCTCGTCGAACTCCTCGCCGATGCCCGCGCCCAGGGCGATGATGACCGGCTGGAGCTTGTCGTTGCCGTAGACCTTGTCCACCCGGGCCTTCTCCACGTTGAGCATCTTGCCCCACAGCGGCAGGATGGCCTGGAACCGGCTGTCCCGTCCCGCCGTGGCGGAGCCGCCTGCGGAGTCGCCCTCCACGATGTACAGCTCTGTCAGCTCGGGGTTATTTTCGTTGCAGTCCCGGAGCTTATCCGGCATGGCCGCGCCGCCCAGCACCGTCTTGCGCCGGATGGACTCACGCGCCTTCCGCGCCGCCTCGCGGGCGCGGTTGGCGGTCATAGCCTTGTCCAGAATGGTGCGGGCCACCACGGGGTGCTCCTCCAGATACACCGCCAGCTGGTCGTTGACGATACCGTCCACCAGCGTGCGGATGTGGGCGTTGCCCAGCTTGGCCTTGGTCTGGCCCTCGAACTGAGCCTCCGTCAGCTTCACGGAGATGACGGCGGTGATGCCCTCGCGCACGTCCTCGCCGGAGACCTTGTCGCCCTCCTTGATCATGCCGTATTTCAGGCCGTAGGCATTAAGTACGCGGGTCAGGGCCGCCTTGAAGCCCGTCTCGTGCATGCCGCCTTCCGGCGTATGGATATCGTTGGCGAAGGACACCAGCGTCTCGTTGTAGCCGTCGTTATACTGGATGGCGATCTCCGCCGTGCTGTCGCCCTTGGCGCCGGAGAGATAGATGACCTCCTCGTGAAGTGGGGTCTTGTTCCGGTTGATGAAGGTGACGAATTCCCGGATACCGCCCTCATAGCACATGGCCTCGGACTTCTCTCTGCCCGGCCGGGCGTCGCTGATAGTGATCCGCAGACCGGCGTTCAGGAACGCCTGCTCCCGCATACGGGTGTGCAGCGTCTCGTAGTCGTACTCCAGCGTGTCGAACATCTCCGGGTCCGGCTTAAAGGTCACGGTGGTGCCGGTATGGTCCGTCTCGCCGATGACCTTCATCTCCTGGGTGATATTGCCCCGGGAGAATTTCATCTCATAGATTTTGCCGTCCTTGTGTACCTGCACCGTCAGCCACTCGCTCAGAGCGTTCACCACGGACGCGCCCACGCCGTGCAGGCCGCCGGAAACCTTATAGCCACCACCGCCGAACTTGCCGCCGGCGTGCAGCACGGTGAACACCACCTCCAGGGCGGGCCGGCCCGTCTGGGCCTGAATATCCACGGGGATACCACGGCCGTTGTCGGTAACGGTGATGGTGTCACCCTCGTTGATGGTCACGGTAATGTCCGTGCAGTAGCCGGCCAGTGCCTCGTCGATGGCGTTGTCCACGATCTCATATACCAGGTGGTGCAGACCGCTGGCGCTGGTGGAGCCGATATACATACCCGGCCGCTTCCGCACAGCCTCCAGCCCCTCCAGTACCTGTATTTCTGATGCGTTGTATTCCGTATCCACCACGGTCTTTTCCAGTTCTGCCATGTACTACTCTCCTTTTCCTTGGACCCGCTTGCCCAGCGTCCGGGAATTGATCTGCGACAGATACACGATCTGCCGGTGATAGGGATGATCACACACCACGAAGGACCGCGGTATGTCCTCGCAGGCGCTCTGTACCACGCCCTCCTGCTCGGCTCCCTGTAAAAACTCTCTCGTTTTTTTTGAGGTAGAGGTGTTGTCCAGGTCAAAGATACCGATGACCCGCCGGTCCTCTACCATCACGTTCATACCGATGTGCAGATACGCCATCACAGTACCTCCCCGCCCCGCACATGGAACACCCTGCCGCTGAGCAGCGTGTCCAGCCGGTCGTTTTCGCAGCAGGTGATAAACACCTGTCCGCCGCTGATGCGATTCAGTACGTATTCCTGCCGCCGGGGATCCAACTCGCTGAGCACATCGTCCAACAGCATTACCGGATACTCCCCCATGGCGTTTTTGTGTATCTCGCGCTCCGCCAGCTTCAGGCTCAGTGCCGCCGTCCGTACCTGCCCCTGCGAGCAGAACTGCCGCGCGCTGCGCCCGTTGACCAGCACCTCGATATCGTCCTTGTGGGCGCCGGAGAGACACAGCTTCGACGCACGCTCCGCCGCCTGATGGCTCTCCATATGCGCCGTCAGCGCCGCGTAGATATCTGCCTGGCTTCCCAGCGGGTCGGCGACGGTCCTGACGGTCTGGTACGTCAGGGACAGTTCCTCCCTCTCGCCGCTGCACTCATAGTGTGCCTGCCGGGCATATTCCGCCAGCGCCGCACAGAACCGCGCCCGATAGCCTATCAGCACTGCGCCGCTGCGGCACAGGCCTTCGTTGAATTCCGGCAGCAGCTCCAAAAGCTCCGGCTTGTCCTCGCTGTCCCGCAGGATACGGGTCTTGTGCTCATACAGCCGGCTGTACTGGCTCAGCGCCTCGGCGTACCGCGGCCGCAGCTGGCACAGCGACAGGTCCATGAACCGCCGCCGTTCCGCCGCACCGGCCCGGATCAAAAACAGATCCTCCGGCGCAAAAAACACCGTATGCAGCACGTCGGACAGGGCGGCGCTGTTTTTGGCGGGCACACCGTTAACGGTCATTTTCCGCCGCTTTCCGCGGAAGAGCCGTATGTCCGTCACAAACTCCCGCTGCCGGGAAAAGATATCTCCCAACAGCGCGGCCTCCTGCATATCAAAGCCGATCAGCTCCTTGTCTCCGTGGGCGCGGGGACTTTTTCCACAGCTAAGATATACGATGGCCTCCAGCAGATTTGTTTTTCCTTGGGCGTTCTCTCCATAAATAACGTTGCAGCTGGGGTCGAACGTCAGCGCCTGCGTGCCGTAGTTCCGCCAGCCCTGCAGGTGCAGGGCGTCAACTCTCATACGTCACCGTCAGCGTCTGCCCGTTGAAGGCCACCACGTCGCCGGGCCGGATCTTCTTGCCACGCATGGTGCACACCTCACCGTTGACCGTCACGTCACCCTCCTGGATGACGAGCTTTGCCTCGCCGCCGGTCTCTACCGCCGCGGCAAACTTCAGCAGATCCTGCAATTTGATATATTCCGTTGTGATGGTGATAGTCTCCATAATAATGAACCTCGTTCATAGATATAATATGCCGTTTTTTTCTTCAATAAAAAGCGCGCACAGTTCGATAAAGGTGCAGCTCCTGCGTTCTGCCGATGGCAAACCAACGACGGCGTACCGGGTGTATGTTGAGGAGGTGTAACGATAGCAGGGCACAAGAGATGTGCCTTTATTGCGCCTTCAGGCGCACCGGCAGCACCATATAAAGAAAGTTGTCACTGTCATCTACGGGCGTGATAATACAGGGTGAAATACCGGTGTTCAGCTGCATTTTCACCGTGTCCGCCGGGGCATAGCGCAGGGCGTCCATGAGATAGCGGTTGTTGAAGCCGATCTCCAGCTCCTGTCCGTCGCCGCGGACGGGGCAGATATCCCGGGCTTCGCCGTTTCCGGTCCGGGCGGACATATACACCCGGTCCTGGCTGAACAGGCAGCGTACCGGACTTTTCAGCTTCTCGCTGATGACCACGCTGACGCGGTCCAGGCTTTCGATCATCGTCTTGTTGTCCACCTCGATGCAGATGGGGTTGGTGGTAGGTATGGCATTCTTGTAGTCCAGGAATTCACCCTCTAACCGGCGGCATATCAGCTGGGTAGCCCCGGCCTCGAACATCAGATGGCGCTTGCCCTGGGTCACCGTCACCATGTCGTCGGTGTCGGCGCATATTTTCTCCACCTCATTCAGGGCGGCGCCGGGGGCCACGAACTTAAAGGCCCCGCCGTCGATGTGCTCCAGCGGCTCGCGGCGCAGCGCCAGACGGAAGCCGTCCACCGCCACCATGGTCAGTCCCTTGTCGCTGATCTCAAACAGGGCGCCGGTGTGGATGGGACGGGCCTCATTGACGGAAACAGCAAAGCTGGTCTGGTTGATCATGGCTTTCAGCGTCCGCTGCTCCAGTGTGACGGAGAACTGGTCGTCCACCTCCGGCAGCTCCGGATAGTCGTCGGCGCTGAGGCCGGGAAGCTCGAAGCTGGCATCGCCGCAGTTCAGCTTCACGTTGAACTTGTCGTCTGCCTCAAAGGTCACCATGTCATCCGGCAGGCGGCGGATCATCTCGCCGAACAGTCTGGCGTTCAGCACGATGTGCCCTGCCTCGGACACTGCGGCCTCTACCGTGGTGCGTATGCCGGTCTGCATATTATAGCCGGACAGCCGCAGTCCCTCGCCGCACTCCAGCAGGATACCCTCCAGCGCCGGGATGGAGCTTTTAGCCGCCACCGCCCGGGACACCGCGGCCACCGCCTGTTGTACCAGTGCCTTTTCACAGGAAAATCTCACCATATCCGTCGTTCCTCGCTTTCCGAAAGTCATTGCCGCCTTACGCAAAAAGCGGTTCTGTTTTTCATGATCAAATCATAAACTAATCTTTTATTTCAGTAGTCTTATTAGTAGGGAAAATTTATGTGGACATCCATGCTCATCCCGCGCTGTTATCGGCTTTTTTATAGACATACCGTTATGGAAAACACGCCGGGTTTCCCACAGCTTCATGTGTGTTGCGGACAATGCACAGATTTTCCACGTGGATTACACAGGAAATGGGGAAAACCCTCCCCTTTCGCTCTGTCTCGCCAGCACCTGTGCTTTCTTACTTTTTGCTGTTGATGTTGGTGGTGATCTCCTTCACCTTTTCGGCAAAGGCGGGGTCGGAGCGCATTGTGCTCTCCACCTTGTCCAAAGAGTGAAGAATAGTGGAGTGATCCCTGTCGCCAAACTCCTTGCCGATGTCGTTCAGGCTCATGGAGGTCATACGGCGGATGAGGTACATGGCGATCTGCCGCGCGGCCACCACATCTCGGCTGCGGCTTTGTCCCCGCAGTGTCTCCTCGTCCACATGGAAGTAGCTGCATATGTATCCCACGATAATGGCAGGAGTGGGGGCAAAGTCGTTGCTCTTCTTCAGCATATCACGGATGGCCCGGCTGACGGTCTCTTCGTTGACCTGGTCGTCCAGCAGATCCCGATAGGCCAGTATCTTATTCAGCGTGCCCTCGATCTGCCGCACGTTGGAGGTGATGTTCTCCGCGATGTAGTCAGTCACCTCGTTGGGCAGCTTCACGCCCAGCATGGCAGCCTTATTCTGCACGATGGCGAACCGTGTTTCAAAGTCCGGCGGCGCCACATCCACCATCAGGCCCCACTCGAACCGGGTCCGCAGGCGGTCCTCCAGCTGGGTGATCTCCTTGGGCGGACGGTCCGATGTCAGCACGATCTGCCGGCCGGACTCATACAGGGTGTTGAAGGTATGGAAGAACTCCTCCTGGGTCTGTATCTTGCCGGCGATGAATTGGATATCGTCCATCAGCAGGATATCCGTCTGCCGGTACTTTTCCCGGAACTCCGCATTGCGGTTTTCCCGGATAGAGGCGATCAGTTCGTTGGTGAAGTCATCGCCCTTCACATAGACGATCCGTGCCTCCGGCCGCTTTTTACGCAGGGCGTTGGCGATAGCGTACAGCAGGTGCGTCTTGCCCAGTCCGCTGTCACCGTAGATAAACAGCGGGTTGTAGTTCTCTCCGGGCTTCTCGGTCACCGCCTTGGCGGCGGCAAAGGCCAGCTTGTTCTGGGGTCCCACCACATACGTCTCGAAGGTGAAGGCCTCCGACTCTGACAGATCTCCCGGCCTGTCCGGCGCCACACCGTGGTAAGCCGCCAGCTGCTGATCGTCCAGAATTTTTACCTCCAGGTCCGTGGAGAACAGGTCCCGCAGCGCCGCCTTGATATGGGGCAGGAACCGGGCCTCGATGGTGCTTTTTTTAAAGGTATTGCTGCAATGGAGCACGAAGGCCGAGTCCTCCATCGTCACCACCGTTACCTCGTCGAACCAGGTGTTGATGGTGGTCTCGGACAGCTCATGACTCAGCCGCTTGAGCACGCTGTCCCACAGGTCTTTCATGGAATTCAAGCAAAAGCTCCCCTTTCGGCGGAGGCTGTCTGTTTTCCTCCGCGGTAAAATGGCGGGGGGTGTACCGCCGCAAAATATCCCACTACATTATAGCAGAAAACACGCCGGAAGTCTACACCTATTCTAAATATAAACTGCCGGCTTTTTCCCTGTTTTTCCCGCAAAAACGGGCGCTTGTGGGTAAATTTTTGTTGACAGTGCCCCCCTGTATCTGTATAATATACTCCGCGTGGTTGCACGCAGATGTGCAACAGGCGTGGAAATGTTTACTGCGGCGGTGAATATCTCACCGCTGTCGAGTAAGCGCGGGGCCTTGTTGTCCCGCCGGATAATCTTAAAAATGGAGGTGTCATGCAATGTTCCGTACCTATCAGCCCAAGAAGCGTCAGCGCTCCAAGGAGCACGGCTTCCGCAAGAGAATGGCCACCCGCAACGGCCGCAAGGTTCTGGCCCGTCGTCGTGCCAAGGGTCGTGCCCGTCTGACCCATTGAGGTCACGGAAGGTGCATCGCACATACAGATAAGCCCTGAGGGACGGAGGATCGAGATCCCCGTCCCTATCGGTGTATCTGGCGAGGCAAAACCAGTATAGCGAGGGAACTATGGACGCAAGAGTAACGGTGAAGCAAAACAGCGACTTCCGCCGCATTTACCGCAGGGGCCGGTCTGCCGTCTCCGGCGGCGTGGTGGTCTACTGCCTGAAGAACAGACAGGGAATGAGCCGCCTGGGCGTCACCGTCTCCACCAAGCTGGGCCACGCCGTGGTCCGCAACCGTGTCCGCCGCCGGTTTCGTGAGCTCTATCGCCTGCACAGGGCCGATATGCTCCCCGGCTGGGATATTATCATGGTGGGCCGTGTCCGTGCCGCCGAGCTGCCCTATCACAAGCTGGAAAAGCAATACCTCCGCTGCCTTGCAGAGCTGGGATTGCTGCGGGAGGATGTATGAAAAGACTTCTTCTCTCCGCCATCCGCTTTTATCGCCGGGCCGTCTCGCCCCTGTTCCCGCCCCGCTGCCGCTATATCCCCACCTGCTCGCAGTACGCCCTTGAGGCGGTCGAGAAATACGGTGCGGCCAAGGGCGGCTGGCTGGCCTTCAAGCGTCTTATGCGGTGCCATCCCTTCCACCATCACAAGGGCGGCTGGTATGATCCGGTGCCCTGAACCAACCCCCTCAAAAAACTACGGAGGAATAAAAGCCTATGTTCGCACAACTCGGCTACTACATCTGTGTGCCGTTCGCGTGGCTCACCCGCCTGTTCTATACCTGGACGGGCTCTTACGGCGTCGCTCTGATTCTCTTCACCCTGATCGTCAAGCTGGTGCTGCTTCCCTTCCAGCTCAAGAGCAAGAAGAGTATGCTCCGCATGGGCCGCATGAACAGCAAGGTGCAGGAGATCCAGAAGAAATACGCCAATAACAAAGAAAAGCAGCAGCAGGAGATCGCGGACCTCTATGCCCGCGAGGGCGTCAACCCCATGTCCGGGTGCCTGTGGTCCTTCCTGCCCTTCCCCATACTGATCGCCCTGTACTACATCATCCGCACACCTCTGCGCTACTTCATGTCCCTGTCCAACGAGGTCATCGCCAAGATCACCGAGCTGGCGGTGTCCTTGGGATATGTGTCCGGCGCCAGTGGTCAGGCCTCTGCTTATGACCAGATCTATCTGGCCAAGTTCATCCACGATAACTGGTCCAGCTTCGAGGGCAAATTCGACGGCCTCATCGACCTGAACTACACCTTCCTCAGCATGGACCTGTCCGCCGTGCCCAAGGATCTGTTCAGCCAGTTCCCCTCCGGCGGCTGGCCCGTCATCGGCATCATGCTCATGCCGTTGATCTCCGCCGCGCTGCAGTTCCTGATGACCCGCATCTCCATGAAGACCAACGGCAACAGCAATATGAATGGCTCCTCCAAGGCGATGCTCTACATGATGCCCCTGATGACGGTGTGGATGGGCTACATCCTTCCCGCCGCCCTGTGCGTCTACTGGATCGCCAACGCCGCCTTCTCCTGCATCCAGGAGCAGGTGCTGAACAAGCACTTCTCTAAGGTGCTGGACCGCGAGGAGACCGACAAGGAGCGCCAGAAGCGCGAGGCCCGCTACGCTAAAATGCAGGCTGCCCGCGAGAATTACAACCGTCAGCTGGAGCAGCAGGCCCAGTCCAAGGGAGGCAAGAAGCCCCAGCCCCAACCCAAAAAGAAAAAGACCGGCGAGAGCACCACGGAGGCCGGTAAGGTGGGCAATCGTCCCTACGCACGGGGCCGCGCCTACCGCGAGGAACACTACGACGAATAAGGAGTTTTGTCTATGAGTTATATCGACGTAACGGGCAAGACTGAGGACGAGGCGCTGCGTAAAGGCCTTGAGCAGCTGGGCATGGACCGCGATGACGTGTCTGTCTCCATTCTGGAGCGTGCCAAGACCGGCTTCCTGGGTATCGGCGCCACCCCCGCCCGTATCCGTATCACCTATGGTCCCGAGGAGGCAGACGTTGCCGCCCCCGCCGAGGTGAAGATCATCCCCGAGACCCCTGCCGCCCCCAAAGCGGAGCCCAAGCCCGCCGCCCCCGCTAAGCCGGCGGCGCCAAAGGCTGACAAGCCCCGTCAGGACCGTCAGAGCCGTCCTGACCGCAGCGACCGTCCCCGTCCCGAGAAGAAGGAGCGTCCTGCCCCTGTGGCCCCGGCCATCGACCTGCCCGAGTGTGATGACGATAATGCAAAGCGTATCATCGCCTTCGTCTCCGGTCTGCTCCAGCATATGGACAGTGCCGCCGAGGTCAAGGTCTACGAGGTGGAGAAGGGCCGCTACAAGGTCATTCTGGTGGGCGAGCGTCTGGGTCAGCTGATCGGCCATCGCGGCGAGACGCTGGATGCCATCCAGCAGCTGACCAACTATGCCATCAACACCGGCAGCGACAGCAAGCGTGTCCGCGTCCAGATGGATGCCGAGAACTACCGTGCCCGCCGTGAGCAGAGTCTGGAGAGCCTGGCCCGCAAGGTGGCGACCAAGGTACAGAAGTACCGCCGCAGTGTGACCCTGGAGCCCATGAACGCCTACGAGCGCCATGTGATCCACGCCGCCCTGCAGGATGTCCCCGGTGTCACCACCTACTCCGTGGGTACTGAGCCCAACCGCCGCGTGGTGGTCTCCTATGACCGCGCCCAGGCCCGATAACAGCAAAAAAAGAAAGCCCGAAGGGCTTTCTTTTTTTGCGTTTATACGCCTGTTCCGTCAAAAGCCGGCGTGTAGGCCTCCTCGGCGGAGGTCCGTTCCTGCACGAAGCCGTCCTCAATGCCGCAGTTCCGCATATAGGTCACTGCCGCCCGGTATTCCGCCGCCGTCACCCGCCGCGCCAGCCGGCCCGTCATGCCAGGCGGCGGCGTATACTGGCTCATCAGGGACATCGCCACGTCGCCGGGTGCGAAGGTCTCCGCGATCCAGTCCAACACCCTCCGAGTGTTGTCCAGATATCCCGGCAGCACCAGATGCCGCAGGATCACACCCTGTTTCATCAGCCCGTTTTCATCGTATACCGGCCGTCCCACCTGACGAAACATCTCTCGTATGGCTTCGCAGGCCGTGGGAAAGTAGTCCTCCGCCCCGGAGAGTGCCTTAGCCAGCGCGCCGTCGGCATATTTCAGGTCCGGTAGATATATGTCTACCTTTCCTTCCAGCTTCCGCAGCGTATCGACCTTTTCATACCCACCGCAGTTGTACACCACCGGTACCGGAAGCTTTGGCTCCAGGGCCGGCAGTATCCACGGCAGGAAATGAGTGGGCGTCACCAGCTCAATGTTGTGTGCGCCCCGGGAGATCAGCTCGTCGAATATCTCCCGCAGCCGCGCCGTGGAGATATCCTTTCCCTGACCACCGGCGGAAATACTGCCATTCTGACAGTAGCAGCACCGCAGGGTACAGCCGGAGAAAAACACCGTTCCTGCGCCATTTGTGCCGGAGATGGGCGGCTCCTCCCACCGGTGCAGCATGGCCCGTGCCACCCGCAGTCCGGCGGGCATACCGCAGAATCCGCTGCCGTGCTCCGCAGTGCGCTCTGCCCCGCAGTTACGGGGACATAAGGTGCAGATCATACCTTGTGGATGTCAAAATCCGGGCCCAGGTCGCCAGCCATCCAGTGGCGGCGGCACAGGCCGATATACTTGTCGTTGGCGCCCAGCACCACCTGTGCGCCCTCCTTTACCACATGGCCGTTTTCGTCGAAACGGGCGTTAAAGGCCGCTTTTTTGCCGCACCAGCAGATAGTTTTGACCTCCTCCAGCTTGTCCGCCAGCACCAGCAGATGGTAGCTGCCCGGGAACAAGTCGCCCTTGAAGTCGGCGCGGAGACCGTAGCAGATGACGGGGATGCTGCAGTCATCGACGAGGTGGACGAGGTAATAGACCTCATCTTTTGTCAGAAACTGGGCTTCGTCGATGATAATACAGGCATAGGTCTGCAGTTCGGTTTCCGACATTTTGCGCATCTCGTCAAAGTAGATGCAGGGGTGCTTCAGGCCGATGCGGGAATAGACCATGTGGTCGCCGTCGCGGGTGTCCAGACGGGGCTTTACCAGCAGCGTTTCCTGGCCGCGCTCCTCGTAGTTGAACCGCGCCATCAGCGCGTTGGCCGTCTTGCTGGAGCCCATGGCGCCAAACTTAAAATACAACTGTGCCATCCCTGTTTCTCCTTTATTTGCATACGATTTTATTTATTTTCCAACTTTTTGAAGGCGGTGGGCATGGGGTAAAGGTCCCGGTCATCAGATGCCCAGACCCAATCCGGAGGGCCGTCGCCAGCGACAATTAAGCGAAATACCGTCATATTCCAGCGGAGATGGGTAAAGATATGCCTGTCCGAAAAGCGCTTCTCCCAGGAAAGCGGCGTGAGTCCCCAGTCCAGAAGCTGTTGTGCCGCAAGGGTTTCCGTCAGTATCCCCTCGGTGTTGGGAAACTCCCACAGGCCGGAGAGCAGGCCCGTTTCCGGGCGGCGGCGCAGGGCTGTGCGGCCATCGGGGGTGGTCAGCAGAAAGACCGTCAGGTCCTTTTCCGGCTTGGCGGTATTTTTTTCCCGCACCGGCAGCCGGGACTGAAGTCCCGCAGCCTTTGCGGCACAAAGGCTTGCGGCGGGACAGCTTTCGCAGTTGGGATTTTTTGGCAAGCAGACTGCGGCACCCAGGTCCATCATGGCCTGGTTAAAATCGCCGGGGCGGTCGGTGGGCATGACGGCCGCCAGCGCATCGCGGACGTGCTGGCGTGTCCGCGGGTCAAGGACGTTATCGCCGCAGGCGGTCAGCCGCGCCGCGATACGCAGTACGTTGCCGTCAACGGCAGGAACGGCTTTATTAAAGGCGATGGAGAGTATCGCGCCCGCCGTATAGTCGCCGATGCCGGGGAGCTGTATCAGGTCGCTGTACGTGTCAGGGAGACAGCCGCCGTATTGGTCCACCATGACACGGGCGGAGCGCTGCAGGCTGCGGGCGCGGCTGTAATAGCCCAGGCCCTGCCACAGGGAGAGCAAGCGGTCTTCCGCTAATTCCGCCAGGGCGGGCACGTCCGGCGCGGCGGACATAAACCGCTCAAAATAGGGAAGCACCGCCTGTACCCGCGTCTGCTGGAGCATGATCTCCGACACCCAGGTGCGGTAAGGCGTGACGATATCTCGCCAAGGGAGAGAACGCTTTTCCCGGTCGTACCAGGGCAGCAGGACTGCCGGCAGAGAGGCCAGCGGGACCGGTATTTTTTGGGAGCTTTGGTTGCTGTTTTTGTTACTCTTGTTTGCCATTTATTTTCAAATGCTGTTGTCTGATCGTTACTTTTTGTTGCTCTGTGGTAAAGGTATATTAAAGCGGGAGGCGTAGTGGCAGCGGCGGCAGAGGGCCTCGGCGGGCTTACGGCAGTCAAAGCCGCGGCGGATGCGCTGGGCCCGGGGCGTGTTGAGAATGTAGTCCAGGCTCTGGTGGAAAATGTTGCCCAGGGCCAGCCGGCCCTCGCTGTCCAGACAGCAGGGGATCACGGTGCCGTCGCACAGCACGCCCAGCTGGCGGCGCAGGCCGTAGCAGTACTGGGTGTCGTCGGGGCAGTCGTTGTTCTCGTCGCCGGGCCAGTAGAAGTGCTCGTCCTTCTGTATGTAGATGCGGGGGGCCAGGCGGCGGTTGTGGAGCATATCCTCGGGGAGGTGGGCGGTATTCTGCCCGGTGAGCTCGCCCAGGATGCGCTCGATCTCCGGGTTCAGGGCCTGGGGCATGCCGCTGTTCCACAGGCGCAGGGTGCAGTTGACCCCAGCGGCGGCCAGCTTCTGGCAGCTGCGGAGACAGCCGGTGACATAGTCCTCCAGTGGCACGTTCAGGTGGTTGCCCTCGAAGGAATGGAGAGAGACGGCTACCTTATGCAGGGCGGGGCAGGCAAGCAGGATTTCCAACTTTTTGGGCAGGAGCGTGCCGTTGGTGGTGATGCAGACACGGAAGTCCAGCTGGGCGCAGGTATCCAAAATTTTCCCCAGCTCCGGGTGGAGCAGCGGCTCGCCCATAACGTGGAGGTAGATATACTGCGTGACAGCACGCAGCTTTTTGGCCGCCACCGCAAAGTCGTCGGTACGCATGGCCATCAGCGGCCGGTGGTGGCCGGCGCAGAAGTCGCAGTGGAGGTTGCAGAGGTTGGTGATCTCCACATAGGCGCGCTGGATGTTCATGGCAGAGCCCCCTTGTCCTTATCGTGTCGGGCAGGCGTGCCCGCCCGCACTGTGCTATGGCAACATTGTATCACATCGCGAGGCGTTTGAATAGGGAAAGTTTGCCGGGACGGCAGGAGGTGCGTATAAAATGTTTGGTACGTTTGGGATGATGAAAACCATGTATTTTTGAGAAAAATACCGTGTTTTTATCATATAATAGTTGCAATTTCTTATAGAATGTGGTACGGTATACGCAGAACGAAGCCACGCCCGCGAGGCGAATAAAACGGAACATCAGGAGGTACGTCCATGAAATACCCGAAGACCGGCAGTGAGGTCTATGTGAGCCTGAACCTGTCCAACACCATGCTCACCGGCATCGGCAAGGGCACCATTACCCGGGAGGAGGTCTCCGCCAGCTATCTGAAGCGGCTGTTTGCCGAGCACGGCGTCATCGTGTCCGCCAAGCCGGAGCAGCGCCGTCTGCTGGAGATCGTCAACGAGCGCTGCGATCTGGAGCTGGAGATCCCCGAGCAGCTGAAGCTGTTTCAGCTGTCCGAGGAGCACCGCCGGCTGGTGGTGATCGAGGTCACCGGTCTGCGCCGGAAGAACGGCTCCCTGCTGCCGGAGTACACGGAGGAGGAGTTCAACGAGGCCACGTTTGCGTTCGTGAAGTACTACGTGCAGGGCACCCACTACGACACGCTGGTGGAGGAGAACAAGAAGCTGAAATTCGAGCTGGAGCAGGAGCTGGAGTGGCGGAACCGCACGGACAACTGATGAGATACAAAAAGAGACGGCGAAGGCCGTCTCTTTTTTTGCGCCTGCGGGCGCGGGATGGGGCGTTTCGTGCTCCGGCACGAGTAACTTTCTTTTTTTGTAAAAAGAAAGTTACCAAAGAAAACCACTTAGACCTACGGTCTAAGGGTCCCTTGGCGCGGGGAGGGTTTCGCCGCCCCGGCGGCGAGTCGGTTTCCCCCTGACGGGGAGGCGGCCTCCGGCGGCCACATTTCTTTCTGCGAAGAAAGAAATGTGGAAAAGAAAGTCGCTTAGACCTACGGTCTAAGGGTCCCTTGGCGCGCTATGGGTTATGCAAAATTGGTGGTGCTGATCTCGCGGAATTGGTACGGCGGGTATCGTTGTCGGTTTGGGGGACTGCTTGTACCGCTTGCGCCGCTGCCGCTGACGCTGTGCGAGGGTAGGATCGGGTGCGCTGGTCGAGTGGCGATTATCAAATCGCGCCTTTGCCGCCGCAAGGCGGCAAAGGTAGGTGTGCCCGTCGGGCACAGGATATAATTATTTCTTAGCCTGCGACAC
>JABLTO010178925.1_pt1 | contig 19785 bp, 17 predicted proteins | sample 7160091 | NCBI WGS metagenome assembly JABLTO01 (sample SAMN14651225, study PRJNA627086) | human gut metagenome | isolation source: feces | host: Homo sapiens
ACAACACCAATAATAAAAGGCACTAAATATGGAATATATCAAAATAATACAAATGGAAAATTATATTTTTATGATGGAACAGTAGTAGGTTCAAATAGCTATCAAGCAATATATGGAAAAATAACAGATATGGAAGCGGGATATGATGTGATTACTAAAGAAGATACAGAAGCAAAAACATTAACAGCAACATTAGATAGATTACCAGTAGCACAAATAGGTGAAAATCAGTATTATAGTTTATATGATGCAATGCAGGCAGTAGAAGGAACAGAAGAAACAACAATAACATTATTAAGAGACTTTAATATAACAACAACAGGGCAGTCAGCACAAATAGAAGAAGGAAAAAATGTGGTAATAGATTTAAATGGATATAATGTAATATCAACATTAGAAAACACTATTATAAATAAAGGAAATCTAAAGATAACAGATAATAATACAGAAAAACAAGGAACAATGACAATTAACTTACAGGGAAAAAGTTCTAATGAATATTCAGAGGGAATAGTAAATGAAAGCGTTGGAAAAATTGAAGTAAATAATAATGTAACAATAATAGGAAAGGGAACACTTGCAAAAACAATAGATAACAAAGGAATAATGACAACAAATAATGCAGTATTAAATTGTGTAGGTACATGGAGAGCTAATTTAAGACTAATTTCAAATACAGGAACATTAAATTTAAATGATTCAAAATTAATACATCAATATGATGAATATACATATGAAATTTATAATGAAACAGGAACAGTAAATATAAATAATATAATAACGCAGGGAAGTAGAGAAGCTATTATAAATACATATGAGGGAGAAGTGAATGTAACAGGAACAGTTATAAGAACAGGAGCAGAACCATTAGTAAGTTTAAAACAAAAGTCAAGTACAAGTAAAGGAACAACATTAAATATAATAAATGCAACAATAACAGGAGGAGAAGTAAATTACCTAATAAATGGAGAAAAAGGAAATGTAAAAATAAGTAATAGCAATATAACATCAAAATCAGGAGTAATAAGCATATCTAATAGTGGAGTAATAATAGAAGGAAGTACATTTACATGTGAAAGTCAAATAATTAGTCATAATGGTAAAGAGGGAAACTTAGAAATAAAAGACTCAAATATTATTTACAATGGTACATGGACATATGGTAATTCGATTAGATTTCAATCAACAGGAAGCTTAACAATAACAGGAGAAAGTAATATAACAAGTACAGGAGAAAAAGCAATTGAATTAACATCAACAGGAAATACATCTATAAAAGGAGAAGTTAATGTTGAAGGAGCAAAATATGGTATATATAACAGTTCAACAGGAACAATAACATTAGGAGAAAATGATGGTGAAGTAGATAGAACATATCCATGTATAACAGGAGGAGAATATGGAATATATCAAAGCAATTCAAATGGAAAATTCAATTTTTATGATGGACAAGTAAAAGGAAAAACAGGAACAATATATGGAACAATAACAGAAATAGCATCAGGATATGAAATAAGTAAAACAAATGGAGACTACTACACAGACATTCTAGTAAAAAGTGGTGTAGAGGTATCAGTAGCAAAAATAGGAGAAGTTACATATACATCAATACAAGATGCAATAGCAGCATGCCCAGAAGGAACACAAAAAACAATAACAATAGAAAACAATATTATTGCAACAAGTACAATAACAATACCACAAGGCAAAGATATAATATTAGACTTAAACGGATTCACAATTATAGGAGAAAATGTGGATAATGTTATAGAAAATAATGGAACATTAACAATATTAGATGGATTAAACAGAGGTGGAAAAATAGAAAACACATCAGGAACAGCAATAGGAGGAAATGGAACATTAACTGTAGATAGTTCAGCTACTATTGTAAATGGAAATTAATTGTTATCAGTTGTCATCGGTTCCGGATTTAAATTGCAAAATTAAAGTAAAAAATAGAATAAGAAAAAAACATCTTATTCTATTTTTTACTTTGAATGTTTTAAAAGATTGTTTCTTAATAATAATTTGGCAATTTAAACCCGGAACCAATGACACCAATGACAACTTTTTTCTTGACAATTTTTTCTAATAATATATAATAGATTTGGTTAAACTAAAGAAAGTAAATAATATATAATTTAATGAATATATATATTATAAAAGGAGGTACATTTATGGCTAACAACATTAGTCAAGAAGAAAAAAGAATAAAGGAAATGATTGACGATTTAGTTGAAAGAGCAAAAAAGGCAGCAAAAGAATATTTGAAGTTAGATCAAAAAACAGTAAATAAAGTAATAAAAGCGATGTCTCTTGCAGGTCTAGAACATCATATGGAACTTGCAAAAATGGCTGTAGAAGAAACTGGAAGAGGAATATATGAAGATAAAATAACAAAGAATATGTTTGCAACAGAATATGTTTATCATAGTATTAAGTATGAAAAAACAGTTGGTGTTATTAACGAAAATGATGAAGAAGATTATATAGAAATTGCAGAGCCTGTAGGAATAATTGCAGGAGTAACACCTGTAACAAATCCTACTTCTACAACAATGTTTAAATCAATAATTGCGGCAAAGACAAGAAATGTTATCATATTTGGATTTCATCCATCTGCACAAAAGTGTAGTAGTGAAGCTGCAAGAATAGTAAGAGATGCAGCAGTTGCTGCTGGTGCACCAGAAGATTGCGTTTTATGGATTGAAGAGCCATCAATTACAGCAACTAGATTATTAATGAATCATCCTGATGTTAATTTGATTTTGGCAACAGGTGGAACAGGAATGGTAAAATCTGCATATTCATGTGGCAAGCCAGCATTAGGAGTAGGACCAGGAAATGTACCATGTTATATAGATAAAACAGCTAAATTAGAAACTTCTGTAAATGATTTAGTTATGTCAAAAGCGTTTGATAATGGAATGATTTGCGCTTCTGAGCAAGCAGTTTTAGTTGATAAAGAAATTTATAAAGAATTTGAAGAATTAATGAGAAATTCAGGATGTTATTTTGTAAATCCTGAAGAAAAAGAAAAATTAAAAAATAGTATGTTTGAATACACAGATGAATATGGATATAAATTAAAATCTCATGTTCCTGGTCAATCTCCATATGTTATTGCAAAAGAGGCAGGATTTGAAGTGCCAGAAGAAACTAAAGTTTTAGTTGTATATGAAGAAGGAATAGGAAGCGATTATCCATTTTCTAAAGAAAAGTTAAGTCCAGTTTTAACTTATTATATCGTAGAAAACGAAGAAGAAGGAATAAATAAAGCAGAAAGATTATTAGAATTTGGTGGACTTGGTCATTCTGCTGTTATACACAGCGAAAACGAAGAAACAATTTTAAAATTCTCTGAAAAAATGAAAGCAGGAAGAATTATTGTTAATTCTCCATCAACTCATGGAGCAATTGGTGATATATATAATACAAATATGCCATCATTAACACTTGGATGTGGTTCATTCGGTGGAAATTCAACAACAGCAAATGTATCATCAGTAAATTTAATAAATATAAAAAGAGTTGCGAAAAGGAGAGTTAATATGCAATGGTTTAAAATTCCAGAAAAAATATATTTTGAAGCTGGTTCAATACAGTATTTAGAGAAAATGCCAAACATTGAAAGAGCATTTATTGTAACAGACGAAGGAATGGTAAAATTAGGATATGTTGATAAAGTTTTATATCATTTAAGAAATAGAAGACAATATGTTCATTCACAAATATTTAGTGATGTAGAATCAGATCCGTCTTTTGATACTATAATGAAAGGTGTTAAAGCAATGGAAAGCTTTAAACCAGATGCAATTATAGCAATTGGTGGAGGTAGTGCAATGGATGCGGCAAAAGGAATGTGGCTATTTTATGAGCATCCAGAAGCAGATGCAGAAGGATTAAAATTGAAGTTTATGGATATACGTAAGCGTACTTATAAATTCCCAGAGCTTGGAACAAAATGTAAAATGGTAGCAATACCAACTACATCTGGAACAGGTTCAGAAGTAACATCATTTGCAGTTATTACAGATAAAGAAAAAAATAAAAAATATCCATTGGCAGATTATGAACTAACACCAGATGTTGCAATAGTAGATCCTGATTTGGTAATGAGTCTTCCAAAATCTATTACAGCAGACACAGGAATGGATGTATTAACACATGCATTAGAAGCATATGTATCAAATATGGCATCAGATTATACAGATGGTTTAGCAGAAAAAGCGGCGGAATTAGTAATGAAGTATTTAGAAATGGCATATGATGATGGAACAAATAAATTAGCAAGAGAAAAAATGCACAACAGTAGTACAATAGCAGGAATGGCATTTACAAATGCATTTTTAGGTGTTAATCACTCACTAGCACATAAGATAGGTGCCGAATTTCATTTGCCACATGGTAGAATAAATGCAATATTATTACCATATGTTATAAGATATAATAGTTCTAAACCAACTAAATTTGTATCTTTCCCAAAATACGAATATTTTATAGCAGATGAAAAATATTATGAAATGGCTAAAAAAGTAGGATTAAAAGCAGATACAAAAGAAGAAGGAATAAATAGTTTAATTAAGAGAATTCAAGAAATGAATGAACACTTAAATATTCCAAAATCTTTTAAAGAAGCAGGAATTGATGAGAAAGAATTTTTATCTAAAGTAGATATACTTGCAGAAAGAAGCTTTGAAGATCAATGTACAACAGCAAATCCAAGAGTACCATTAGTTACAGAATTGAAACAAATTTTACTAGACAGTTATTATGGAAAAGAAATATAAATAAATTTTAATTATTAAAATAAATGGAGTTATTCAAATTGTTTATTACAATATAGCAATTTTAAATAACTCTATTTTTATTATTTTTATATTAAATTAATAAAATTTAATTGACTAAATATATAATAGGTGTTAAAATCACTATACATAAAATTAAGAAGGTGATACTATTGAAAAGAAGGCAAGAATTTGCAAAAAGATTAAAAATATTAGGAAAAAAAGATGGAGAAGCTATAGTACAAAGAGGAGTAGAAAAGGCTGAAAAAATAATAGAAGAAACAGAAGATGATGAAATCAAAACAGCATTAAATGTATTAAATGAGTACATTATAAATCACATAAAAAAATTGCCAGCACAAGAACAAAAAAAGGCAATAGATGAATTGATTGATAAAATTTTAAATAGTGATAATATAGAACATAATGAAGAAGTTGCAATTGGTGTTATAAATAATATGTTAAAAGAAAAAGAAGTGCCAAATAAATATGTAATAGATTCTGCAAAAGAGCTAGATGACTCAACACTTACTAAACTAAACGAAGAAAATGAAATACCAATAAATGATAGAAGAGAATTAATAAAAGCAATAGATGATGAAGAAAAGAGAGAAGAACAACTAGAAAAATTAAAAAAAGAAGAAGAAAAGAGAAAAAAGAAAACAATACAAAAAGAAAGAAAAGTTTTACAAAAAGTTTATAATGAAAGTGGAAAAGAAACACCTGATAATGAATTAGTTATGAAAATTGAAACAGCAATCTCAAAAACACCGCATTTATCTAAAGAAGAGATAGAACAAATGAAAGCTAAAATATTAGCTAAACAAATAGCATATAACTATAAAATGTTTGGATCTGTTAAATTAAAACTATTATCAGAAATAATGAGTGCTAAAGAAATGAAACAAACAGGGATTATTGATTTAGTAGAAGAAGAAAGCATAAAATTAAGCAATGATAAAGAAAAAGAGTTTAAAGAAAAAAGTGATTTAGAAAGAAGATTAAATAAAGAAATACAAGAAGAATATGCAAAATATAATGAAAAAGATGAAATGGAAAAAGTAATAAATATGTTAAAAGGTTTTCCAAAAGAAGAAAGAATAAAAATAATAGAAGAAATAAAAGATTTTGTTTCCAATAAAGCAAAACAAATAAATGCTAAAGAAGTAGAAGAAGAAAGATAAATAGAAATATAATAAAAAACAACTTAGATTTAGAAGGATGTTAAAAAATAAAATGTACATCTAAATCTAAGTTGTTTTATTGTTTTTTGTTTTTCAAAATTACTATGTTTCAATAATTTTTAGTATATAAGAAAGTGATTTAAAAGTCACAATTTTTAGGTGTTCTTGGGAATGGAATTACATCACGTATATTCTGCATACCTGTTAAATACATAATGGCTCTTTCAAAACCAAGACCAAATCCTGCATGATTACAACTTCCATATTTACGTAAATCTAAATACCAATCATATTCATTTATAGGCATATTTAGTTCTTTCATTCTGTTTAATAATTTGTCATAGTTTTCTTCTCTTTGACTACCACCAATAATTTCTCCAATTCCTGGAACTAGTAAATCAGTTGCAGCAACAGTTTTCCCATCATCATTTTGTTTCATATAAAAAGCTTTTATATCTTTAGGATAATTAGTTACAAATACAGGTTTCTTAAAGATTTTCTCACATAGATATCTTTCATGTTCTGTTTGTAAATCAACGCCCCAAGAAACTTTATATTCAAATTCATCATTATGTTTTTCTAATTCTTTTATAGCATCCGTATAAGTAACTCTTGCAAAGTCTGAAGTTATTACATGATTTAGTCTTTCTAATAATCCTTTATCAATAAATTGATTAAAAAATTGCATTTCTTCAGGACAATTATCTAACACATATTTAAAAATGTATTTAATCATATCTTCTGCTAAATCCATATCATCAGTTAAATCGGCAAAACATATTTCAGGTTCAACCATCCAAAATTCTGCTGCGTGTTTTACAGTGTTAGAATTTTCAGCACGAAATGTTGGACCAAAAGTATAAACATTACAAAAAGCTTCTGCATATGTTTCTGCATTTAATTGACCACTAACTGTTAAATGAGCAGGTTTTCCGAAAAAGTCTTTAGAAAAATCTACATTATTTTCTTCTGTTTTTGGAATATTGTTCAAATCAAATGAATTAACATTAAACATTTCTCCTGCACCTTCAGCATCGCTACCAGTAAGAATAGGAGTATTTACATATACAAATCCTCTTTCTTGAAAAAATTTGTGGATAGCATATGCTAAAACACTTCTTACACGAAAAACACTATTAAAAGTATTTGTTCTTGGTCTAAGATGAGAGATTGTCCTCAAATATTCAAAAGAGTGTCTCTTTTTTTGTAAAGGATATGAATTATCAGATAAGTTTTCAATTTGAATATATTCGGCTTGTATTTCAAATGGTTGTTTTGCATTTTGTGTTTCAACTAAAAGACCTGTAACTTTAATTGATGAACTTATTGTTAATTTAGAGATTTCTTCAAAATTTTCTAATTTGTCTGTATATACTATTTGAACATTGTTAAAAAATGTACCATCATTTATTTCTATAAACCCAAAAGATTTTGAACCTCTTACAGTTTTTACCCATCCTTCAAATGTTATTTTTTGATTTAAATATTTATTAGTTTCTTTATATAAATTTTTTACAGTTATACTTTTCATAAATTACCTCCAATTTTTTGTATGAGAATATTATATGCTAATATTATGGAATTTTCAATAGTTAAATTTTTTGAAGGATATAAATGCAAAAAAACAAAAGAACAGTAAGAAAAGAAAACAGGAAAAAAGTTGTATCTTATATTTTTTACAAAAAATCACTTTTTTTATTTAGATAACATAATATATATCAAAATAAAAAGTGAAAGGTGGTAGGCTAAATGTCTGAGTACATAATAAAAGGAGGTAGAAAAATATCAGGAGAAGTAACAATATCTGGTTCAAAGAATGCAGCATTACCAATAATTGCAGCAAGTATTTTGAATAAAGGAAAAACTACATTATATAATGTACCTAATATACATGACACACAAATGATGTTTGAAATATTAAATAAAATAGGAGGAAAAGTAACCAAAAAAAATAATAAGGTCATTATAGAAACAAGCAAAATAAATAAATATGAAATACCAGAAGACCTAATGAGGCAGATGCGTTCTTCAGTTATATTTGCAGGAAGCCTAGTTGGCAGATATAAAAAAGCTACATTTTCATATCCAGGAGGATGTGATATTGGAACAAGACCTATTGATCTACATTTAAAGGCATTTGAAAAATTAGGAATAAATATTCAAAAAAACTATGGAAATATTAGCTGTATTTGTGATAAAATAACAGGAGAAAAAATAGACCTTGATTTTCCAAGTGTAGGAGCAACAGAAAACGCAATACTTGCAAGTTGCTTAGGAGAAGGAAAAACAATTATAACTAATGCTGCTAGAGAACCAGAAATTATTGATTTACAAAATTTTTTAAACAAAATGGGAGCAAAGATAAAAGGAGCAGGTTCTAATAAAATAGAAATAAATGGAGTAAAACAATTAAAAGATGTTAGTTATAATATTATGCCAGATAGAATAGAAACAGGTACTTTTCTTTGCATTGCGGCAATGACAGGAGGAAGTTTAAAATTAAAAAATGCAGATGCAACACATATAACACCTGTTATCGATAAACTTGAAGAATCAGGCTGTAAAATAGAAACATATAAAAATATAATACAAATAGAAGGACCTAAAAAATTAAAAGCAGTTGATATAAAAACTATGCCATATCCAGGTTTCCCTACTGATATGCAATCAATATTTGCTACAACAATGACAGTAGCAAAAGGAACTTCAATTATTGTAGAAAATATATTTGAAAACAGATATAAATATACTCAAGAATTAGTAAGAATGGGAGCAAAAATAAAGGTAGAAGGAAAAACAGCTGTTATTAAAGGGGTAAGAAAATTATATGGAGCAAATGTTAAAGCAACAGATCTAAGAGGAGGCGCTTCTGTAGTTATGGCAGGTATTGTTGCTAAAGGTATGACTAAAGTAGAAAATATAGAATATATCTTAAGAGGATATGAAAAATTTGATAAAAAATTACAGGATATAGGTGTTGATATTTTAAGAAGATAAAATTTTGAGCTTGATTATAAATATATTATTAAAAATCAATATCAAATTTAATCAAGCTCTTGATAGATAAAACATAAAATATTATTAATATAAATATGTTGGAGGGATGATCCTATGGCTAAAAGGTTAAAACAAAAAAATGATAGTATTCAAAGTAGAAAAAAACGGACAAGCTAAAAGAAAAAAGATTGAAGAAAAAAACAAAATTAAAAATGTTAGAGAAAGAGAAAAAAGAATAAAACAAAAAAAGAAAAATGATGAATTTGATTTGGAAAACGAAATGGTAATCCAAATGACAAATAGAAATAATATGGAAAAAGAACAAAAAAGAATTAAAGAATTGGATAAACAGGCAGAAAAAAGAAATAAAAGAAATAAAAAAGTAAAAAACATATTAAAAATCATTTTATTACTAGGTGTAATAATAGGCGGAACTGTATTTTCTATGACATCTCCAATTTTTAATATTAAAGAAATTCAAGTTACCAATAATAATATAACACCAAGTGATACTATAATTAGCTTATCAGAATTAAAATTAGATGAAAACATATTTAAATTTAATAAATATAATGTAAAAAATAAAATAAAAGAAAATGCTTATATTGAAGATGTAAAAATACATAGAAAAATCCCAAATGTTGTTCAAATAGAAATAACTCAAAGACAACCTAAATATAGTATTGACTTTATGGGAAAATACGCCTATATTAATAGTCAAGGATATATTTTAGAAGTAGCAGACACAAATAATGGATTACCAATAATACAAGGAATAGCTACAAATGAAGAGGAAATAGTACCTAATAGTAGATTAAATGAAGATGATTTAACTTCATTAGAAAATATAATAAAAATTATGGATATAGCTAAGGAAAATAATTTAGACACAAAAGTCACTAGTATTGACATAACAAATAAAAATCAATATAGTATATATATACAAGAAGAGAAAAAAAGAATACATTTAGGTGAAAACACAAATTTAGGAAATAAAATGTTGTATGCAATATCAATAATGGAAAAGGAAAAGGGAATAGAAGGAGATATATATGTTAATGGAGACTTAAATAATAAGTTTCAACCATATTTTAGAGAAAAAGTATAGAGCAGAGGTGAAAAATATGAACAAAAAAGTAATTAGCATAGTTTTAGGATTAATGTGTTTTGCATTAACTTTAGGAATATGTATACAAATAAGAACAGTAAAAGATTCTAATTCAACAGTGAGTCAAAACTATGAAGAAAATAACTTAAGAGCAGAAGTACTAAAATATAAAGAAAAATATGAAAGAAAGACTAAAGAATTAGAAGATGCAGAGAAGAAACTAGAAACAGAAAGACAAAGTTCAACACAAAATAACGAAGACTTAGAGAAAAAAGAAGAAGAGATAAAACAAGGTAATAAAATGATAGGATTAACAGAAGTTACTGGACCAGGAGTAATAGTTACACTTAGTGATAGCAAAAAAGACTCAAACAGTGTATTAAATCCAAACAGTTTATTAGTACATGATGCTGATGTGTTAAGTGTTATAAATGAACTAAAAAATGCTGGAGCAGAGGCAATTTCTATTAATGAGCAAAGATTAATTCCAACAAGTAGTATTTCTTGTGGAGGAAATATTATAGATATTAATGGAGAAAAAGTTGGAGCACCATTTGTAATTAAAGCTATTGGGCTACCAGAACAATTATCAGCTTTATCAAGACAAGGTGGGTATTTAGAAATACTAAAAAATGCAAGTATAGGAGTAGAATTGAAAAAATCTAATAATATCACAATACCAAAATATACAGGTATTATAGAGTATAACTATGCAAAGGCAGTAAAATAAAGATAGGAGGAAAACATGAAAAAGAACATAAAAAAAGGTAAAATAACAATGACAATAACAATGGTAATAGCATGTTTTGCACTAGCTTTGGTAATGTCTATGCAATTTAAAATTGCAAGCGAAACAGATATTACATCAATAGAAAATATGAGAGAAGCAGAGTTAAGGACAGAACTTGCAAATTGGAAATCAAAATATGAAGAAGTAGAAAAAAAATATGAAGAAACATCAAGTAAAATTGATGAATATAAACAAAATAAAGAATCAAATGAAGATACAGAAAAATTAGTTGATGATGAATTACAACAAGTAAATATGCAATTAGGAAAAGTTGATGTGCAAGGAGAAGGAATAGAAGTAACATTAAGAGAAACAGACAATGAAGAAATTAGTAGAATTACTGCAGATGACTTAATATTAATTGTAAATGCTTTAAAAGTGTCAGGAGCAGAAGCAATATCTATTAATGATGAAAGAATAATAAATATGTCAGATATGGTTGATATTAATCAATCTTTTATAAAAATAAATGGACAAAGGATTGTAGCACCATATATAATAAAAGCTATAGGTAACCAATCTTATTTAGAAAGTAGTTTAATATCAAATGGTGGACCTGTAGATGAAATGAAAAAAATAGGACAAGATGTATCTATTACAAAATCAAATAAAGTAATAGTACCAAAATATAATAAAGAAATAAAAATTAAATATATGAATTAAAAATAGTTAATAAGAGGAGGAAAAAATATGATTTTTATAGCTATATTAATAGGATGTATTGCGGGAGTATTAATAGGAATGAATGCACCTATAATTTCATATACATATTCAAGTTATCTAGCAATTGCTATAATTGCTGCTTTGGATTCTGTATTTGGAGGAATAACTTCAGTAATAAATAAAAATTTTAATTTAAAAATATTTGTAACAGGCTTTTTTGGTAATGCAATACTTGCAATATTACTAACAATATTAGGACAAAAATTAAATATTGATATATATTTAGCAGCAATTGTAGTATTTGTAGGAAGAATGTTCGTAAACTTAGCTATTATAAGAAGGTACTATGTTGATAAATGGTCAACAATAATAAAAATGAAGAAAGGCAAAGCAAAAAAAGAACAAAGTTAATAATATGATTACACAAAAGCAGGAATAAAAGCCTGCTTTAAATTATTTAAAAAGACAATATTACAGAAGTGTTACGAAAATATTACAAAAATATAACAAATTCTATTGACATTTTTTTTAAAATGTAATATATATACACTTAGAAAAAATATACAAAAAAATGGAGGAATTAACTTGGCGATAGGTGATATCATAGTAGGTATTGACATAGGAACAAGTAAAGTTTGCACAGTTGTTGGAGAAGTAAACAACTTTGGACAAATTGAAATCATAAGCAATACCTCATATAAATGTAGTGGACTAAAGAAAGGGAAAATAATAGACGAAGAAGAAATATGCCTATGTGTAGCTAAAACAATTAAAGATGCTGAAGATGAAACAAACTTAAAAATAAATTCAGCATATGTAACTATTCCTGGAAAACATGTAACAATAGTTCAAAATAGTATTACAAAAGAAGTAAAAGATAGATATTCAGGAATATCAGTAAAAGATGTTCAAAATGCAATTATGCAAGTAAAAGATATAGAAATTCCTGATGAAAAAACTTTAATAGATATAGTTCCAGATAAAATAATTCTAGATAATGGAACAGTTGTTACAGATCCAGTAGGAAACTTAAGCTCTAACTTTACAATGAGTGCACAAGTGATTTTAGCAGATAAAGGATATGTTAGACAATTAAATAGCATATTTAAAAGAGCTGGGTTAGAAATAGATGGAATAGTACCAATTACATTAGCAGAAAGAAATTTAGTTTTAGATAAAAACGAATTACATGATAATGTAATGCTACTAGATATAGGTGCAGGAAATACAGATATAGGAGTATTCGAAGGCTCAACATTTGTTTATACAAATTCTATTCCAGTAGGAGGAGATAATATAACAAATGACATAGCTTTAGTACTAAATATTTCACAAGAAGAAGCGGATAAACTAAAAAGACAATACGGATTAGCTTTAAAATCATTTATAGATAATGATAATGATATAATTCTAAACACATCAAAAGATGACAAAAAAAATAGAATTATAAAAAGTTCAGAATTAATAGAAATAATAGAAGCTAGAATCGAAGAAATTTTTTCAATTGTAAATAAAGACATAACAAATCAAGGAATAAAAAACAAAATAAATAATGTTGTATTAACTGGACAAGGAATAGTAAATATAAATAAAAGTGATGTAGCAGGAAAAATCAACTTAAATATACCTGTAAAAATATCAACGGGTAGAGCAGTTAGTACAGTAAAACCTAACTACAGAACAAGTTATGCATTGATTAGATATATAGCAGCAAGACCTTTTGCAAAAACTGTTTCAAGTGATATAGATACACAAAATGATGAAAGTATTATAAGCACAATTTTTGAAAGAATTAAAGAATTTTTCTATTCATAAAACTATTAAACTAAGTTATTAAATTTTAAAAATATATATATTAAATAAGGGAGGAAGAACTAAATGATGGAATATAATGATGATAGCAACATGACAATGATGGATGGAACAGCTACCATTAAAGTTATAGGTGTTGGAGGAGCAGGAAATAATGCTGTTAACAGAATGATAGATGCAGGAATAAAAGGTGTAGACTTTATTGCTGTAAATACAGATAGACAAGCTCTTCAAACTTCAAAAGCAAGCACAAAAATACAAATAGGAGAAAAAATAACTAGAGGATTAGGAGCAGGAGCAAACCCTGATATTGGAGCTCAATCAGCAGAAGAAAGCAAAGCAGAAGTAGCAGAAGTATTAAGAGGAGCAGATATGGTATTTGTTACAGCCGGAATGGGTGGAGGAACAGGTACAGGAGCTGCACCAATAGTAGCGCAAGCTGCAAAAGAAATGGGAATATTAACAATAGGTGTTGTTACAAAACCATTTACTTTTGAAGGAAAGAAAAGACTTTCACAAGCAGAACGTGGAATTGAAAGCTTAAAAGGAAAAGTAGATACATTAGTTGTAATACCAAATGATAAATTACTACAAATAATTGATAGAAAAACATCTATTATTGAAGCTTTCAAAATGGCAGATGATATTTTAAGACAAGGTGTTCAAGGAATATCAGATTTAATTGCAATACCAGGACTTGTAAACTTAGACTTTGCAGATGTAAAAACAATAATGTTAAATCAAGGAATGGCACATATGGGTGTTGGTAAAGCATCTGGAGAAAACAGAGCAGAAGATGCTGCAAAAGAAGCCATCCAAAGTCCATTATTAGAAACATCAATAGAAGGAGCAAAAGGAGTAATTATTAACATTACTGGTGGAGAAGATTTAGGATTACACGAAGTTAATACAGCAGCAGAACTTGTTCAACGCAGTGTAGACCCAGAAGCAAATATTATATTCGGTACAGTTACAGATCCAAATATGACAGATGAAATACAAATTACTGTAATTGCAACAGGATTCGAAAAAAATGAAAATATAACAAGTATTGGAGTAGATAATATAGTTTCAAAAACATGGGAAAAGAAAATTAATTCTATACCAGCTAGCTCAGAAGCTAGTTCATCACAAAATGATTTAGACATACCTTCTTTCCTAAGAAAAAATAAAAATAAAAATATGTAAGATCAAATTATATATAAATGAAAAAGAAATAATCGAAAATAATCGATTATTTCTTTTTTTCTGCAATAAGATATGACAACATTTTCAAAACAATAGTAGTAAAATATTTGCACAGGTGATAGCATGACAATTTATATAGATGTGGTATTTATTGAAAATCTAATAATGAATTATATTATCTTATTTGCAACAAGTATTATTATAAAAATAAAAGTAAAACATATAAGACTAATATTGGCAAGTGGTTTAGGTGCGATATATTCTATAATTGCATATATGTCAATATTAGAAATGTATTCAAGTGTTATTTTAAAAATAATATTATCAATAATAATTGTATATATCGCATATAATCCACAAAATGTTAAAAATATGTGGAAATATCTAGTGATTTTTTATATGACATCATTTGTTTTTGGAGGAGCGGCATTTGCGTTAATTTATATAATAAAACCACAAGATATTTTAATGAAAAATGGATTATTTTTGGGGACATACCCTTTAAAAACAATTATATTAGGTGCAATTGTAGCATTTATAGTAATTGTTACATCTTTTAAATTAGTAAAATCTAAAATATCCAAAAAAGATATGTTTTGCACAATAAAAATAAACATTAATGAAAAAGAAATTGAAGCTAAAGCAATGATTGATACAGGTAATTTGTTGAAAGAACCGATTTCAAATACACCTGTAATTGTTGTAGAACATACACTTTTATATGATTGCATGCCAAAAGAAATTTTAAATAATTTAGAAAATATTTTAGGAGGTGATTTTGAAAATATATCTGAAGAAGTAAAAAATAAATATATATCAAAATTAAAAGTAATACCATTTTCCTCATTAGGAAAGCAAAACGGGATGCTTATTGGAATTAAACCAAAAGATGTAACTGTTATTAATGATGAAAATGAAAACAAAATTGATAATGTAATTATAGGCATATATAATAAATCACTAACAAAAAGAGGAGAATACAGAGCTTTGATTGGAATAGAACTATTATAAAACATTAGAAAGGAGTGATCTTATGAAAATAGTAGATTTATTAAAAAATAGTATTAATACAATTTGTGCAAAATATATAAATGAAAAAAACGAGATAGAATATCTTCCTATTTTTTACATAGCAGGAAGTCAAACTTTGCCACCACCATTAGCTCCGGAAGAAGAAGCTGAGTTAATAGAACAATTATCAAAAGAAAATAATTTACAAGTAAGGCAAAAATTGGTAGAAAGAAATCTTAGACTTGTAGTATATATAGCTAAAAAATTTGAAAACACACGGAATAGGAATAGAAGACTTGATATCCATAGGAACCATCGGATTAATGAAAGGAGTTAATACATTTAATTCAGATAAAAAGATCAAATTAGCAACGTATGCATCGAGATGTATTGAAAATGAAATATTAATGTTTTTAAGAAAAAATAATAAAATAAAAGGAGAAGTTTCAATAGATGAGCCATTAAATAAAGATGGAGATGGAAATGAATTATTGTTATCAGACATTTTGGGAACTGAACCAGATATAACATCAAGAAACTTAGAAGATGAAGTTGATAAAACTTTATTAAGAGCTTCAATAACAAAACTAAATCCAAGAGAGAAAAATATAATGGAAATGAGATTTGGGTTTAAAACAGGAAAAGAAAAGACTCAAAAAGAAGTTGCAGACGAATTGCGGAATTTCACAAAGTTATATTTCTAGATTAGAAAAAAAGATAATAGGAAAAATGAAAAAAGAAATTAGTAGCAAAATAGGTTAATAAAGTTAAAGCATAAAAAAACCAAATTTGGAAATACTTTAATAAAGTGTTTCTAAAGGAGGTTTTTTATTTGATAAATAAGGTAGAAATATGTGGAGTAAACACATCAAAATTACCATTATTAAGTAGAGAAGAAAAACAAGAATTATTTATAAAAATAAAAGAAGGCAATGAAGAAGCAAGAAATACATTTATAAATGGAAATTTAAGACTAGTTTTAAGTGTTATACAAAGATTTTATGGAAGAGGAGAAAGTGCAGATGACCTTTTTCAAGTAGGATGTGTTGGATTAATAAAAGCTATTGATAATTTTGATTTAAGTCAAAATGTTCAATTTAGTACTTATGCAGTGCCAATGATAATAGGAGAAGTTAAAAGATACTTAAGAGACAATAATAGTATTAGAGTGAGCAGATCTATAAGGGATTTAGCTTATAAAGCAATACAATTTAAGGAAAAATACACAAAAGAAAAGGGCAAGGAACCAAGTATAGAAGAAATAGCTAAAGGATTGGGAGTAGAAAAAGAAGAAGTAGCATTTAGCTTTAATGCTATACAAGATCCAATATCTTTGCAAGAACCTGTATATAATGATGGCTCAGAAAGCATATTCGTAATAGAACAAGTAAAAGATAATAAAAACACAGATGAATTGTGGGCAGAAAAAATGACAATAAATGTAGCACTTGAAAAATTAAGTACAAAAGAAAAAGCAATAATTATGAAGAGATTTTTTGATGGAAGAACACAAATGGAAGTTGCAGAAGAAATAGGGATATCTCAAGCACAAGTTTCTAGATTAGAAAAAAGTGCAATAGAGCATATAAAAAGGTTATATAAATAAAATCAAATAATATAATACAGAAAATTAATATTTTAAATTAAAAGCTTGCCAAATAAAAACAGTTATAGTATTATATGAAATATAAAAAGGGGGAGAAAATATGAAATTATCAAAGAAAAAAATGACTATAATTCTTACTGCAGTAATCGTAGTTGCTTTAATTGCTGTAATGTTTATATTGTATTTTGCAACAGATATGTTTAAAACACCAAAGCAATTATTTTTTAAATATTTAGGAAAAGAGATGGATTTTGACGGATATGAACAAGTATTAAAAGGTTTGGAAACAGATAAAAATAAGTCATATGTGTCAAATGCTAATTTAAAAGTAAATGTAGAATCAATAGATAATGAAGAAATTTATGATACGATTAATAAAATGGAACTTGATTTAGAACAATCAGTAAATGCAAAAGAAAATAAAGAATGTGATAAATTAAATTTAAAATATGATAATAATGATTTTGCGGGATTAGAATTTGTACAAAATGAAGATTTATATGCATTAAAATCAGAATATCTTAACGGTGATAATTATGTTGCGATTGAAAATAAAGACTTAAAAAACTTTTTAAGAAAAATGGAAATTAATGATGATATAATCGAAAATTATCCTGATCAAATAACAAAATTAGATTTATATGAATTGTTATATATTGATAAAAAAGATCAAAAAGAAATAGTAAAAACATATAAAAAATTCATAGATGAAAATATATCTAATGATAAGTTTAAAGTAAATAACAAAGTGGATATAACAATAAATGGTGAAAATAAAAAAGCAACACAATATATTTTAACATTAAATGAAAAAGAAGTTGCCAATATAGCTATTAATTTTATGAACACACTAAAACAAGATGACACTACATTAGACTTAATTGTGGACAAATATAATAAATGCATGGGAAATACAATAAGCGGAATAAGTATGTATCAAATAAAAAGCCAATTAAGCAGTTATGGACTAAGCTCAGAAGATGAAGAAAAAACATTAACAAAAGAAAAGTTAAAGGAAGACATAGACAAGATAGTAAAAGAAATTGAAGATGAAAGAGAAAATTCTAAAGAAGATTTAAACATAAATATATCATTATACAAAATAAATGGAAAAATATGCACAATAGAAATGACAAAAGAAGATGAATCTATAAAAATAGATGAATATGAAAAAGATGATAGAAATTATATAGAGATGTCAATATCTCACAATGAATATTCATATGCTAGAGGAAAGAAACAAGAAACAAAAGTAGAAGACAAAGTAGTAGTAGATTATACAATGAAAACACAAAATGATGAAACTAATCTAGAAGGAAATATTAAAGTATTAGAAGATTCAGAAGAACAAGAAAACTTTAAATTTAATATTAATCAAAAAGGAAAAATGTATAATGGAAACAATGAAACAAATATTGAAATCTCTTCTACTATAGAAGAAAATACAATAAAAATAAACTTAAATAGCAAAAAAGAATATAAAGATGTTGATATAATTACATTATCTGATAATAAAGATAATATAAAAATATTAAATGAAATGCAAAGAGAAGAAGTAACAAAATTATTTGAGGAGATAAGTAAAAACTTCCAAACAAAATTAAATGAAAAAATTAGTGAGTTGGGGTTAAAAAATTCAAGTCTAACATCAGATATAGAAAATGAATTAGAAGATGATTTAGATATAGAAACAGATATAGAAGATGAAGATAATTTAGACACAGGTGACGAAGAAGATGATTCTGAAGAATATGTAGACGATGAAGAAGACTTAAGTGTAGATTCAGAAATGAATGAAGGATTTACTTTTTAAATATTAAAAAGAATAAACCATCTAAAAAGGTGGTTTATTTTTTTATGAATAAGAATATAATATATAAAAAACATATGGAGGATAAAATGCAAGATAAAGGATTAGATTTTAAACATAAAGAAGTTGTTAATATTTCGAATGGAAAAAGATTAGGATATGTTCAAGATGTTTGTGCAGATTTAGATACAGGAACTATAACACATATAATAGTTCCTGGAAGCAATAAATTAATAAATATCTTTTCACAAAATAATGATATTGTAATACCATGGAAAAACATAAAATGTATAGGCGACGATTTGATATTAGTGGAAATATAAAAGATTCATATAACATAAATATAAATCATATAATGTAAATAGTGGTATATTATATATAATATTATATAAAAAATATTCAAAAAGCTATTGACATAATAAGTTTATAATGATATTATATATAAGCATTAAACATATATTAATTTATAAAATATAAATTTTATAAAAAAGTTTTAAAAAATATGTTGACACAGATTAAAAAAGGTGGTATTATAAAAAAGTACCTTGCAACAGACGAAGAAAAATAAATAAAAGAGAATTAGTAATAAAACTATAATAATAAATACGATTCAAAGCACGTTACTAGTTTTTATTTTGTCTAAATTTCAAAAAAATTAAAAAAATGTCGAAAAGTGTTGACAAACAAAAAAAGGTATAGTATAATGCAAAAGTTCCATATAAACAGGAACAAAAAAGTACATTGAAAAGTAAACAATAAAATCCTTTAGAGAATAAACCGAAGCGGTATAATCTTTTAACCTAAAGATTAGTACCGAACAAGTAAA
>JABLTO010225258.1_pt1 | contig 19757 bp, 17 predicted proteins | sample 7160091 | NCBI WGS metagenome assembly JABLTO01 (sample SAMN14651225, study PRJNA627086) | human gut metagenome | isolation source: feces | host: Homo sapiens
ACGCTAGGGAATCCGCTCATTGTCTGCGGTTTGTCGGACACATTCCGTGGATTGTCAAAACGTGGAAGAGACACGGAATCCGATGCAAAAATCCGACAGGAAGAAATGTACGCATTTTTTTCAACGAATGTTCCAGATACATTTCCATCTGAAATCGAAGGGCATGATCTGTTTCCCATTATAGTACTTACCACGTAAAAAGGGACTGACCGCTTTATGCGGCAGCCCCTTCTTTTATGATTCTTAGGCGGATTGTTCGCAGTAATTATGCCTGCGGACCAGCAGATACAAGTGCCTTACCGGCATCGTTGCCTTCGTATTTTGCGAAGTTCTTAACGAATCTTGCAGCCAGATCCTTAGCCTTTGTCTCCCAATCGGAAGCATTTGCGTAGGTATCACGCGGATCAAGGATTCCAGAATCAACACCCGGGAGCTCTGTCGGAACCTCGAAGTTGAAGTATGGAATCGTCTTGGTCGGAGCAGTCTTGATGGCGCCGTTTAAGATGGCATCGATGATACCACGGGTATCCTTAATAGAGATACGCTTGCCTGTGCCGTTCCATCCTGTGTTAACAAGATATGCCTTAGCACCGCTCTTCTCCATCTTCTTAACAAGCTCCTCAGCGTACTTGGTTGGATGCAGCTCAAGGAATGCCTGTCCGAAGCAAGCGGAGAAAGTAGGAGTCGGCTCAGTGATACCGCGCTCTGTACCAGCAAGCTTTGCTGTGAATCCAGACAGGAAGTAGTACTGTGTCTGCTCCGGTGTCAGGATAGATACTGGCGGAAGTACGCCGAATGCATCTGCGGACAGGAAGATAACGTTCTTTGCTGCCGGTGCAGAAGAGATCGGGCGAACAATGTTCTGAATGTGATCGATCGGGTAAGATACACGGGTGTTCTCGGTTACGCTCTTGTCTGCGAAATCGATCTTGCCGTTTGCATCCAGAGTAACGTTCTCAAGAAGTGCGTTACGCTTGATTGCATTGTAGATATCCGGCTCGGAATCCTTGTCAAGGTTGATAACCTTAGCATAGCATCCACCCTCGAAGTTGAATACACCGTTGTCATCCCAGCCGTGCTCGTCATCACCGATCAGAAGACGCTTCGGGTCTGTGGAAAGTGTTGTCTTACCTGTACCGGAAAGACCGAAGAAGATAGCGGTATTCTCGCCGTTTATGTCTGTGTTTGCAGAGCAGTGCATGGAAGCCATACCCTTGAGCGGAAGGAAGTAGTTCATCATGGAGAACATACCTTTCTTCATCTCTCCGCCGTACCAGGTGTTAACGATAACCTGCTCTTTGCTTGTGATGTTGAACATAACAGCAGTCTCGGAATTCAGACCTAACTCTTTGTAGTTCTCAACTTTTGCCTTGGAAGCGTTGTATACAACGAAATCCGGCTCAAAGTTCTCAAGCTCCTCAGCGGTTGGCTTGATGAACATGTTGGTTACAAAGTGTGCCTGCCAAGCTACCTCAACGATGAAACGGATAGCCATACGGGTATCTTTGTTTGCACCGCAGAATGCATCAACTACGAAAAGTCTCTTGTTGGAGAGCTCTTTGATAGCGATGTCCTTTACTGCATTCCAGGCTTCCTGGGTAGCCGGGTGGTTATCATTCTTATACTCATCGGAGGTCCACCATACAGTGTCCTTGGAGTTCTCATCTACAACGATGAATTTGTCTTTTGGAGAACGACCTGTATAGATACCGGTCATAACGTTCACTGCACCCAGCTCGCTGACCTGTCCTTTTTCGTAGCCTTCCAGCTCCGGTTTGGTCTCCTCTTCAAATAACATCTCATAAGAAGGATTGTACACAACTTCTGTGGTTCCGGTAATACCGTACTTGCTTAAATCGATTGTTGCCATCTTATTAAACCTCTTTCCTTTCATATTTATATGGTAAACACCTGCGGATAGCAGGCTTTACGATATCTTTTCCGGGATGCTGGAATTTGCCAACTTCCCCTACCATAATTATACATAGTTAACTCATAAAATCAATAAAAAATTGTTAAAATTTTAGCAAATTCTGTATATAAATGGGAGAGGAAAAGAGGGGGAACCTGCGGCGGGAGGCGTTGACAGTGCAGAAGGGATTCGGTATAATCCAGAAGAGTTCAAAACAGGAGTTTATCGGCAGAGATGTGAAGTTCCATGGAAAAGAGAGGCCGCGGCAGACAGCCGTGGCTTTTGCACTGTAATATAGAAAGAAGTGGGTTTTAATTATGAGGTATCAGATCAGACATGCACGCGTCCAGTTCGGTGGGGACGTGATCCTGCGGGACGTCAATTTTGAGGTACACGACAGGGAAAAAATTGCGATTGTGGGGCGCAACGGCTGTGGAAAGACAACCCTGCTAAGACTGATTGCCGGGGATATAGAGATGAGCAACCCAGACAGTGACGAGGAGTGCGGCATCACGATGGCGGGAGGCCAGGAGATCGGTTTCCTGCGGCAGGTCAACTTTGTGGACGCGGAGGTGACCGTGGAGGACGAATTAAAAAAAGTTTTTGTACCGGTGTTTGCCTGTGAGGAGCGCATGAAAGAGCTGGAGGAGCAGATGAAGACGGCGGCAGAGACAAAGGAGACTGCGCCGGATGGGGCACTTCTGCGAGAGTACGACAGACTGCAGAAGCAGATGGAGGCGATGCGGGGATATTCCTGGCGCAGGGATATGGAGACGATGTTCCAGCGGTTCGGATTCGCACTGGAGGATCTGCGGCGTCCGATCGGCAGTTTTTCCGGAGGGCAGCAGACGAAAGTGGCGTTTATAAAGCTGCTTCTGACGCGTCCGGATATTATGCTGCTCGACGAGCCGACAAACCATCTGGATCTGCCGACAATCGAGTGGTTGGAAAATTATCTGAAGGGCTACGACAAAGCGGTCGTGATTGTGTCGCATGACCGGATGTTTCTGGACAAGGTGGCGGATGTGACCTATGAGATCGAGTATCACGAGATGAAGCGCTATCCGGGAAACTACACGTATTTCATGCAGCGCAAGCAGGAGGATCTCATCAAGCAGGAGAAGGATTACGAGGAACAGCAGAAAGAGATCAAACGGCTGACGGACTGGATTGAAAAGTGGAAGAACACACCGACCAAGGTGGCGGCGACGCGCTCAAAACGCATGGCGATCGAGCACATGGTGAAGATTGAGAAGCCGAGACGCTTTGATACGCGCGCATTTCACGGGCGGTATACGCCGCGTATCGAGAGCTACACCAATGTGATTCAGGCAAAAGACCTCTCCATCGGCTATGATGCACCGTTGGCAGAGGTGTCTTTTTTGCTGCAGAAAAAGGAGCGTCTGGCGATCATCGGGGAGAACGGCAAGGGAAAATCTACATTATTAAAGACGCTGATCGGAGAACTGCCGGCACTTGGCGGCAGCTTCAAATTCGGGCAGAACGTGGAGTGGGGGTATTTTGACCAGCAGAAAGCGGTGATGGAGCAGGCACCGCCCCAGCAGACCGTGCTTGAGAATTTCTGGGCAGCGTATCCGGGGTACCTGCGCGAGGAGGTGCGCAGCGCGCTCGGCGGCTTTTTATTTTCCGGGGAGGATGTGGAGAAAAAAATGGGGCAGCTCTCCGGTGGGGAGAAGGTGCGTCTCGCACTGTGCAAAATGCTTCAGACCAGACCGAATCTTCTGATCCTGGATGAGCCGACGAACCATATGGACATCATCGGAAAAGAAGCGTTAGAGCAGATGCTGCGCGAGTACGAGGGGACGGTGCTGTTCGTGTCGCACGACCGCTATTTTATCAGCAGGATCGCCACGGGCATTCTGGAATTTTCCGGGGACGCCGTGAGGCAGTATGCGATGAATTATGTGGAATACCTCGCAGAGAAGCAGAAGTGTGCAGGCGGCGTGGCAGCGAATGCGGGAAGCGCCGCAGGGCGGAACGCGGGAGGCACCGCAGAACGGAACGCGGGCAGCAAAGGAACAGGCGGCGTGGCAGCGGAAGCGGGAAATGCCGCAGGACGGAACATGGGAAGTGCCGCAGGACAGGGAGCCGATGTGAGAGGAGCGGCGGATGCCGGCAGTGTTCCGACGCTCTCGGATGTTTTTGACAAGAAGACCTATTACAATCCGGGCAAGGTGCGCTCCCGGCTGCAGCGCCAGAAGGAAAAGTATGAGCGGATGCTTGCGGAGAGCGAGGAGAAGCTGGCGGAGCTTCAGATGCAGATGTTAGACCCGGCGCTTGCAAGCGATTATCCGAAGCTGATGGAACTGCAGAGCGCTGTGGATGCGGAGGAAGCCAACCAGGACAGCCTGCTGGAGCGGATGCTTGAGACGGAGACAGAGCTGGCGGAGTACGAGGAAGCATAAGAGATGAATGCAGTGTGTGTGATTACAAAGACAGCAGGGAGGAACGGGTTACGCTTCTTTTTCCATCCGCTTTAATTCTGGCAGCACTGTAGACAACATTGTTATAAAGCATAGACTTCCACCGATGACGTTTGACACCGGTTCTGCGGCAAAGACACCGTCTGTTCCCATGCCGAAAGCATAAGGAAGAAGATAGGTCAGCGGCACGACGATGAACACTTTGCGCAGCAGGGAGAAAAAGATGGCGTGCTTCTTCTTATTCAGAGATTTGAAGACGGTCTGTCCGATGTACTGCAGATCCATGAAAATAAATGCGGCAAAGTAAAGCTTTAATGAGGGAATGGCGTCAGCAACCAGTGCGGCATCCGAACTGAAAATGCCGATCAGCGCCCGCGGGGCAAGGATGATGCTGCTCCACATGACGGCGGTATAGAGCAGAATCAGGAGGGCGAGGGTCAGGATCGCTTTTCGCACGCGGTCCGGCCGTCTCGCACCGTAATTGTAACTTAAGATCGGCGAGGTTCCCTCATTGATCGCGTAGATCGGTGTTTCCACCATCTGCCGGACGCTTGAGATGATGGTCATGACGGAGATGTAGACGTCGCCGCCGGTTGCACCGAGGACATTGTTGCAGAAAATGGATACCAGACTGTTCGTGAGCTGCATGATAAATCCGGCGGTGCCGAGGCTTACAATGTTTTTTGCTTCGACCAGACTGGATTTCCACTCAGCCGGGCGCAGCAGCCGCACCTTATATTCCGCGCGCCGGTGCAGAAAGCGGATCACATAGAGCGCGGACAGCGTCTGGGAGAGAACGGTGGCAAGTGCGGCACCGGTGATTCCCAGATGAAAGACAAAAATAAAAAGCGGATCTAAGAGAAAATTGGTCACGGCACCGATGGCAACCGAGAGCATGCCGGCGACGGAGTACCCCTGCGCGTTGATAAAGGGGTTCATACCGGTGGCAATCATGGACGGCAGCGTGCCGAGCAGATAGATCATCAGGTAAGGATAGGCGTATGGCAGGGCGGCATCCGAGGCGCCGAACAGCTTAAGAATTGGCGCTGCAAACAGCAGACCTGCTGCCATCAGCACCAGAGCACCGGCGCATAGCATGGTAAATGAGGTATTCATGATCTGACCGGCTTTTTTGGTATCTCCGCCGCCGCGGCTGATTGAGAAAAGCGGGGCGCCGCCGCTGCCGAAAAGATTGCTGAAGGCGGTGATGATGACAATGATTGGAAAACAGAGTCCGACGGCGCCGAGCGCTGTGGTGCCGACATCCGGGATGCGGGCAATATAGATCCGGTCTACAATATTGTAGAGCAGGCTTAAGAGCTGTGCGACCAGCATGGGAAGGGCGGCTCCCAAAATATTTCCGGTGATGGTTCCATGTTCAAAATCGATTCGTTTCATATGATAAACTTCCTTTATGTATCTGATGTATCTGCGCGGATTTGTTGTTACTTTACGCTGCAATCCAGTATACCATGATTTATAACAGATGAAAAATATTGTTTGGATGAGACCTGATCAGACGGGAAGAGAGAGGAAACGGAGGATGGGACGGGGACAGATCAATCACTGCCGGATGGGGCGTTATGAAAGAGAACGGTACGAATGAGGAACGGATGAAGAAAAACGGTCTGTACCACAGACTGGTGCCCCTGCAGCAGGAAGCCGGGGAGTGGCAGCTTCATGCGGGCGCCTGAGCAAAAAGTAAAATTTTGCACCTAAACTAAAAAATAATCAATTTATGGGATATGGGACTGCCCTGTTTTTCTATAATGAGAATAGAAAAGCAGGGCAATTTTTTGTGGAGGGAAAGGAGAGGAATATGCGCCGGTCATTGGTTTAATTGTGGAAAACAGGAACACCTGTGATGACAATTCTCCGACGGTACCGCTGACGGAGAAGCAGATTGCAGAATTACGTGCGTGTGCAGCAAAGTAGGTTCTGATGTGTCCAGGAGTGCGTTCTTTCTTTTTGCGTAGGAGTGTGCTATACTCGGTGACAAATGAGGTTTGATGAAAGGCTTGCTGCGCAAAAGCGGGAGAGGAGCAACATGTTATATTACCGGGAAATCAGTTTAAAAGATCAAAGAAAATGTCTTTTGAAAAATGCGGAACGGGCGGATGCGGCGGCGTTTCTGCATTATTTTACACAGGCACACGCGGAGACGGATTTTCTGACAACGTATGCGGACGAAGGGACGCACTCGGTGCAGGATATGGAAGAGCGGCTTGCCGCGCAAAAGGCGAGCCGCACGGAGATTGAGATCTGTGCATTTGTGGACGGCATCCTCGTGGGATCGGCGGGAAACCATGCGCTTAGTACGCGCGAGAAGCTAAGGCACCGCGCGGATTTCGGCATCAGTATCCTGCGGGAATACTGGGGACAGGGAATCGGCGCGGCGCTGACCGGTGCCTGCATTGACTGCGCGAAAGAAGCAGGATTCCGACAGCTGGAACTTGAGGTGGTCGGTGACAATGAGACCGCGGTGAGACTGTATAAGAAGTACGGGTTTGTGGAATATGGAAGAAATCCGCGGGGCTTTCTGACTCGCGACGGCAGATGGCAGGAACTCGTGCTGATGCGGTTGGAGCTGGAAGATGCGGATGCGCGGAAAAGCGGTGCGGTCTGAGCTGGAAATACAGATGCGCGGGAAATAATGCGGGAAATGGAGAGAGCGATGTTTTTTAAGGAAGATACGACGTTTAATGATATCCGGGATAAATCGCTGCAGCAGTGGCTCGATGAGATGGAGCACCATGAGGACGTGGCGGTTCGTGGCGGCGTGAAGCTGACAAGAGAGTATGTGCAGTATCTGAAGGATGAGATCGGAAGACTCCGGCATGAGAATGAAGTGAAGAATGCTTATCTGAAAAAGTTGCGGGAGAAGAGGTAGGAGGTACAGAACGTGCCAGAGAATACAAGTATGCATGCAACCCGCATAAAAGAAGATTTCCCGCGGGCTGTAGATCAATGGCAGACAGAGGAAAGTATGCATGCAACCCGCGCAAAAGAAGATTTTCTGTGGGCTGTAGATCAAAGCCAGACGGAGGGAAATATTGCAGATCATCAAAGAATGAAAATGGATAACGTGGAAGTGATCGACCAGGAAGAAAACGACTCTTTTGAGAAAAAACACAGCATGTTAAAGGAAATTGCCGTTTTCGGACTGATTGTGCTGATCGTTGCAGCTGCCGTGTTGATCTTTGGCAATGTTTATATGAAATATTTTCTGCTTTCATAATTAGCGGAGTGAGGAAATGATAAGCAGGTATCAGAAGAAAGAGGGTTAAAGCAATGAAATATCAGTCGGTTGCCATTCTTGGCGCAGGAGCAGTGGGTTCTTATGTCATGTGGGGGCTTGCAAAAAAGAAAGAGATTGATCTGTGCGTAGTCGCATCGGGAGAGCGGAAGGCGCGCTATGAGAGGGATGGCTTTGTCATTAACGGGCAGGTGTATCACCCTGTGGTAAGGACGCCGGAGGAGGCTGCCGGTGTCGATCTTTTAATCGTTGCCACCAAGTATCAGGCACTTCGCCCGGCACTTGGCGATATTCAGACCGTGGTCGGCGAACACACGACAGTGATGAGCCTGATGAACGGCGTGGACAGCGAGGAGATCATCGGAGAGATCATTGATCCGTCCAAAATTGTCCATTCATTGATCAAGGTTGCCTCGGAGCGAAAGGGCAATCAGGTGGTATTCGATCCGGAGACGACCATTGGTATTGTATATGGAGAGGCGGATCTTAGCAGAGGCACCGGACGCATTGAGGCGCTGAATGATCTTTTTGCGGATACAGGGCTACACTACCGTGCAACAGACGTCATACTCACGGAGATCTGGAGTAAATTCCGGCTCAACGTGCCGAACAACCAGGCACAGGCGATGGTGGGATGCGGGGTGGGTGCCTACCGTGACAGTGAACACGTGGCATTTTTGCGGGACCGGCTGCGGGAAGAGGTGGACCGGATCGCGGAGAAAAAGGGGATCGATTTTGACAAGGCGGATACCTCGTCCACTTTTGGCAGTAAGGTGCGGGATCGGGCGCGCTATTCCACACTGCAGGATCTGGATGCGGGGCGCCACACGGAAGTGGACATGTTCGCCGGCGCGGTGGTGCGCATGGGGCATGAACTGGGGATCCCGACGCCGTACAATGAGTTTACCTACCATATGATAAAGGCACTGGAGGAGAAAAACGACGGGAAGTTCGATTATGAGTAGGGGATGGGGAAAATAGGATAAGAAGAATGACGGGAAGTCCGATGGGAAATGATCGGATTTCTCGTTTTTTTACTTATAGGAAATTTCTCAAATCGTCAGAAATAGTGTATAATGGACTGGAAATAAAAAATGACATGACAAAAGAGCGAATGTGTTGGATTCGCCATGACGTTGTTTATGAAGTTTTTTGTTTTGGTTTAGGTGACTGCACTATCTGACTATAGAGAAAGAATAATTATGAGCATGGATTTCTCCATAACGCATAACCTTTCGATATTGTTCAAATAGTGCAGTTTTTTGTGGTAAACTTCTAAAACCAACATAGAAGTGCCACACTCGGAACAACAGAGAGGATCGTATCCGAAAGAGAGAAGAATGGAGTGCCTCCAGTCCTGAATCGAACGCAGAAAATGCTGTTTTTCAGCAGAAATACATTTATGTAGATTTTTTTCCTGTTTATGATGTTTGGCGTATATTCCGTAGTAACGAAGCATTTTGAAATGTTTTTCAGGGATGTGTACAATCAGTTTTTGGATGAAGTTGAAAACAGGAATGGTCTCAGTAACCGTTTTGTTGTATTCATGTCTGGTGTAATGAAAGGTTACATTTTCGCCGTCATAATTATCAATACGTGATGTGGCAATAACAGGCCTGCCGAGGTACCGGCTGATGTATTTAATGATAATATCAGGAGTGCAGAGATTTGGTTTTGCACGAACATAAAAACCATTGGAGTGTTTTGTGTACATTTTATTTTTAACTTTACGAAAAGTCGGACCAATACGGAAAGAGAGCTGCTCAAGCAGGACTTTGCGGAAGGCATTACGAAGAAAGTTGTAATCAAAGTGTTTGACAGGACGCCAGGGAGTGATGTTGCCAGTACCACCCTCGGAGATGAGGGCATGGATATGAGGATTCCATTTCAAGTCACGTCCGAAGGTGTGAAGAACACAGATAAAACCAGGGGTAAAGTTTTCAGCTTTGTTCATTTTTGAAAACATACGAAGGACAACATCGCGGACAGAATGAAATAAACAACTTAAGAGGGTTCTGTCTGTGAGAAAATAAGTACGAAGTTCTTCTGGGATGGTGAAAACACAATGGCGATGAGTGCAGGAAACAAGTTTGCAAGCCATATGAAAAGAGCGAAGCTGATTGTATTTGTTGCCACAGGAAGGGCAGAAACGGCTTTTACAGCGAAAGGGAACAATCTTAAGATTTCCACAGTGAGGACAGCCATACATGGCACCACCGTGAGAAGAGTCGCCACAATGAATCATCTTGTTGACATTTTCAATGACAGCAGGACGAGGATGGAGTTCGTAAATGATGTGTTCATAATAATCGGTAAAGATGGATTGTAATATATTCATAATAGAATTTTACAATAAAGAAAGACAAAGGAAAACCCCTTCCCCTCATGAATGAGGGGCTAGGGGAGTTGAGAGTGTCGAAGACACTTTTTTATAGGAAAATGAGCCCTATGAAGAAAAATGATCCGAGGAGATCGCACTGTGGCGATGACAAAGAATGTCGCAGGAGGCAGAAGTAATCCGACGCAGGAAAGGAATCCTGAAAGAGGATATGCTTTTTATGGAAAATACTAATTTTAGAAACCTAAAATGTAGTTTGACGATGGTGTGGATATGGTATATGCTATATGTAGGTTTGTAGATATGAGATTGGATTTGTTTAGAGGATAAGAGAAAGATGTTAGCAGAGGCGCAGGTATTTGAAAATAATTCGATATATGTATATTTTTTGTCGTGTATTGTAATTTTTAGTTATCAGCATTTTACAAAGAGACAAAAGATATCATTGATTTATGCAACAACTATTGCAATGGAACTTATTTCAAAATATAGTTGGACACTTACATTAGTTATGTTGCTTATTTCGATGTTCATTTTGGAAGAGTACTTGTCTGATGATAAGGTAAAGTGCGAGTTGCTTGGTAATGTCTGGTATAAAATGATTGATTTTACATATCAGTTTATTTTTATCGATGCGGGAATAGGTATTGTCATAAATATAATTGTATCGGATGAGCGCCTTTGTGGTTTTTTGAGAGAAATACCGATAGATGGATTCTACGGTGTGAATATAGGTATTTTGTTGATTACAATTCACATGCTTAATACATCAAAATTTGGCTTATATGATTTTCAAACGATAAAGAGACATTTTGATCAATTCGATGGTAAGAAAATTATGTGGGATAGTCAAGAATTACAACGCAGATTTGATATTATGGTTGGATTGGAGGACAAATCTTATTTTGATAGAGAGAATTCATATAATTGGTTTTCTGTAGAATTCCTTAAATACAAGATTGAAACATATAGAGAGAATAGAGCATGGAAAAAGCATTTTAAAGCGAAGCGATCTTGGCGATACAATCTAAAATGTATATGGAGATTAATAAAGAGATTTAGATTAATAAGATGCGTCATGAGTAGATTTGTGGAGAAGTTCAGTGAATCTAAATGGTCGATAGATTATTTTTTTCGTCGATTAAAAATGAAGGTTCGCGGATGTTCTACTTTGGAAATGCAACTTATACGTAATATTGGAATTGAAAAAGGTTATGATAAGTGCATTATCCGTAGAAAGATGTTTGAATTCGTATATACATATATCTTTTTTAATGGATTGAGAGACTATTATGAGAATACTCAGAATAGTAAACGTAGAGAATTTAAAAAATTTATTTTGTACGTTTATTTACATTCAATACGATTAAATATGTTTGGAAATGATTTTAAAACAATTGATAAGCTATTTACAAAAGACCAGCGGGTAGAAGAGTGGGATATTGATGAATTTTATGTCGCAATTCTTTCGCTGACAGGTGCTCCGGTTACACCGAAGAGAATGGTGTTATATCCTCAAGTTGTTAATGAAATAGGAATTGATTTGAATAGAGCTTTGGCGTGGCGGAATATGATAAAGGATTTTCGTATTACAGAGATAGAAAAGAATGATATTGATGAGACAAAAGTAAAACGTGTCTTTTATGTTATACAAGGAAAGATTTTGCCTTATATAAAAGATGGCACATTCTATGGACCGAATGATGGAAGAAACGACTGGCCTAGTTATGGATGGGAGAATTGTTGGGATTTTGCAAGGGAAGTGTATTGGCATATATGGTGTGATAGCTTTTCTAATAGAACAGGTACAGATGATGATATGATGCGTATATATCATTCATTAGAAGAACGTACTATTACCACAGAGCATTGTAGGAAATACCTTGGTAGTGCTGAGCCAGGAGCGGTTATTAGGATATGTGATGAGATTAAGGGAAATGATAGAATGGGAAAAAATAAGCATTCTCAGATTCTTTTGTCTCGTGATGAAAATGGAGCCGCTATATATGAAAGTAATGATTACAAAACAAGTATACAATATTATACATGGAATGAGTATGCTGAACACTATGGACAATATAAATATTTTAAATATATCAAGTGGCCAAATTTACAAAAATAAAAGTTAACTTAGCATAATTTTTAATACTTCGGGCGAATTTCGCCTTGAAGTAACTGTGAAAATGATGAACTCTTAGTGAAAGAAACATTTGGCAAGTTACCCGAAGTTTTTTTGACATTGGGGATCAAGCTGAGACTTGTGCTCAGCTTTTTTGAAAAATGCTTACTTTTTTGTATGTAAAATATTTTAATGCGAATTAATGTAAAATTTCGCATACAAATCTTGAATAAATGTGCGTAAAATTATTGCTTATTAAAACACAACTGTTATAATAAATACATACACAGAAAAAAATAAATGTGAGTGATTTTAAAAGCGAAAGTTGGTGAATATGTGGATATTAGAATAATTGCAAAACAAGTTATCATGGAAAAGGGTGGCATTGCCAAAGCAGCAGACTTTGTTCAGGCAGGAATCCATTCTGCTGATGTAGTAAACATGTGCAATGCCGGATACCTTGATCGCATTAGACACGGATATTATCAACTTGCTGAGGCAGATACCTCTTCTGAGGAGCAACTTCTTGCAGTGCTGATTCCAAAGGGAATTGTCTGTGTAGAATCTGCCCTTTTTCATTATGGATATAGCGATTTCGCTCCTCGTAAATGGTCTATTGCTGTACCAAGATCTATGTCCCGGGCAAAGCTGGATGTAGATGCACTGGCTTTGCAAACGTATTATGTTCAACCAGAAATATATGAACTTGGGAGAGTAACGGATGATTTTTCTGGGGTTAAGCTTTCCGTATATGATCGGGAGCGTACAATTTGTGATTGCTTCAAATATCGTTCAAGGCTTGATCATGAAATATTTAGTAAGGCATTGAATGCTTATGCAAAGGATGAGAAGAAGAATCTGCAAAATCTTTCCATATATGCAAAAAAGCTAAGGGTGTACAAGAAGGTCAACGAATTGATGTCGGTGCTGCTGGATGGCTGATATTGTTGTATCTGTGCTCATGTGGTTACCTGAATTATTTAAAAATTGTATATGAGCATCTTATATAGAGAAAATAATGATAGGAATTATGTGAAAGCGAGGCGATGAATGTGTTAATGAATACAACTGAGTATCTCTCCATTATCGAAAATATCAAGAGCGAAATCAGGGCTGCACAGTACCGTGCAGCAGTTCATGTGAATGCAGATATGCTGCTTCTTTATTATGATATTGGTTGCGTAATCAATGAACATAAATCATGGGGAAACAAGTTTATTGATAACCTTGCAGCAGATATTCGGATTGCTTTTCCAGAAAGCAAAGGATATTCTGTTCGTAATTTGAAGTATATGGCAAAATTCGCAGAGATTTATCCAGACCGAGAATTTGTGCAACAGGTTGTTGCACAAATTCCATGGGGTCACAATATAGTTCTTCTGGATAAGGTCGCTGATATGGATGAACGCAAATGGTATATTAAAAAGTCAGCGGAAAACGGCTAGTCTCGAAATGTTCTTGTCCATCAGATTGAAAGCAACTTGTATCAGAGACAGGTTCTGGCAGATAAAGTTACAAATTTTGATCACCGCTTACCGTCTCCGCAAAGTGAACTTGCGGTGCAGACCATGAAAGACCCATATGTATTTGATTTTATTCCTTTCCGGGAGGATATGCTCGAACGGGATATTGAGCAGGCACTGGTTCGGGATGTCACAAAGCTCCTTCTGGAGCTTGGAACAGGATTTGCATTTCTGGGAAATCAGTATCACTTAAATGTAGGCGGCGATGATTTTTACATTGATTTGCTGTTCTATAACATAAATCTTCGTTGTTATGTGGTTATCGAACTGAAAACCGGTGACTTCAAACCGGAATATGCCGGTCAGCTAAACTTTTATCTGTCAGCCGTGGACGGCATTTTAAAGAAAGAGCAGGATAATCCGTCCATTGGCTTGCTTCTGTGCAAAAGTAAGAATAATGTGGTTGCAGAATATTCGCTCAAGGATATTTCAAAGCCGATAGGTGTAAGCGAGTATAAAATAACCAGTAGTCTGCCGGATGATCTGGAAAAACAGTTGCCATCCGTTGAGGATATTCAGAAACGGATTAAATAAATCTGGTTTTAAAATTGGAAATAAGGATGCCAGAATCTCGTTGATTTTATATCACGGTAGTATACTTTTTAATGCTAACTTTCGGAGGAAGATTAATATGAATTTGCTATTTAAATTTTTACTTACGGCAAATGCAACTTCATGGATGTTGGTCGTATACGGAATTAAAGAAAAAACAACAATACTGGGAATTCCACAGTGTTTTTTTGGAGTGATTCTTTTGAGTATTCCAATTATCTTATCATGGATTTCTGTTAGGATTTCAGTATATTTAGGTTCAGATTCACTTGAAGGGTGCCAAGAGTTTAGTTTGGCAGATAATGAGTTTTTACCAACGTATCTTGGTTATTTCTTTGTTTCATTGAGTGTCTCGGATATAACAACAATGGTATATCTATATTTAATTGTATTTGTGTTTACGTTTTTATCGCAAACACAGTATTTTAATCCGATTTATTTATTGTTTGGGTATCATTATTATCACATATTAACAGAACAGGGCACTCGAGTATTTGTTATAACAAAAGGCAGTGTGATAAGAAATAAAACCAACATAACATTTAAAAATTTAAAAAGAATTAATGATACGACTTATATTCAGGGAGAAAAAAGATGAATACAATTTGTGTTAAATTACGAATGCGTGAGCATACCAACAAATATAGAAAAATGTTGTCGACAAATGAAAAGATTTTTTCGGAAAAATCAGAGCTTATAGTAACCTCTCATCCTTATACTCCGGGGGGATTACTGGAAGATGGAGAATGGTTTGAAGTTGCAAACGCATCACAGCAATTTTATGCAGGTGATATTATTTCAAAAGATATAGAGACAGTTGACTTTGATTCATTAGCAAGAGCTGATTTCTCAAAAATTGATTTTTTGTTTGCAATAAATGAATCAACGATATATTTTCAAAATGTAAGTAAATCAAAATTGGTTTCAAAGAAAAAGATCGGAAGTTTTGGTGAGGGCTTCCAGTATCAGAGTAATTGTGAGGAAATTATAATTAATGATTATCCAGATGCAGTTTATTGCAAGAATACAGATATTCTATATTTTAAAAAATTGGAACCGATTGTTGGAATTTTTAAAGGAATTGATGAATTATATAGAGAGGCAACAGATGGGGAAACAGAAGAATTTTTGCAAAATGATTTTGTAGTATTACGGAATGAGTATGATGCCTCAAAGGTCAAAACTGCTAACAGAAAAAGGATTGCATTAGCAATGAAAACTCTTTCTGCATTAAATACGGAGGAAAAGAGAAATATATTTCAATACATAGGAGAGTATTGTCCCGGTTTGAGAACCGAAAATAATGCATTTTTAGTAGGCAGTGAAGATGAATTAAAAATGGTATTGTTTGGAATAGAACAAAGATTTTATACTACACCTGTTGGTGATGAGAAGCGAATTGCAAATTCTGTAATTCCAATGAAATAGCACACACTTTAAGGGAGAAAAGCCATGATTGATACTAAAAAGGAACAGGAACGTGATGAACTGCACCGTGCAATATGGGCGATTGCAGATGAACTGCGTGGAGCAGTCGATGGTTGGGACTTCAAAAATTATGTTCTTGGCACGATGTTCTATCGCTATATTTCTGAAAACCTGTGTAATTACATAAACAGCGGTGAGGTTGATGCAGGTAACACCAATTTTGACTTTGCAAAAATGCCAGATGAGGATGCAGAAGAAGCAAGAGAAGGACTGGTAGAGGAAAAGGGGTTTTTTATCCTTCCGAGCGAACTTTTCTGTAATGTCCGTGCCAATGCTACAAATGATGAAAACTTAAATGAAACACTGGAACGTGTGTTCCGTCACATCGAGGAATCAGCGAAAGGCAGTGAGGCAGAGAGCGACTTTGCCGGACTGTTCGATGACTATGATGTAAACAGCAATAAACTGGGTTCTACGGTTGCAAAGCGTAATGAAAAACTTGTAAAGCTGCTGAATGGTGTAGGCGAAATGAATCTGGGAGATGTGAAAGACCATTCCATTGATGCCTTTGGTGATGCGTATGAGTACCTTATGACTATGTATGCATCGAATGCCGGAAAATCTGGTGGAGAGTTCTTTACTCCGGCAGATGTGTCTGAATTACTCACACGCCTTGGAACTGTAGGAAAAACAGAAATCAATAAAGTATATGATCCAGCTTGTGGCTCGGGTTCATTGCTTTTGAAGGCTGAGAAAATTCTGGGAAAGGATGCTATCCGTAACGGTTTTTATGGACAGGAGATCAATATCACAACCTACAACCTGTGCCGTATTAATATGTTTCTGCATGATGTGGGATTTGATAAATTTGATATAGCCTGTGAAGATACATTGCTCAGTCCACAGCATTGGGATGATGAGCCGTTTGAGCTGATTGTGTCTAATCCACCATACTCTATCAAGTGGGCGGGAGATGAAAACCCATTGCTCATCAATGACCCTCGTTTTGCTCCGGCTGGAGTTCTGGCACCTAAGAGTAAAGCGGATATGGCATTTATCATGCACAGCCTGTCATGGCTTGCGTCTAACGGAACTGCTGCCATTGTATGTTTTCCGGGAATTATGTATCGTGGCGGTGCAGAGCAGAAAATCCGTAAATATCTGGTAGACAATAACTATATTGACTGTATTATTCAGTTACCAAGCAACCTGTTTTTTGGTACTTCGATTGCGACCTGTATTATGGTGATGAAAAAGAACAAGGCAGACAATAAGACATTGTTTATTGATGCCACAAGCGAGTGTGTGAAGGTGACCAACAATAATAAGCTGACACCAGAGAATATTGACCGTATTGTGGATGTGTTTGCTAAGCATGAAGAAGTGGAGCATTTTGCACATCTGGCAAGCTATGAAGAAGTATCTGGCAATGATTATAATTTGTCTGTATCTACCTATGTCGAAGCCGAAGATACCAGAGAGAAAATTGACATCGTGAAGCTAAATGCAGAAATTAAAGAAATTGTTGCCCGTGAACAGGTGCTCCGTGATGAGATTGATAAGATCATTGCAGAAATCGAGGTGTAATTATGAATGAAAAAGAAGCGTTGAAAAAATTGATTGATAATCCCAAACAGCCTAATATTAGTGAATGGGTTTATGAAGTCGAGGCGTTTTTAGAAGAAATTAATGAAAATAATGAAGAAGCGTGGATGTATATTGATGGCATAAAAAAGCAAGGGGATGCTTTTCAGCGTTGCGAAAATTTAGTGGCATTATTACGCCAACTTTATAAGAAAAAATATCATAAAGTGTCTATTCCACCAATAGCGAAAAGAAATCAAATATTTGTTGCTATGATGTTTGCGGAGGAAACTGCTTCTACATACGAACAGGTATATAAGCCTGTTATACAATCGTTGAATTATTCGGCTATGAGAATTGATGAGAAACAATTCAATGGATCTATTATCGGAGAAATTACTGCTGAAATAACAGATTCTGTTGCTTTGATTGCAGATTTAACAGGAAATCGTGGTGGTGTTTATTATGAAGCCGGAATTGCCAGAGGACTACAGTTATGTAATCATCCGATCAAATTGATTTTAACTTGTAAACAAAGTTTTTTTGCTAGTGAAAGAGTTCATTTTGATGTAAGTGGAGATAATATCATTCTTTATGAAAACAATGATGATTTGAAACAAAAACTTGCAAAAAGATTACAGGCTGTTTTGAGCAAGGAGATTGAAGCATGAGCAAATTAGATGAATTGATTGCAGAACTTTGTCCTGATGGCGTAGATATAAAAAATGTGGGAGATATATGCGATACGATTACAGATTATACGGCAGCAGGTTCTTTTGCAGATGTTGCTAAAAATGTGAAATATATAAATGATGGTGTAGGATATGCTCAATTAATTAGAACTACTGATTTAAAAAGTGCATTTAAAAATACTGATAAATTTGTATATGTAGATGAACATGCATTTAATTACCTTTGGAGAGTAAATTTAGATTCAGAATGTTTGGTGTTACCGAATGTTGGGAATTGCGGGGAAGTATATTATGTTACACCAGATATACTGCCTTTTTCGCATAACGTGTTGGGACCAAATTCTATATTAGTCAAGAGTAGTATTGTTGATAATAGATATTTATTCCATGCATTCCAGAGTGGAAATTTTCAAAAAAAATTGGCAAAGATAACATCAACCACAGGACAGACAAAGTTTAATAAAACAAATTTTAAAGCGTTAAGTGTACCTGTACCTCCTCTGGAGGTACAACGTGAAATAGTCCATATTTTGGACTCTTTCACGTTACTTACAGCCGAGCTTACAGCCGAGCTTACAGCTCGGAAGAAACAATACGAATTTTATAGGGATGAGCTTCTTTCTGTAAAAAAGGATATTCCAATCGTAAAATTGGGAGATATTGCTACTGAATTTTATCGTGGATCTGGCATTAAACGTGATGAAGTTACCGATACTGGCATTCCGTGTGTCCGCTATGGAGAAATTTATACAACATATAACACTTGGTTTGATAAATGCGTTTCATATACAAAACTTGATTTTGTTAAATCACCAAAATACTTTGAAAATGGGGATATTCTTTTTGCAATTACAGGAGAGAGCGTTGAGGATATTGCAAAGTCCGTAGCATATATTGGACACGAGAAATGCTTGGCAGGTGGGGATATTGTTGTAATGAAGCATAAGCAAAATTCCAGATATTTGGCTCATGTGCTTGCAACAACAGAAGCAAGAATGCAGAAAAGAAAGGGCAAGGTTAAAAGTAAAGTAGTACATTCAAATGTACCATCCATTAAAGAAATTCAGATTCCATTACCATCATTGGAGGTACAGGAAAAGTTTGCAAATGTACTTGATAATTTTGAAGCCATCTGCACTGACCTGAATATTGGCTTGCCAGCAGAAATCGAAGCCCGCCAGAAGCAATATGAATATTATCGTGATTTGCTCTTGACATTTGCTGAAACAGACAGACAGACAGAGCTGAGCGCAATTAAGCTCATTCAGTATGTGTTTGGTTATGTTATGTTACCATTGGGAAAAATAGCAAATGTGTTTAGAGGAGAATACATCACGAAGAAAAACACAAAAGATGGAACTGTCCCTGTAATTCTTGGAGGACAAGAACCAGCATACTATATTGATAAGTACAACCATGATGGAGAAATTGTGGTGGTTGCACGAAGTGGCGCATCAGCAGGATTTGTTTCCTATTGGAATCAGAAAATTTTCGTTACAGATGGATTTGGTTATGAAGAGAAAAGCGAATTAATAACTACAAAATTTTTATACTATGTTTTGAAAAATATGGAGTCAGAACTAAATGCTATGAAACGTGGTGCAGGTGTTCCGCACGTAAGTGGCGAAATGCTTAATAGCATTGAATTACCGATTCCATCATTACAGGATCAACAGCGTATTGTGAAAATTCTTGACCGCTTTGATACTCTCTGTAATGACCTGTCCGCAGGACTTCCGGCAGAAATCGAAGCACGTCAGAAGCAGTACGAATATTATAGGGATAAACTGTTATCGTTTAAAGAATTACCAAAGTAAGGAGGCGAGGATGTGCCGTACTTTAATATTGTAGCGGAGACATCGGAGAATACCGTTGTCACAGAATATGAGCCAGTCAAGAAGCGTTCTGA
>JABLTO010116318.1_pt1 | contig 19702 bp, 23 predicted proteins | sample 7160091 | NCBI WGS metagenome assembly JABLTO01 (sample SAMN14651225, study PRJNA627086) | human gut metagenome | isolation source: feces | host: Homo sapiens
TCTAGGTAAAGAATTAACAGGGAAGATTGCTGTTAAACTTCATTCAGGGGAAGAAGGAAATCAAAATTTTTTAAAACCAGATTTTTGGAAACCGATTATTGATAAATTAAATGGGACGGTTGTGGAATGTAATACAGCTTATGAAGGGTCTAGAAATACAACAGAAAAACATTTAAAAACAATTGAAAAACATGGATGGTCTAAATATTTTGAAGTAGATTTAATGGATGCTGAAGGTCCGGATATGATTTTAGATATTCCTGAAGGAAAAGTGATTCAAAAAAACTATGTTGGAAAAGATATGAAAAACTATGATGGAATGATTGTTTTATCTCATTTTAAAGGACATCCAATGGGTGGTTATGGGGGAGCTTTAAAACAACTTTCAATTGGTTGTGCTTCATCTTATGGAAAAGCTTATATTCATGGGGCAGGAGAACCTGAAAAGATTTGGACAGCTGATCATGATTTGTTTTTAGAATCAATGGCGGATGCAGCTAAGTCAGTTCATGAATATTTTAAAGGAAACATTGTTTATATCAATGTTATGAAAAATATGTCTGTTGATTGTGATTGTTGTGCAGTGGCAGAAGATCCATGTATGGATGATATTGGTATTTTAATTTCAACGGATCCAATTGCTATTGATCAAGCATGTATTGATTTAGTTTATGCTTCTAATGATAAGGGAAGAGATCATTTAATTGAAAGAATTGAATCTCGTCATGGTATCCATACCATTGAAGCAGCCTCAGCACTTGGATATGGTTCAAGAGAATATGAACTTATTGAAATAGATGATTAATCTGTTCCATGCTTAAAAGATATAGTGTGCTATTTAAAAGAGGCATTTGCCTCAATTATACAAGAATGATAAAATAATAAAAGGTAAGAATACTTGCTTGAAGGCTAATTTAAGGAAAAATAATAGGAGGAAAAAGGAAATGAGTCAAAAGAAATTAGGTTTTGGTTTAATGCGTTTACCATCATTAGATCCAAATGATGCTTCAAAAATTGATATTGAACAAACAAAAAAGATGGTTGACACATTTATCGAAAAAGGTTTTACATATTTTGATACTGCATGGATGTATTGTGGATTTGCAAGTGAAAATGCCGCAAAAGAAGCACTTGTATCACGTTATCCAAGAGATGCATATACACTTGCAACAAAATTACATTCAGGTTTTATTAAAACAAAAGAAGATCGAGATCGTATCTTTAATGAACAACTTTCAAAAACAGGTGTTGAATATTTTGATTATTATTTATTACATGATATTAATACACATAGTATTGAAGTTTATAATGAATTAGATTGCTTTAACTGGATTCAAGATAAAAAAGCAAAAGGTTTAGTTAAAACTATTGGTTTTTCTTATCATGATGGTCCTGAATTGCTTGATCAAGTTCTAACAGAACACCCAGAATTTGAATTTGTACAACTACAAATCAACTATCTTGATTGGGACAGTGTTGGCGTTCAATCAAGAAAATGTTATGAAGTAGCTAAAAAACATCATAAACCTGTTATCGTTATGGAACCTGTAAAAGGTGGAACACTTGCGAAAGTACCAGAAGAGGTTGAAAAGATGTTTAAAGAATATCATCCAGATATGTCAATTCCTTCTTGGGCTATTCGTTTTGCAGCAAGCCAAGAAAACGTTATGATGGTTTTAAGTGGTATGTCTAATATGGAACAATTAGAAGATAACTTAGGTTATATGGAAAATTTTAAACCATTAAATGAAGAAGAATATGCTTTAATTAAAAAAGCAGTTACTGCTATTAATTCAACAATTACTGTCCCATGTACAGGATGTGCTTATTGCGTTGATGGTTGTCCTATGAATATTGCTATTCCAAAATACTTCTCATTATATAATGCAGATTTACAAGAAGTAGAAGAAAAAGGATGGACACCACAAGGAGAATACTACAACAACTTAACAAAAACATTTGGTAAAGCAAGTGATTGTGTAGAATGTGGTCAATGTGAAGGGGTATGTCCACAACATTTATCAATTATTCAATACTTGAAAGATGTTGCAGGTCATTTTGAAAAATAACGGAATATAGAAAATTGCTACATGGAAATGAATAAATATTATTAGTTTAAGGGCAAGTTCTTTAGAATAAGTAAGTCAAGAAGAAATCAAATGTACTTACAAATTCATTTTGATGTTGAATACTCAACAGAAGAGTATGGTTGGACAACGAATTTAAAACCTATTATGGTACTTTAGATTATATATTAGATTAAAAAAGCGATTATTCATTATATTGGTTTATTATCACATTCGCTAAAACTTGTTCATCAAGTTTTAGATATTGTCATGTTTAGTATTAATTCAGCTTATGATTTGAAGTTTGAAGACTGCGACACTGATGAATTTGATGAACATATGGATTTATGTCGTTGTCTAAAAAAGAAGGCGTAGGTATTTCTGTAATAAAAACCTTTTGTGGAGGAAAACTTTTAGAAGAAGATGAGTCACCATTTCATTAAGCCTTGACAGAAACTCAATATATGCAGTATGCTTTAGATAAACTGTCTATTTTAACAGTTTTGCCAGGAATTAGAAATGATGATTTAACACGTATTCTTCATTATTTAGAAGTTTCTGATGTAGATAAAGATAGACATTGCTTAGATTAATAAATATTATGATCTTACTCGTTTAAAAGATGAACTTGCTACAGATTAATATCATCATTTAGTTTTAAAAGCAAGTGATTACATTGTTTGTCACCATTGTGATAAACGATGTCCATTTCATGTTCAACAAAGTAAACGAATGCAAGAAATTACTGATTATTTTCATGAATAAGATATAGAGATACGAAATCGAAAATAAACAAGAAGTTTATTATATATCAGGAGGAAAAATGGAAATTGTTGTTATTGATGGACAAGGTGGCGGAATTGGAAAAAATATTATACAAGTTTTAAAAGAAAAACATCCAGAATATACCATCATTGGTGTTGGAACCAATAGTATGGCAACAACACAGCTAAAAAAGGGTGGTGCTGATATTATTGCAACGGGGGAAAATGCTGTTGTTTATAATGTTAAACATGCCTCTATTGTTGTTGGTCCGATTGGAGTTGCTTTTGCAAATTCAATGTATGGTGAAATTACACCAACTATGGCAAAAGCTATTGGAGAAAGTGAAGCACGTAAATATTTTATTCCTGTTTCTAAATGCAGTGCTCAAGTCGTAGGTGTTGCATCTAAATCAATATCTGAATATATTGATGACCTTGTTGTTATGATTGAAAAATTAGAAAAATAGAGGATATCGTATACATGAAGTATCGATTATAGTTGAAACTATAAACTGCTTATGTATACGATATTTTTTTGAGTAAAAATATATGACTTTTTTCGATATTAAATGAAGCCTTTAAGTAGAAGTCGTATAGAGGAATTTAGGGGAATTAATATGAATAAATTAGAATTATTACAAGAAGAATTAAGAAATTATGGAAAAGTTGCGATTGCTTATAGTGGGGGTGTTGATTCCAACTTTTTATTCCATGTAGCTCTTGAAACATTAGGAAAAGAAAATGTTTTACCTGTTTTATGTCGAGGAGCAATGATATCAAAAGAAGACATTGAAGGTGCGCTTGAACAATTAAAAGATTCAAATCATGTGGTTTTATCAGTCAATCCATTAGATGTAGAAGCTTTCCATTTTAACCATAAAGATCGTTGCTATCATTGTAAAAGAAGCATTATGTCAAAAGTTATTGTCGTTGCTAAAGAACATGACTTTGCTTATGTTTTAGATGGGAAAAATAAAGATGATGAAAAAGTATATCGACCAGGATTAAAAGCTTGTGAAGAATTAGGTATTATTTCGCCTTTAGCGAACAATAATTTAACAAAACAAGAAATTAGAGATTATTCTAAACAGCTTGGTATTGCTACTTATAATAAACCATCCAATGCCTGTCTTGCTTCTCGTTTTGACTACAATACAGAGCTTACTTTAGAAAAATTAAAACTTGTTGAAACAGGTGAAAAATATTTACATGATTTAGGAATGCTTCATGTACGTTTAAGAGTACATGGAGATGTGGCACGTCTTGAAGTAGAACCTCAAGATTTTATGAAAATCATTGAAAATAAAGAATTGATTCAAAATATTAAAAATCTTGGATTTAGATTTGTAACACTTGATTTAGAAGGAATTAGAAGTGGAGGTTATGATCTTGAAAACATTAGAAATTCTACAAAAGGTTAAAAATAATGAACTAACAATTGAACAAGCTCAAAAAATGATTGAACAACCCTTAGATTATGCAACGATTGATTATAATCGAAAAAAAAGAACAGGAAATAATGAAGTAATCTATGGTGCTGGAAAAACCAAGGAACAAATTATTGGAATTGTAAAAGACATGTTGGATCATGATATTCATTCTATTTTAATTACACGTGTCGACCAAGAAAAAAGTGAAGCTATCTTAAAAGAATTTCCACAAATGATTTATGATTCTTTATCGCACATTTGTTATATTGATGAGGAACAAAAAGAAATTAATAAAGGAAAAATTGTTGTTGTTTGTGCTGGAACATCAGACTTGCCGGTTGCTCGTGAAGCTATGCTTACAGCTCAATTTTTAGGTAACGAAGTTGAACTCATCAGTGATGTGGGTGTTGCCGGTATTCATCGTTTGTTTCATTGTTTAGATACTATTCAAAGGGCAAATGTTTTAGTTGTTTGTGCAGGAATGGAAGGCGCACTCGCTTCCGTTGTTGGAGGACTTGTTGATAAACCAGTTATTGCTGTACCAACATCCATTGGGTATGGCGCTAACTTTGATGGATTATCTGCTCTTCTTGCTATGCTTAATAGCTGTGCAAGTGGGGTTAGTGTTGTTAATATTGATAATGGATTTGGGGCTGGATTTATGGCTCATACCATTAATTGTTTAGGAGGAAAGAAATAGTGAAAGTATTATATTTTGATTGTAGTAGTGGAATCAGTGGAAATATGACTTTAGGAGCGTTATCTGAATTGATTGATGATCCTCATTACTTAGTTAATGAATTAAAAAAATTAAATGTAGATGGGTATCATATCCATATTTCTAAAGAAAAGAAAAATGGTATTACGGGAACTTATGTTGATGTTCATTTAGAACACGAACATCATCATGATCATAAACATGAACATGTTCATCACCATCATCATGAACATCGTAATTTATTCGATGTTAATAAAATTATTGATGAAAGTGAAATTGATGAAAAAGCGAAAGATCTTGCTAAACGTATCTTTTTAAGAGTTGCCAAAGCTGAAAGCAAAGTTCATAATGAAACTTTAGAAAATGTTCATTTTCATGAAGTAGGAGCCATTGACTCTATTGTTGATATTATAGGAACAGCGATTTTATTATGTAAAATCAACCCGGATGTTATTTATAGTAGTGTCGTTAATGATGGATATGGATTTATTGAATGTGCTCATGGAATGATTTCTGTTCCTGTACCTGCAACGTCTGAAATCTTTGCAGCAAGTAATGCTATCACTCGACAAATTGATGTCGGTACAGAACTTGTAACACCGACAGGTGCTGCAATTATTGCAGAAATTGCGAGTGAATTTACTACAATGCCTGCCATGAATGTTCAAAAAGTAGGTTGGGGAACAGGTACAAAAGATTTAGTGATCCCAAACGTTTTAAAAGTCTCTCTTGGAGAAATTAAAAAAAAAACGAAATTATAGTCATGGAAACGAATATTGATGATTGTAGTGGAGAAATGCTTGGTTTTGTAATGGAACAGCTTTTAGATCAAGGTGCATTAGATGTTTTCTTTACATCTATTTTTATGAAAAAAAATAGACCAGCTTATCGCTTAACGGTCGTTTGTAATGAAGAAAAGATGGATCTTTTACAAAAAGTCATTTTTACACAAACAACAACTATTGGTATTCGTTATCGTAAAGAACAAAGAACAGTTTTAAAAAGACAAATTAAAGAAATTGAAACACCTCTTGGAAAACTTCAAGTAAAAGAAGTAGAAATCGATGGTAAAAAAAGATGTTATCCAGAATATGAAAGTGCTAAAAAATTAGCGCTTAAGCATCAACGTTCTTTACAAGAAATATATCATCTTGTTAAATAAAGGAGAATTTATGTCAAGCCAGTTAAATAAAATTGCAGATTATTGGAATCAACGTTCTTTTGGTTATTCTTTGGATAACCAAGAAGAACTTTTAAAAGATCAAGAAAAATGGATAGAATTAATAAATCGTTATTTGAAAATAAATAAAGGAATGAAAGTATTAGATTTAGGGTGTGGACCAGGCTTTTTTTCTGTCCTACTCGCAAATCTTGGATGTCAAGTTATTGGCATTGATTATAGTGACAAAATGTTGGAGGAAGCAAGAAAGAATGCGGGTAAATTTAAAGTGAATGTCGAATTTCAAAAAATGGATGTTCAAGATTTAGCTTTTCAAGATGAAACCTTTGATTTGATTATCACGCGTAATGTAACATGGAATTTAGAAAAACCTGTACAAGCCTACCAAGAGATGTTTAGAGTTTTAAAAAAACAAGGACATCTTTTAAATATTGATGGGAATCATTATTATCACTATCAAGATCAAGATTATAATAGAGCTGGGCATAGTGATCATCAACATATGGAAGGAATTGATGTTTCTATTATTGATAATATTGCTAAAGAATTAAAGTTATCATATGTTTTACGTCCTCAATACGATATAGAAATTCTAAAAGAAATTGGTTTTCAACAAATTGAAAGTCAAATCCTTTCAAAAGAAAAAACAAAGGAAGGAAAAGAATTGATTCGTCAATTCTTAATACATGCCATTAAATAATGAAAAGAATTTTATCATTATTTTCAGTTCTTTTCTTGGTAACGCTTGTTACTTTTGTGATGACGGATCTAGCCCCAAGTGATAGTGCTGAAATGTATTATTTATCTAAAGGAATTACACCTAGTGAGGAAGTTTTAAATGAAACAAGACATGAAATGGGTCTTGATAAAAATGTTGTTGTTCGTTATGTTGACTGGTTGAATGATTTTGTACATGGTGATTTAGGTTATTCTTATCATTATGGACAAGATGTGAATCAACAAATGTTATCAAAGTTACCAAATACTTTAAAATTAGCAATGTTTTCATTTGTTGTTGTTTTAGCTTTTTCGATTCCTTTAGGAATTTATAGTGCAACTCATCGTCAAAGTTTACTTAATTCTATTTTAAAAAATATCGCTTTTTTAGGTTTATCTTTACCTAATTTTTGGTTAGCACTGCTTTTAATTCTGATTTTTTCAGTAAAGATTCCATTGTTTCCTGTTATTAGCGGAAGTAGTTTAAAAGGTCTTGTTTTACCTGTTTGTTGTTTAAGTTTTCCGCTGATTTGTTCATATACAAGAATGATTCAAAATGCTATTTTAGAACAATTAAATCAAGATTATGTTATTGGACTCAAAGCACGAGGAATGAAGCAATCAGAAATTTTATTAAAACATGTTTTACCTCATGTTTTTACGACACTTTCTTCTTTATTAGGTCTTTCTATTGGACATTTACTTGGTGGAACAGCAATTATTGAAACGATTTTTTCGTATCAAGGTTTAGGTAACATGGTTGTAGAAGCTATTCGTTATCGTGATTATCCAATTATTCAAGCTTATGCAATTTATATGGCATTGATCTATGTTTTTGTTAATCTATTTGTTGATATTTTTCAACAAGTATTAAATCCACGATTAAGGAGGCGTTTCAATGAAAAGAAAGTTAAAAATTGAGATTGGTCTTGCTATCTTTTTATTATTGATTGCCTTGTTTGGATCTTTTTTAGCGCCTTATGATCCTTTAAAAGTTAATTATGATTTTTCTTTACAACCACCAAGTTTATTACATATGTTTGGTACAGATAAATTAGGAAGAGATGTATTGAGTCGTATTCTTTGTGGGGCTAAAACTTCTTTTGGTTTGACTTTTTTATTGTTATTTTTAATTGTTTTTATTGGAATGATTATTGGCTTAATTGCAGGCTTGTCTAATGATAAAGTTGAATCTTTTTTTAATAATATAATTAATGGATTACTTGCTTTTCCTGATACGATTTTTGCCATTGCAATAGTAGGAATAGTTGGAGCTGGCCTTTTTAATACAGTGTTTGCTTTAGCACTTATTTGGTGGACAAAATATGCAAGATTGACACTAGCTCTTGTTAAACAAGAAAAGAAAAAGAATTATTTAGTGATATCTAAAATGTCAGGTGTTCCACCACTTCAAAGAATCATTCGTTATATATTACCAAATATTTTATCACAAATACTTGTAACAGCTTTTTTAGATATTGGAAATATGATGATTTCACTTGTCGGTTTAAGCTTTTTAGGACTTGCCAGTCAACCACCGCAACCAGAATGGGGAGCAATGCTTTATGAAAGTAAACAATTTATGCAAGTGGCTCCATGGATGATGTTTTTTCCAGGACTTGTTTTATTTATTTGTGTGCTTATTTTTAATTTATTATCAGAAGATATAAGGGATTATTTGGATCCTAAACATTATGAGGAGAAATTATGAAAAAAATAAAATTATTGCTTTGTTTATTTATGTTAACAACTTTATGTGGATGTTCTCATTCGAACAAAAATGAATCAAGTAAAACACTTAATGTGGCCATGTTTTGGATTTCAACGTCTTTAGATCCAACAAACAATTATGATGGATGGGTTTTAAGTCGTATTGGAGTAGGAGAAACATTGTTAAAACTTAATGAAAAATATGAAGTGGAACCAAGTTTGGCAAAATCCTATGAACAAATTGATGATACAACTTGGAAATTGACTTTAAAAGATTCTATTACTTTTTCAAATGGAAAAAAAGTTACAGGAGAAAATGTCAAAGCATGTTTAGAAAGAGCTTTTGAAAAAAATACAAGAGCAATTGATTATTTTGATTTAAATCATGTTGAAGCTGATGAACAAGATGTTTATCTTTATTTAAATAAATCAAGTGGGGCGATCTTAAATAATCTTTGTGAACCACTTTTTACTATTTATGATGCAAGTCAAAGTGAAGAAGATATTGCTAATAATCCTCTTTGTACTGGCCCTTTTGTGGTGGATGATTTTGTTTCAGAAAAAACAATTGATACAAGCAAAAATAAAAAATATTATGATGGTAAAGCAAAACTTGACCATGTTCATTTTAGTCAAGTGGCAGATTCTGATGCGCGTGTTTTAGCGTTACAATCGGGTGAAGTTGATCTTGCAAATACGATTGATTATTCAAGTTTAAAATTATTTAGAAATAATAAAGATTATCAGGTTTTAGAAGTTTTAGGGCCACGTACCAATGTCATTTATATGAATAATGAAACAACATTTTTAAGTGATTTAACGATTAGAAAAGCTTTATCTTATAGTGTAGATCGTAAAAGTATTGTTAAATTGATTGGTGGAAAAGAAGCAACTGGGCTTTATTCAAGTGCTTTACCTTATGGAAATGTTTCTAATGGCTATAGCCTTGATTTAAAAGAAGCCAATCGACTTTTAGATGAAGCAGGTTATGTTGATACCAATAAGGATGGTATTAGAGAAAAGGATGGACAAGAAATTATTTTAAATTATTATGAAAGTGCGGATCATGGATCGGCAGATGCAAATATTATTGCGCAATCTATGCAAAGTGAAGCTAAAAAAATAGGTATTAAAATTAAACTTAATCAAGTTGAAAATGTGAATGATATTAAAGCAGCAGGAACTTTTGATCTATGTTCAGCTAATGATTCAAGTGCACCTACAGGCGATCCAGAAACCTTTATTCAGCAACGTTATTTATCAACGGGTTCAAGTAATACAGGGCGTTATAAAAACGCAAACCTTGACAATTTGATTCAACAATTTTCCACAATTTATGATTTAAAACAAAGACAACAACTTGCTATTCAGGCAAGTGAAATGATTTTAGATGATGCTGCCAATATTTATGTTTCTTATGTTCCTTTAAATACGGTTACTTCTTCTAAGGTTAAAGGAGCTATTTGTCATCCAGTTGACTATTATATGATTACAAAGGATATTGATCTTAAATGAGTATATTAAATTATCAAAATTTAACATTGACTTATAATGAACAAGAGATTTTACATCATATAGATTTAATATTTCCTAGAAATCAAATTACGGTTATTGTCGGTCAAAGTGGTAGTGGGAAATCAACATTACTTAAAGCAACAATAGGATTGTTAAGTGATGATGCAAAAATTACAGAGGGAAAAATTTTATTTAAAGAAGATAATTTATTAAAAAAGAATTTAGATGGTTATAGAGGAAAGGAAATAGGCATGATTTTTCAAAATCCTCTCACTTATTTTGATGATTATCAAAATATTGAAGAACATTTCTATGAAAGTTTGCATACACATTTTAAATATTCAAAAAAACAAGCACGTAAAATAGCTATCCATTACTTAAAGCAAATGGGGTTAGAAGAAACTATTTTAAACAAGTATCCTTTTGAATTATCAGGAGGAATGGCTCAAAGAGTGATGATTGCTTTAGTGTTGTGTTTACAACCTTCGCTTGTTTTAGCGGATGAACCGACAAGCAGTTTAGATGTCGTTATTCAAAAACAAATTTTAGATTATCTTTTAAAGCTAAAAAAACATACAACCTTTGTGTTTGTAACACATAACATTCAAGTGGCACGTTATATTGCAGATCAAATTGTTGTCATTAAAGAAGGAATGATTGTAGAAAAAGGGAACGTAGAGACTATTTTTAATGCGCCAAAGCATCCCTATACAAAGTCACTATTACGAAAGGAAAAGAATAATGCGACTATTTGAAGCTAAAAATCTTACAAAGAAATACGATAAGACTGTTTTAGATCATCTTAATTTTAGTATCAATGAAGGTGAGGTTGTTGGTGTTATTGGTGTTAGTGGGTGTGGAAAAAGTACCCTTGCAAGACTTGTTTCAGGTATTGAAAAACCCTCTTCAGGTTCTTTATTATATCAAGGAAAACCAGTTGATTTTAAAAAGAGGCGTAAAGATATACAACTTATTTTTCAAAATTCAATTGAAAGTTTTTCACCAAGGATGAAAATCAAAGTTTTTTTATATGAACCTTATCATTTCTTTTATCATCTTCATAAAAATGAAGCTTTAGATTGTATAAAAAAAATCTTAAAACAAGTAGGAATGGATGAAAGCTGTTTAGAAAAATATCCCCATGAACTAAGTGGGGGACAATTACAAAGAATAGCTATTGCGCGAGCTTTGATTATTCACCCACGATTACTTATTTGTGATGAAATTACCAGCAGTTTAGATCATGTTGTACAAAGAGAAATTATTGAACTCTTAAAAAAGTATGTTGAAAAGAATCATATCTCTATTCTATTCATTAGTCATGATCTTTCATTGGTTCATGAGTTTTGTGACCAAATTATTGTTTTAGATGACGGAAAAATTCTTGAAAAAGGAACAATACAACAATTATATAAAAGTGAAAAAGAAGTTGTACAAAATTTATTAAAAGCAGCTTATTTAAATAGTTAGGATATTTTGCAATATCCTTTTTCTTTACAATGATAAGAAGATATTGTTATAATTATAACAAGAGTTATATATAACATGAGTTATAGAAAGGAAATTTTATGCCGGCAAAAAGAAAAATACAAAAAGAAGATATTTTAAAAGCAAGTATTTCAATTATTAGCCATGAAGGACTAAATGCTTTAAATGCCAGAAAGCTTGCAAAGAAATTAGGCTGTTCAACACAACCACTTTTTTATATTTATGAAAATATGGATGATTTAAAAAAAGATGTGATTGATGAAATTGTAAAGATTTTTGATCGTGAAGTTTTGAAAAGTGAAACAGGTTCATTAGAATATAAAGATATTGGAATCAACTATATTCGCTTTGCAAAAGAAGAACCAGAATTATTTAAGCTTATGTTTAATAATGATATGAATGAAGAAGCTTTTGATTTTATTAATTTGTTTCATTCTGCCAATAAAATTTTTGAAACGATTTCTAAACAAACAGGTATGTCAAATGAAAATGCTAAACAATTTCATTTAAGAATGTGGCTGTATGTTAATGGTATTGCGAGTTTAGTAGCACATCAAACTGTTGAATTTAATGATGAAGAAATTGTAGATTTGTTGAAGGATCAATATGTTTCAATGCTTCTTTATGAAGTAAAAAAAGGAAATGTAAAAGAAGAAGTTTTGGTACAACTTGCAAAAAAGAATAGGGAAGGAAAAGAATGATGGAAAAAGTAATAGAGGTTTCACATCTTACAAAAGAGTATAAAAATTTAAAAGCAATTGATGATTTATCTTTTAATGTCTATCAAGGAGAAATTTTAGGATTATTAGGACCTAATGGTTGTGGAAAAAGTACAACTATTAACTCTATTTTATCATTACTTAAGTACCAGGAAGGATCTATTAAGGTTTTTGGTAAAGAAATGAAACCTGATTCTTATGATTTAAAAGCAAAGATAGGAGTTATTTTTCAAGAAGTGGCTGTTTTTGAAGAATTAAATGTTTATGATAATATCAATTATTTTTGTGGTTTATATATTCGAGATAAAAAACAAAGAAAACAATATGTTGATGATGCAATTAACTTAGTAGGATTAAATGATTTTAAAAAGTTCTTACCTAAACAACTTTCCGGAGGTTTACTTCGAAGATTAAACATTGCCTGTGGGATTGCCCATAAGCCTAAACTGATCTTTTTAGATGAACCAACTGTTGCAGTTGATCCACAAAGTCGTAATCATATTTTAGATGGTATAAAAAAATTAAGAGATCAAGGGGCTACAATTGTTTATACAACACATTATATGGAAGAAGTAGAAATACTTTGTGATCGTATTATTATTTTAGATAAAGGAAAGATCATTGCTCAAGGAACAAGTGATGAATTAAAGAAAGAAGCAAATATTGAGGAAAAGATTGAACGTGTAGGTCCAACTCTTAATGACGTTTTCTTAAAATTAACAGGAAAGGAATTGAGGGATTGATGTTTATTCATAATCTAAAGTATACAGTTAAAATACTTTTTAAAAATAAAGTTCTTATTTTTTGGATGTTTGCTTTTCCTATTATTTTAGGTATTTTCTTTCACATGGCTTTTGAAAATATTGAAAAAGACGAAGCTTTACAAGTTTTTGATATTGCAGTTATTGACAATAAGGAATATCAAAACCAAACAATTTATCAAGAAACATTTAAAGAACTTTCTGATAAAAAAGATAAAGATCAGTTATTTCATATTCATTATGTAAATAAAAAAAAGGCGGAAAAGCTTTTAGAAGATAATGAAATAGAAGGATATGTTCTCTTTAATAAACAAGAACCCCAAATTGTGATTAAAGAAAATGGTATGGAACAAACAATCTTGCAATTTGTTATGGATGAAATTAAACAAAATAAGAGGATGATCGAAGATTTGACAAAGAAACAAATAGAAGATGAAATACAACATGGAAATTACAATTTTAATGTTCAACAAATTGTACATGATATTCTTCAAAAACTCAATAACCAAGAAGTATCTTTAAAAGACACATCAAGTAGTCATTTAAGTTATATGCAAATTGAATATTATACATTAATTGCCATGGCTTGTATGTATGGTGGGATGTTAGGCTTAACAGCTATTAATAATCAATTGGCGAATATGTCCGCTAAAGGAAAAAGAGTTTCTGTTTCACCAAATAAAAAAGGAATACTTGTCTTATCTTCAGCACTAGGTTCTTATTTAGTAAGCCTTGTTGGGTTATCGATTCTTTTAATCTTTTTAAAATTTGGTTTAAATGTTGAATTTGGTAATCAATGGCTTTATATAATCATTCTTTCTTTAGTTGGTGATTTAGCAGGTATTTCGATGGGAATATTTATTGCTTCTGTTTTTAGAGTTTCTGAACAAGCAAAAACAGGAATCAATATTGCGATTTCTATGTTTTTCTCGGTTCTATCTGGAATGATGGGTGTTACTTTAAAATATATTATTGATAAAAATATACCTATTGTTAATCTTATCAATCCTAATAATTTGATTACCGATGGTTTTTATGCTTTATATTATTACAATACATTTAATCGCTATATCAGAGATATTTGTTGTTTAGGAGTATTTATTATTGTATGTTTATTTATTTCTTTTAGGGCTTTAAGGAGGGAACAATATGATTATATTTAGTACCGTTTTTAAAATCTTAAATAAATTAAAAGGAAACTTAATTCTTTATACAGTGATTTTACTTGCAATTACATTATTTAATACAACTTCTGGTAATATGAATCATTATGAGGCAACAAAACCAGATATTTTGATTGTAAATAAGGATCAAAACAATGAAATAACCAAAGGATTTGTTTCATATTTAAAAGAACAAGCGACATTAAAAGATATCGACATCAATGATCAAGAAAAAGTAGACGATGCCTTGTTTTATCGTGATGTAAGTTATGTTGTGTATATTCCTGAAAACTTTGGTGATGATCTTATTAATGATAAAAATCCAACGATTGAATATAAATCAAATGGTAATGAAAATGCTTCTTTTACCCAAATGTTAATTGAAAAATATATAAAGACAGTCAATCTTTATAAAGAACATTATCAAGGCAAAGCTTTAAATAAAAAAGTCAAACAAGTGATTAACCAAAAAACAAAAGTAAAACTCCACACATCCTTAGATAGTTCTAAATTGAATCAAGTAAATGTTTATTTTAATTTCTTAAACTATGCCTTACTTGCCGGGGGAGTTTATTGTATGACAATGATTCTTGCAAGTTTAAATCAAGAGGGTGTACGAAAAAGAACAATTATGAGTAGTTTTTCATATCGTAAATATAATTGGATAGTTTTTGCTTCATTAGGCCTTGCTTCTTTTATTGTATGGTTAGCCTATATAATTATTAGTTTTATCTTATTTAAAGAAATTATGTTAAGTGGGAATGGGATTGCTTATATTTTAAATTCATTTGTTTTTTCAATATGTAGTTTGGCCGTAGGATTCTTAATTGGAACGATTACCCATAATAAGCAAGCTATTGGAGGTATTGTCAATGTTGTTGCTTTAGGAACATCGTTTCTTTGTGGATGCTTTGTGCCAATGTTATTTATGCCAAGTTATGTTTTAAAGATTGCTCATATTTTACCAACATATTATTTTGTACAAAATAATGAACTTATTAAAACATTAGAATATTTTAAATTAGAAACATTACAACCAATAATTATTAATGGTATTATTGTTTTAGGATTTACCTTAAGCTTTGTTTTGCTTACCTTAATGATTAGTAAAAGAAAACAAAAGATTGGGTGAATTTATGAAAGAATTTTTATTAATTGTTGTCATTGTTGTTTTAATGAATACAAAGAAACAAATATCAAAAGATAATTATTTAAGTTTAGGAATGTTAATGGCCTATTTTAAAAAGGACAAGTCATCAAGATGGATAAGAATGAATTATTAATGAATGTTTATAAAATTCACACAACACATTTAGGTATATCAAGAATTAAAAGAAATTTAGGAATTGAAGAAGATGTTGTAGAATTTTGTAAGAATAAAGTTTTAGATAAAAAGAGTTTGATATATCGTAAAGGGAAAAACTGGTATATTGAAAATGGTGCTATAAAAATAACAATTAATGCGACAAGCTATACCATTATTACTGCACATAAAATGTTTTAAAAAATGTAAAACTGTTTTCATAAAGATATTAATGATTCAATAAAATGTTAATATATTTTATAGAATTAAAATGTTGAAAATCAAAGAAATGTAATTTGTGTTGATGAATGAAAAGAGTTATAAAAAAGGAGATTATAAAATGAGCAAGTATGATCCTTTATGGAAATATATTAAACAAAAGAATATTGATTCGTTGATTTTGTCGTTTAATTTAATTCATGATATCTTAGGCTTTGAAATTGACCATTCATTTTTGAAATATAAAAATGAATTAAAAGATTATGGATATCGTGTTGAAAAAATTTCTATGAAAAATAAAACTGTTCTAATAGAAAGGCTTTAAGTTATTTATTTTTGACTAGTTAAATATATTTCTAGTAATAAATTCATTTATAAAATAATAAGGTATTTTTAAATGATAAACAACCTCATGATATGAGGTTGTTCTTTTTTATTTAAAGTAAATTACGATTAAATTAAAAAATATTGAAACAAGCAGCAATTTATATGATAGATAATTATTTAAAGCATATTCATAACGAGTATATGTACTAAATGTGAAAAATTTGAAAACAAGTCACAGTTCTTAAATTTATAGATTCTTTTCGTGATTTGTGCACATTATGCACATTTTGTTCACATTGAAATTAAAACATAAAATCTTGTTATAACTATTAATCTAAAATTAACTTTGGCATCAAACTAGTGGATGTTATAAGGGAATATAAAAATGTATAATAAAAATTTAAAATTAAATAATGGTATTGAAGTACCACAATTAGGACTTGGAACTTGGTTTATTGATGTTAATCAAGTTGCATCAACAATTAAAGAAGCAGTAAAGTTAGGTTATTGTCATTTTGATACAGCACAAGCTTATGGTAATGAAAGAGGTGTAGGTGAAGGTATTCTTACATGTGGTATTGCTCGAGAAGATTTATTTGTGGTAAGTAAGGTTGCTGCCGAACATAAAACTTATCAAGCTGCCAAAGAAAGTATTGATCAAACCCTTGAAATAATGGGACTTGATTATTTAGATATGATGATTATTCATAGTCCTCAACCTTGGGACAAGGTTAATCAAAGTGATGACTGTAAAGAAGATATTGAAAGTTTATTAGAAGTTTGTGAGATTAAACCAATGGTGAATCAAATCTTACTTCATATTAGTAATACACCTTTAGATTTAATTAATTGATGGATTAGAAAGCATATATCCACTTATTTATCTTAAATTATTAGATGTGAAAGATTTAAAAGTGATGTTATTTGGGTTTGTTATAAAGCATAGCGATTAAAAGATATTGACAATTTGTTAGTATCTTTTTTCTTGACAATCTTTTTTATCATTATATAATTACCAATGGTAATTACCTTTGGTAATTAATAGGAGAAACCAATGACAAGCGAAAAAGTAAAAGAAATGTTAGATAGCTGTTACATGGCTAAAAGAATTTTAGATATGTTGCCTAAACTTCCTGAAGGAGTTTTACCATCCTATGTACGTTATTTAGAAACGATTATCGAACTTGAAGAAAAAAATCAAAAAGTGAAGGTTTCAGATGTGAGTGAAGTTTTAAATCTTCCTCGTCCGGGAGTTACACGTACAATTCATGCAATGGAAGAAAAAGGATATTTAAAAAAAGAAACAGCTAAACATGATGGACGTGTCACTTATGTGACCGTTACAAAAGAAGGAAAAATGATTTTTGAAAAATACAATAAAGATTATTTTCAAAAATTAGCCTTGTGTTTGAATCATGTTTCTAATGATGAAGCAGATTGTATGATTCAAACTATTGAAAAGTTTTATGATGTTATGTTTGAAAGGAGAGAAAAATAATGGATCAATCTAAGTCAGATTTTACACAGGGAAGTATTTTAAAGAAATTAACGTTGTTTATGATTCCTGTTTTAGGAGCACTTATTTTACAAGCGGCCTATGGAGCGGTTGATTTACTTGTTGTTGGAAGGTTTGGAACAACAGCAGGACTTTCAGCAGTTTCTACAGGAAGTCAAGTTTTAAACTTGGTAACATTTGTGGTAACACAATTTGCGATGGGAAATACTGTTTTAATTGCAAGATATATTGGTGAAAAGAAAATAAATTCGATTGGTGCTTTAATAGGAGGAGCAACAGTTGTTTTTGCAATCATTTCAGCAGTTTTATTTGTAATAATGATTTCTTTAGCGTCACCAATTTCAAGTTTAATGCAAGCACCTAAAGAATCACTTGGTTTAACAGCTACTTATGTAAGAATTTGTGGGGCAGGTATTTTCTTTATTGTTGCTTATAATTTATTATCAGCGATCTTTAGAGGTTTAGGCGATAGTAAATCACCTCTTTTATTTGTGGCAGTTGCCTGTGTTATTAATATTATTGGTGATTTAGTTCTTGTTGCAGGATTACACTTAGATGCAGCAGGAGCTGCAATGGCAACTGTTTTTGCACAAGCAATCAGTGTTGTTTTTGCTTTAATGTTGTTATTTAAAAGAAAACTGCCATTTAAAATTACAAAGCATGATTTTAAAATCAATCCACATTGTGTTCGAGCTTTAAAAATTGGGTTACCATTAGCACTTCAAGAATGTTTAACACAAATTTCATTTTTAGCTTTATGTGCTTTTATTAACCGTTTAGGATTAGAAGCTTCATCCGGTTATGGTGTTGCTTGTAAAATCGTTAACTTTGCTATGTTAGTACCAAGTTCATTAATGCAATCAATGGCTTCTTTCGTTGCTCAAAATGTGGGTGCTGGTGATGAAAAAAGAGCAAAACATGCAATGTTTACAGGAATGGGTATTGGTTTAGCGATTGGTGTTGTTGTCTTTATCTTAGTTTTATTTAAAGGAGATTTACTTACAAGTATCTTTACAACAGAAAAAGCCGTTATTTTACAAGGTTATGCTTATTTAAAAGGATTTGCTTTAGAAACAATTGTAACAGCCGTACTATTTAGTATGGTTGGTTATTTTAATGGTCATGATCAAACGGTATGGGTCATGGTACAAGGACTTATTCAAACACTTCTTGTACGTTTGCCACTTGCTTACTATATGTCAATTCAACCACATGCAAGTTTAACAAATATTGGTTTGGCTGCACCAATTGCGACAATTGTTGGTATTATACTAAATGTATGTTTCTATATTTATTTAAGTAAAAAAATGAAAAAAGAAAATGCTTAGGAAGTGTGAAAAACACTTCTTTTTTAATTAAATGATAAAATTTGATTTGAATATTTAAATAGAACATAGTGATAGTATGATATATAGTTTATAATAATACCGAAAGGGTGATGATCGTGAAAAAGATACCAACAGGAATTAAAAGTTTTAGAAAGCTTAGAGAAGAAAATTATTACTTTGTAGATAAAACACTAATGATTAAAGATTTTTTAAACAGAGGTTCTGAAGTAACACTAGTTATAAGACCAAGAAGATTTGGGAAAACAATTAATATTTCTATGTTATCTGAATTCTTTGATATCACGAAAGATTCTAAAGAAATATTTAAAGGTACTAAAATCATGGACACACCATATGCAAGTGAATTAAATCAATATCCAACAATCTTTATTTCTTTTGCGGATGCAAAAAGAGATAAGGCTTCTATTGTTTCAACAATAAAAGATCAAGTGTTGAAAGAATGGGACAGATATGATTATGTTTTTGATGATTTAACAAAATACGAACAAAATAAGCATGATTTTTTAGAAAATAGACTAATGAATTATTCGAATGGAAATTTAGAAGGTATAGTAGATTCTATTTCGTTTTTAATGGATAAATTAAAAGATTACTATCACAAGGAAGTGATGGTTTTTATTGATGAATATGATACACCATTTATAGAAGCTCATACTAAAGGTTTCTATGAAGAAGTAAGAGGAGGGTTATCAGGATTACTTCATAATTCTCTTAAAACTTCAAATAGTTTGAAATATGCCTTTATTACAGGGATACA
>JABLTO010092976.1_pt1 | contig 19669 bp, 19 predicted proteins | sample 7160091 | NCBI WGS metagenome assembly JABLTO01 (sample SAMN14651225, study PRJNA627086) | human gut metagenome | isolation source: feces | host: Homo sapiens
CCGCACAGGTGGTCTTCGCGCATCCTCCGCATCGCTGTTCCATTTCTGGCTCATCCGCTTGATGTCATTCAGTCGCTGGATATGTACTTTTCAAGCTGCACGAGGTGGACTGAAAATGTCCCCTCAATGCATAGGCCACGGGAACGACTTTTTTATAAGGTCGTTTGAAAAATTTTTTTAATTTTTTTCATGCGGATAGCAACTGCTGCCTGCGTACACCCCCATCTTCGTGCAAGTTCTTCTTGCCCATGTCCTTCGAGTGTGACATAGGTAAGCAATTCCAAGTCTTTTTTGTTTAATTTCATAATGGCGCGAAGTAATCGCTCATCTTCCAATGTGTCGACCCATGCATAGCGGTTTTGAAAACCAGTTTCATCAAAGGTGGTAGACATGACCCCGCTTTTTCTAAATAGGGCAGAACGCCGATCATCGTCTGGACCATCAATTTCTATTGACGGCATTTTCGTTGCCCTGCGTTCATACGCACGATTCCGGCAGAAGCAGTGCCAGTCATACTCATATATTTTTTGAATGCTTTTTTCGCTCATTCCTGCGTTGGCGTATTCTTTTCGCAGTTTTGCCCATTCACGATCAAATTTTGCTTTCTCTGCTGCACAGTTGAATCCCATACGGATTCCTCCATTCTTCTGAAATTTTGAGAAAACCAAAATTTCAAAAGCGGAGGGGCGCGAGGCTGGTAAAAAACGGCCAATGGCGCAGTTCTGTTATCAAAAACAAACCTGCGCCATTGGCCGCTGTAAAAAAATACGAAGCAAACCATCTTGTCTTGAGAAAATAGCCGCATCTTGCTGCAGCCCATTTTGTTTTACAATATGGTTAGCCGCTTACCTTTCGTGTCAAGAAATTGAGTCTGTTAACTGTAAGTATATAGTCACGGGTAGTCTGCCTACCTATTTTTCCTTCATCCCTTTGCTTTTTCTCAATAGCGCCTCGACTATAGCCATTCGCTGACGCTATCAGGAGAGTCCTCAAATAAGAACGCCACGCTTTGTAATGTTTGTATGAAGCAGTGTCTCTCCAATGCATGATTCTCTGGGAATAAGGATTAGCGTTGAAGAGAAGTGCAGTGCAATTTTCGCAAGCAGCGGAAATCGCTTGCTGCAACGAGCGGAGAAAGTGCAACGTGTAAACGCCCCTTGAACCAACAGGGATTCTGCTCCTTCTCTTTATACGGTGTCTTCATAATCTCATAGCAGTTTGATTTTACATTCACGGCAGCAAATGTGTTATCTGAGGCGTCTCTACAGCTCAAGGGGCATTTTATACGTCAGCGTCAATTGCCCACTGGCATTCTCATAGGCATCGCCGTATGTAAAGCCGCAGCCCATGGAGCCTGGAAGCACGGATTTTCTAAAAATGTCCATCTCCTTGTAGGGCGAACGACTGATCCGTTCTTCAATGGCGGATGTTGTCTTGGCCGAGCCGCGGGACAGGGTCAGCGTCGGAGACAGCTTCACCAGCATATTGCTTCCAAACACCAGCGCCACTGTCACCGGGAAAAACTTGCTGACGCGGCGGCGCGGCCATGCAGCACAGCTACTGCACGGATATTCCTTGGGGCGAAGCCCAACCCGGCGATCTGGTCTTTTATCCGGATGATTCCCACGTCGGCATCGCTGGAGGCACAGACGCAGACGGCAATCTGCTGATCGTCCATTGCAGCGGCGGTGCGAACGGCGTGGTTATTACTGGTTCGGCGGGATTTACGGCAGTGGCAAGTCCGAATTTGTTTAAAGCATAAAAGCTACGGTGAGACACATTGCACAAAGCAATGTATCCCACCGGGAGAACCATGCTGCCCGTTCTGACAGGACGTACGTTTTTTGCAACAATGCACGTCTGAGTCACAGCTAGTACAAATCTCCATCTATCACTTCAAATAGATCCATCCCAGCGATTTCTTCATGCGAAAGTATGTTCTCAAGTACATAGTTATCTTCATTAAAATATAGAATCTACTGAAAGAACGTCTCATAACAAACTACGTTTTCCGTTTGATCTATCTGCGCTTCCGTGTCAGTTGCGTTTCCATTTGATGCAGCCACAGCAGGTGACAGTGCCGACAACAGGAAAACTAAAAACAAAATATCGTTGCTTTGTTTTCATTTTTTCCTCCTGCTTTATGCGATGGAATTCTTATAGCTTATTCCCTCAATCCCTCCGGCTCCATTTGCGTTACGATCACGGCCTGTGTCGCAGCAATCGCTTCCTGCCACTGCTCGGTTCCGGGCGGGCAGGCCACATACAGAAGCGCCCCCTCCGGCTGCAGCGGCAGGTTGTGCCAGATGTTCGATATTGCAAACGGCAGCGGGGCCTTGACAGTGGCGCGGAGCTGATACAGCCCGCTGCCTTCTTCAAATCGGACGCCATACTTAGACGGACAGACGTAACCGTCCGCGCTCCAGCCGCGATCTATACACACGTCATCCAGCTTGACCCACGCATCGCTTCCCTCCGGCGCGATGGAGAACTCGTACCAGCCCACGTTGTCCGCGCCAAAGTAGAATTCCAGATCTCCGCAGACGCTTTCTCCAACAGGGGCGTCTGCGTTTGCGCTCAGGGCGGTGGTGCCGCATTTCTGACGGCGTCCCTCCGGCCAGTTTTTCGGGCATTCGCCGCAGCGGGCGAAGCTTTCCACCAGCAGCAGTTCTTCCCCCGCGCACCAGGCAGACTGCCACGCCGCTGATCCCGGCTGCCTGTACACCCGAAGCAGGGTGTGATCGTCCGTGATGCAAATGTCGTGCCATGTGGCCGTGACTTTGTTGGTTTCTTCCCGATGAAGCTGATAGCGCGTACCTTCCGCGTCTGCGTCAAGGGGAACGCGAAGCAGACGGTAGCCTTCGCCGTGGATTTTCTCGTTTTCACACAGGCCATCGCTTGCCTCCGCGCTCACGGCAATCCAATCCTCGCAGCCCTCCGGAGCAAGGAAATAGCTGGCCGCCTCCTCGTTCGGCAGGGCAACATAGCAGCAGTCGATGACCTCCGGCCCCGCTTCGGCGGGATCGCCCTCCTGGAAAAACCAGCTTTGCGGGCAGTCGGCGCAGCGCCGCATGGGCAGAAGCTCCGGCAGCTGCTTACCCGTCTTCGGGTCGCTTCCCACGACGAGCAGCGTTGTCTGATCCTTGATCTCAAGCGGCCATAGCTCCTGCACCTCAGCGGGCGTCACCCCGACCGTTGTAGTCCTGAGCTGATAGCGTCCGTCTGCTTCATCCGCGAAGCGGAATCCGAACTTTGAAATATGCGAGGGCTGCTGATGCACCCGGCTGTGCTCCTCTGACTGGCCGCAGGTTCCCAGCCAGTGCGCCTCGTCGAGCTTCTGCCAATCGTCGCTGCCCTCGGGGGCGATGGAAAATTCATAATCGCCGATGTCCGCTGTGGCAAAGAAGAATACCAGATCGTAGTCCCCGTCGCTTTCAGGAGAGAGAAATGACGGATCTTCTGCCTGTTCCGGTTTGGCTGGGCGCGCTTGCGGCGTAGGCTGTGCCTCAGTGGGCTGCTCCACCCCTGGCGGTTGCTGCACAGCAATATCTAGCTGCGCACTACGACTTTGTTGATGGCAACCGCTCAGCATCAACACCGCAATCACAAGCAGCAGGAGACACATCACACTTTTTCGCTGCAGAGTAACGACTCCTATCATAGAACATACCTCGCGATCATTCTGTCTCATGACCTGTACTGGTCAATCCTGGCATATTTCCGTAATAGCCACAGACCAGACAAGTCCCCATACCACCGACTTGTGCGTAGTGACTTCCGTAAAGATAAGTCCCGCACGCTGTGCATGCTCCTCTGTGCTGCGTCGAGGAATATGGCTTCCAGACATTCACATTATGCGGACAAATAATAAAATCCAAGTAGGGGAACGTTTGTGCAAATCCACTCCATGTCACATGTGAAATTGCTACAGTGCCGTTATCAGGCCAGTTTGCATGGTAGATGATAACGCCAGTGCTGTCTCTGCCAACCAAAATCATTGTATGCTCATCTGACGTGCTGCCGCTGTAGCTAACTCTGAGCAGCGTTCCAAGAGCAAAAGACTGAAGTTTGTTCTTTATTTGCGTTTGAGTATAGTTTCCGATATACTCAAAACCCTGAGAGCATTTTGCACCACTGCTTCCAAATAAGTAGTCATAGATATAGAGCCCAAATCCGTGGCATTGTGAACCTGTACCAAAACTCGTGCTGGTCGATCCACTATATGTGCCGCCTGCGGGATATTGCGCGTTAGGAATGTTTTTTCCGTTTATGGTGGTTGTATAGTTTGACTGATCTGTGAGGCCAACACTTGTTGCCGCAATGTAAAATGTGTTCGGGTCACGGATGGCTCGAACTGCGCCTGTGGTCAAATCAAAGTACTCATACGTGCCCTCCCATGACAGCTCATATTCATCCTTGCACAATGCGTTAGGGCACGCGACCATAGTCGGTTTTTCACTGCCAATCATGACGCCTTTGTTCTGATACGGTATAGCAAATTCAATCTGGTATTCTGGCACGTACTCTGCAACATATTCTTGTTGCGAGTCATCAACGCTGGCAATCTTATTCTGCGTAGAAATAAAGATAGCTCGGTTGCCGATAGCCTGAACATCATCGGCTTCGCTCAACGTTTCACCTGTTAAGTGAATCTTCGCGCTGTCTGTTTCTTCATGAGCATAGGCAAATGCCGATAAGAGCATCGCTACAACCAAAAGCAGGGCAAAAATACGGATTTTCTTTTTCATAGTTGTCCTTCCTTTCATGGCATTCATTTGGTTCCATATTTTCCATTAGATACTGATTGATTAGTCTGTTTCGGGACTACGTCTTCTTTGTTTTGCCTGAGAAACACTGCATTCTGTCAGTGCGTAATCCAAAAGGTTATTTTTTTAGGCCTTCGTCTTCGAGGACGCAACATCCATGTGAAAAATCAGGCCCGCAGGGCTGGTGCGTGATCTGTATGTCAATGATCCGGTCGGGCTGTTTGGGGAACGTGAGCTGCGTCAGTTCCTGCGTGTCCAGCGCATAGCGGTAAACGTTCCAGATTGTCTTGCCCTCCGCCTGGCCGACGAAATACAGGGTATTGCCGTCCAAGGAAGGATAGAACATATGAACCTGCTGAATTCCGGGAATTGCCACATTCTCCGCCTCCTGCGAGGTGATGTCCAGACGTTTGAGTGTACGCTTTCCACTGACCATCTGTGGCTCTGTTGTCATCAGAATGGTATTTTCATTCAGCCGTCGGGTCAGACAGATTTCAAAATCCTCCGTAAAAAACAGAGGTGTGACATTCTCAAATGTTGCGTCGATCAAAGAAATTGTTTTAGGCCGGATATGTGTCTCCGCCGCAACGCGGTGTGTCCGCATTTCCGCATCCGAGCAAGTGAGGATCAAAAATTCGTCTGCGTAATCGTCATAGGAGAAGGAGTGATGCCACGTATCGTCGTCGGCCTCATTTCGATAGGTAAACGTCTGGCTGTCAAGGTCAAACCGGGCGGGCTGACAGGTTGTGCAGAACTCCCGAGCCACATTGGCATAGAGCGTGCCATCCACAAAGAGAAGATCATTAAACGCATTTTTTCCATCCGTCAGCCGCTGGACATTTCCTGTTTTCAAATCACACGAATATAGGTTGTCATATGTCTCGTCCGGGCGTGCAGACGCGTAGTAGACGATCTGGTGTTCAAAATCCACCGTATTGGCCGGATACACATATGGGCCGATTGGCGTCTTGAAGATTACCCGAAACGCCTGCGACTGTTCATCGTAAGCATAGATGACTAGCTCCACGCCGTCATCCGTATTTTCGCCGTTGATGTTGTCTACCACAGTGACAAGCAGCGTCTCCACTAGTTCTGCGTCCGGGGCTCCCTCGGGCGTCTCGATCTCTGGCAGCGTCGGCTTTTCCGCCCCGTCTTCCGGTTCAGCGGCAGAGGCGTCCATGTTGGACGTCTGTTCCGATGAACCTGCTTCGTCCGGAAGGTCAAGGTCGGTGTTTGCGCTACACGCCGTCAGTAGCAGCAGCATAAGAAGAATGGAAATCAATTGCTTTACTTTCATATCTCTCCTCCTGTTTCAAAAAGGGCAGGACATCCGCCTCTGCCGGGAGCAGAGGCGGATATCCTCTCTAAGCGTTTTTATCTGGCAGGGGCTGTTTGATCAGAAAACCGCTCGTGGTAATATCTCACATTATTTGCGTTATCTGTCGGCGCTCCATCCGGGGTTCCTGCAAGCTCGCGGATGTTGTCCTCGCCCCAAATGTCGATAATTGCATCGGGCAATGCGCCAACATCGGCCTGATAGTAGGTAAAGACCTCGTCGGTATCCAAATTCCGAATCTGAACATTTTTGTCGCCCACTTTAGAATAATCATAGGCCATTTTGGTTGCGCAATCATATGGCTGCAACCGATTATTTCGGTTACCATATGTACCAATAAAATAAGTGGCTCGCCCTGTTCCAAGGAAGCTATCGCTCGAAGGACGATAGGTCAGCGTATTGTTGTGGCTTCCCCATGTCCAGGTTACATTGCCGTTGGCCTGATTAACGGAAGCTTTGGAAGCAGTTCCGCTTTCAACCGGAATATTGTGAATGGAATAACCGGAGGGTTCGTTCGGATCGGGATAATAGATATTGTTGATATCACCCGTAACAGCATCGTATACGACCTTCATTCCAGCATAAATGCGAATTGGTTCTGCCTGAATCACTTCTCCGCTCATAACAGCACGATATTGTTCCGTTGCAATTTCGTTTTCCAAACGAATCTGTGCTGCCTGCTCAGCAGCAGCCGTGACGGGGATGCTGGCAAGTCGGAGTTGGAAAAAATCAGTTACAGTTGCAGCATGCTCCGATGATTTGAGATATCCGCCCTGAACAACTTCCGGCTGAAGTTCATCATCATAAATGATAATCGAGCCGGGCTGCATTTTCTCCGGGACTGTTGCTTGCCCAGTAGGCTGCACGGAAGCCGCCGATGCGAAGCTGCAGGTGGCGCTGATTAGGAACATACAAACTAGGAGCAGGGAAACGATGCGTGTTTTGTTTTTCATATTGATTTTCCTTTCTTCAATCTAACTTTTGTTCACATTCTAATCAGCCACTAATTAGGGCCTACTGAATGGGGTGAAAAACAGAAAAAACTCAGTAATATCAATGGATTGAGGCTCGTAACCAACAGATCCACTGCAAGCCTGTTTGTGCTTTGGTTGAAAATAATCTTGCAGATACCAAAGCCATCACAACAGACTATATTTTTACAGATGGGCAATGCTCCTGTAAATATCCGATATTCTGTTGATTTCAGCTTGTTTTACGGTTATTTTGACATATAATTTGCGATCTTCTCAAAATAGTCAGTCATTCAGTAGACCCTAATTAACAGTCTGCATTGGAATCACGCCCTTCTCACTTTCCGTCCCGCACAATTTTGATTGACAATGCTCTTCATAAAGCGGCCACTCTTATAAAGACTCTCTGAGCCGGGCGATTTCGCCCAGCATTGTTTGCAATCGTCTGCTCGGCCGTTTGCCGCGCAGTCTTTCTTGTCTCTCCTGCGGTTTAAGGTGTATCAGCTCACCCTGCATTTCTCAACCGTTCATGCAAAACTGCGGATGATTCCTGCAAAATTGCAAGAAAATGCTGCTGTTGCGACTATCTTTTTGCCTGCCGAGCTTGCATTCTTCCAGAAGCTAGCAGGATTCCCTCCGGGACAAGACTAACCGCAGCCACGCTTTCCAGCCCATGCAGGTTAAGAAGGTTGGCCAGCACCGCCGCCGCAACTAGCCCAACTAGAATCACGATTGAAATGCAGCTGTATTGTTTTTCTGGTCGCTGTCCAATGGTTTTTCCGGCGAATCCAGCGGAGCAAACGCAACGATGTTAATTGCTCCAAATAAGATCATACAGCCAGTAATGACGTTGTTCGGCTGTTCCGCAAGTATCCGAATGATGCACGCTGAAAAAAGTATTGCAAATGCCGTTATCCTGCTTCGATTACCCGATTATATTTTCTTTTGCTATCCATTTAATTATGTTCATATCGTAGCATATGGGGACAATTAATTGAAAACTCTAAAGAATATTTCTGGCGGAAATAAAAATGCACTCCTTTGGATTATTCCGGCTATCTCTTGCGGAAAATATAATTATTCCGCAAGGAGTGGTTGACATGGACAAGAGAATTGCTACAATAATCGGAATGAATCTGCAGCGTTTGTGAACACAGTATGGATTAACCCAAGAACAGCTTGCTGAAAAGGTGGGTATCAGTACATCATTTTATGCAAATCTCGAACGCGGAAATAAAGGCGTCAGTATTTCAGTACTATATGACCTAGCAAATTGCCTGGGCGTAAGTGTGGATTATCTGATATACCCAAACCAAGCTGATGCTCGCATCCGAAACATCGAGACACTCTTGAGGGATAAGCCCGAATCGTTTATAATCGCAGTAGAACGTTTGGTTCAACTTTGTATTGAAGAATTTTCAAAATCGGAATAAAAAGTGTTGAGCAAGACTCTTGGCCAAGAAGGATATAACATGAGTTTAAATCAAGAAGAAGAGGAATATATCGAGCGACTTTACCGGGAGATGTACACCCGTCTGTGTATCTACGCGATGAGTGCACTGGGAAGCAAGGCACTTGCTGAAGAAGTTATACAAGATACTTTTCGAATTGCGTGTATTAAGCCAGATGGATTGATGAGCAGTAAAAATCCACGTGGTTGGCTCATCAATACACTTAAAAATGTGATTCGTAATAGACGGCGAACTGAGGCTAGACTTAGTAATGCACTACTTGCGGCGATGTCTGCGTATGAGCCGCAGGCAAGCACAACTGTGGAGACAACAGAATTCATTGTTGCCTACTCAGATGCTCTAGGAGAAGAAGATTTTCAGCTTCTTGTAAATATCGTTGTTCGTCGATATACTATGTTGGAAGCTGCGGAAGAATTGGGAATTACGGTTGAAGCCTGCAAAAAGCGTGTGCAACGTGCAAAAAAGAAGCTTCAAAAAATAATTGAGAAAGATTTTTAATGTATGTCCCCAACAAACCAATTGTGTACATATAAAAACAAAGGGGGTTCACAGAGATGTCGGAATCCAAAGAGCATTTTTATCGAGATTTTTCAAAGTTTGACAAGATGAGCACGGAGGAATTGAACGAAATTTTACGTCAGGACTCTCAGCTCCCAGACGGCGAAGACTCCGATACTGATGCAATTTTATATATTATGGGGGTGATCGCAAAGCGCAATCAGGAACTGCCGTCATCTGATTTCGGGGATGTCAATCACGCTTGGAGTTCTTTTAACAAAAACTATCGTTTCGCTTCAAGCGAAGGACGCTCGCTCTTTGATTTTGATGATGAGCCACAGCTGAATGGTACTTCCGACAAAACGCAAATCCTCCAGCCCGCACCGCGTTCAAATACGCGTCCACGCAAATGGGTCCTTCGCACAGCCCGCATCCTTGCGGCAGTCATTGCCGTTCTGCTGGCAACCTCTCTAACTGCTTATGCATTTGGGTTTGACTTATGGGGAGCAATTGCCAACTGGACCAAAGAGACATTTGGTTTCAAGTCGTCAGAATATACGCAAACCGTCGCGCGTTCTTCCGCGAAAGAAATTCCGGCACCGTTGACCTCTATTGCCAATGAGATGGAAATACACGGCATACCTACAGCTATTTTGCCAAGCTATCTTCCTGATGGTTTTGTGGAAACGGATTTCCAGTACAATGCGGTAACTCAGCCTGTGTCTTTTTATTGTCTCTTAGGGAATGGTGATTCTTCGATTACATTACTGTATACGGTGTTTTCCGAGAATCAGGATCATTTACTATATGAAAAGGATACCAATGATCCTGAACAGTACGAATACAACGGTACAGTGTACTATATCATGACAAACAAGGGAGCATATTTTGCGGCTTGGACTGCTGACAATATTGAATGCAACATAGCGGGTGTTGAAACTTATGGAGAAATCATTAAAATCTTACAATCGATAGGAGAGTAATATGCGTAGACGAGTTCTGACCTTAGCAATCGCGGTTGTTCTGATTTGCTCTTTATTTACATCTTTTGCTTTTGCAGCAACACTTCGCGCCAGCGACTCTATTTCGTCGTATAATGCGGTAATTTATTCCTCGGGCACCAAAATTAACGTGGATTGTTCAATCACTGGGACTGGTCGAATGAAAACGATCGGTATTAAATCGGTTAAAATCTATACCTCCAGTGGAACAAACGTTGCTACATATTCTTATACGACAGACGGATATGAGTATCTTATGGGAAGCGACACCGGACGTAAAACAGCATCCGTCACATATACGGGCACTTCGGGCAAATCCTATTATGCAGTAGTCGTGTTCTATGCCTCTGATGGAAGCGGCAGCGATTCAAGAACACATACAACCAAAACTATCACCTTATAAATCCCCCTTCGGGACATTAGGCTTAAATCAAAAAACGGGCAATTGCTAAGTAAAAGCAATTGTCCGCTTTTTATGTCCTAGGTAATCAACTGAACATCTGTGAAGAATTTTGGGGACGCTGTGTCCCCATTTCGCGTATTATAGACATAAATATAGCAAAGGGAGTAATCCTTAATTCAATTCAAAGGAGAATCATATGTCAAAATCTGCGGTAGCAAAGGCATCAACGATTGTGTATTTTGGCCCGAGTGATACACTCTATTGTCGCGTTGGCAGTATTGATGCAAATGAAACAGTTGAAGTACATGCAAAAGAACTTAACTATTATTACATCACCTATACGGCAGGCTCTACGAAAAAACGCGGATTTGTTCCAGTTGGATCGTTTGTAAACGAGAGTGGACTCCCTACGGCTGCAATGTTCAATTCCGGCTGCTTGGGGGTATGCACTGCACCGGGAAAAACTCCTGTGTATTATGGCCCAAACTCTAGCGGTTTTGCGAGTGTCGGAACGATTTCCCACTCGGAAACATTCACTGTGTTTTTACCAGCGGTCAACGATTGGTACTATATTGAATACTCAACAAGTGGTGGGGCGAAGCGCGGATTTATTCCAATTAGCATTGTGCGAAACCTTAAAGGAATATTGGCCCGTACAAATACCGCCAAAAGTGTGTACGCCGGTCCCAAAACAAGTTATGCTCTGCTGGGTGGTTTATCGCAATATGAATATTGTGTGCTTGTGGCCTATGGTGTAATCGATTCGACCGCTTGGTTTCAAGCAGAGTATTCGGCTGGAGGCACGAGGAAAAGAGGATATATTCAGGACGACAATCTCACAAGAATCGGAAATGGAGTTGCGCCGTATTCGGTTTCTCTAATTTCTACATACGCGACAATGAGCGCCAATGCAGTCGTATTTGCAGGACCGTCTACATTATATTCTAACATCGGGCGTGTTGCTGAGGATGAAATTATTATGCCGGTTCGTGAAGAAAACATATTGTCAAATACGTTTAAGTTAATTGATTATGCGACAAGTGCCGGACGAAAGCGAGGCTATGTTCCTGCAACGTCTGTTGGTAATATTATTTCTTTTCCCCATAAAATGGAAGCCGATTGTACGGTCTACTCTGGTCCATCTGCAGACATTTATGCCTCAATTGGGAGTGTTTCGGCAGACGAGGGTGTTCGATGCATCTTCAAAGAGTTGGATTATTTCTGCATTGACTATATTGCAGGAAGTGTACTGAAGCGTGGGTATGTTGCAAAAAATGCAGTATCTAACTACGCAAGCGTCGGCTCCGTGCTCAATGAACCAGTGCGGATCGGCTACTTGGATTGCAATGGTACGGCAAGCGCTACAGTCTATACTGGCCCTAATATGACGACATATGCTCTGGCAGGAACTGTAGCAGCAGGCGAGAGCGTCACAGTAATCGAAAACTCAGCTTCCGGATTCTTGTATATCGAGTATTCTTCGAGCAATGGAACAAAACGTGGCTATATACAAAGCGATAAACTCGAAGAAAAGAAACGTGGCAAACTGGGGCAGGTAAGAAAAGAAGAGACAACGTGCAGTGTCTACAATGGTCCAGATGATTCATTGGTCTATCCCGCTGAATCGTCTGTTTTTGGAAAGGAATATGTGGTTGTTCTGGATCAAATCGAGCGAGGACAATATAATCGTGCGTGGTATTATATCGACTTCAATGCTAAGTACGGAAGAAAACGCGGCTACATTCCGCAAGAATCTATAACAGACATTCGTGGCAGTGGAGCAATCTTAAGTGAACGAAAAGGGTCGTATATTGCGCGAGGTAGTAGCCAAGAATCTAAAATCAATTTGTTTTTTGGTCCGGGTGAAACATATAAGCAGGATGAATCGATTGATTCGGGAGCGCTGGTCAGTGTTCTTGAAGGACGAACATATGAATCAGACTATGCTGAAATTGAGTACTGCACAGGAAATGGTTACGTAGTGAAGCGAAGCTATGCAAAACGCAGCCTCATTCTGCAATCACCAATTGTATTGCCAACGCTAACAACTGGCATTTCACCCGCCTTAATTTGCACCAGTCCTAAAGGGCATCCGATTAACTCATATAGAATCGGAAACGGTTCTAAGGCGCTTATTGCATTATTTGCAATTCATGGATATGAAGATGCATGGGCAGCTGATGGAATTGAATTGGTCAAGATTGCAAATGGGCTAATTCAGGAAATGGAAGGCCGCTCCAGCCAGCCCTGGGCAACTAATTGGTCCTTGTATGTGATTCCCGTTGCAAATCCGGATGGCATTTTGCATGGCTATACACACTGCGGACCAGGTCGAGCCAATGTCGGCGATGCTTCTATACAAGCTGCAGGCGGCATTGATATGAATAGATGCTTCCCCATTGGATTTTCCGAAACAACGAATCGTAGAAACTACACTGGCCATACGTCTTGCCTTGCGATAGAAGCTGCTGCAATTAAAAATTATCTGGACAACTTGGCACAGCAACATGGCGATATCTCTTTCCTTGATGTTCATGGATGGCAGAATATGGTTATCGGCGACGCGCAGCTGAGCCAACCATTTGTTGATGAATTCCTCTTTTTGCATAAATCAAATTCCAACAAAGGTTATATTACAAACTATGCTGAAAGTTTGAGCGCAAATTCTCGATCTGCACTTGTTGAACTTCCATTCCCCAAAAATTCTCAGGATATTACATCTAGGCAATTCAAAGAAAAGGTCATTCGAGCTGTGAGAAAGATTTTAGGGGATCTGTAAGCGCAAAGCGATCTGATCGAGGGGATTGGCCTTAATGAAAAAACACACATTTTTTACGATGCTCTGCGTTCTACTAGTATTGACGGGCTGTCAGAAACGGCAAGAGCAAACGGATATCCGTCTGCCGGAGTCGGATTCGGCAGTTACGGAAGAAACAATAACCGAGCCGACGGAAAAAGCGGAAGAAGCGCTGTCGGAAGAATCACACGCGGAACAAGAACCGCAGAGTACAGTTCCGGATCTCGGCGACTATGAAAATCTTTGTGCGGTTCTTCAAACACTTCAGACGCTGGATGACTGGAAAAGCAGCCCGGAATACGAGATAATCACGGCGCAAAAAGAGAAAGTACTCAGCCAGCTGATTGGCAGCTTTTACTGCGGGCTTGACAGCCTCAGTCTTCAGAATACCGCGTGGGGCGATCATGATCTGTCCTGTATGGCGTTTGAGGTGTTCCGGAGTCTGCTTGGGCCGGAAGATCTGGAGCTGGAAGCCGAGACGCCGCTTGAATGGTTCCGGACCTGGTTTATCTGGGCATTCGGACACATTCATGAAGCGGACGCAGCAGGACTGCAGGCGCAGTATCCGGCTTCCTTTGCCGCAATCGATACGGTTATGGATCATCACGGGACATGGGAAGATGCGGTAGACAACTATCTGTGCTCTCTGGACAAGGGCAGCCATTACGACTTCGATCTCATTGCTGCACGAGATCAGATCGTTTCCTACATCCGTGAAAACGAAGAAATCTGGCCGTTTTCGTATACGCTGATCCTGCGGTTAAACAATGCGCCATATGGCACGGAGGAACCGACGCCCGGAGATCCGAATGTGTACGTCGACTTTATCTGGTGGGCTGCATATACCGCCTCCGATGAGCGCACAGAGGTCCTTGTGCAGGAGCTGACGCTCAACCCAGAGACAGGAGAATCGTCCGTATGGACCATCACGCGCGAGGATTTGGGAGAAGATCTGTCGTTCCTCCCGGTTTGGGTCGTGGATACATTGTTTGAGGATTGAATAAGGGGGGATCATTTCAAAGAAAGGTAATACGTCGATAGGAAACATATCGTAAAAAAGCAGGAGGTTACTTATGAAGAAAATCACGGCACTCATTCTAGCGATTATTCTTTGCTTCACGCTGGCTATTCCGGCGTTGGGAAGCGAAATGTCTGTCAATGGTCAGGCTTATAGTATTAATGGCATCGACGTGTACAAATATCCGCTGAAAGCGTCTCAGTATTTTTCTGTTGAAACGATTATCTACTTCGTTTCAGATGCTGCTTTTGCACAAGTTCCCGTAAATGATGACGTGGGCGTTTACCTTGTGACAACAATGGAGGAAGTCACTGCACTTGCAAGCGCAAATCCATATGCCGCAATTGTCATTGACGCAAACGCGGAAGGACTCTTTGACGAAGAGTTGCTTGTCGATTTAGCAAGGACGCAGCATATTAGGATCTTCGCATATTTTTCTGCATTCGCCCGTGCTGCAAGGTTGTCCGGATGCTCACGCGCCACGTCCATATAGCGGTTGACCAACGTCATCAGGTTGTTGCCATCCGAACGAATCGGATTGCGAAGATCGACCACGGAGACGTTATAGCCATAGTATTTCTGCGCGATCCTTCCGCAGTTGCGCGCGAGGTCACCCTTCGTATCCAAAATCAGGAAACTCATACCACAGGCACAGGCAAATTCGATGTTGGGATACAGGAAGAACGCAGTCTTGCCGACACCGGATGCACCGATCATCAGGCAATGCACATCGTCGCGATCCACCAACGCATCCAGTCGTTTGCCGCGCTGCACACTGCCGAGAACCAGACCCTGCACAGTCGGTCGCTTTTTCCCAGCGCGCCACGCTGCAACATCAAAGGGTACCGTGACGTAAGCTTTTCGGATCTCCTGATCCGTCGCCCAGCGTGCTGTGCCATACTGACCGTCGCCAACGGTTTTGGATTTGATATTGTTCAGCGAGTAATTGTTCGTTAGAAGTGAAAGCAGAAGAATGAATAACGCGCCTATTACGCCAACAGCAACCAAGGGAGTCATAGACTCAGGCATGGGGCTAAATCCTCCTTCTGAGCATGAAGAAGATCGTCGTTCCAATCTTTCAGTTCCGGCACAAGCCGCTCCGTCATGACGCCGCGTTCACGCAGAAGCTCTGCCATACGTTCACTGGCTTTGTGCCCAGCATCGTCGTTGTCAAGGCACAGATAAACGATCTGCGTATCCGGTTTCAGCATCTGCATCACCGGAATCGGAGACGTGCCGCAGCAGGCCACATAGCTGTGCTCCTGCCATTGCTGCGGGTTCATGGAGATATACGAGAGCATATCAATGGGAGCCTCGAACACATAAAGGCTTCCGTCCGCGCCGGTATGATGAAAGCTGTAACGTGGGTCGCTGGACTCGACATTCAGACGAAAGGCTTTTCCGAAGCTGTTCGTGCTGCGCAGATGGGCGTGGCGCGGACAGCCGCCTTCATCCGTGCCGATGAACACTGCGTTGTGATGCGCTGCGTCCTCGTAGAGCAGTTTTCTGCGTGCGAAGTAAGAAACCACGTCGGCGTCCAGCCCGCGTGTTTTAAGAAGATACGCGAACACGCGGTGCATATTCGCGTTCGGAATAGGCGGCATGAATGGCTTCTGCCGGGTTGCTTCCTGCTTTTTCGCCTGCGGATAAACCGGCTCCATGCTATCACCGAGCAACATGGCCATCGCTTCAATGTAGCTTTTTCCGTAGTATTTTTGAACAAAGCTGACCGCGCGACCGCCCTCATTTGACGCATGATCGAACCACTCACAGCCGCGAACCGTGACGCTGTGGTCGCTTGCCAGCCGTTTTTCCCGTCCGGACTTGATGAGCTTTTCGCCTTGCCGGAGGAGAAATTCTTCGAGGTCGACTGTCGCGGCGCGTTCTTTCTGTTCTGGCGTAAATTCAATAAATTTGCTGATTTTTCTCACCACTTTCTGCTGTTGCAAAGAGTTTTGTTTTAGGTTATACTGTCCATAGGAAGGGGGCACACGGAATGCAAAAGCAAGTATATTCGATTGACGAGATCCGCAAAATCGTCACGCCAATTGCAAAGCAGCACGGCGTAGACAAAGTGTTTCTGTTCGGCTCCTATGCAAGAGGCGACGCAACGCCCGCCAGCGATGTGGATCTCTGCGTGGACGCGCCCAAGCTGCGCGGCCTGTTCGCCCTTGGTGGTCTGTATGCTGACCTGGAAGACGCGCTCAAAAAGAGCATTGACGTTGTGACGACCGGCTCTCTCAAGTACAACAAAGACGAAGCCTTCCTCGAAAATCTGCGAAAGGATCGGGTGTTGCTGTATGAGCTTTCCTAACCGCGACGGGCAGATCCTGGCGCACATTCTGGAATACTGCAATCGGATTGAAAAAACGCTTTCCCGCTTCGGTCGGGAGTTTGATGTCTTTCTGGAAGATCAGGACTACATGGACTCTGTCAGCATGAACCTGCTTCAAATCGGCGAACTTGCCGGTAAGTTTTCCGATGCGTATGTGCAGAAAACGAAACCCCAGATGGATTGGCATGCGATCAAGAATATGCGAAATATGTTTGCGCACGATTATGGCTCGATGGACAAAGATCGTATCTGGCAGACGGCAACAGAAGACGTTCCAGCGCTCAAGGCGTATTGTGAACGCGCATTGACCGAAGACTTTTAAGCGAATATTTAGGCAGGCGGCGCTGTAAAACCAGTGCCGCCTGTTTTATCGTATGACCTGTCCATAGCTTTGCTCTTGCTCATGGTCATCCTGTTTATGACCCATCGCCAGCTGCTTCTGCATGAGCTTTTTGCGGCGTTTGGAATCGACGCGGATGCCCATTGGATTGCTGGGCGGCGCGGCGTTGTCGCGGAAGATTTGTCCCATCTGGTGGAACAATCGAACCGTAGAATTCAGAAGATATTCGGACGAAAGCCGCGCAGAATGTGAAGTCTCGGACGAAGTATTTTCACTTACAAGTGTCGGATTTGTAGAAGTGTCCGATGAAGTTTTCTCCGCAGACGGTTCCTCATCTTGCGAAGATTTCTGTTCAGCCGCTGTCTGCGTTTGCTCCATCTGCTGCCGCAGACGCTCCGCTTCCTGAATAATGGCATTCTTGATCGCGCGGAATTCTTTCTGCTGCGAGAGCGGATTATGCTGACGGGGCCGGTTTTTGTAGTAGCCCTCCAGCGTGTCGCGCAAGCCATTCCAGACGGAATAATATGCCGCCACCTCCGGCAGCTTTTCGAGTTCGTCCACGATGGAATCTACCATTTCTTTGAGCGGCTTTTTGAGATAGGCGTACTGCTTTTTGCCGCTGACTGTGCGCAGCTCCAACGCAAGCTCCAACAGTTTTTCTTGGATAGATGCGGGCGGATCAGAGACAGATTCCATTCGATCAACCAGATTGTGCATGACCGCCCGCGCAGCTTCTGTCACGTCCTTGTAAGCCGCATCCTTCTGAATATAGAGATTTTCCAGTTCTGCCTGAAAGATACTGTTTGTCATCGCAGAGCGCAATTTCACAACAGCATCTCGCTTCAAAACAGTCTCCTGCTCTGTCCAGACCATCATGTGAATATGCGGATGCGTATCTGCATCGTGGTAGGCTGCGTACCAGTGAAGGCTATCACTCGGCACATGAAATGCTTCCGCAAATTTGTTCTGCTGGCTGACGAGCAGCTTGCGCCATGCTGCGGCATTGTTGTAGCCAAGCCGCTCTGCGTCCTCGCGGTGCAGAGAGTAGATGATCGTCCAGACGTTTCCGTCGTGCGCGGTCAAGTCGTGCATCGCCGCAGTCAAATTCGTATTTTCCTCCCGACCGAACAGGCCGTGTGCGCCATGCTTTTCTGCGCCGGGGCGCGTTGCAATGTACTTGAGATAGCCGTTTTCGGATTGAAGATTCTGCATATGTGAATCCAATGCCGCAGAAATGAGCGCCGACGCAGTGTGCAGTGTCGGCGCTTGCTTGTAGTCCTCATACTCGAAGGAATCCCGCACATCTGGGAAGTCCTTGAGCAGCTTTGCGACCATCTCTTTCTGCTTGTCGGTTGCTGGTCCCTTGCCGGTCAAGACTTCGACGCCCTCGCGCGTGGCGATATACTTCATGTATCCGCCTGCGCTTTTACGGCTGATGAAGCCGGTTTTTTGAATCAGCCGCGCCATCTGTTACAGTCGACTTTGCTGCCGAAGCACCTCTGGGAACGAGATCTGGCCGTTCGTCCGCAGCACCTCCTGATAGCTTTTCCCGCGCATCTGCTGGTAGGTCTGCGCGTCGATGTCCGTGTCCGAAGCAAGGATATGATTGCAGACGTTCTGCTCGACGGCCTGCTTGAGAAGAAGCTTGCCGATGCGATCCCCGAACATACTGAGGATTGCCTCCAGCGTTTCACCAAGGATCTTTGGCAGAAAGTCTCCGGCATACTCGCTTTGCAGATAGCCGCAGTAGAACAGAATCGCCTTTTCAATGAACTCGCTCTGGCTGCTGCAGCCATCCTGCCGGTAGAGACATTCAACCGTCGCTTTGGTGTCCGGCATGAGCCAGAGTGGGAATTTGATTTTCTTGTTTGCCATGCCAATTTTCCTCCAATTTTGTGCGCAACCCCGCTGTTTTTCTTGAAGCAGCGGGACTATCTGCGCTTCCGACCCCAACAGGGCTGTTTTTGCCCTCTCAACAACCCCTGTCCGAAAGTCCCAAACTGCCCGCACTGCGGGCAGATGTGTCTGCCAAGGTGCGCGCACGACACCTTGGCTTTCTCCTGCTATAATTCGTCCATAGGAAAAACTCGGATAAAAATGCAGACATTTCGCATAATCGACGAAAACCCTTCCCACGAAAATGCGGCTTCCAAGCTCGTTCCGGCGGCAGTCCGATTCTTTGTCCTTGCGAAATTTGTTCGCTCTAAGCAGCATTCGGCGCTGCTGTATGAGACCGCAGTTCTTCTTTTTTCGCCGTTATCAGCGCGCAGATGCGCGATGATATAATATCCTCATGCAGACAGAGGTTCTCTTCTTTTCTCCTTGCGGCGCTCGTCCGCTCTAAGCAGCGTGGGACCTCTCTCTTATGAGCTTTCATTTATGAGCCGGATGCGGGATCCTCCGCTGATATCGAAGCAGGGTATGAATATTTTGTTGATTGAATATCTGAGTGAAATCGAACTAAAAACAAAAAAAGCCACCGACAAGGCAGACCCATTACTGGATCTGTCTTGCCGGTGACCTCTCATGTATGTCTGGATAAACCATCCGGTAGTCAGGGCGTGCGGTCTGATACCGGATTTACGAAGCCTGTTTCATCTCAACCGTTTTGACAGGTTATCTGGATATCCAGATAACCGATCTAATCCCGAGGATTGAGTTATCCCGAGGGAGCCGGTCACCATACTGCTCTTTGCTTGAGGTAGGGCGTTTTTTCTGGGCATTACATTATC
>JABLTO010022032.1_pt1 | contig 19649 bp, 10 predicted proteins | sample 7160091 | NCBI WGS metagenome assembly JABLTO01 (sample SAMN14651225, study PRJNA627086) | human gut metagenome | isolation source: feces | host: Homo sapiens
AAGGCAGTGGAAAATGGACGAAACATTTATCAGAATATTAAAAATGCGATTCAGTTCTTGCTTTCTGGAAATTTTGCAGCGATTCTTGCAGTTTTGTACGCATCAATTGCAAGTTTGCCGGTTCCATTTGCACCGGTACATCTGCTGTTCATCAACCTACTGACAGACAGCCTGCCGGCGATCGCACTTGGACTGGAGCCGCACAATCCGGAAGTGATGAAAGAAAAACCGCGTGCCATGGGAGAGTCCATTTTGACAAAACCATTTCTTACAAGCATCGGAGTGGAAGGTCTGTGTATCGGAATCATGACCATGACAGCATTTATGATCGGATATCGCGATGGAAATGCAGTGATGGCAAGTACGATGGCATTTGGAACACTTTGTAGCAGCCGTCTGGTTCACGGATTTAACTGTAAGGCAAACAAACCGATCATTTTTACGAAACGATTCTGGAATAACATTTATTTGATCGGAGCATTTGTATTTGGCTGGCTTTTGATTACAGGAGTACTGATGATCCCGGCACTTCAGGGAATGTTCAAAGTGCAGACACTGACGGTGGCACAGTTGATGACTGTATATGGACTGGCACTTTTGAATCTGCCGGTTATTCAGCTGCTGAAATGGATAAGAACACGAAAAAAATAGAGGATTTGACAGGATATTGAATAAAGGAAGAAATTGAATGGAACTGAATAAGGAAAATATGCGGAAAATCCGGGAGCTGATTTTGTTCACAGTACTGCTGATCGTGGTGCTGTGGAAATATGAAGAGGTGTTGGTGGTACTGGGTGTTAAACAGCAAGCTGAATACATCTAAAAATAAAATAAAACTGCAAAATAAAATAAAAGATAGATGGAACATTATGCCGTCATGAACTGCAAAATCTCCATCTGTTTTTTATTTTGTATTTATAGTACTATTTAATTATGAAAATTACGAAAGGAAAAAAAAGAAACAATTTGAAGATTATTTAAATAGAATGTATAAAAATCTCACAAATAAAGAATTGTAGTAGGGGGAGTTATGATGATTAAACGTTTAATACTATTTGCGAAGAAATATAAAAAAGCGTTTATTCTAGCGTTTTTATGTGTTATTGGAGAAACCATCTTTGAACTGATTATTCCAGTTCTAATGGCAAATATTATTGATGTAGGGGTTGCTCAAAAGGACCAACATTATATCATTATGCAAGGTGTTTTAATGGCAGTATGTGCTTTAATTGCCTTAGTTCTTGGTATCCTTTATTCACGTTTTGCGGCTGTTGCTGGACAAGGTGTTGGTTTTGAAATAAGAAAGACAGAATTTGAAAAAGTCCAAAATTTTTCTTTTTCTAATACCGATCATTTTTCAACCTCATCTTTAATAACACGACTTACCAGTGATGTGACGATTATTCAAAATGCTATTTGTAATGGTTTTAGACCACTTGTAAGAGCACCATTTATGTTTTCAATGGCTTTATTTTTATCAATTAAGATGAATGCCAAACTTGCTTTGATTTTTATTGTCATTGCACCTATTTTAGGAATTGGTTTATTTTTTATTGTTAAAACAGTCGGACCATTATTTCGCTTCATGCAAAGTAATGTCGATGAAGTCAATATGGTCGTTCAAGAAAATTTAATTGCGATTCGTACAGTAAAAGCGTATGTTAAAGGTGATTATGAAAACGAAAAGTTTGAAAAAATCAATGAAGAGCTAAGAAATCATAGTGAAAAAGCTTTTCGTTATTCTGTATGTAATATGCCATTATTTCAATATATGATGTATACCACAATCGTTTGTATTCTTTTCTTTGGAAGTCAAATGATTTTTGCGGGTGAAATGAAAGTTGGACAACTTACTGGATTTTTAAGTTATGTCTTACAAATTCTAAATGCTTTAATGATGATTTCAAATGTTTTCTTAATGTTGACACGTTCCCTTGCCAGCTGTAAACGTATTGTAGATGTTTTAGATGAAGTGAATAATTTACATGATCCACTTGATCCAATTACAGAAATGAATCAAGGTGAAATCGAATTTAAAAATGTTTCATTTAAATATAAGAAAACCGCTCAAGAAAATGTTTTAAGTAATATTAACTTACATATTGAACCTGGTTCTACAGTTGGTATCTTAGGAGGAACAGGTTCCGCTAAAACAAGTTTAGTTCAATTGATTGATCGTCTTTATGATGTAAGTGAAGGAGAAATATTGATTGATGGACATAATGTCAAAGATTATTCTTTAGATTATTTAAGAGATCAAGTAGGCATGGTCTTACAAAAAAACACTTTATTTTCTGGAACAGTGAAAGAAAATCTTTTATGGGGTAATAAAGAAGCAAGCGATGAAGAAATCAAATGGGCTTGTAAACAAGCTTGTGTGGATGGATTTATAGAAAACTTTCCAGAAGGTTATGATACGTATTTAAAACAAGGTGGTGTCAATGTTTCTGGGGGACAAAAACAACGTTTATGTATTGCTAGAGCATTATTGAAACATCCTAAAATTCTTATTTTAGATGATTCAACAAGTGCAGTTGATACAGCGACAGAAGCAAGTATTAAAGAAGCTTTAGCTTCTTTAAAAGGAACAACAAAGATTATTATTGCTCAACGTATTTCTTCACTTCAACATGCTAATCAAATCATTATTTTAGATAATGGACATATTCATGCAATTGGAAATCATGAAGAGTTATTAAAGAATGATGAAATTTATCAAGAAATCTATGATTCTCAATTGAAAGGAGTTGATTTATAATGGCTAGACAACTTACAAATGCGAAACCAAAAAATATGAAAAAGACGCTTTCATCTTTTAAGAAATATATTGGTAATCATAAATACGCTTTTGTTTTTATTGGATTGCTTGTTATTCTTTCGACTTCGATTAGTTTATGGGGGACTTATCAAATTAAAACAGTCGTTAATCGTTATGTTTTAAAAAATGATTATCATGGACTCGTTTCGTTTATTATTTTCATGGCGATTGTTTATTTTATAGGAGCTACTGCTACAGCTATTTATAAACAATTAATGGTACATACTGCTCAAAGTATTGTCCAAGAATTAAGAAATGATTTATTTGCGAAAATGCAAAAATTACCTGTTTCTTATTTTGATGGACACCCTCATGGAGAAATCATGAGTCGTTTTACTAATGATTTAGATACCATTCAAGATGCTTTAAATAACTGTTTTGATACATTGATTCAAAGCTTTATTATGATTGTGGGAACACTTATTTTAATCTTTGTATTAAGTTGGAAATTATCACTGATTGTTTTTGCGTGTATGATCTTAATGTATTTTTTAATTCAATATTTAAGTCAAAGAAGTAAAAAATACTTTAAGAAACAACAAAATGCCATGGGTTATTTAAATGGTTTCATTGAAGAAATGGTTGATGGTATCAAAGTTGTTAAAGTCTTTAACCATGAAAAAGAAAACTCAATTGAATTTGATTATCGAAACCAAGAACTTTATGATTCAGCAGTAGAAGCATTAACTTATTCAGGAAGAACAATACCAACTGTTGTTTCTATTTCTTACTTCAATTATGCTCTTGTCGCAAGTATCGGTGGTTTATTTGCTATTAATGGAATTATGGATTTAGGAAGTTTATCATCTTACCTTGTCTTTGTAAGACAAACAGCAATGCCTATTAACCAATTTACTCAACAACTTAACTTTATTCTTGCTGCCATGGCAGGTGCCGAAAGAATCTTTGATTTAATGAATGAAAGTGAAGAAGTTGATGAAGGGAAAGTGACATTAACACAAGTAGAAATCTTAGAAGATGGTTCAATGCAAGAAAGTGACCATTATACAGGACATTGGGCTTGGAGACATCCAAGAGACAATGGCATTGAACTTGTTGAATTAAAAGGAGATGTTCGCTTCCATGATGTTGTTTTTGGTTACAATGAAACACATCCGATTTTAAAAGATATTAATCTTTTTGCAAAACCGGGACAAAAAATTGCTTTTGTTGGAAGCACAGGTGCAGGAAAAACAACAATCATTAACTTAATCAATCGTTTCTATGATATTACGAAAGGGTCAATTACTTATGATGGTATTGATGTAAAATTGATTAAAAAAGATGATTTAAGAAAATCGATTTCTATTGTTTTACAGGACACTCATTTATTTACGGGAACCATTGCGGATAATATTCGTTATGGAAAACTTGATGCAAGTGATGAAGAAGTTATTGAAGCCGCTAAACTAGCCAATGCAGATAGCTTTATTAGAAGATTACCTAATGGTTATCAAACAATGCTTTCTAGTGATGGAACAAATCTTTCACAAGGGCAAAGACAACTCTTAGCGATTGCTAGAGCAGCTATTTGTAATCCACCTGTATTGATTTTAGATGAAGCAACAAGTTCGATTGATACCCGTACTGAAAAGTTGATTGAAAAAGGAATGGATCGTTTAATGGAAAATAGAACAGTTTTCGTGATTGCTCATCGTCTATCTACAGTTAGAAATTCTGATGCCATCATGGTCTTAGATCATGGACAAATTATTGAACGTGGTAGTCATGATGAATTGCTTGAAAAGAAAGGACGTTATTATCAACTTTATACAGGACAATTTGAATTAGACTAAAAAATTCTTACATCATTTTTGATTTTTTGTTATAATGCTTTTGTAAAAATGATGTGTAGCTAAATGCGTAAGTCCAATCTATTTGGAGATTGGTACTTGCGCATTTTTTTATGCAAAAAAGGAGGAAATGATGGAAAAAAATAAGATGGCCGTAGTGCCTTTAAAAAAATTATTTTGGAAAATGGGATTACCAATGATCATATCAATGGTTTTACAAGCTCTCTATAATGTTATAGATAGTATATTTATAACAAACATGGGAAGTGATGGAGTTATTGCTAATCAAGCCTTAACTTTAGCTTTTCCTATTCAATTATTAATTATCGCTATTGGTGTAGGAACCGGTGTTGGTATTAATGCTTTATTATCTAAAAGTTTAGGTGAACAAAATAAAGATAAAGTTGATAAGATTGCCGGAACAGGAATCTTTTTAAGTGTTTGTATTTATGTTGTTTTCTTAATGTTTGGATTATTTGGGTCAGAAAAATTTATAAGATTGTTTGCTGGAAGTAATCAAAAGGTTATTGAAATGGGAACAACCTATCTTAAAATTTGTTGTTGTTTTTCTTATGGTTCTATTGGTTTTACCGTCTATGAAAGATTTCTACAATCAACAGGTAAAACACACTTTTCAACAATTGCTCAAATATCAGGAGCCGTTACAAATATTATTTTAGATTATATCTTTATTTATCCTATGAAAATGGACGTTGCGGGAGCCGCTTTAGCAACAATTATTGGACAATTTGTTTCTTTGTTTGTAGCAATGTATTTTCATTATTATAAAAATAAAGAAATTAATGGAAATATTTGTTATATCAAAGCGAATGCTTCTCTAATTAAAGGAATCTATATGATTGGTGCTTCTGCAGCATTGATGCAAGGTTTACTTGCAGTGATGATGGCAGGAATGAATGCTATATTAGGATTAGCTCAAGTTGATCCAGCTATTTTAATTGGTTCTTTTGGTATTTACTATAAGATCCAACAAATTGCTTTATTTTCAGCATTTGGATTGTCTAATACAATTATTTCCATTTTATCTTTTAATTATGGAATGAAAGATAGAAAAAGAATAGATGAATGTATTAAGTTTGGTATTGTTGATACAATCATTGTTTCTTTAATGATTACTTTATTATTTGAACTTCTTGCTCATCCATTATCACAATTATTTGGATTATCAGGAAGTACACAAGAAATGATTGATATTTGTAGTACAGCTTTACATATAGCAAGTCTGAGATTTGTTTTTATGGGTATTTCTGTCGCGATTCAAGGTGTTTTACAATCTATTGGTTATGCCATTAGACCTTTAATTATTGCTTTACTTCGCTTGGTTATTTTTGTATTTCCAATAGCCTACTTCTTTACTTTAACAGAAAATGTAACAACGCTTGTTTGGTGGACATTTCCAATTTCTGAATTGTTGACAGTTATTGTTTCACTTATTATCTTGAAAAAATCATATAATGAAAGAATAAGTCCTATTAAAAATGAAAATATAACAAATAATTTAGTAATTGCTATTTCAAGAGAACATGGCACAAATGGAAAAGAAATTGCGAGACAAGTCGCTAAAGAATTAAATATTGAATTTTATGATAAAGAAAGAATCAAAGAATTTGCTCTTAAACATGGATTTGTAAGTAATAAAGAAAGTGAGAATTATATTTATAGTCAATTCTTATCATTAGACATCAATAAAAATTCAATTATTCTTTTATCAAATGTTATTAAAGAAATTGCTAAAAAAGGAAATTGTGTTATTGTTGGAAGAGCTGCAGATTATATCTTAAGAGAAGATGAAAAATTAGTAAGAATCTTCTTATATGCTCCTTTAGAATATCGTCTAAATAAAGTAATGGAAATTTATCATGATAGTCATGAGGATGCTCTTCAATATATTCATAAATCAGATCATTCTAGAAAAAGTTATTATGAAGTTATTTCTAATAAAACATGGGGTGATAAATCAAACTATGATTTATGTTTAGATTGTAAATTAGGGAATGAAACAATCAAAGATATTATTTGTAACTATGTTAAATCTTTAAATAAATAAAGAAGTCTTTCAAAAAATGAAAAGACTTCTTTTCTTTTAAAGATATTCTATATAATGTCTTTTACATAGGGAGGGCTTATATGAGTAAGTTAAGAGATCATTATTTATTTCATGCAGGTATTTCATGCTTTTTTTATTTAGGGTATGGTGCCTTTACAGTTGTTTTATCAATGTATTGTCAAGATATAGGAATGTCAGCCTCACAAATTGCTTACATTGTATCCTTTGCACCACTTTTATCTATTGCAACACAACCATTTTTTGGATACTTGGCAGATAAGTGGCAATCACCAAGAAAAGTATCTATTTTATTATCATTTGCAAATATTGTTTGTATGTTTATTTTTGCAATTAGTCGTAATTTTTGGATTTTACTTTTATCATCAGGTCTAGCAGTTTCTTTTATGAATGCTGTTACTCCTTTAACAGATCGTATTGGTGTTTCTTCACCTTATCAATTTGGTAAGATTCGTTTATGGGGTTCTGTAGGTTATGCCATTATGGCACAAGTTAGCGGTCTTTTATATCAATATATTTCACCATTTGCTAACTTCATGGCTGGTATTTTAGGAACATTAATTACCATTATTTGTATTTATATGGTTTCTGATCCAAAGCTTTCAGAAGTTCCTGAAAAAGAAGAAAATAAATTATCGACAGTTGTTGTTATGAAAGAGCTTGTTCATAATATACCATTTATGCTCTTTCTAGTGATTTCATTTTTCTTTTGGGGAGCATGTTCTACAAACTTTAACTATTTATCATTATTTATTAAATCTCAAGGTGGAACAGCTTCACAAGTAGGAACTTATCAATTATTTGCTACCCTCTTTGAAATTCCGATGATTCTAGCAACAGACTATATCATTAAAAAGATACCTTATCGTTATATCATGATGTTTGCGATTATCATGTCAATGATCAATTTTGCATGGTATGCAACTTTACCTTCTGTTAATATGATTATTTATGTTTTTGTATTTAAAGGTTTTTCTACTGTACTCTTTACGATGATTACTGTAAGATTAGTAATGGTTTTAGTAAAAGAAGAATATGTCTCTACAGCCTATGGAATTCAAGCTATGCTTGGTAAAGGTGTAGGTGCAATGCTTTTCCAATTAATTGGAGGTAGAATTATTGATTCTATAGGAATGAATGGTTTCTATTTATTCTTATTTGCAGGAATTACGATTGCTTTTGTAGTGACACTTTTCTTTAGAATGCCTAAGAAAGTGAGAGTGTAGTATGTTAGAATTAAATGCTGTTATTTTTGATATGGATGGTTTGATGATTGATACAGAACCTGTAGGAAAGATGTTAGTGAAAAAATCTCATGAAAGGTTTGGTTATGAAATTACTGAAGATATGTTTTATCATTTGATTGGTACAAATGAAAAGACATCAAAAGCTTATTATCATAGTGTTTTTGGTGAAGATTATCCTTATCAAAAGATTAAAGATTATCGAGATCAATTAAGAAAAGAATATTTTAATAGTCATCCTTTAGAAGTAAAAAAAGGTTTATATGATTTATTAGAAGATTTAAAAAAGAAAAATATTAAAATGGCAGTGGCTTCTTCAACACGTTATGAACGTGTTTTATCTAATTTAAAGAGTATTAAAGTTGATCATTATTTCGATGCCATTATTGGTGGTGACCAAATCCAACATGGGAAGCCAGCCCCAGATATCTTTTTAAAAGCAGTTGAGTTGCTAGGGGTAAGTAAAGAAGATGCCCTTGTTTTAGAAGATAGTAAAAATGGAATTTTAGCAGCACATGCGGGAAATATTCCTGTTATCTGTATACCTGATTTAATTCATCATTCAAAAGATATTCTTGATTTAACAGTAGGATGTTATGATTCTCTTGATCAATTAATAGATGTTATTGTTAAAAAAGATGACAAAGCATAATATAGAACCCGTTTATAATCAAGATTCTAGGATTCTTATTCTAGGATCTTTTCCATCTGTAAAATCAAGAGAAGCCAAGTTTTTTTATCATCATCCGCAAAATCGTTTTTGGAAAGTTTTAGCTGCTTTATTTCAAGAAGAAGTTCCACAAACAATTGAAGAAAAGAAAACTTTTTTACTTAGAAATCATCTTGCTTTATGGGATGTTATTGAAAGTTGTGAAATTAAAGGATCAAGTGATGCGAGTATTTCGAATGTTAAAGTCAATGATTTAGATTTAATTGTTAAAAATTGTCCTATTGAAAAAGTCATTACTAATGGCAAAGCTGCCAATCGTTATTATCATCAATATTTTGATTATAATTTACCCGTTATTCAATTACCTTCTACTTCACCAGCGAATGCCATGTATTCACTTGAAAAATTAATTGAGAAATGGAAGGTGATTTTATGGAAAGAGATTTAACACAAGGAAAGATAGGAAAGTCTATTTTATTATTTTCTATTCCGATGATTTTAGGAAATTTATTACAACAATTTTATAGTTGATACTTATATTGTAGGAAAATATATTGGTAGTAATGCATTAGCTGCTGTTGGATCAAGTTATACATTAATGACATTTCTAACTTCTATTATTGGTTTATGTATGGGAAGTGGTATTTTATTTTCAATGTATTTTGGAGCTAAAAAATATGAAAAGATGAAAATGTCATTGATTCTAACAATTGTTTCACTTGGAACAAGAGTTCTTCTAGCTTACTTATTAGCGCCTTCATTTGGTGTAGAAATGATTTGGTGGGCAATTATTATTGGATGGATTTTAGCGGATACAATTGGTATTGTATATGGTATAAAAATAGAAAAATGGTTCAAGTAAAAAATACTGCTTTTGCAGTATTTTTTATTAGCTATTTTGACTAGACAAGTGTATAATAATCTTTACCGTATGTGTCTACTTAGCATTATTTGGTATGATACGTAAGCGTTTACTAAAGGAGCTCGCTATGAAATATTTACAAAGATTAGGTAAATCACTCATGTTACCTGTTTCAATCATGCCTATAGCAGCACTACTTAAAGGAATTGGGTATTGGATTGATCCTACTGGATGGGGTATACATAACCCAATTGCTGCTTTACTCATTGCTGCTGGTGGAGCAATTATAGATAACCTTCCCATTTTATTTGCGATAGCTGTTGCCATGGAAATGTCTAAAAAAAGAGATACAGCAATAGCGTTAAGTGCTCTTGCTTGTTATATGATGATGACAACAATTCTATCATCTAAATGCATCGCTTTAATGTTACAAATTCCAGAATATGTTGTGGATTTAGCTTTTTATAATACACAAAGTGCTTTTATTGGTATTTTAGTAGGTTTGATTGTGGCTGTTTCTTTTCAAAAATTTGATCAAAAAAGATTACCTCAATTTTTAGCTTTTTTTGATGGAAAGAGATTTGCTTCCATTGTTTCTATAGGAATTACACTTTTGATATCTTTAATATTTATTGATATTTGGCCAATGTGTTATCACTTTTTTATTTGGTTTGGAAAAGAAATCGCTAATTTTGGACCTCTAAGTGCAGGAATCTATGGTGTTTTAAATCGTTTATTGATTCCTACTGGTTTACATCATGCTCTCAACTCTGTATTTTGGTTTGATGTTGCAGGTATTAATGATATTGGCAAATTTTGGGGAACAATTTCAGGTGGTGTTAAAGGTGTTACAGGAATGTATCAAGCAGGATTTTTCCCAGTGATGATGTTTGGGCTTCCTGGAGCTGCTCTAGCTATGTATCGTTGTGCTAGAAAAGAAAATAAGAAAAGAATAGGTGCTATCTTATTTTCGGCTGCTTTAGCATCGTTTTTTACAGGTGTGACTGAACCTCTTGAGTTTGCTTTTATGTTTGTAGCACCAATACTTTATTTGATCCATGCTTTACTTACAGGATTGATGCTTTTTATTGCAGCAACTTTTAAATGGATGGCAGGGTTTGGTTTTTCTGCAGGACTTATAGATTATGTTTTAAGTTTTAAATCACCATTTGCTAATAATATTTTATTTTTAATTCCTTTAGGAATTATATGCGGATTGATTTATTACATTGTTTTTAGAGTCTTGATTACACGTTATAATATTATGACACCTGGAAGAGAAGAAAATGAGGTAAAGAAAGTAGAGAAAGTCGAAAATAATTTTGATGAAATTGCTATTCAATTATTTGAAGCATTAGGTGGTAAAAAGAATATTATAAGTGTTGATCATTGTATTACGCGTTTACGTGTAGAAGTTAAAGATATCTCAATAATAGATAAACAGACTCTATCAAAGATGAATTTTTCTCATATTGTTGAAGCAAGTGAGCATGAAATACAAATCATTATAGGAACTGAAGTTCAATTTATTGCTGAAATATTAAATGAAATACTAATGTAGGAGAAATGAAATTGAAGATTATAAAAATATTTAATAATAATAGTATTGCTGCTTTATCTGATGAATTAGGGGATATTATTTTAACAGGATCAGGAATCGGCTTTCAAAAAAAGATTGGTGATTTAGTTGATGAATCACGGATTGAAAAAACGTATATCTTTAAAGAAAAAGGTGAAAAACGTATACGTAGAGGAATCAATGATATTGAACCTATTTATTATGAGATTACTAGTTTATTAGTAAGCAAAGCAACAGAACAATTGAATACCCAATTTTATGGGGAAATCTTTCTAGCAATTAGTGATCATATTGCTTTTGCTATTAAACGAAAAAAAGAAAAAATTGATTTACCTAATGTTGTTTTATCGGAAACGAAAGCAATTTATAAAAATGAATATCAATTAGGTTTATGGACAATAAAACTTATTAAAGAAAAAATAGGTATACAGTTAGAAGAAGCTGAAGCGGGATACATAGCTTTACATTTAGTGAATTTTTCTACTAAGAATAGTTCACAAAATACTTCTAAAATTGTTAACTTTGTAAGAGATGTCATTGAAGTGATTGAACAGACAATGAATGTTCAATTAGAATTAGATTCAATTAATTATGCAAGATTATCAACACATCTTAAATTTTTAGCTGAAAGAGTTTTTCGTAATGATGTTGAAAATAATATTGATACGACAGAAAATATTAGAGATATGCTAAAAGAAAATATACGCTTATCCTTATGCATTAATCGAATAAAAAAACGAATAGAAAATAAATATCATTATCTATTAACTCCAGATGAACAGACATATTTATGTATACATATTAAAAAGAATTGTCATATTTAAAATGTAAGCGTTTGACAATAGAGGTAATTTTTTGTTATTGTATAGACAAGGATTGTTACTTTAAGTAGGCAAGACCAGATATATTAACGGCATTTTTGAATGTTGTTTTTATGTTTGGTCTTTTCTATTTAAAGAGAAAGGGAAGAAAAATATGAAATTGAAAAAGAAAAGTATTGTAGCTGCATTAACGTTATCGATGTCAATGGGTTCAGTATTATCGATGGTACCAGTTTTTGCAGAAACATCTCAACAAAATTTAGCGTTAAACAAAACAGCTTATGTTTCAGCTGAATATGGCACAATGCCTAGAAAAAATTTAACTGATGGTAATGAAAAAACACGTTGGTCAACAGAAAGTGGACCTACTCAATGGGCATATATTGATTTAGGACAAGAATATGAAATGAATAAGTTTCAAATGTTTTGGGAAAATGAATCGACTTATGCCTCAGCTTATAATATTTATGTTTCTAATGATCTTAATTCTTGGGGTGAACCAGTACTTTCAAGAACAGATAATAAAAATGTTGTCAGTGAAGAATTATTAGGTAGTAAAGTAAGTGGTCGATATGTTAAGTTAGAAGTTACAGAAATGAAAGGGTATCCTAATGTTTCATGTTATGAATTTAAAATTTTTAATACAGATGAAAAAGTACAAGATCCAAATACAAATGTTGCATTAAAGAAAACAGCAATCGCAAGTTCTGAAGAAGCAGCGAGTGTTAAAGCAGCAAATGCAGTAGATGGAAATACATCATCACATAGTTCTCGTTGGGGAAGTAATATTGGAAACGGACCAGATTGGATCTATGTTGATTTAGGTGAAAGAATGAATGTCAATACGGTTAAGGTATTCTGGGAAACACGTAAAGCAACAGCTTATAAGATTCAAATTGCTGATACTGAATCTACGCCTCAAGAAAGTGATTGGCAAACAGTTAAAGAATTTAAAGATCGTCCAAAATCTTTAACAGAAAAAATTGTTTTAGATCAAATCTATAAAGCAAGATATGTGCGTTTATATGTTGATTCACATACTTCCAAAGATCCAGATGGTGGTATTGCTTGGAATACGATTTCTATTTATGAATTAGAAGTTTATGGTGGAAATCCTGATGAAAAAATGTCAATGAGTGATGTTTTAAATGAAATTCAAGTAGAAACACCAAAAACTGGAGATAAAAAGTTAAAAGTCACTTTACCAGAAGTTGAAGGTTATACTGTTGAATATAATGGTACTGATTTTGAACAAGTTATTGATGAAAATTTAACAATTTATCAACCTATTAGTGATAAAGATGTTAAAGTATCATTCAAGATTACAGATAATGATACAAATGATTATAAATTCAAAGAAATTGCTGTTACAGTTCCAGGTAGTGAAAAAAATGATGAAACAGCGAATAAAGCACCAAATGTTTTACCAGAATTAGCTGAATGGAATGGTGGACATGGAAACTATACAGTTTCTAAAGGGGCAAGAATTGTTTATAAAGATAGTTCACTTCAAAAAACTGCAGAAGCACTTGCTAATGATTATGAAGATATTACTGGAAAAAGCATTGCTGTTGTAAAAGGTGAAAGCAAAACAGGAGATATTACTTTAGCTCTTACAAAAGATAAATCGTTAGGGTTACAAGATGAAGGATATTTAATGGATATTGATGATTCAATCAATATTAAAGCTGAAACAACAACAGGGGCTTATTGGGCAACCAGAACGATTTTACAAAGTATTAAACAATCAGGAAATGTTCCTTGTGGGACAACAAGAGATTATCCACTTTATAAAGTAAGAAGTTTTATTTTAGATGTTGGACGTAAAACATTTACAATGGATTATTTAAAACAAATCGTTAAACAAATGTCATGGTATAAAATGAACGATTTCCAAGTTCACTTAAATGATAACTTGATTTCAATTGAAAGTTTAGCTGATCCAATGACAGGTTATTCAGCATTTAGATTAGAATCAGATGTTAAAAAAGGTGGAAACAATGGTTTAAATCAACAAGATTTAACAAGTACAGATTTATTCTATACAAAAAAAGAATTTAAAGATTTTATTAAGGATTCAAGAGATTATGGGGTAGATATCGTACCAGAAATCGATACACCAGCCCATTCATTAGCCCTTACAAAAGTAAGACCTGATTTAAGACATGGGACAAACGGACGTGAAAACGATCATTTGGCTTTAAGAGATAAATATGATGAATCATTAGAATTTGTACAAAGTATTTTTGATGAATATATGACAACAAGTGATCCTGTTTTCGATGAACAAACAACAGTTCATGTGGGTGCAGATGAATATAATGCAGACAAAGAAGCTTATCGTCGATTCTCAGATGATATGTTAAAATATGTACAAAATTCAGGAAGAACAGCACGTATTTGGGGAAGTTTAACTCAATGTTCAGGAAAAACTCCGGTTAGAAGTAAAGATGTTCAAATGAATTTATGGAACTTTGGTTATGCGAATATGGATCAAATGTATGAACAAGGTTATGATTTAATTAACTGTAATGATGCACATTATTATATTGTTCCTAATGCTGGATATTACTATGATTATTTAAATAGCAACACTTTATATAATCAAGCAATCAACTCGATTAGTGGTGTCACAATTCCTGCTGGTGATGAACAAATGTTAGGGGGCGCTATTGCTGTATGGAACGATATGACAGACTATTTAGAAAATGGTATTAGTGAATATGATGTTTATGATCGTTTACAAAATGCAATTCCATTATTTGGCGCTAAATTATGGGGTAAAGGAGATAAAACATTAGATCAAGCTAATAGTTTAAGAACAACATTAGGGGATGCTCCAGGTACAAATTTTGGTTATGAAGCAGCTAAAGATGAAAATGGTATGATTGCTCATTATGATTTAGATAATCTTGATCAATTAAAAGGCTATGAAAATATCGAACTTGCATCATTAGATAGTCATGATGCATTGCACTTATTAGGAGATACAAGTTATGCAACAACTTCATTAGATACAGTTGGTTTAAATAATGATTTACGTGTAAAAGTAAAACGTGAATCATCAAGTGAAGAAGAACAAATTTTATTTGAAAGTAGCTATGGTTCAATTAAAGCTGTTCAAAAAGGAACAGGTAAAGTTGGATTAAGTAGAGAAAATCATGACTATTCATTTAATTATGAATTACCTGCTAATCAATGGGTTGAATTAGAATTTAAAAATAGAAAAGAAGTTATTGATCTTTATGTAAATGGTCAACTTGTAGATACACTTGGTGATGATGAACAAGTAAGTGGTAGACCATTAAAAGCAACAATGATGATTCCAATGGAAAGAATTGGAAGTAAAGAACATGCCTTTAAAGGATATGTAGATGATATTCGTTTAGGTACACAAAAAACATATGCTTCAACAATGGAATTAGATTATTTAGTAACAAGTGCAAGTTATATAGCAGATGAATCACAAAATAAACAATTACAAGAAAAAATAAAAGAAGCAAAAGTAATTTTAAAAGAATATGATCCAAATGAACAAACAATTTTAACACTTATAAATGAAATTAAAGAATTAGTAAATGGAATTGATTACAAAAAAGCAAATTATACAAGAGTAGATCACTATTTAAATTCAATTCCAAAAGATTTATCTATTTATACAGAAGATTCTGTTAAAAACTTACAATTTGTTATTGATATGATTCAAAGAGAATTACCTAAATCAATGCAAGATACAGTCGATCAATATGAAGTAGAACTTACAAAAGCACTTACTAAACTACAATTAAAATCACAAGTTAATGTAAATTACATTGATAACAGCAAACTTACAGCAACTGCTTCATCTTATCAACATGATGGATCAAATCCTAAAAATGTATTAGATGATAATCCATCAACAATGTGGCATACAGATTGGAATTTATCAACACCTCATTGGATTGCTTTTGAAAATAAAGAAGAAATGAGTGTCAATGGTTTAACATATGTTCCTCGTCAAACTGGTAAAAATGGAAATGTTACAAAATATCGTATTGAAACAAGTGATGATGGTATTAATTGGAAAACAGTTAAAGAAGGTAATTTATCAAGTGATTCATCTACAAAAGTCATTGAATTTGATACAGTAAAAACAAAACATCTTCGTTTATACTACGTAGAAGCTGTTAATAATAACGGAAGTGCTGCAGAAATTAAATTACATCGTGCAGATATACCGGCAGATGTTGATGGTTTAAAAGATGTTATCAATAAAGCTAAAGCTATGGAAGATATTGGATATTTATCTACTTCATGGAATCATTTACAGGATACAATTAAAGCTGCTGAAGGTTTAGTCAATGCAGAAAATCCTGACGCTAATGAAATTGAAATTATGAAACGTCAATTAACAGATGCAATGGTAAAACTTGTATTATCTGTTGATAATGAACAATTAAAATCATTCGTTGATGATTTATCAAATCTTGAACAAAAAGATTATACAAAGGATTCATGGAAACAATTCCAAACTGTTCTTAAAGAAGCACAGGATGTTATAAGTAATCATGATGCAACAAAAGATGAAATCAATGATATGTATCAAAAATTATTAGATGCTTATAATGGACTTGTTACACTTAATGATAAATCTGGATTAACTGATTTGATTAGTAAAGCTGATCAACTTCAAGAAAAAGATTATACAAAAGATTCATGGAAACAACTGGTAGAAGCATTAACTCAAGCAAAAGAAGTATCTGCTAAAGAAGATGCTACAAAAGAAGAAATCAACGAAGCTATTTTTAATCTAGAAAAAACTATGAATGCTCTTAAAAAAGTAGATTCATCTACTAAAGATGATAATACTTCAAAAGGAAATACTTCATCTAAAGATAATCAAGTAATTACTTCTACTACTAAAAATGATAAAAAACAATCTTCAACTGCTAAAACAGGTGATGAAACAAATATTATTTTATTTGTATTAATGGCTTTCATGTCATGGTTAGGTATTAAAAAAGTAAAAAAAGAAGAATTATAAAAATAGATGCCACTATTAAGTAGTGGTATTTATTTTGTCTAGACAAATTTATTGTAAGCCCTTGCATAGACAAAGAGTGTATGTTACAATACAGGATGTAAATACGGATTGTTACTTTAAGTAGGCAAGACCAAATAACTTACATTTTTTTTAGTGTATCTTGTTTGGTCTTTATTTTTTGGTTTGTATTTGCAAATTAAGATTACATTATTCATTTAAGGGAGCAGTAATGTAAATAAGAAAGGAAGAAGAATATGAAAGAAAAGGTAAAGAGAATTGTTTCTCTAGCACTTGCATTTTTAATGTCAATTGGATGTATTCACTCTTATCCAATCGTCAGTGCTTTAGAAAATGATTATGAAGTCTATCCAAATCCTCATATGATGGGCTATCAAGATGGTTCATTTGATATGACATCTACTGTCAATGTTGTCTATGAAGATGGTATTGATGAATATACAAAGGATAGAATGAATGAAGTATTAGCTATTAAAAATATAAAAGCAAGTACTTCTGAAGAAGTAAAAGAAGGCCAAACAAACATTTTAGTAGGTATTAAAGATTCAAATCAATATGTTGATCAATATGTTGGCGAACATTATTCAGTAAAAACAACCCAATTATTTGATCAATTAGATTCATACTTATTAAAGGTTGATAATGGAACAATTACAGTATTAGGTAAAGATACAGATGCGGCTTTTTATGGTCTTACAAGTTTGTATCATATCTTTAAACAATTAGACGGAACAAATATCCGTAATTTTACAATAGAAGATTATGCTAATGTGGCAAGTCGTGGATTTATTGAAGGTTATTATGGAAATCCATGGTCTACAACGGATCGTATGAAATTAATGGAATGGGGAGGATACTACAAGTTGAATTCTTATTTCTATGCTCCTAAAGATGATCCTAAACATAACTCTAAATGGCGTGAACTTTATACAGATGAAGAAATTGAAACAAAAATCAAACCTCTTGCTGAAGCAGGAAATAAATCAAAATGTCGTTTTGTATTTGCATTACATCCATATATGTATAATGCCATCAGGTATAATAGTGAAGAAAACTATCAAGCAGACTTAAAAGTATTACAAGCTAAATTTGAACAAGTTATTAAAGCAGGTGTTCGTCAAATTGCTATTTTAGCAGATGATGCTGGAAATGTTGGTGGTGCTAACTATACAAAAACATTAACTGATATGACAGCATGGTTAAAAGAAATGCAAAAAACATATCCAGATTTAAAATTAACATTACCATTCTGTACACAAGAATATATGCGTTGGGGCGAAAGCTATTATCAAAATTTCCCAGCAAATATTCAAATTGTCATGACCGGTGGTAGAGTATGGGGAGAAGTAACTGATAACTTTACCACAACTTTTACAAATAATGCAGGGCGTGGCCCTTATATGTGGATCAACTGGCCTTGTACAGATAACTCTAAAAAACACTTAATTATGGGTGGATATACAACATTTTTACACCCTGGTGTAGATCCAAATAAGATTCAAGGAATCGTTTTAAATCCAATGCAACAATCTGAGCCAAGTAAAGTTGCAATTTTTGGGAATGCATGTTACTCATGGAATATTTGGCAAAGTGAAGAAGAAGCTCAAAAATGCTGGAATGCTTCATTTAAATATGTTGATCATAATAGCGCTATTGAAACTCAAGCATCTACTGCTTTAAGAGAACTTTCAAAACATATGATTAATCAAAATATGGACACTCGAGTGACTGCTTTACAAGAATCAGTAGATTTAAAAGATCGTTTAACAAGCTTCAAAGAAGCTCTTACAAATGGAACAACAATCAGTGATGAACAATTTAAAGATTTGATCAATGAATTTACAATCTTAAAAAATGCGAGTGCTACATATAGAGCACAAGCAGGTGATACAAGAGTAAAAGATCAAATTGTGTATTGGTTAAACTGTTGGGATGATACAGCAGATGCAGCAATAAATTATCTTAAAGCTGTTAAAGCTGTACAAGATGAAGAAGCTAATGATAAGATTTGGGATCTATATTCTACTGGACAAGCTGCTTTTGAAAAATCAAAAACATATGGATTCAATTATGTTGATCATTTAGAATATGCAGAAGTAGGAGTACAACATATTGTACCATTCATTAAAGCAATGGATTCTTATTTAGGAGATATTGCTTCAACTATTGTTGATCCAAATAAACAAGTCACTAAATTTATTACAAATCGTAATGATACACCAACAGGTAATATTGATAATGTATTCGATAATAAAGCCAATACAGAAATCGTTTATAAAACACCTAATTCAATTAGTAAAGATACTTATGTAGGAATTAGTTATTCAAAAGCAATTGATATTGATAGAGTGACTTTTAGATTAGGAACAAATTCAAATTCAAAAGATACTTTTTCTAAAGCTAAAGTACAATATACAACAGATGGTAAAAAATGGGTTGATTTAGATAATCAAGAATATACTTTACCAAATGATGTAGCTTTAACTGACTTAAATTTAAAAGGGGTTAAAGGTATTCGCATGATTGCTACTGAAGATAAAGCGAATACTTGGTTAGGTATTAGAGATATTGCTGTTAATGCAGATGAAGTAGTAACTGAAGAAGATCCAGGTACATTATCTGTCGATAAATTGACACTTAAAGGTGGTTCTTTAAATAATTTATTAGATGACAGTAATGCTACTTATGCTCATTTTGCTGAAAGTCCTTATAAAGGTGGAGAAATTAAAGATTAT
>JABLTO010068266.1_pt1 | contig 19622 bp, 13 predicted proteins | sample 7160091 | NCBI WGS metagenome assembly JABLTO01 (sample SAMN14651225, study PRJNA627086) | human gut metagenome | isolation source: feces | host: Homo sapiens
GTCGCCTGTGACCCAACTTCTTTGAAGTTGGATGGCTCGCAGTATTCCAATTGAGCCATAGTAACTAATGTCAATAATATTCCTTAGTTTTTGCCGGAGCAGGTGCCACGTGAGGCGCGCAGGCATCGCCGCTTTAGCGGCATATTTATATCAACTTTACTCTAAACCCCCAAACTAATATTTAATAAAATTTTTTGAAAAATTTTCAAAAAACTATTGACAAATCATTCTACTTGATGTAGAATACAATTGTCTACACAGTGTAGAATAAGGAGGCGATAGACAAATGAAGATTTCGGACTCTGAAATGGAAATCATGAAGGTGATTTGGAGCAAGGGCGAGGCGGTGACGACCGCACAGCTGTTGGAGGAGCTGAACACTTCGTGGAAGCACACAACAGTGCTGACGTTTTTAAAGAGACTGGCAGACAAAAAGGCGCTCAATGTTCAGCGGAAGGGCAAAACCAATCTGTACTCCCCGCTCATCAGCGAAATGGAATATAGCAACATGCAGGCCCGCGAATACCTGAGCGAGAACCACTCCGGCTCTGTCAAAAACTTTCTGGCGGCGCTTTACAACGAAAAGAAGCCGTCCCGTGATGAGCTTGAAGAAATCAAACAATGGTTTGAGGAGGTGTGACCTATGACGGATTTGCTCCATAACCTGTTAATCTGCACGGTAAACGGAAGCATTATGTTTCTGTTGGGCGCTGCCCTTAATCTTGTTGTGGGCAAGCGCAGTATGTCGCGGTGGTACTACATGGTGATTGTTATGTCCCTCGTTATGATGGTATTGCCGCTCGAGAAAATTATCGCACTGCCTAAACTGTTTAAGGTCAGCCTGCCCGAGAGCATTGCCGCAGGGACAGGCGGTATTGTTCCCGCTGTATCGGGCGCATCCTATGGTTCACCGCAAATTTCGGTTATCGGCATAATTTTCTTTATCTGGCTGAGCGTGACCTTAGTTCTTGCAATAAGGAATGTTATTTTATATTTTAAGGCGTCGAGAACTATCAATAAAATGAGCTGCCCCTGCACAGACAAGGTCGCTCTTAACATCTGCCGAGATATGGAAAAGCGGCTGGGCATAGGCAAAAGAGTGAATGTTATGGTCGGAAAGGACGTATCTTCTCCATTTTTGTTTGGAATTTTCAAAACGAAAATTATTATTCCCGACAGGAGATTTACGGACGAGGAGCTTAAAATGGTTTTTGCTCATGAGTTGACCCACCTCAAGCATCATGATTTGCACATTAAGCTGCTGGGCGTGGCGGTAGGGTGTCTGCACTGGTTTAATCCCCTTGTGCATATTATAAGGCGCTCCCTTAACACCGCCTGCGAATGGTGCTGTGACGAAGCCGTTCTGCGCACTCTCAAGCTCAACGACCAAAAGGATTACGGTCGGCTTATCATATCGGTTATTGAGGACAGCAGCATCGGTATTGCCCCATACTCCACCTCAATGGCGTCGGCAAAGAAGAACATCAAAAGGCGTCTGTCAAAGATAGCGGGCTTTAGAGAGGTTACAAGGCTGCTGAGAACCGCAGGTATTATGCTGGCAGCATGTCTCTCTGTGTGCAGTCTTACGGTTTTCGGCTTTGCTCAGGCTGCCACAATGCTCCCTGAGGAGATTGCTCCCATATTCGAGAGCTCGACCCCAAAGACCGTTACCTCACGTTTTTCAGCAAAGCCATTGCCTACGCAAACGCCGTCAGAGCCAACTCCGCCACCCGAAGCTGTTGAGGAATATGAGGCAGTTCCCTCGAATGAACCTGTGACTTTGGAAGCCGCCGAGCCCCAAACCGTTCCCGAATACGAAAATCGGGGCGATTATACCTATGCCTATGCAGAGCATGAGGAAGCCTACCCAACGGACGCACCGACTTATGAAGCGGAGCCCACAAGCACTCCTATTGAGCTTGTGTTGAGAGATGCGTTGGTGGAGCCGGAGAAGCCAACACCACCCGCAGAAACGAAAGCGCTCATATCGGCGACGGTTAAAATCCCATCTTCCTCCGCTTATGTTCTCGATATTAACTACGGAGAAGACGGTTTAGGCTTCTCCCCTGTTTTAGAAGCCGCTTCAAGCGGAAGCATACGCATTAAACCTATAAGCACACTCTCTGAGATTTATATTTATAGGTGCGATAAGGTGGGGAATATAGGTGAATGTATATATAGCCGCAGCAGGGATATTCATTACAACATTAATATGGCAGTATCACAGGGTGAATACTACATTATCACAATTAAGGACAGCGACCCGCAAGCCACAGCAAGCAAAATGATTATTGAATAATCAAAACAAAAGAAAGGATGGATTATATGAAAAGGTTTGGAAAAATAATAACATGGGCAGTAAGCGCAGCAATGCTTATAACCGCCTTTGCAGGACTGAACGTTTACGCCGCCTCGGATGTAACCGGGGCACAGCTTAAAGCCCTTGCCGAGGCAAGAACCCTTGACCAAAGCCCCTATGTCAATGAAATTCTGAATGAAGAGTATTTAGGCGAGGACTACAGCTTAAGCGTTGGCAAGAACCAAGAAAAAATCGGAGATTACGTTGACAGCTCAAAAGCATATATGGTATTGAGCGATGTATATCTCACTCAATATTTTAAGGCTGACAAGGGAGGCGCAAAGAGCTTCAGCGAGGCTCATGCTTTAAGAAATGCGGAAACGGGGCAATACATTTATTACATGCCCACCGAGGGCTATGACGAGCGGGGTAACAGAAAAGCCTATTCCGTAGAAGTTTATATCAACAAAAGCGACGGGGAAAAGCATGTATATGCATACCTTTATAAGGACAGTCAGATACCCGACTACGACAAAGAGTATGACAGGGTTGCAGAGCTTATAAATGAAAATGATTTGGGAACCCCGTCAGAGGTATTCCTGTTCGATTACGACAATGCAATGGGTATCACTACTCCAAAGGGGAATTACATGGTGCTCTTTAATGAATGGGATAACGGCTTTGCCGCATATTTGGGCAAAGAGGCGGTTAAGCTCAGCCCCTATACCATGTACACAGTTGAGGAATACAATGAGTTTTATGACGGCTTTCAGGAAGACCAGGAAAATGCACGTAAACTGTTTTACGAAAGGCTGCGAGAGGCAGCTCCCGAATTTAAAACCTATGACCAAGTTCGGAAGGCGGAAGAAAGCGTAGCCCAAACAGACAGCTTCTCAAAGTATATAGGCACGGCTCCTCAATATTCGGATATAACAGAAAGCCAAGCCGCTGTTACCAACCAGCTTACAGACCTGGGTGTTATTACGGGAAGCGACGGAATGTTCTATCCCGACAAGCAAGTAACAAGGGCAGAGGCTTCGGCAATGCTGTGCCGCCTGTTTATGGTTGAGCCGACGGACAGCAGAGATTTCCCCGATGTTGCGGCAAGCCACTGGGCAGCAAAGTACATAGGCGCTCTGAGCAGCGAGGGCGTAATTAACGGATTTGAGGACGGAACGTTCATACCGGAGGAAACAGTGACCTATGAACAGGTTTTCAAGATGGTTGAAAGCCTGTTGGGGCACAGCAGCGATGGGGAATACAATCCTACGGAAATCCTCATAACCGCCTCACAGCTCGGTCTGACCGACGACCTGGGAAACTTTAATTCGGGAGACCCAATAACCAGAATAGAGCTCGCCTGCGTTCTCAGCCGCACGCTTGACTCTCATATGGTGGGGATTGAATACTATATCGATCCCTTCGGCTTAAAATTCTTCATAATGAACGACATAACCCTGAGCGACTACAGAAACGGCAAAGAGCCTGTGGGAAAGCTTGTGCGCTTCGGGTACGCCGAGCTCGAGAAAGAAGTCGAGCAGGAGTTTGCAGAAAAGTGCGGAGCGATTGTTGACGAATTTAACCAAAAGGCCGGTCTTGATCAAGCTAAGAACATCAGCGGCGGCATAGGCGCAGCCAAAACCTCAACCTCCTCCACCCCGAGAATAACTTCATATTAGAAAAAGGAGCCTCGCGGCTCCTTTTTATTCAAAGTATTTTTTCAGGCTTGCGGATATTGTTGTCTCAATTTTTTCCGCTTCCTCTTTTGTCTCTGCGCTGACCGAGATATAGGTCTTGAGCTTTGGCTCTGTTCCCGACGGGCGAACCACCACCGAGCAGTTATCCTCAAGGAGATACTTTAAAACATCCGACTTGGGAAGCCCGTCCAAACCCTGAGAGTAATCCAGACATTTTTCAACTCTCTTTGAGCCTATACTCTCTACGCCCTTGCGGAATGATGCCATAATCTGCTGCATCTTCTCAAAGCCCGCCGCACCGTCAAACTCATAAGAGTGCAGCGTGTTCAGGCAATAGCCGAACTTTTCGTAAAGCTCATTCAGCTTATCCAAAAGGCTTATTCCCTTTGTCTTATAGTAGGCGAACATTTCACATATCATAAATGCGCCGTCAACTGCGTCCTTATCGCGGACGTAGGAACCGGTCAGGTAGCCGTAGCTCTCCTCAAAGCCGAATATGTACGAATCCGCCTTGCCTTGGCTCTCAAGCAAGCCTATCTGCTCGCCGATAAACTTAAAGCCTGTCAGCACGTTGACAGTGCGCACTCCGTAGCTTGCGGCGATACGCTCTCCCATATCCATTGTTACTATGGTCTTGATCATACACGGGTCGCATGGCATATTATTCTGCTCCGTCCGCCTTGCACAGATATAGTCAAGCAGAAGTATACCCGTCTCGTTGCCCGACAGCAGCACATATTCGCCACTGTTATTCTTTACGGCAATTCCCACACGGTCGCAGTCCGGGTCGGTGGCAAGAAGCAGATCCGCATTATTCTTTTTTGCATACTCCATGCCCAAAGCCATTGCCTCTTTTATTTCAGGGTTCGGGTAGGGACAGGTGGGAAATCTGCCGTCAGGCTGCTCCTGTTCCTTTACGACGGTAATATTTGTATAGCCACTCTCCTTTAGGGTACGCAGAACAGGCTTTAACCCCGTGCCGTTGAGGGGCGAATACACGATTGCCACATTCTTATCTATAGCCGTGCCCTCGTCAATCATGGACTGGTTCTTTACCTCCTCCACAAAGGCGGTATATACATCCTCTGAAATGTACCTGATTGTTCCATTTGACAGACAATCGTCGAAGTCTGCCATGGTAACATCGTCAAAAATATCCAGCTTTTCAATCTCGGCAAGTATCTCCGCTGCCGCCTGAGTTGTAATCTGGCAGCCGTCTGCTCCGTAGACCTTATATCCGTTGTACTTTGAGGGATTGTGGGAGGCTGTTATCATAATTCCCGCGGAGCAGTTAAGCTCCCTCACCGCAAAGGACAGGCAGGGCGTGGGCATGAGCTCCGCATACATATGCACCTGTATTCCGTTTGCCGCAAACACGCAGGAAGCCACCTTTGCAAACAGGTCGGACTTAATTCTGGAATCGTAGCTTACCGCAATGCTCCTGCTTCCCTCGGGGAAGCTTTTGTTCACATAGTCCGCCAAGCCCTGAGAAGCCTTTGCCACGGTGTGAACGTTCATGCGGTTTGTGCCTGCGCCTATAACTCCTCTGAGGCCGCCGGTGCCAAACGCCAGATTGCGGTAAAACGCCTCCTCTATTTTATCCTTGTCCCCTGCAATTTCCTCAAGCTCTTTCACAACATCTTGATCCGCTGTAGCCTTTTCCAGCCACAGCTCATATCTGTTCATTATTTCTGTCTCGTTTATTTTATTCATAACACAATTCTCCAATCCCGTCAACAGCTAACCTTAAGCAACTGCATTTTCCCATGAATTTTTATAGAAACCGAATTTGCAGGAACGAATATACAGTCACCGCGGAAAAATCTAAACATCATTCCCGACTCGTAAAAAATAACCCCACAGCCGTCAGTGCATAGCAAAACCTGAAAGGAGTTGCTTCCGGTCTGAAAGTCCACCAGGTCCCGCTGCTTTTCGGTATTAATCAGCATTCTCTCAACCTGAAAATATTTACATCTGCAAAGAAGCTCCGACGCGCAACCTCGGGTGTATTTTATAACCCGCATGGGCTGTCTGGGCTCTGCGCTGCTTTTTAGATTGGCGACCTCAAGAGCCTTGTCTATATGGAGCTCTCTCTTGTTTCCGTTCTTGTCCTCACGGTTGTAGTCATACAGCCTGTAGGTCAAGTTTGAGCTCTCCTGTATTTCGGCAATCAAGGCACCCGCTCCGATTGCATGCACCGTTCCCGCCTCAATATAGAACACGTCATCCTTTTTAACGGGAACCTTGTGCATATACTTTTCAACCGTGCCGTTTTCCAAACTTTTTCTAAGCTTCTCCTTGCTTATGTCGTTATAAAATCCGTAGACTATTTTCGCGTCCTTGGCAGCGTCCAAAACATACCACATTTCTGTTTTGCCCAAGGAACCGTTTTCATGCTCCATAGCGTATTCATCATCAGGGTGAACCTGAACCGACAAGTCCTTTTTTGCATCAATGAACTTAATCAAAATCGGCAGCTCGCCTTTGGTTCCGGGGTGGGTTCCCAAAAACTCCGGGTGACGCTTTAAAACCTCTGTTAGGGTTTTCCCCTTAAATTCACCGCTTGCCACGGCGCTGGGCCCGTCAGGGTGTGTGGAGCACTCCCACGTCTCCGCCAGAGGGTTCATGTCAATCCCTTTTGAGAACTCATCGTTAAGCCGAGTTCCGCCCCACAGAGAGTCTTTTCCCGCAGGCTTCAGCAAAAAGGGACGGGGCAAATCAGTTTTCAAGCTCATACTTCTTCTTGTCATGAACGCTAATCTCCTCACCTAACTGAACCTCAATCACCTTAAGCTCCGTCTCCGCGATAATCGTATGCTTGCAGCCCGCCTGCATTGTTATAACGTCCCCCGGCGAGACGGGCTGTTCCATTCCGTCCACAATGGTCTTGCCTTTACCGGATATTATGGTCCAAACCTCGTCCCGTCTTTCGTGGCTGTGATAATTCATACGGTTGCCGGGGTTAAGTGTAATCTTTATAGTCATGCTCTCGTCCTCAACATCAAGAACCCTAAAGCTGCCCCAGGACTTTTCCGCAAACATTATCTGCTGGTCGATTTGGTCAACGTATGGCTTGATGTAGCTGGACTGCTCCTTGTCGGAAACCAAAATTCCCTCGGGGCTGGCAGAAACAACTACATCCTTAAGACCCATGCACAGCACCGGTACTCCCAGCTCGTTAATCACGTGGACGCCGCTGCATGTGTCGTTGCACATCGCTTCACCCACAATGCTTTCCTCCATTGCCTCGGTCAGGGTGTTCCAGGTTCCCAGGTCCTTCCACTGCCCCTTAAACCGCATAACCTGAATGTTGTCCTCCTTTTCCACCACCGCATAGTCAAAGCTAATCTTAGTAAGGGTGGCATATTTCGAGTACAAGTCCTCATAATCGGTAAAATCAATCAGCTCATGGGCGCGATCCAAAACATATTTAAGCCTATAGGCAAATACTCCGCCGTTCCACAGCGCACCCTGACTGATATACTCCTCTGCTGTTTTTGCGTCGGGCTTCTCTTTAAAGGTTTTAACTCTGCTGACCTTTTCCTTGTCGGCGGGGATTATGTACCCGTATTTTTCACTGGGATAGTTGGGCTCAATTCCCATAAGAACCAGGTTCGCCTCGCCCTTTTCGGCAAGCTTGCCCAGCTCCTCAAGAGCCTCAAAGTACTCATCCTCAACATAGGGGTCAACAGGGCACACCACAACGGCTTCATCCTCCGAAATCCCCTTTACGTCATGAAGATATGCCGTTGCAAGAGCAATGGCGGGAAAGGTGTCTCTCCTGCAAGGCTCAACGCATATGCCGACGCCCTCGCCCAGCTGGCTGTTAATGGCGGACACCTGGGTTTTTGAGGTGGCAATGGTAACGGTTGCATCCCTGTCCACCTTTTTAATCTGACGGTAGACCCTCTGCACCATGGATTCATACTCATCGTTTTCAGTCTTAAAAATTTGAATAAACTGCTTGGAGCGAATATCGTTGGACAGCGGCCAAAGACGCTTGCCCGAGCCTCCCGATAAAAGTACAATATTCATACATACTATCCTTTCTCAATCTGTTTAAATACACATATGACCGCCAAAGTATCTCTGTGATACAAGCGGTCATACCAAGCCAAACCACAGCATACCTGCAGTCGGCTTATCTCTCTGCTCTCATTGGATTGTTTAAGAAGTCCTCATAGGACAATCTTATTCCCTCCTCAAGCTCTGTTTTGTAACGCCAGCCGAGAGCCGCGCTCTTGCTCACGTCAAGCAGCTTGCGGGGGGTGCCGTTGGGCTTTGAGGTGTCCCATTTAATCTCGCCCTCATATCCCACAACCTTTGCCACAAGCTCTGTCAGCTCCTTTATGGACAATTCTTTTCCTGTTCCTGCGTTGACGGTTTCGTTTCCGCTGTAGTTATTCATAAGGAATATGCACAAATCAGCCAGGTCGTCCACATACAAAAACTCGCGCAGGGGGCTTCCGTCTCCCCAGCAGGTAACCTCGGTGAGCCCGTTTTCCTTAGCCTCGTGGAAGCGGCGGATTAATGCGGGCAGCACGTGACTGTGGGTGGGGTGGTAGTTGTCATTGGGGCCGTACAGATTTGTGGGCATAACGCTTATGTAATCCGTGCCGTATTGACGGTTTAAGAACTCGCAATATTTAAGTCCCGAAATCTTTGCCAGAGCGTACGCCTCGTTGGTCTTTTCCAGCTCAGAGGTGAGCAGGCAGCTCTCCTTCATGGGCTGAGGCGCCATTCTGGGATAGATACATGATGAGCCCAAAAATTCCAGCTTCTTGCAGCCGTTCTTCCAGGCGGCGTTAATAACGTTCATCTCAAGTATCATGTTGTCATACATAAAGTCGGCAAGAGCCTCTGAATTTGCCACAATACCGCCTACCTTGGCAGCGGCAAGGAACACATACTCCGGCTTTTCCTCCGCAAAGAACTTCTCAACCTGATCCTGGCGGCACAAATCAAGCTCGCTGTGGGTACGTGTTACAATATTTGTGTAGCCCTGCTTCTCAAGGGCACGGACAATTGCGGAGCCCACCATTCCCCGGTGTCCCGCAACATATATTTTTGCATCCTTTTCCATCATAATATAAAAATCTCCATTCCGCCGTCCGCAACGGCAAAAGCTTAGTTTAAACTATTTCTGCTCGGCAGCCTTCATTGCCGCTTCCTGCTTTGCCAAAGCGCGGTCGTGAGTTGCCATAATGTTTACAAGCTCCTCATAGCTTGTCTTTTGCGGGTTCCAGCCCAGAACCGTCTTTGCCTTGGTGGGGTCTCCCCAGAGATTGTCAACGTCTGTGGGGCGGAACCATTCGGGATTTACGCATACCAGCATCTTGCCCGTTGCAGCGTCATAGCCCTTTTCGTCAAGACCTGTACCCTCCCAGCGAATGTCGATTCCGTTTGCCTTAAACGCCTTTTCGGTAAAGTCCCTAACCGTGTGCTGCTCGCCTGTGGCGATAACAAAATCCTCCGGCGTCTCGTGCTGCAAAATCATCCACATGCACTCAACATAATCCTTGGCATAACCCCAGTCACGGAGAGAATCCATATTGCCCAGCTCCAGATGATCTTGAAGCCCCTCTGCAATACGTCCGGCAGCAAGAGTAATTTTTCTGGTAACAAAATTCTCACCGCGGCGTTCGGACTCGTGATTAAACAAAATGCCGTTTACGGCAAACATGCCATAAGCCTCGCGGTATTCCTTGGTAATCCAAAAGCCGTACTGCTTTGCCACAGCATAGGGGCTGTAGGGGTGGAAAGGCGTTGTCTCCCTCTGAGGTACTTCCTCAACCTTGCCGTAAAGCTCCGAGGTTGACGCCTGATATATCTTGGTCTTTTTGGTTAAGCCCAAAATACGAACGGCCTCTAAAATACGCAGCACGCCTATAGCGTCAACGTCTCCCGAATACTCGGGAACATCAAAGGAAACCTGAACGTGAGACTGAGCGGCAAGATTATAAATCTCGTCGGGCTGAACCAAATTGATAATACGTATGAGAGATGATGAGTCGGACAAATCACCGTCATGGAGAGTAATCGAATCAGCGGCTATCAGATGGTCTATGCGCGCGGTGTTTGAAATTGACGCACGGCGCGTGATACCGTGAACCTCATAACCCTTTTCCAGCAGAAACTCCGCAAGATAAGAACCGTCCTGTCCGGTGATACCGGTAATCAATGCTTTTTTCATAAAGTACCTCAACTTTCTAAAAATAATATCGGATAATATTTTATATGATTAAACGAATTTTTTCGAGTGTTTATATTGACAATAATTAGCACAATATTGACTTTTTCGCAAAAATCTTTTAATTTTGCAAAAAGTAAATCGGAGAAAAGCGAGCTTTCCTCCGACTTTTAAGGTTACTCCAATTCAATTTCTACGGAGTTGCATATGGGCTCCATACGGTTTACGCTGTCCCACAGGAAAAATCTGACTTTTTTTGCATTTGGCTCTTGGCGTACGTCAAACTCATATCCGTTAAAATCCGGTATGCTCTGGTATGTATTTAGATATGCAGGAACCGCAATCGGTTCTGTTGAGGACAGATATCTGCCGCCTCTGTCATAGCTTGCCATAAATAGAACGCCGTCCACTCCAAAATCAACAGGAGAAACTTTAATATGTGTATCATCCACCCATTCATAATATAAATATTTATACTCTTGGGGTCCGGAATCTACAACCGCCACCGTTCCGGATGGCACATGTTTAAACTCTAGAGCTTCCAAACCCTTATGATTTTCACTATCTATCACTGCAAGCAAATTGGAACCGTAATCCGTTATATCATAAACTTTTGTCTCATTTCCGAACTCCTTCCTATTCGGAATGCTCGGATTTGAAATTCCTCCAAAGTTATAATGAGATCTCTTAAAGTCAATCCTATATATTGATGGCAACTGGTACTCCTCAGGCACGGCTACCGTGTTACCTTCACTGTCGCAAAGGGAAAAATCAAAGAAGTTTACGCTGTCCTCTGCGCCGACATACTTATCAATAAAGGAGCCAAATCTTTGCTGTTTCTCCTCCTCATCGGAAACATAATCTATTTTTAAGTTTAAGTCCCCGTAAGGCTCCAGAGCATAGGAATTATATCCCGCATATATGTGAAACTCATAACCATCCGGAATGGTTTTATAATCTATCGGTGTTTTTTCACGATAATACCAAAAATAAACTTTGTCCGCCAGGCTGTAATAATACTCTTCGTCATCAATAACAACCTTTATTAATATCCTATAATAATGATGATCAGTGATATAAATATATTCTGAATTATTTTCAGAAGGAATGTCAGACATGTATTGTACTTCATTTGACACCAACTCCCCTCCAAAATATACATTTAACTTTTCTTTAGATCCGTTTATGTATCCAAAATATACCTTAGCATTTTCGGGAAGATACTTAACGTCTATCTTTACTTCACTAAAAAAGTTGCTGCAATCCATAATATGTATACCGTTATCAATCTTAATACTCTCTGTAGTGCCGTGATACGTATCTGTAAAATCAACATATAGAGGAGGTTGCGCAGCAAAAGCTATGTCGCTTTGAACAAACAATGCAAAAAGCAAGATAAAAATAGGTACTATTAGTTTTACATTTTTCATATGACTGACCTCCTAACCTAACTTGCCATCTATATTGATAAATTCTGTCAGCTTATATATGGGCAGCCTAAACGTATCAGCGGGAGTAGCCTCAGTTATTGTCTCGGGCGCTTCCAAAGTATTACTTAGGCGGTTTCCGCCCAAGGAGGAAATCTGCCCCTTAAGATACAGATTATTCACCGTGCTGGTCTGAATAATATTACTGTTCACAAAGGGGAAAACCTTTAGTCTTTTGCCCGAAACCTCCCAGTCAACATTATAAACCGCATTTGAACTGTCCCTGAGATACAGACTGTTTGCCAAAGATGATGACGATATATTATTGCTGCTGTAGCCTATATCATCATTATGGCATTTTGATAATCCAAAAGATAATACAGGAAACAAACTTAAGGTTTTTTCCATAATTTTCCTCCTCTATTAAGCGAGCTTTCCTCCAACTTTTAAGGTTATTCCAATTCAATTTCTACGGAGTTGCATATGGGTTCCATACGGTTTATGCTGTCCCACAGGAAAAATCTAACTTTTTTGGCATTTGGCTCTTGACGTACATCAAACTCATACCCATTAAAAATTACTGAATTATTCCCCAAATCACTGGCAGCATTTAGCTTTGCGGGAACGGCAATCGGTTCTGTTGAGGACAGATATCTGCCCCCTCTGTCGTAGCTTGACATAAACAAAATGCTTTCTCCCTGAACACCTACGGGCATAATTTTAATTACATTTTCGTCTATCCATTCATACTTCAAATATTTTGCCATTTCCAAACCCGAATTTACTACCGCAAATGTTCCTGATGGTATATGATTAAACTTAAGCGTTTTCAAATCTGTATATGTTTCGCCGTCAATCACCGCGAGCAGTTTCGAACTGTCATCTGTCATGTCATAAACCTTCGCCTCATTTCTCCATCGGTATATTCTGGGAATCGAAGAAGGCCAACCGCCGCCGACAGGAAAATTATACATGTGGCTTGCGGGAAAATCAATTTCATACGTTGTCATTAATTGGTATTCTTTCGGTACGTCTACAACGTTACCGTCACCATCACATAAAAATAATTCAAAAAAACTAACAGTATCTTCTTCTCCCACATACTTATCTATAAAAGAACCGAACCTCTGTTGTATTTCTTCTTCATCAGTAATACATTTCGCACCATATTTCAAATTGCCATATGGTTCTAATAAATCTGTATATGCACCTGCCGCATTGTGAACCTCGAATCCCTCCGGTACATTTTTATAACTGAGCAATTCATTCTTTCTACCCTCAAACCGGAATTGATCCTTAACTAAATTGTAGTAAAAAACCTCTCCGTTATTTTCAACTTTAATTATTACTCTAAGTGCACTATTAGAACTGGTTTCCATAGAATACGAATTGCTCTCTGATGGTGTATCGGGAAAATATTCGCTTCGACCATTTGTGGTTCTCTCAATATAACCAAAATACACATTTGCCGTTTCAGGCAAGTTTTTTACGGTAATTGTAAACGAAAATTTACGGCCGGTAGTAGCAAAAAATAAACCTCCCATATTGTAAAAACCATTTTCAATTTTTACATTATTTGTTTTATCTACTCCATCAAATATATCATCTCCGATAATCTCTGACTCAAAATCAAACACCAAAGGCGGTTGGGCAGCATCAACCTCACATATCGGAATAAGCACTAAGGAAAACATGAGAAGTAAAGACGCTATTCTTTTTATATTTTTCATATTATATCCCTCCTAATCATATCCCAACTTGCCATCATCTATATCAACAAATTCCGTCAGCTTATATATAGGCAGTCTAAATGTATCAGCAGGAGTGACTTCTGTTATTGTCTCGGGAGCTTCCAGCGTGCTGCTTAATCGGTTTCCGCCCAAGGAGGAAATCTGCCCCTTAAGATACAGATTATTCACCGTGTTGGTTTGAACAATATTACTGTTCACAAAGGGGAAAACCTTTAGTCTTTTGCCTGAAACCTCCCAATCAACATTATAAACCGTATTTGAACTGTCCCTGAGATACAGACTGTTTGCCAAAGATGATGACGATATATTATTGCTAAAGTCGATGTTTACGCTATCGGAGTCCTTACCCATAATATGGGTGGGCATTTTGTCAATAATAACCTCTTTTACAGCCTCGCTGTTGTTAACCGTTATATTGCTGCTGTTTTGGCTGCTGTATGTCTTGCCGGTTGCCGTATCAATCACCGTAAAGCTCTTTAAGGTTGTTGAATAGCTGTCATCCTTACAGTCCCTAACCTTTACATAAAATCGGAGCTTTGAATTATAGTCTATACCATTATTATAGCATTTCGATATTACATTTGTTAAGTCAAAGGGAACGGTTACTGTCTCTTCATTGGGATTGTGACTAACAGAAAGTCCGCTGAAAGAACGACCACTTACATTTGCTAAGCCACCGCTTTGTACATCATAAAAAGCAGTATTATAACCCCCGGTAACGGATAAATAACCACCATTCTCTTTTACCCCGTTTGACTCATCAACAGCCGTTTCGGGATTATCGATTTCGGACACTCCCAGCTTCACGCTGATCTGAGTTCTGTCCTTAGCGGAAAGCTCAACATTTGCAACCAAGGCGGGCTGATACTCTTTAGTAGGTTTCAAAAAGTAATAATCCTTAAAGGGCTCTATTCTATCGCCGTTATCAACGCCGCTGACACCGCTGGTTTTCTTAAAGGCATCATATGACAGCCACAAATATCCTTTAGTTGTTTGTTTATGTCCTCCCCAAGAATTAGCAATCTTAAAAGCTCCATACTCCCCGGGGTCTTCACTACCATTGCCGTTTACATCAATCCAAAAACCATCGTCATACCCAACTATAGTTAAAGCGTGAGCTTTAGGATCTTCGCCAGGCAATAAGTCTCTTGCGCTTTTTACCGCAGCTTTGTCTTCCTTAGCTTTGCTCGCAAACTCCAGTGAATTATAGTCGACGCGTACAGAGGCAATATACCCATTCAGCAATATTTTTTTCAGCTTTATAAATTCTTTGCTCTCCGTACTAAATGAACCATTTGAATATAGGGGAGAATATTGAACTTCTTTAGGTCGGTTACTTAAAGCATTTTCCATAACATCTTGATCTAAATACCATTTGGAATAACTGGATGTACCAAATTTATTGTTAAAGGCTGCATAGGTGGGGGCACCGTAATACATAATAGCGGCACATGTGTCGCTAAGAAACGTACCACTGCCATAGCCCGCATTAATCAAAGAGTATATCCAAAGAGGATTTATTACATTTTTTCTCTTTCCGTCAACCTTTTCATCAGCACTTAGTCCCCGTACAACACAGTTATTATTTGTAAGCTGATAATATCCCAGAGACCAAGCAACACATGAATTGTAAATTCCTTGGCTATCAATGCCCGGGAATGCGTCTGAATCACTGTTATCTACAGACGGAGGGAGAGTCGGCGTGGGGGACGGACTTACATCTGCCGTTGCCTCACCGTTATCGCTATCGTCCGAATCTGAGGCGAGCTGAACGTCACCGGGCATAACCGTTACTGTTTCCTCACCCAGAGGCGCAACCTCATAGCCTTCAACGCCCGCCAGATCTGCCGTAGGCTCATTTGAAATCTCAAGATGACCGGTGTAACCGTTAAGCCTCTGAACGCCGTATTTATTCAGCTTTACATCCACAATACGAGGGAGGGAGTTATTAAACGCCTCCCAGCTCTCCTCGTCCATATCAATCAAACCCGTGCCGTACTCTGTTTCGTCAGCCTCATCGGCAAGCACTACCCACGACGGGATTAACATAAGTACTATTAACAGGCACGATATAAATTTCTTAAACATAAACACAAGCCTCCTCTACTAATTTGATATTGAGACAATCGACATCGGAACTTCCACATGGAGCTTATAGGTAATACTCTCACTGTTATACCTATGAATTCTGAGATAATACAGCTTTCCCGCCTCAAAGTAATAACTAAACGGGAAAAATTCCTCGTCAATCTTGGTGGACGGAGCCAACAGATTTTTATTTTCATCATACAGCTTTAGGTCTATATCAGAGTCGCACTCCGTTGTGCTGAAAATATAGGTTCCCGATTCCTTCGGGGCAAACCTATAATAATTCTCAAAGTACACCGAGCTCATCGAATCCTCATATATGCCGTCCCGCTCAATTAACACAGCGGAGTCCCAACCGAACCGCAAAGGCGTTGATGTATAAAAGCCCAAGGGTTCACTTAACCTGCTTCCAAATGTATACAGCTCGCCGCTTTCGCTGATTGCTACAGTAAAATCATATCCACAAGTAACGGATTTTATATTTTTACCATTAAGAGCAGACACTCTGCTGGGATAATATTTTGAGGTCGCCTCATAGCCGAGCTGACCGTCATAGCCATACCCCCAGCTATATACTGCTCCGCTTTTGTTTACCGCAACGATACTGTGCGGTGCGGCGTCTATACTCACTATATTTGACAAACCTCCTACTCTTGCAGGCATGTATGTTTGGGAGGTATTACCTCTGCCGTAAACACCACTATCGTTATCACCCCATATATAGATATAACCCTTTGATGTAAGAGCTAAGCAGAATTTCATTCCAGCAATAACGTCAACAAAGCTATCTCCGCTCTCTAAAGTTATATTAACCTTTTCCGGTATCAAGCTTGTTCTGACTGAATTCCCTCGTCCGAGAACACCAAGAATGCCACTGCCCCAGGTATATATACCGTCACTTGTCAGAGCCGCCGCATATGATTCACCAACACTTACCTTTATAAAATCGTCCCTGTCGGTTATTTGTACCGGAGATGAATAATTTACAGTGTTACCCTGCCCCAGCTGCCCGCCGGTGTTTTTGCCAACGCCCCAAAGGGTTCCGTCATTTTTCAGGAACAGGCTGAACTCTGTGCCCGCCGCAATCTGCTTAACATTTGAAATTCCGGACAGCTTCGTCACCGTTTTAACCTTGCCGCCCAGAGTTCCCATGGGATTATTGGTGTTACTGCCCCGGCCCCAAACGTCGCCGTTTTTATCAAGGACAAGATTATGATTTTTGCCGCGGCTTACGGCGGCGGGGTCTGTAATTCCGCTAATCACCGTGGGATATTCGTGAGTCTTCATACTGTCCGAACCGTCCGCATAATATCCCTGACCCCAGGCAACAACCTGACCTATATCATTTATTGCCAAGGTTTGGTTCCTGTACGAGTCCACTTCAAGAATGTTATGTTCATAGTCGATTTTACACGGTGCGGTTGACCTATACATATTTAAATTTGCTGTGTCAGTCATAGGACCAAACCGCCAGATCTCATCAGTTGTGCTGCCTTCCACGACTTCGCCGCCCTCGTCATACTCCTGTTCCTCTTTGACAGCCACGCAATACTTTTTGCCGACGGCTATTGCCTTGGCGTCCGCCATATTGGGGATTGTTGTAACTCTTGAGCTTTCAGACTTTCCGTAACCACACAGGCGAAGCTCTGTATCTATATACGCCGTAAAGTTACCTCCCGCGCTAATATTTTCAACAATTATGCCCGTATCTTTCGGAACATCGGTATATGTAGCGCTGTTTGGAAGATACACAGGCAGCTGCCTATATTCATCGCTGCCCCAAACATACATATGCCTATCGCTTCCGATTGCAACAGTATGCTCTGCGCCGCACTCAACCTGAATCGGGTTGGGAACATTTTCGGGATAGCCAACCTGCCCCTTATCGTTTTTGCCCAAGCCGTGAAGCTGACCGCTTGAATCATTATAGAAGGTTTGATAATCGCCCGCAGCTATAATCGTGGCTCCGGAAGCAATCTTATACGCTGTGCTTATAGTAGAACCTCCGTTCGGATTAATCTGCTTATAGGAATTATCGCCCCAGCCGTATACATCGCCGTTTTCCTTAAGCACCACTGTATGATACTTGCCCGCCGCAACGTCTACAACTCCTGTCATAACCTGAACGGCGGAGTAAATATAAGCGTCAGTAATTCCGTTTCCGATTTGTTTCCTTGTATTACTGCCCATGGCATACAAAACATTATCCTTAGTCAGCAGGAATGTTGTGTTTGAGTGAGTCTCAACCTTAACTATTACGCCCGTCCATGCCCTGTTTACCTCTATGAAGTGATCAAATTTCCCCGTAGTTGAGCCGATTTGACCGCTCGAATTGTTTCCATATCCGCAAACAGTTCTATTATTCAGCCATACCACATGGTCATCACCGACGGACACAAGTCTGTCACGTACAATTCCCTGACCACTGCCGTTAATGTCATATATACAGAGCGTTCCGTCATTTGTCATGGTATATATCTTTCCGTCAAGCAAAGCAGATTTACCTGTACCCACGCTCAAGCTGCTGCTTACGCCGCTGCTCCAGGTATTAGTGGCAATATCATATATCTGAACGTTAGTTCCTGCATAATAACCGCCCACTAGATAAATCCTACCGCCGTACAAATGCGGTGTTGCCCCTGCCGTTGCATAAGGCATATTTGCACCTGTTGACCAGGTTCCGCTTTCTATATCGTATATTCTGACAGTGCTCACCACATCAGAATATTCAAGCTCACTGTCTGTAGCTCCGCCCATAAAATACACTTTGTTGTTCGCGGTACATACCATTTCCTCATAAAGATTTGTGTAGCCGGAACCACCTGTCAAAAACCCATATGAATTGTCCGATGTATCCACGCAAAGTATATCTCCCGAATTTCCAAAGTAGAATATGTGATTATAGTATTCCCCGGGCTCCGTGCACAATACAGGATAATCCGAACCGCCGTAGGCTATCACTGTACCCTTTACATTCTCGTCTATATCGTAATAATCTACCTGCTCATAATCCTGAGGCACATCCTCATCATACACCACAAAAGTTCCGCCGCTGAAATATATTCTGCCGTTGCAGGCAACCGCGGCCTCATAGAAATGCCCTCCCGAGGATCTTGAAATTAATACACGGCTCGTATTATTAGAAATATTGTACTCTGTTATCTTATAACCCGATGAATAGGTGTCTCCTGTTCCCCACCATGAAGCATGTTCATACAGCTTGCCGTTATAGAAGGCAGTACAATCGGCACCCGAACTCCTTATATAACCCTGACCGGTTAATATTCTCCATGAGCTTGTTGCGGGAATGTACACCCTATTGTATTCACCGGGCAGATATATCATTCCGTTATACTCGTACAAATCGCCGCCCGTGCTCAGTCCGGAATTAACATCATATGTCCACGGGTTACTCTGCTCTGTAGCAGAATTAGACATAGGCATAATTTCGTTTTCGGGCGACCAGTAGGAAATGACATACTTCACCTTGGTATCAACAGACCGAACGCTATCTCCCAGCAGAATACTGTCCTCAAGGACTACATCGCTGGATTTTTCGCCGTATACCTCGGATGTTACGCTGATAACATATTTCTCATAGGAGGTGGGCAGGCTTTCAAATGTAACTTTTCCGTCCTCTCCCGTTGTCAGCGTCTGACCGCCCACGGTTACCACCGCTCCGGAAATAGGATCGGTTCCGTCTGTAACGTAGACCTCCAAATCCCTCGTTCCTATATTCACAGCGGCGTACTCCCCGGTGGGCACCTGTACCACATCATATGAAGCGTCATCAGTATTAGCGTTACCGATGTTCTCATCTTCTGTGTTTTCACTTTCACTCTCGCCTACAGGTTCCTCTGTGAACTCAGGCGTTGACGTTGGCAGTTCTGCCTCTGCAGTTGGCTCCGACTGTTCCTCTGTGGCTTGTTCTCCTATGATTTCTTCTTCGGTTTGCTCCCCTATAATTTGCTCATCTGCGTTCTGTTCCTCAATCACTTCTGTTAAATCGGAGTCCTCGCCCTCTGCAAAAACAATGCTCGCATTAAATACACACAGCATTAATGATAATGCAAGGAACAAACTTAGGACTTTTTTCATAACTTTCGCTCTCCCTTTTACTTGTTTTTTATATATTATACCCCTGTTATAAATGACTGTCAATTATTTCCA
>JABLTO010092741.1_pt1 | contig 19607 bp, 16 predicted proteins | sample 7160091 | NCBI WGS metagenome assembly JABLTO01 (sample SAMN14651225, study PRJNA627086) | human gut metagenome | isolation source: feces | host: Homo sapiens
ACGCCCTTGAGCCGCGGCATATGGAGCGTGACGTCGCTGGAAGTGGTGGTAAGGCTGCGGTCATAGTGGCCGCTGCGGTAGCCCTGACGGGCCTCACTGCGCTCGTAGCGGGCGGCTTGCGTCAATGACTCCGCCTCCTTCTCCAGCAGCTCGTTCAGGGTTTCCTCCACGCTGCCGCGAACTAATTCCTTGAGCTGCCCCTTGATAATTTCCTCATTCAGCTGTACAATCTTCTCGGACATAGTTTGCTGTCTCCTTTCAGAATGGTGTGTGGTAACTTCATTCTACCAGAGCTTGCAAGCTATGTCTTCTTTTTTGCTCTTTTCAATTTGCGCAACTTATTGTACATTATCGAAAAACCACCCGCTTAGCGGGTGGCTGTTTATTTTGGGCTTAAATGCCCGGATTTTATTTTTTATGGTTCTATGTAAATAGTTGGATAATGTTGGGGCAGGCTTCTCGAGCAGAGAAATCTACACCCAACATTTTTGCTTTTTTTAGAACCTCTTCATATTCGTCCTGTGTAATGCGCTCAAATAATGCGCAGTGATTTTTGGATATATTCCATAGAGCGCTCCTTGCTGAGCAGAATATCATCCGGCAGCGCCTTGAGCTTGGCTATGAGCCGCTCTACCACGGCGCAGCCTTTGTCAGAGGTGATATAATATGCCTCCCGTTCCTCGCTTTCCTCGCAACAGTTAATTACCAAACACACGTCAGCCGCAGAAAAAATCGAAAAGCGGCAGTCGTTTGCCTTCAGGACCGGGTTTGTATCTCGGACAATATATATATCCAGCCCGGAACATTCTTTCATACGTTGAAGCAGCGTTTCTATGTGGTGCTTTCTTTCTTCGCGCCCGAGGACAATGTGCCTTGTATTATTAATGCACATAGAGCCGTCTACGAAATAGTTTAAAAACACAGATTCAAAAATATATACTGAAGTTGTCCCCGCATATTCATAATAGAAGTTTTTGTTGGAATCTGCCGAGGTTGGGCTGAGCTGCGTGTTGAAAACCAGCTTCTGTATCTCGCTGTCCATGTATATTGGGAACATTTCACCGAGAATATAGACATGGGAGGGGTTAGTGGCATACTTATACGAATACTTCTTTGCCTTCTCCGAGTATGGTTTTGCATGGTCAAAAACGCTTGTCTGCTTGTAGAAGTAGGAGAGCGCCGAGTGATATATCTTTTCAACCGATTCGTGATTAGATATGCTGGCGCAAAGCGCCTCGCCGCTGAACGGATCCCGTATTCCGCAGACGGCAAAGCAATCGTTTAGCACACACAGTCCGCCGTACTTTGAGTAATCCGCCTGAGAGATGTAATAAAGCTGAAAGCTCGAATTAAAGAAAACGTGCGCCAGTGACAGAATGAAAACCTCCATACTGTCGTCCTCCTCAAGGGTACTGTCTGTGTAGAACAGTCGGAGAGAGACGCGCTGACGCTCCGTTGAGCCTATTTTGAAAAATGCCAACAGTTCCGGCTTTTTCTCCACCGCCAGTTTGAAGACATTCAGCGGTATGATCAAGTCAAATTTATCTGCCACGCGCTCTATATGAACCATGAGCTGCTCAAAAACGAGGTCAATATTCAGCGGGCAAGTGACAGGCAAAGCGGCCTTCTTACGCGGCTGTGTTTCTCTTTCCGTCTCAAAAAAACTGTTGGCGATAATGCTCTTTATCATTTTTTTGCATGCAGTCTTGTCCGATACGTCGACTGATTGCATATTGTAGTTTTCCGCGAGCTTTTCAAATGCGGAGGTGTCGCCGCTGTGCACACAGACCTTGGCAATCTCTTCTGCAGTGCCGTCAATCATTGCGGCCGGAGGTCGCTTGCTGTTGTTCAGCCATTTGCTCAGGTAGGAGGGATCGTAGCCGAGCGCGTCAGCAAGTATATATGATTTTACGCCGCAAACCTTTATGATGCTGCGCAGTGTGCTTCCAAAGTCCGACATATAATTTCTCCGTTGCTAATAATAGTTTTGCAGAGTAAATTCGCTGGTCTTTAACAGCTCTGCCCTTAAATAATAGCGCGTTGACTGAGTTGTTGTCAAGCATTAGACAGCATTTCTTGACTTTTGTTGTGGAGAAAAGTCAAGAAATGACCACATTCGAGTCAAGAAAGGCACGTTCGTTCATTTTTTGTCAATGTACTTTTCACCGAATGTGTGTTAAATTACAGGCAAGCAATCCTGAAGATACCGAAAGGAGCAAAAATATGAAAAAGAAAGTGCTTATAACCGGCGTGACCGGAACCATGGGCTTTGCTACTCTCAAGCAGTTTGCCGCACATCTCGACGAATTCGACGTCCGCGTGCTTGCAAGAAAGTCCGGCTTCAATGAGAATATGCTCAAGCCTTACGCTGAGCAGATAGAGATTGTTTGGGGCGATCTCACTGACGACGAATGCCTGCACGAGTGTGTAAAGGACATGGATTATATTCTGGCGATCGGCGCCTTTGTCTCCCCAATGGCAGACGCACATCCGGAGGAATGCATACGCACAAACTACGGCTCTACGCTGTCGATGCTCCGTTCGATAAAAGAACTGGGGCAGACGGATAAGACTCACTTCGTATTCATCGGCTCTGTCTCCATGTATGGCGACAGACAGACTCCCATACACTGGGCAAAGGTCGGCGACCCGCTCAAGTCCTCCATTCTTGACCACTATGCACTTGGCAAGATATTCTCCGAGAGAGCTGTCATCGACTCCGGACTCAAGCATTGGGCCTCTATCCGCCAGACCGGAATGTACCCCACCAATATCCACAACATCACTGTCGGCTATCCGATAAGAAGCCATATCCCTCTCAACAACGTCTGCGAGTGGTCTGACTGTGATGACTCTGCACGCCTGATGTTCAACATTTGCGCAAGCGCTCCGGAGAAGTTCTGGAACCACTGCTACAACCTCGGCGGTGGCGCAGACTACAGAAAAAATCAGCTTGAGCATGACAAGCTTAACGGACTCGACAGATCCAAGATTGCCGACACCAACTGGTACGCTCTTTACAACCACCACTGCGCATGGTTCCTTGACTCCGACAATCTTCAGGAGCTCGTCCCTTTCAGAGAGAAGCCCTTCGAGAAGTGTGTTGCCGACAGCCGTGCCTATCTTGCCGAGAAGTTTAAGGAGATTGGCTACACTCTCAAGCCCAAAACTGACGAAGAAAAGCGCCAGAAAAATTTTGAAGACTTCAGTAAATGGGGCGGAACTCTGTGGGCACTCAATCAGGAGGATCCCGCCTATATGCAGGCATTTTACGGCTCGAAGAAGAAGTACGATGCTATCCCCAAGGACTGGGAGACCTACTACAAGCGCGGCATAATCCCTGAGGAGTACAACCAGATTGAGCTTGGCTTCGACCAGAATAAGCCCGTTGAGGAGCTTGACATTGAAGATATGAGACAGGCAGCAGCTTTCCGCGGCGGTGAGTGCCTCTCCGAGACGATGGAAAAGGGGCAGCTTTACAAGAAGCTGCGCTGGAGATGCGCCTGCGGACACGAATTTGAGGGAACTCCCTATGCAATACTCTTCGCCGGTCACTGGTGCGAGGACTGCATGGGCGCTGAGTGGCGTTACGGCGACATGGCCGACGAGAATCCGTTCTTTGCCCAGGTATGGAAGCCCCTGCACGCAGATGACGAGAACTTCGTGGTCAAGACCGAGTTTGACCCGAGGATAGTAAAAAACAAGTACGAAGAGTGAGGAAATCATGTCACATCTTTTTGAAGAATACAAAATAGGTTCCGTTACACTGAAAAACCGTGTAGCGATGGCTCCGATGGGACACGTTCATGCTGCTGACGGCGGCGTATCGGAGCAGCAGCACGCATACATACTTGAGCGTGCCAAGGGCGGCTTCGGGCTCATCTATCCCTCCGCCCACACCGTAACCGACAAATACGAGAAGCCAGAGGGCAGCGGCAACTTCCTCTTTAATTATTCGCAGGCAGCGCGCCTTGCACATCTCGTTGATGAGGTACACCAGTACGGCGCCAAGTTTGCTATTCAGCTCACTCCGGGCTATGGTCGCGTGAACAAGGGAAATCCCGCTCAGACCATTCACGTCTCCGCAAGCGACAACCGCGCCTTCTACTATCCCGACGTCGTGTGTCACACGCTCACTGTAGACGAGATACATGAGCTCGTTGCCTGCATGGGCAAGAGCGCAGCTCTGGCAAAGATGGCCGGCGTTGACATTATCGAGATACACGCCTACGGCGGCTACCTGATAGACCAGTTCATGAGCAAGGTATGGAATCGTCGTGACGATGAGTACGGCGGGTCTCTTGATAACCGTATGCGCTTCTTTAATGAGTGCACACAGGCCGTTCGCCGTGCAGTTGGCCCCGACTTCCCCATTTCTGTAAAATATACGCCTGTCCACGAGATTGAGGGTGGACGCACCTTTGAGGACGAGGGCATAGAGATTGCCCGCCGTCTGCAGGATATGGACTTTGCCTATATGCATGTCGACTATGGCTGCTATGAACGCTGGAATCTTGCCATTCCAAGCGCATACGAGAAGCAGGGGGCACAGCTCCACGTCGCAGAGCGCCTGCGCAAGGAAGGCATCACAATGCCTTTCCTCATTCAGGGCAAGCTCAATGATCCCGTTGAGGCGGAGAGAGTCATCGAGTCCGGACTCACGGATATGATAGCCCTCGGCAAGCAGTCTCTTGCCGACCCCTACTGGCCCAGCAAGGTCAAGAACGGCAGAGTGGACGACATAGACTTCTGCTGCGCCTGCCTTGAGTGTCTCAACCACAGCTACCCATTTATTCGCCGCTCCTCCTGCGCGATAAATCCCAGAACTGCGGCCGAGCGTGAGTACAAGCTCGAAAAGACTGCACATCCCAGAAAGCTGCTTGTTGTCGGCGGCGGCCCCGGTGGCATGGCGGCGGCCAAGTATGCCGCCCAAGTCGGCCACAGCGTTGAGCTGTGGGAGAAGAGCGACAGACTCGGCGGCAACATGAACGCTGCTGGCGGTCCTGACTTCAAGTTTGATGTTCGTCGCTTCAGCATGAATTTGCAGAAGCAGCTCTATAACAGCGGCGCCGTCGTCAGACTCTCCAAGGAGGCCAATGCCGACTCCATCAAGGAATTTGCTCCTGACGCTGTCATCGTGGCCGCCGGTGCAAAGCCCATAAAGCCGCGTATCCCAGGCATCGACAACAGCAAGGTCATTGATGCGCTCGATCTTTTGTCCAACAGAATTCCCACCGGTGAGAAGGTCTATGTTCTCGGTGGCGGCGAGGTCGGCTGCGAAGCCGCCGCGTATCTGGACTCTGTTGGCAAGGACGTCACCATTATCGAGATGCAAAGCGAGATTCTCTCCACTGCGAACATGGCGGATAACGCACGCAAGGGTCTGGAGGATCTTCTCGGCAGAACGAAGGTACGCATACTGACCGGCACAAAGCTCACCGAGATAAAGGACAACCTTATCGTTTGCGAGAATGGCACGGAAACACTGGAACTTGCCTATGACAATCTCGTTCTCGCCGTCGGCTTCAAGTCCGATCACACGCTCTGTGACGAGCTAAAGAGTGCCGGCATCAAGGTATTCCCCATCGGCGACTATAACAGTCCGCGCAAGATATATTACGGCATACACGAGGGGTTCCATGTCATCAGATTGCTTGACGATTTGATGAAGATTTAATAAAAGTGAGGGGATATCAATGGAGATTAGCAAATCCAAAAGAACATGGATCATAATCGGTGCAGTTCTCATGACAGCCACGGTGCAGCTTTCGTCCGCCGGGCTCAACAACACGATGTACGCAATACTAAGCGGCATGAATGGCCTGCAGTATTACGCACTCCTGGCAACACTCTCATCCCTTGGCATGGCGATTATGTGCGTCATCGGCGGTCGTATAGGTGATATGATCGGCAGACGCGCCGTCATTCTCGCAGGTGCGGTACTCAGCCTCGCAAGCGCGATAGTAATGGGTCTGGCGCAGAGCCTGTCCGTTTTCATCGTAGCCCGTGCAGTGCTGTCCTTCGGCATCGGCACCTTCCCCGGCAACGCATTCGTCGTGGCGGCGGACGTCTCCGACGCCAAGCAGTACCCCAAAGTCGCAGCGCTTCTCACCGCTACTCTGATGGTCGCAACCTTCCTCGGCTCTACCATTGCGGGTTATCTCGTTGACGCAGGTCTCATCCCCGCAGCCATCATCTATCCGGGTGTTGTCGGTCTCATCGGCGCCGTCATTGCTGCGGCAAAGATGGATAAGAAGCCTACAACTGACGGCGTTCGCGGTAAGGTTGACGGCATCGGCATGGTTCTGCTCGCAGTATTCATGCTCAGTCTCTGCCTGTCTCTCAACCAGGGTGCAAACCTCGGCTTCGGCAATCCCATCATCATCTGCGGCTTTGTTGTTGCCGTTGTCAGCCTCCTTGCTCTTCTCAAGGTCGAAAAGAAGGCGGAAGTTCCCGTAATTCCCCTGTACCTCTTCAAGAACAAAAAGTACACCGGCGTTATCATTGCAGGCGCATTCATAACCTTCTATGAAGTCGTTATGGCATCCTACGTTCCCGTAAGCGGTCAGGCTCTCATGGGTCTGAGTGCTTCCATCACCGGCTACTTCTCTCTCCCTCGTACAATAATTGCAATTGCCCTTGCGGCTCCTGCCGCCGCATGGGTGGTAAAGAATCAGGCAAAGAACTCCGCAATCGGTCTCGCCGCCGCAGGTCTGCTTGCAGCCGTAGCCTTCCTCGGCATGATATTTGTCGGCGCAGGCTCCCCCGTTGCATTGCCCTTCATCCTTATCGGCATCACCGGCTTCACCGAGGCTCTCAAGGGTGCATCTTTCAGACCTCTGGTTATCAGCCAGCTCGAGCCGAAGGACTTCGGCGTCGGTATCGGCATGATGACCGCAACTGGCACGCTTCTCATGACCATTTTGCTGAGCATTGTTGGCCCCGTATTCACCGCCGTCTCCGCTCAGAACATGGGCACTGCACTCAGATTCGTATACATCGTGACCGTCTGCTGCGCACTCATCGCCGTAGCAATAACCGTCTTTGCAACCAAGGACAGCAAATCCAAGAATTAAGCTCTAATACATGGAGGTGCGGTGTCTGCATTGCGGACATCGCACCCCAAAAGCACACCCAATAGTACAAGGACGGTGAATTACAATTAAGAAAAGCAGTATATTTTTCCTTACAATGTCCGTCGCGTTCACATGGTTCACCTTCGTGTTCGGCGGAGGTGCGGCAACCGGCGCTCAGGCATACTCCCTCTTCGCCGTCCATGGCTGGACAGCGCTATGGATGCCTCTGGTCGCAATTGCAATAGTTGCGGTTGTCGGCTGGCTCTGCGTTGATTACGCGAACAAAATAGGTGCACATCACTACCGCGAGGTCATAGAGACGCTGTATCGCAGTAAGCTCATTGGAACGATATATGAGATAGGCTGCATATACGGCACTGTCCTCGGACTTGCCACCTGCTTTGCATCGCTCGGAAGTCTTACGGTAAGTCTGGGCTTTAACTACTGGCTCGGCATATTGGTAATGGCAGCGGCCTGCACTCTTGGCTGCCTGTTCGGCGCGGCTACCGTCAGAGCAATATCCACGGTGCTCGGTCTTGTCATCGGTGTTATCATCGTGCTTATATTCTCTCTCGACCTCAGCATAGACAGCGGCGCTGCACGGCATATCATCTCCGAGCATCAGGTGTTCAGCTCATACGGTAAGGCGTGGTACGGCTGCTTTTATTTTGCTGCCAGTAACTGCGGAACAATGCTGGCTCTGCTGCCGGTATTCGACCGCGTAAAGAACAGAAAACGTCTTACCGCCACAATACTTGCGGGTTTTTTACTGAATATTGTCATGTTCAGCATGGTCATATTTGCCGTGCTTAACAGCATGCCCGGCGTGACTGAGGCTCAGGTTCCGTATCTCTACGTAATACAGACTCTCGGCGTCCCGGGGCTTGTGAATATATACAGCGTAATTCTCGCCGCCGCAGTAATAACGACCGGTATTACTCTGCTTTATACCTATACCATACGCTTCAGAAAATATGTAAAGGTAAAGAGCGACCGTATCAGCGCATTCATCATTCTGACGGCCTTTGAGATAGTCGGCGCGGTCATCTCAAAGTTTGGGCTCATCACGCTCGTCTCTAAGGGCTTTTCGTTGACCGTCTGGATAAACATCGTTATCCTGATAATCGGCGTCCCAATCATGTACTTTATCAGGACTCACCAAGCATCAAGGCAGCATTAATGCCCATCTCGGCAGTTCCTGCATTCGTAGCATCAAATTCACTTATCATTTTATGACTCCACCGTGATTAAGTCTGATTACGGTGGAGTCTTTATTATATGGCATGAAAACACCATCGGCTGAAAAGGAAAATCAAAGCTTGGAAAATCCTGCTCAGCTCCCACCTAATTAAATACTTAATATCAAAGATAACGAACAGACTTGAGAAGTATTTTGACGAACTCATCATTGACGAAATACAAGATATTATTTGTAGGTGATTTCTATCAGCACACATTTGACACCAGCCGTGATGGTGCAACAAACAGCACATTATTTAACAGTAAGGCAAAATATGAATCACGTTTTACTGCAAAAGGATTTATATGTGATAATACAAGCTTAGTTAATAGTTGGCGTTGCAGCAAAAATGTTTGTCAATTCTACACCACATCGGAGGTTTACACAATCTTTGGGATGGCCTCTGTCAACATATGAAATCCTTGATTTTACTCTGGAGAAGTATGGGCACGAGCTATCGGTCAATGGTTCCGCGCCGTACCTGTTTTCGGTCGAGCCTGATGGAACTGCTATGAGATTGTGATTTTTCAATGACAGCGCATTATACTTCCACAGGCTCCTGTCCTCAAAATTGGCCGGGTGTTCCATTATGGTCAGCCAATTTTGATGACACTGCGTCAAACGCAGTGTCATCAAGGCTTTCCGGGCTTTCTCCCGGAGTTGATGCACCAATCGTCTGACTGTTGTCTCACCGCCTGTGAATCCGTATTCCTCAACCAGTCGGTCATAGATCCGCTTTGCGGTATGGTGCTGTTTTTTGGAACGGCAGTGAGCATCCTCATCCAGGCACCCCTTGACGAAGGAAATGACATCATCTGTAATGACGGTAGCCTCTCTGCTGTAGTCCTTGCGCTCCCAGGGGACGCTGTTGCCATCCCAATACATTTTGTCGGTGTTGCAGGAAATGTGCAGCGCACCGGCAATCTGCCGCTTATATTATTATATTGAAAATCCCGTAGCTCAAAGGCTACGGGATTTTTGACTGCGGCGTAAGCTGATGCTACCGACCACACTATGTCTTTATATCGCGGCTGATGTCTTTTTTCCTATCAGGCAAGCAAAGCAGTATGGCAGCCAGCACTACCGAAAGCGCGGAGGTTATCTGTGACACAGACATGCCCAGCAAAAAGCCTCTATACGCGTCACCTCGTATACACTCAAGGACAAAGCGCATAATGCCATAAGCCAGCAGATAAGCGGCAAGCATTCTTTTGCCGTCTGCCTTTTTTGCTCCCATATATGCTAAACCAGCGAATAAAAGCAGCGCACCTACGGCCTCATAAAGCTGCACGGGCAGCAACGGCACGTCATGCGGCGCAATCTCGGACTGGGAAAAATATACGCCCCATTTTTCGGAATACTTTCCGTAGCAGCAGCCGGCGCAGAAACACCCCATGCGTCCCATACAGTGGATCAGCGGAAGCGCGGGAAGAAGAATGCTCAGCAGTCTTTGCGCAGGTACTTTAGCCGCCCGGGCATATAGACAGACTGCTAACACTGCCCCATATAGCCCGCCGTAAAAAACAAATCCGGCATATAGATATTTCTCTAAAAACGCCGCTGTTTGCGTACACAAGTAGTGACGGTCCGCCCAAAAATCAGGGAAAACCGTGACTAAAAACAGAAGCTTCGCGCCCACAAAAGCCCCTACTATGCCATAAACGAATGCCAGCTCCACATCCGCTTCCAACTCTGGGCATCGCTTTTCGGCGTGTTTTAAATAAAGTACAGCTAAGAGAACACCCACTCCAGCCATGATGCCATACATAGGGATTTCTCGGGATAAAACATGAATATAAGGCAGCATATAATATCTCAAAATAAAAGCAGATACGCCGCAGCGTAGCGTATCTGCCCATCATAGTTACATATTATTAAACATAAGGGCACCAGAAGTACCGACTGCGCCGATAGCACCCACGCAGGCAATGCAAGCCACGAAGAAAATGGCTCCGCCGATTAGTCCAATCAAAGACAATACAAACCCGGCTGTTTGAATGCCGCCGACAAACCCGGCTTTCTTGGCATTGCCAGCAAGGATTAGACCAACGATACCTAAAATGACAGACACTAGAGCGGAGTAACCAAAAAACCACAGTACAACAGAAATAATACCCAGCACCATACTGGCAGTTGCTGCCCCTTTCCCGGGAATATTATCATTGCTTTCCATTTTTTCGTCTCCTTTTTCTCTATTTTGCAAATAAATGCAAATTAATTATAATTGCTTTTTATATGTAAGTCAAGAGACAATGTATAGAATTGTATGGGGAGAGTGCAGAGAGAGGACGGGAGTTCCTTTTTAAGCTATCAAGCCATGTCGACGCCTTAAAAATCCCGTAGCTCAAGGCTTAACAGTCGTAAGGAACTATAAGTCTTGCGGTTGGGGCAGAGAACGGTGTGACCGTTAAGGTCACGCCGTTTTTCTGCGTCCAAGGGTAGATTCTGCAATCATGGGTTCTGCCAGCACGGGGATCTCCACCTCGTCAACAAAATTAAAGATGATCTCCACCGTCTGTCTGCGCTTGCCGCCAGACTTATCCGGTGCGTGAATGATGATCTTCTTGATATACTCATTGACAATCGTCTGCGTCAGCTCGGTGACGTCCACATACTTTTTCGTCAGCGCAATGAAAGCGTCCAGATCGTCGCCCATCGCCTGCCGCTGCTCGACCCATTCTTCCGCTGTTTCAATTTCGAGCTTTAACCGTTCCTGCTCCGCTTCATAATCAGCAGTCATTTTTCTGTACTTTTCCTTGCTAATTTCACCGAGGGCGTAGTCCTCATAGAGCCGGGACATGACCACATCGAGGGTGGCAAGGCGCTTTTTTGCCTGCTCCACGCGCTTCTGATCTTCCCGGATGTCCCGTTCCTGATCGGCGCGGCGATAATGCAGCCATTCCTCCTGAAAGCCCTCTACATCGCTGCGGATATACGCATTGACCGCCCGAATCCGTTCCAGTACCAGTTCCCGCAGTACATCTTCCCGGATATAGTGTGCAGAACAGGTGCCTCGACCGCTTTTGTAGCTGGAGCATACATAGTGGTCTTGCTTGCCGTCAAAGTTCTTGCAGGTAGCAAAGTGCAGCTTATTCCCGCAATCGGGACAGAACAGAAGCCCGGAGAACAATCCTTGCCGTTCCGCTTTTGTGGGACGGCGTTTGTTTTTTCGCAGCTCCTGCACCCTGTCCCACTGAGCCTGAGAAACGATTGCTTCCTGCGTATCAGGGAAGATACACATATCTTCGATGGCATTAGGAATCCGCTTCTTCAGCTTATAGGACTTGGAATAGGTTTTGAAATTGCAGGTACAGCCGGTATACTCCATCCGTTCCAGAATACCCACAACCGATTGACCAATCCAATGATAAGGGCGATCCGGCATCTTCTTGCGCTTTTTCGGATCAGGATGGTTTTCCGACTGTTTGGCATACAGCGCCTTGGTAGTCAACACCTTATCCTGCTCCAGTATACGGGCAATCTGTTCCGGCCCTTTGCCGTCAATAGCCAAGTCAAAGATGCGCTTGACCACTGGGGCGGCATCCTCGTCAATGATCCAATGGTCTTTATCGGCTGGGTCAGTGCGATAGCCATAGGGCGGTTTCCCCAGATGCTTGCCGCTGGTGCCTTTCTGACGGAATACGACCCGGACTTTTTTGCTGGTGTCACGTGGATACCATTCGTTGAATAGGTTACGGATTGCGGCGAATCCATCGCCGTCTCCACGCTGACTGTCCACGCCGTCGTTGACGGCAATGAAGCGAACATCGTAGCTGGGGAAGATGATGTCGGTGTACTGGCCTACGGTCAGATAGTCACGACCAAAGCGGCTGAGGTCTTTGCAGAGCCAGCAGCCCACTAATCCCTGCTTGACGAGTTCAAAGCCCTCCTGTACGCCGGGGCGATTGAAGTTCGTCCCGGTATAACCGTCATCCACCAGAATTTTCAGGTTTGTGTATCCATGATCTCGTGCGTATTTGGTTAAAAGCTCGCGTTGATTCTGTATCGAATTCGACTCGCCATCCTGCGAATCCTCGTTGCTGAGGCGGCAGTAGAGTATCGTAATTTTTTGCTGATCCCTCATAACGTCCTCCTTCACGTTCGGGTCAGCCGACAGAATCGGTGTGCTTGAAATTATATTACCATAGTTTTGTGTCACTGTCATTAACAAGCCACCTCCCGGTCAGAAAAAATGAGCCGTTTTACCTTGGCGGTAAGCGGCTCAGTTCCGTCACAGACGGTTTCAATGGTATACCATGTGTTTCCAATCTTGCGCTCCACGGTTTTGCAGAAGGGGCTTCTCCTGCTCCAATAGGCCTCGCACTCCTGCAAAAAGGACTCCGGCGGGTCAAAGATCGGATCAAAGTAGCTCTCATGGTCAAAGACCTTGCAAAGCTCAAAGACCAAATCGTCTTTCCCCTCCATTACGGCACGGTTGATTTCGTCAATGCTGATAATTTTTCCCATATACGAGTCCTTTCTCATAATTCTATTTCGTTTTTGCGGCTGCGCAGTTGTGTCTGCTGCCGCTCCTGCTCATGCTGCACTTCATAGATGTTGTAGTGAATGGCCCAGAGCCTTTTGACGTCGGCGTAAAGCGGTGAAAGCTCCGTCTGGATGTCCTTGTATTCCTGCTCCAACCGCTCACGCTCTCTGCGCCATGCGGTGATGGGCATCTTGCCATCCTTGAAATACGGTTTCAGCTTGCGCTCTGCCATGTAGAATGTCCGCAGCGTATTGTCATGCTCCGACTTGTATTTCTGTCTGGCTTTTTCAAAACGGATACTTCCCAGCTTATCCGCAGCCGGTTTTCCATCGACATAATACTGTGCCATGCGCAGCAGCTTATCCAGCTCCTTGATGCGGGATTGCTTTTCCCCAGCAGACGCCTTCATTGCGTTGATGCTGTTCTGCATGGAATGCAGCGCGGCATCCAGATCATCGGTGGTAAAAAGCTGCTTCTCCTGCAAAAAGCGGAACGCATCCGCATACCGCTGTAAGTTCGCTGTCTTGGCCTTTGTGCTGTATGCGCCATTATTGCGGTTATTGTAATAGGTCATCAGCAGATCGTTCAGCATGGGCGGCTGCGGCTTGGAGAGTTCTTCCTTAACCGCTTTCAGCCATTTCAGCAAAGAGGTGATTTTATTCTTTGCTTCCCGCAGCATGGCGTTGGTTTTGCGAACCCAGCGGTTGAAGTCGCCCTTGGCGGTGCGAATGCCCTTCGCTTCCATCGCGCGGACAGACGGTCCCTCGTGAACGGTAGGAATCTGTTCAATGCCTTGACGGGCATAGCTGCGGTGGTCGATCCTACAATCCAAACCTTTCTCCGCAAACTTCGCGTTGCACAGATCAGCCCACGCCTGCCGCCAATGCTCCAAGGTTTCAGGGCTGCCCCAATCGGTGGTGGGCGCAGCGTTGAACACATAGTTGCCAGCCTCATCCCGGATGCGCTCACCATGCTCGTCCAGCACATATTCCCGCCGCTGCTTGTTGCCCCATCTGCCGTGTTCGTCCAAAGGGCGAATGGGACACATGACATGAAAGTGCGGATTGGAAATGCCGACGTCCTCCTTGTCGGGAGAATGAACAGAAAAGTCCACCACCATCCCTCGGCTCACAAAGTTCTCCAACAAAAATTGCCTTGCCAGAGCGATGTTCTCCTGCATGGAAAACTCGTTCTGCAAGGCAATATCGAAGCTGTAGGCAAGCTGCGCTTTCTTTCCGCGCTCAGCTTTTTCAACCGCGTTCCAAAGCGTTTCGCGGTCTGCGTATTCCGGCGGTGCGTGGGACGGCAAAAGGATTTCAGAGCAGATCACGCCGCCTTTTCGGGTGTAGTCGCTGTCCTCGCCGTAATACTCGCTGTGCAGCTTTTCCCCGGCACGGTAGGCGGCAGACGCCACGGCAGATTGTCCCGCACTGCGCTTGATCTGGGTTACATGAAAATGGAATAACGCGATACTCAGCACCCCTCTTTCTGTTCTGCCCGGTTGTGCTCGTTGACCGCTTCCATGAGCAGACCTTTGACCTCCGGCAGGTCAAAAACCTTTTCGGCAAAGGTAAAAAACTCAGCGCGTGTCAACCGCTTCGTCAGCGGGGCAATGCTTTCCATATCTGCGCTGCGAACGATCAGGTTGTGTGCGCGTTTGGTTCGGTCGCCGCGCTCATAGTAGGCGATTCGGTTTTCCAGACGCTGCTTCTTGTGCTGCTCCTGTGCAAGCTGCTGCTCAATTTTTTCTTTCTCGGCATTCAGCTCGGCAAGGTTTTTTTGTTTTGACATTGTGTGACCTCCTTCAAAATTAGTGAAATAGTTGTTCAGACTTTGCGGCGGAAATTGTCTGCGTCAGCAGATTGTTTCCGCTGCGAAGTGCGCTGGGATAGCTGCATAGGCAGCGCAAGGGAGGCACTCCCTTGTACGGAACGAAGTGACGCAAAACAGCCCGGACACGCAACTGTCCGGGCGATAGGCTCCGCAGGACGCACATACTCCCGTCAGGAGAGTATAGAAGTGCGCCCTTAGTCCCGGTGGGACTTTCGGGATATTCTCGGATTGTCAGCTTTTCTTTCGCTGCCAGACGATCTCGTACCCCAGTACATCGGCAAGTTGGACGGCTTCAACATAGCGCAGGGATTCCCGCTGGAGCTTGTTGGACAGGTTGGATACGCTGTCAGACCAGCCGTGTTCGTCATGCAGTAGATCGACCACCTCCTGCATGGTCATTCCCTGACGGACGATGTACGACTTGATCTCATTTCTCAGATTGGATTTCATCAATTTTTACCTCCATAATTTCGTGTAGCGGTTTTTCGTATCGGTAATTTTGGTATGCTTGTAGGTGAAAAATCCGCCGTGCTGCAAATCCGCTCAGATTTCTGCCCGTGATGCCCTGTTCGCAGCAGCACCCTATCGGCTTCATCGTTCTGCGTGAGGTCATGCAGAACGGTGGGATATGCCGCAGTTCGGTGCAGTGGATTCACACTTTGGTGAATCACCGGGCGGTGCATTGCATTCGGCTTACGGTGAAAATTTTCATGAATTTCACAAGGATTGATTGTAATATGCCGTTTTTGGCATCCCACCGGCACTCTGTACATAGCAGAATTACGGTATTTTGCTGTGTACATACGTACCGGCGGTGCAGGGCAGGCAGCATTTCACGGCATGGGCAGACTTGTTCACAATTGGGTGCGCGTCAGCTTTCCGGTACATACGTACATAGCGATTTGCCCCAATTCTCAGATATATGGGGACTGATCAGCGGCTCAATGCCGAGATACCCCCACACTCTGCGCCCGGTGGCGTTCGTGACGGTATTCGTATGCTCCAGATTGTACGTTTTCAGATTCCGCATCAAAAAATCGCTGAACGAGCGCTGCCGAATGGGCGTCAGCCCATTCTCATCGCACCAGATTCCATAAATGGCATACAGCTCCTTGGAGGTGACGGACATATCCGCCTTCAGCCGGATATAGCCGGAGGACTCCATAAAGTCGATGGCATTGTTGGCGTCACGCTTGATGTACTCCCGATTGTTCAGCGTCCGGGGGCTTTCCGTGAATCGGAAGCTGTTCGCCGCAAGCCGCTGCAAACCCTCAAACGCCCAGAGAAAAACGCCCTCGACCTCTCGCTTCATCTTCTCGGCAATGTCAGGATCGTCCACACGATTGACAGGCTTCTCTTTTGTGGTCAGGATCAGTTGGCGGCGGTAAAAGCCGTTGCTGCGGTCGTAGAGGGATTGCAGATCGCCGTTGGAGAATGCCAGCAGGCGGGCATACATCCACCCCTGATAGCTCTGGACGCTTTTGCGTTCCAGATCCATCTTGCCCTGTGCGGTAACGATGGATTTGACATAGTTGGTCTGCTTCAGCGCTTCCATTTTCATATCGTCATCCACAAGAAGATGAATGTGCTCCAAATCGGCGCGGGCAAACCGGTTGTCAGAGATTTTTGCAATGCTGCCGTCCTTCATATTGCAGCCAAACAGCCGCGCCAGCACGGGACCGATCTGCGATTTTCCTTCGCCGCCCTCGCCCTTGAGGATCATCATGCGCTACCCCTTGGTGCTGGGAACGAGGCAATAGCCGATATATTCCTGAAAGGTGGGAATGTCCTCCGGGTAAAGTAGGTCGGAGAGAAAGCGCAGCCAGACAACCGGCTTCTCCGCCTGTGGATTGTAAGCAACGGGAAACCGGCTGCGCACGATCTCAGGCCGTCTCGCAAGAAAGCTGCCGTCGATGCGGAGCGTCCCGTTCTGCACATGAATCTCATCCGGCTTCGGCGGGAAGCTCTCTGCATGAGCCGCCAGCTTCATGATCTCCACGATATTGGAAATGGTGCGCGGAATGTTCTTTGCGGCACAGCACTCCAGTTCGGCATAGATTTTCTCTTTCAGCAGCAGCGGGTCTGTCAACCGCCCATCCGGTGTGAAAAATGCGTTGTCCGCATAGATGAGCTTGTTCTTTGACAGAAACTCCCGGCAAAAAGCTGCCTCATTGACGTCCTTGCCATCGAACCATGCTGGGAAATCAAGCTCTGCATACTTCTTGTTCACGCGGCGTCCCTCCCATTGCTATTTTTCTTGAGCTTGTCCAGCCGACCATCTGCAAGCAGATAACTGACCACTTCGGCGCGTTCATAGGAATCACCTGCGCACAAAATATCCAAGTAATGCTCCACCTCGTCCAGCTTGTGACAGGCTTCCACAAACCGTGCGTGAACAGGTTCATCAGGTGATTGCGGCGCATACCGTACCTTCCAGTCCCGCAGCACATGGGCGTAATCGGATAGAACAGAAAAGCACAGCCGCTCATTTTCTCTGAGCTGCTGTGCTTCTGTTTGGACACGCTTTGTGTGGAGTGCCGCTGCGCTGGGCGGCTTGTCCGGAGTGAGGTGAAAGTCTGCTGCCAGACGCTGCGCCGCCTCATAGAGCGGCAAGCCGAACAGCTTTGCGGCAAAGTCGATCACATCGCCGTGTTCCCCACAGGCAAAGCAATAATAGTGATCATCCGCCACATACAGGCTGGGATGCCGGTCATTGTGGAACGGGCAGCGTGCCATACCGTAATGGTTGACCTCCACGCCGTACCGCTCTGTTGCCTCCCGGCAGCTTACGCCATATTTAACGTTCTGAAAACAATTCATGCGTTATCCTCCGTAAAATAGATTGGAGAGGCGGCTTTCGCACCTCTCTGCCTGTTTTATGTTCGGATTCGCAAAAAACAGGCGGATGGCATGACAAGTTCATTTCAAAAAACATGACAGGTCTTTCCACGTTCATATTCTCGTGGTATAATTAAAATAGAAAAACATGACAGGAGGACGTGGCATGGCACAGGAGCTTATCAGCCACAAGGTTTTATCTCTGGATTTCTGGCAGGATACCGTAACCTATGCGGGAAGCGTCATGCCGACCGGCACGATTGGCTGCGTGGTATTGAACATCCCCGGCGAAACGATCACACGATTGGACGCGCCATGCACGACCTTGAATCAACTGCTGACCGGCATTGGCTTAAAGAACGTGGATATGCAGATTCTTCCGAAAGCGCAGGAGGCAGGACAGGCTGTCATTCACACGCTGCACGATGTCCCACCGTTCTCACGCTTGGACAGAAAGCAGTTTGAAGAGTTTCTCATGCAGGTGTTTTCTGAGGAAGCATTTACCGAGCTGAACGAGTATTTGCAGCTTTCAATGGAGCAGCAGGCGTTCAGCGGTGTCACAGGTGAGCATCCCTTAGCGGCGTTGCTGGTTCGGGTCATTCCGGTGCTGGGGCATTTGAGCTATTCCCTGCGGCAGTACAAGAAAACTATGACGGCGTTTGCGGAATTTCTGCAAGAGAATGCCGAAATACGAACGTCTGCGGGATACGCCGCTGCATTCGGGCAGTTTTTCAGGGAGAATGCCACTTTGGAGGAAAGCGATCCTTCGTGGATGGCACTGACCAATGCGACGGTGCAGTATGTCCCCGCGATCCGTCCCGGCAATGCGGAGGCGCAGCTTGTCAAGCGGATGCATTTTGTATCCTTCGTTGGGATGTTCCGCGCCGATCTTTTTGAAGGTTTATGCGTCGGACACGCGCCGAGAAAATGTGCCGTCTGCGGAAAATGGTTTCTGACCACAGACGCACGGCACACAAAATATTGCAGCGGCTACGCGCCGAACGACAGGCGCGGGCGCACCTGCCGCCAAGTCGGGAATCTTCGTGGACGGGAGCAGCGAGAGCTTGCCGCCGACCATCCCATCAAGAAAATCTATACGAAGCGGTTCAACACGATCACGCAGTATCTTGGGCGCGGCACGCTGGACGAGCAGACTGCCGCCATGATGAAAGCACTTGCAAAAAGCAAGCTGGAAAAGGCGCTGCAAGACAATGACTATGCGCAGGGCAGCTACGCCGCCGAAATGGAGCAGGCGGCTTTGCTGGCAGAAGCGAAAGCGAATAGGAAGCAGTAATCAAAATCCACGGTGGAAGGGGGCAGATATGAAGGATAATCGAGACAGACAAATGCCGCAGTTTGCAGGCTGGACATGGGAGTTGAACGGCTATGCGGCAAAAGTGCTGTTCTATAACGCCGACAATCTGACTATGCGCGAAGTCCAGAACGTCTTTCAGCTTGACCCGGAACCGCCGCAAATGGAGCTGAACGACTACATACGCGAAGCTGTCCGGAAAAGAGATTTATCCTACTTTTCCTTCTTCCTGCACCACTTTGAAAAGCGGCTGAATGGCGTGATCTACCGTTTTCTTACCCGCAGCGGATATGACCGCTATGACCCGGCGCGGTTTCTGGACTACAAGCTGGAAGTCCTGCAAATGCTGCTGTTTTGCCTGCCGAGGTTCGACCCGGTGCAGGAAACAGAATTCCTGAAATACGCGAAGCATTATATTCAGGACGGGCTGCTGTTCTGCCGTATGATGGGAGAAGCCGGTTCCTTTGCCAGTCTTGCGGAGTACCGGCGTGTGCGGAAAATTGGCGCGATTTACAACGATTCTGGCAAAAACCGTGCGGAGGTCGTTTCCGAGTTTGCTGTCCAAAGCGGATACATGGACGAAAGCGTATCTGCGGATGAGCTGCTGACCATTGCCCAGCGCAACCGCAGTATCGTTTCCCTCTACCGCACGGAGCAGGACGAGGACGGCGAAGAAACCGGCGAGGATGTGACACGCGACGATAGCTGGAACTATGCCGAAATCCTCTGGAACGGAATACAGGCAAAGGCGGTCACGGCAGCATTTGAGCAACTTTCCTACAAAGAGCAATGGTATCTGGAAAAGCGGAACGCCATCTGCAT
>JABLTO010061061.1_pt1 | contig 19590 bp, 10 predicted proteins | sample 7160091 | NCBI WGS metagenome assembly JABLTO01 (sample SAMN14651225, study PRJNA627086) | human gut metagenome | isolation source: feces | host: Homo sapiens
ATCAACTGCTTCATGAAAATCCTGAATTAATTCCTTGGCACTTTCACCTTCGTAAGAAATGAGGGAATGAATGCCGAGGACTTTTCCATAGAAGAGTTGATCTTCTTCTGAAAACTCTACACTTCCGATATAATCTTTGTATTTCATAACGCTACTCATATCAGATCCTCCTGTTCAAGAAATTCTTTTAATCTCCTAAATTTCAGTTTAGCTGCCTTATCCCCAAATATGCCACTCTTTTAATTTGACTTTTTCTTTTTGTAATTCTTGCCCTGTAAGTTGCGTATAAATTGTATTAAGTTCTTTAAAAATATTCTCAGGCACAATATTTTCTTTTAAAGTATCGTTTAAAATATCATTATCTTCATCAACCCATGCTACATCGTATGATACGGATAATACATAAACCAATCTTGCAAATAAGCCATTCATTCCATCTAATATCAATTTGATTTCATTAGGCATACAATTTTTCCACTGGTCTAAATTTGGATGTTTGTCTATGAATTTATGATAAAAATCAAAATCATTACAGTTTAAATCTGTTTTTAGGTCTATAGTCCATCCAAAATACTTATCAACACTAACACTCATATCTTATCTCCTTAGATCCTAATCTTTCAGTTTAACAAATTATCCATGGTAATAATCAGTCATAACATCTCTCATAAGCCCATCTGTTCCGCTCCCCAGATTTTTATGAATGACATACTTTTTTCCACCCACTAGCGGACAGCAATGTGGGTGTGTAGTCCCTTTAAATATGGGAATTCCTTTGCATTTTGGATACTTACATGTCCATGCGTGAAAATCCTATATCAGTTAATTAATCTATTCAATTAACAGCAACATATAATCTGCATTTGTCCATTCTAGTTCTTCAATATATTTGATAAACGCTTTACAAGCAAATGGGTCTTTTGCGTGATGTTTGTTATATCCTTTATCCGTCCAACGAGCGAATATATTATGAATTGCACTTACTCTTGCTTTTGCGACATCACTTTCGTTTTTATGCGTATGATACGTAAGCGGAAATAAGTGATACGTTATATGAGTGTTATAGCCAAACATCCCAATCCTGTCCTCGTATGTACTTTTTTCTGATAGTACATCGTACATATTTTTGCAATTATTATCAGATTGAAGCAGTAAAAAACCCAATTCGCTTTCTAATAACGCTTTTACAATATCATCTAAATTTACTTCTGATTCTTTATACATGATTTCTCCTCCACTAAATCCTAATCTTTCTGTTTATTTTTTTGCTAGATTTCATATTTTTCAACAGCTTCTTGGATGGAATGTGCTAATGCATTTTGTAACCCATTTTCTGATATTTTAATAAAAGAAAATTGCCACTTATCATCCCAAAATTTAACGACATCAAAGAATTGGTTCTTATTGTGATTTCCAAAACAAAATACTTTGGGATGTGGAATTTCAAGTAATTCAAACCCATCTATATCGTATTCATCACTCGCAATCAACTCTGCAACCAGATCGAAATCGCTTTTGTTAACATCTTCGTCCCAGCTTTCCAGATGAATGTGATCTTCAGCTATTTCGGATACATCGCACATATGGAAATTTTCGCCTAAGCCCATAATTTCTTTTACTTTTTCTATTTTGCTCATTTATTCATCCTCCTATATAAAGTATGTAAGAATGGCAGCCGCTAAACCTCTACTGTGATATATATGAATTACCATATACCGGAAAAGACCCGCTTCCTATCGAAGCAGGTCCTTCCAGTTATCAAGATCTTAATCCTGTGTCTTATGATTGAAGTGGTTGACTACTACACTGTCATGTCCGAAGTCTCCCTCTTCATATTTTTTGTTGGTAAATGTTGCACAAGCCGTATCATTATCCGTCAGATGATATACTGCTGTTTTTCCGTTAATGGTTGCATTTACCGGTTTGGTCAGTGATTCAAACTCAAATCGGCTGACACTTTCCTCGGAACAGGTGTATTCCCCTGCCGGGACCTGACCAAAGACTGCTTTCATTTCTACATATCCGTCACTATCTGTATGTGCTTTTACATAGTTTTCAGTAAATGTGACACTCTGATAATAAGTATGTGCAGCTCCCAGTGTATCCGTTCCTGTAAGTTTAAAGATAAAGGTTGGATCACCATGCTCTTTCCAGTAATCGTCAGCTTTGATACGTTTGATTACGGTACAGTCACGATATCCTTTAACTTTAATGGTCTGATTTGCATCATTGATATCTTTGTGGCATGCAATCATGGCATCTCCAAGATAAATCTCTTCAAATACAACCAGCGTTCTTCCGGCAAGTTTTTTTCCAGTTACCGGAATTTCAACATCAATACTTCCCTGTGTAGCCTCCGGCTCCCATTCGGTTGTTTTTACGATGTCATTTCCATTATCGTCCTGTACAATCTTTCCTGTAGTCTTATCAACCAGATATGACTTGATCGTGTGTGTCATACCATACTGTACACCTTCGTATTTGATTGTATCAATGATTGACATATCTCCACCGATATCTACGTAATTCTTTCCGCTTACCTTTCCTTTTGCTGTTGTGCTGAGGATTGGGAAGTGAAGTGTCTGCTGTTCATTATCCAGATCATTTTCAATCGTTACCTGTTCACCATTGCAGCTCAATGTTTCAAATGCTACCAGTGCTGAGGTTTTAAGGTTGGATGGATTGATATCAAATACCATATCCACAGATCCACTATCAGAATCCGGTGTAAATGTCTGTGTTATTGTTGCAGTCTTTCCATTTGCATCTACAAATGTTTTTCCGGTAGATTTTTCTACCAATGTTCCAGTTAACTTATATGTCTTTCCTGCGATAAGCCCTTCATATGTCACCAGGTCATGTGCTTTTACATTATCCCGGATATATGTGTAGTTGGTCTGGCTGTCTTCGTCTATCAAGTTCGTTGAAATAGATGGTACATATACCGTCTGTGCTTCATCATTCAGATCCATATGAGTTCCCCAAAGTGTTTCTTTTCCTCCGGTTGTTTCATATACTTCCTCGAATGCTACATAAGCTCCTCCAGCCATTCCATTTGTGTTAAAGGTAAAGGTAACGGTTGCTGTTCCAGTTGCACTGCCAGCTGTAAATACTCCACTTGCAGTAATCGGTTTGCCATCGCCGTCAACAGCTGCCTCTCCTGTGCTCTTATTCATTAATGTACCATTAATCTTGTAAGATGTTCCACGGATGGCTCCTTTGTAACTAACAGTGTCATCGATTTTTGCTGTCCTTGATAATGTCACCTGCTTTGTTCCGGATTTCTGATCTTTTGCAGTCGTTGAAAGAGACATATTCGTAACTGACTGATCTGCATCACTGATATCTTTATGGATAGCCAGGTCTTTTCTCGAGGATGCTATTCCGTATGCAACACTAATTCCATTCAGTGTCTCATATGCTACCAGTGTTTTTCCTTTCAAGTTGGATCCATCAAAGGAGAAGTTAACTTTAGCTGTTCCGTTTGCTGTACTTGGCGTAAAGGTTGTTGTTCCGGTAATTTCTTTTCCAGATTTATCTGTTGCTGCTTTTCCTGTATCTTTATCCATCAATTTTCCAGTTAATGTATAAGCACGTCCCGGTTTTAATCCAGAGTAAGTAACAGTATCGACCAGAGTACTTCCGGCTGCTGTTGTAAAGTAATGATCATTTGCTGTATTTGTCAGTACGGTCTGTACTTTTGGTACATAGAATGTTTCATTCTCATCATTTAGGTCACTATGCGAATACAGAAGTTTTCCAGATGGATCATCCATACTCTGTACGGCCACATCCGCATTTTGCGTATCCACGTCTTCATTTTCTGTGTCTGTATTCTCTTCATTGACCGCTCTTATCGGATCTGTAAATACAGAGTCATTATTTAGGATTTCTTCCACTGTCAGTCCATCTGTTGCTTTTGCGGAGCTGATGATGACTGATGAGGATGGGGCGGCGATATTAGCCTTGGCTGTGTAAGCTTTATAGGTTAAGTATCCATTGCTGTAATTTGCCATGGATTTACCCGATTGATTTCGATTATATGTTTTTCCCGAACCTCCACGGATACTTGTACAAGTACTGAACATATAGGCATCATTTGTAACCTTAGATACGTTCATATTTTCTGATACGTAGATCGTTTTCAGGTTTCGATCAGTAGTAAACATGTTAGTTGTAATCGTTGCACTGGAGGTCTTCCATCCGCTAAGATCTATGGTTGTAATCTTGTCCATCCTTCCAAATGTTCCTTCAAATGATGTTACTTTTGATACATCAATACCAGAAAGATCCAAACTCGTCAGAGATTTCATATCCAGGAAAGCATTTCCCCATGAAGTTGCAGTTGGCGCATACATTCCTTTGATTTTTAATGTCTTGCAGTTTGTCAATCCATTAAATACATTGATAAAATGCTTGCAGTTCGGCATATACCAATTGCTGACATCCATGCTTGTAATTGAACTGCAGTATACGAACATACCGCTAAGGTCTTCTACACTGGACATATCCCAGTTTTGAACAGCTACTTGTGTCAATTTTGCATCACTCATGAACATATTAACAGCTTGTTTTAGACTGGATGTTTGCCACTTACTAACATCTAAACTTGTAAGATTTTTACATGTTGAGAATGTTGCATTCATTCCTGTTACTTTTGATACATCCCAATTACTTACATTTAATGACGTAAGTGCATAACAACTGTTAAACATATATTCGATATCTGTACAATTTCCCATCCAAAAATTGCTAACATCTAGCTTTGATAAGCTTTGGCAATTGTTGAACATGCTGTCTGCATTTGTAAGACTTGAGAATACCCATGTGCTTGTTTCTAATGATTGAAGCTTACTACATCCTTCGAACATAGAATGGGTAGTAGTTATCTTGGAAACATTCCAATTACTTGTATTACCTATGGATGTAAGTGCAGTGTTGTTATAAAACATCATTTGAGAATTTTTACAATTTGATGTATCCCAATTGCTAAGATTTAAACTTTTTATGAGGTAGTTATTAGCAAAAGCTTTTTCCATCGATGTAACATTAGATACATTCCATTTACTTAAATCCAAATTTGATAATTTTTCACAATCATTAAATATACCAGAAATATCTTTAGCTTTTTCTGTAACAAAATTATCAGTTAAATGAAGGGTGGACATTACTTTGTCACCACTAAACATATATCCAAAATCTGTTACATTTGAAGTATCAAACATGCTGAGATCCAAGCTCTGTAATTTAAAACAGCTGTCAAACATGCTGTGCATGTCTTTTACTTTGGAAGTATTAAAATTGCTGACAGGAATGTTTGTTAAATTAATACATGCGGCAAACATAGCATCCATATCTGTTACTTGAGATGTATCCAATCCTGATACGTCTAATTTTGTCAGTCCCTTACAGTAACTGAACATTTTGTTCATATTTGTATCTCTGGAAGTATCCAGGTTTTTCAGATTGATACTTGTCGCATTTTCAAAACCATTGAACCATCTGGCTGTCGACACTGGACGAATTTTATCTCTGAATTCTACAGATTTCACATTTAATGCATTATTTTTCCAAAGCACCGAATCAATGGTCGGAAAATGTGTACTTTCATTGAACGGATATACTTCTACGACCGTTTTGCTTGGGTAGGTATCTTTTCTCTTCTGGAAGCTTAATGTTCCGTCACTATATAACACTGCATACACGTCTGCGGTTTCATCATCAAAGACTGTTCCTGCATCCTGCAGCTTGTCAAAGTACAAATCCTGTGTGATCACATAACTCTTTCCGGCTAATTCTTCCGGATCAAATGTGAAATCAACGTTCTGCTGCGATTCACTTCCAGATGGCACAAATGACTTTTTCGCAATCAATTCTGTGACTTCTTTAAATTCATCACCAGGATATAAGATTTCATTTTCAAACAGGTCTTTCTTAATTCCATTTGAATTATTCAGAACCTGTCCACTTTCTGTACAAAGAACGTATTTTGTTCCTTCGTCATTCAGTCTGTAATATCCCTGTTTTGCTGTCTCTCCACTGGAAGAAACATCTTTCTTTAAGAGATATACATTATAAGTGTCAAGTTTATTGACTGTATAGTTACCTTCGTCAGCTGGCACTACATTTGTGATGTCATAGGCATCTTTTCCATAAGTACATTTTCTGGATTTTGAAACAACCTTTCCAGTTGACTTGTCAATAATTTTTCCTACTAATGTGTAGGTATTTCCTCTTGTTAAACCGGTAAGATTTACCTGATCTGAAATTCCTGTGTCTGTGTAGCTTACATTGTCTGCAGATACATAGGTATTTGTAATAGCAGGAATTGTGACTGTCTGCTTTTCATTAGTCGTATCTTTTTCGTAAGTCCAAAGATTCCATGGATCTCCGTTTGTAGTGTCTGTATCAAAAGCAAAATAAATTTCAACCTGAGAAATCAACTTCTTTCCGGCATATTTCTTTACAACACTGGCCGGAAGCGTGTAATGAATGGTATCTCCATTTTTCAGCATATCGCTGGTAAATTTCTTTGCACTGAATCCGGATGTGATTTCTTTTCCATTCGCATCTGTGATTGCATTTCCATTTTCGTCTACCAGTTTCGCTGTTGCTTTGATGTAGTATCCGAGATCCACCAGGTCTTTACTAAAGTTCTCGTATGTAATCTGATCCTGTAAAGTAACATCCTTAGAAGTGGTATTGACTTCGTGGAGTCCTGTGTCAGATACCGTCAGTTCTGTACTGATTTTCTGGAATTTAACTGTCTGCAGATCATCATTCATATCCGTATGTTCTACAAGCAGTTTATTGTAATTTGGTGTTCCATCCGCGTTTAAAGCATAAATCTTTTCAAATACAACAATGTTCTTACCAAGCATGCTCTCCGGATTATCATAAACAAGGTTTTGATGTGCCTGTCCGGTATAAGTACCATCGTTATAAGGTTCAATCTTTGCTTCCGATTGTACAGTGGAACCATCCTTATTTTTGATATATTCTCCAGTTTCCATATCTACCAGATTAGCTACTGCATAACCGGATGAAATACCTTTTACATTGACTTCATCCGTAATGGCTTTACCGTAAGTAAGCTGTCCGGTTGTATAATTGAAAATACCGCCCTGTTGGATAAATGCTGTATTGTTATTTCCGCTGGTGTTATCTGCAGCATAGGTTTTTACTTCAATGCTGTTATTGATAATTTTTCCAAGATCCAGTGTGGCGCCAGTATTATTATCGATTTTAAAAGTTCCCTTATAGAGAATCTTTCCATCATTTTCTTTACAATCTAATTCTTCAATGCTATAACTTCCGTATTCAAAAGACCCTTCATCATCACTAAGAATGGATGTATCTCCAAACCAGACACCGGCTCCCGCTTTATCTGTGTTTGTATTCATACTCTTTTTAATCAATGATGAATCATATACACCATTACTTCCTGTATAAATTGTATGGCTTTCCTTTGTTTCCAGATTCGTGATCTTAAACGGAATATTTGCCATGGTATTATTATTCGTTCCATTGATCTTCGTCAGCTTAATATCTGCTCGAACCGGGCTGTCGGATCCTTCAAATGTCTGTCCACCCATTAAAGTTGACAAATCTCCTGGCTTCGTTACCTGTGCAAGGTATACACCATTTACAGTACTATTGCCTTTTGTATCCGTCATGTTTAAATCATTACGGTATCCATCCGGTGCTTTTGTTTCCTGGATAGTGATTGTTCCGCGAGGGATAGTAATTGCTCCATCTACCTTATAAAAATTATCTCCACCTACTTTATAGGTATCTGATAAACCGGTTTGATAGACTTTCCTTCCATCTGATCTAGTACGTTCTTTGGTTTCGATAACCCATGTGCGGGTTGCCCTTGCTGGGAGACTATTTCGATCATAGAATCCATCATAATATTTAATAGTGAACTGTGCTCCAGCTAATGTTTTCTTTCCTTTTATTGTATTACCTGTATATTTGTCTTTTTTCTGAATAACAATAGCTGCCGGGTCATCCATCGGTTTATCTGTAAAGCTAACTACTTTATTCTCACCGCTAGATAAACTCACTGTTTTCACTGTGTTATCAATATAGTAACCTTCCGGTGCGGAAATTTCTTTTACATAATAAGTTCCCGGTTCTAAATTGATTGAATTCGAGGTTCCATTTGCATTTGTTGTAAATGTGGATACCTGAGAAGTACATGCTGCATTTCTATATACTCCGTATTTTGCATTTGCTAAAGAATAACAACTATTTCCATTTGTGATATCTGTGTTCGATGATGATTTTCTAAGTGATAAAGTTGCTACATTATTAACCTGAAATGCCATTGGCTGATGGTTGTATGAAGTATTGAAATAATATACAGAGTAACCACTTGGAATGCCACCCATTGCCAACATCTGATTAGCTTTATTGATCAAATGATTTTTTGTTGAGTTTGGTAATCCATAAAACGCATAATTGGCCTGCGAATTATTATGCAATGCGTATTTCGCATAGGTATAAGACAAAATAACATGTGAATAAGCATATTCTAAGTCTCTTACGCCATTCCAAATCCATCCATATCTATTCACAAACTGACTGTATCCAGGACCGCCGTATGCATAATAAAATGCTTTTCTTGATGAACCATCAGAAATTAAACTTCCTGTGTACCATCCAGCTCCTGGTGTTTTCAGAAGAGGATTCATACAATATGCCACTTGACCTTCATTTGTTGTATAATATCTCGTATTATATCTTCCATACCAGATCTTATTTCCTGGGACATTCAAATAAATACTTTTCGTACCTGCTGCCCGTGTAGCAATTTCATAATCGCTTGCAGTAGTCTGTAAATCAATTTCTGCATCTTCAATAACGGATTCAGGAATTTCTTTAAAGGTAGCTGCTACTTTGACATTCTCTTCCGGCATAGTAAATGTGGCAATACCCTCCTCATCTACTGATAGTTCTTGAAGAACTTCGCCGGATTTATCCTCTAATTCTACCTTATCAAGTTCATATCCGTAATCGGCACTTGTTTGAACTTTTACTTCCGTATTTTCTTCATAAGAATCTTTAGACTCATATTCCACATCTTCTTCTGATGCATCCAAAATAGACTGCGTGGAATTCTCCACATCCGCTTTTACAAGATCATCTTCTGATATTGGAAAACTTAGCAGACCATTATCAGCTTTAGATAATTTCACTTCATAAGAATCCTCTTTTTGAGTTTCTTTTGATTCTGTGTCTTGTGTCTCTTGTGTCTCTTTTTTTTCTTGCTCTTTTTGACTTGCATCAGCTGTTTCCTGTTCATTTGCTTCTGAAATATCTTCATCCGCATTTTGAATTGTCTGCGTCTGTTCAGAAGACACTTCCGGTTCCTGTGCATATGCCACAGTACCAAGAGAAGACGGAACAATCATGATTGCTGCAAGCAAAAGTGCAATCACCTTGTTTACCCATTTTTTCCTTTTCACTTACAATTCCCTCCTTATTCTTGTCTCATTTGCATTTGAAGTCCGTATATATATCTGCCTGATGCAGAATCCTTTAAAGCCTGCTCTTTTTCAACGACCTGAATTTTCCCTTTTAATGGGATTTTATATGTCTGGCCATTTGAAGCTTCTTGGATATCTATCCGAGGCTTCTGATCTATATATGCTTTTAATGCTTTACAATAAACAGTAACGTTATAGGTAATGTCATATGTCCCTGGTGTATCAAAATCTACTTTTGAAATATCCGCCTCCAGTTTTTTGATTACGTTTGTATCATGCGTAATCTGATTCAAACTTGCATCAGGATGATATCCCTTCACTGCTTCTAAATTTGATACACTTGCAGTTAATCCTTGTAGACTATCTGCCGTAAATTGGCTTGTATCTATCTGGACTTCTGCTTTTTTCTTTTCTCTTATTTTCTTAGAATGAATTGGTCGATTTATCGCAAGAATTGCTGCGATTGTTCCAAGTATAAGAATGAAAATTAACACAACTGTCCATTTCCTTTTTGCCTTTACTTTCGGCTTTTCTTCCATATGCGCTTCCCCTTTCTTTTTCATAAAGTTCTCATTAATAGTATGAAAGAAAGGTAATTATCACAGGATTCGTTTCAACTTGAAAATGTCCGTTTGAATAAACGTAAGTTAGAAATATTTATGAATAGATTTTAAGAAAATAATGGAATAAAACAATTCAATATAAAGCATAAGAATTATCATTATATTGATTATTTCTTTGTATAATATTATTGATAAAATTTTATTATATAGACGAATATTTTATATACTTTGTCTATTGTTCTGCTTTTCATTGCCAGGCCAGTCACTGTCAATTTTTATGAGTTGAATATATTGCAAAAAAAGGAAAGGGTCAGTGCCCTTTCCCTAGAAACCTGTATTCAGATTTTTATTTTTTCTTCTTTTTGAAGACCATGACTCCACCGCCAAGCAGGAGAATCACTGCAACCCCAAGTAATACATACATAGTAGCATGATCACCTGTCTGTACTTTTGTTGGCGCAACCGGCGTTTTTGATGGTGTAACTGGAGCTTTCACGATTTTTACTGTCTGACCTTCATCATTGATATCTTCGTGATTTGCCACTTCATTACCGTTTGCATCATACATCTTTTCAAATACAACCAAATCTTTTCCGCCAAGATCTTTTGCATTAAAGGTAAATTCTACATTTACTGATCCTTCTGATTTATCCGGGGTAAATTCTGCTTCTGCAGTAACTTCCTTTCCATTAACCATCAGGGCTTTTCCTGTAGCCTTGTCCATTAAAGTTCCCTTTACGTGATGCTTTTCTCCTGGAGCAAGATTCTTATATTCTACTTTGTCTACAATTGTAACCTGTTTCGCAGCGGTAATGCTGTGATCACCATCAGCTTTATCCGTAGCTGTTGTACCAATATTTGGGAAGTAAATGCTCTGGTCAGTATCATTGATATCCTCATGGGATCCAACTGATACATCTTCATACAGAACATCTTCAAATACAACAAGTGTCTGGCCTTTTAAAGCACTTCCATCAAACTTAAATGTAAGATCAATGCTTCCATCAGCTTTTTCCGGGGTAAATGTTGTGCTTGCTGTAACTTCTTTGCCGTCAACCAGCAGAGGCTCTTTTGTCTCTTTCACCATTAATTTACCCGCAATCTTATATTCTTTGTTCGGAATAAGATTCGTATATTTTACGGTATCAACAACAGTAACATCATTATCTGCCATAGAGGTATGGGAACCGGTCTCAGAATCTTTTGCAGTTGTTTTGATTTCTGGATAATGGACTGTCTGTCCTTCATCTTTAATATCTGTATGTTCTGCAATTGAAACTTCGTTAAATGTCAGATCTTCGAATGCGACAGTACTCTTTCCTTTAAGTTCACTGCCATCAAACATAAATGTTACATCTACTGTACCGTTGGATTCTGTTGGTGTGAATTTCGTAGAACCCGTAACGTCTTTTTTCTCTTCTGAGAATTTATAATTTGTAATCTTATTGATGTCATATACTTTATGATTATCAATTGCTGCTGTGACATCTTTCTTAAAGGATCCGCTCCATGTGATCAAAGCATCATCGATTGCAATTGGTGTTGCATTCTCATCAGCATTGACAGGAAGATATCCTTTTTCTGTCTTGGAATAAATACCTGCCGGTACTTCATCCGTGCCTTTTTCTACATACACATAGGATCCGGCTTTCAATTTATAAAGTTCCTGATCAGATTTAATTGCACTATTCGTAAATGATTCAACAACTTTTGCCTGCAGAACTTCGCCTGTAGTCTGATCCATCAATTTTCCTTTTAACTCATATTCACGGCCCGGTGTAAGATTCTCATAGGAAACAGTATCATGAATCACTACAAGATCCTCTGCTTTTGATAGATTGATTGCTGTATCTTCGTCTGCTGCCGTTGTCTGGATTTTCGGAAAATCAATTGTCTGGTCTTTATCATTAATGTCTGCATGTGTTCCTACAGATTTTCCTTCATACTGCACATCTTCAAATGCAACGATGCTCTTACCGGCAAGGGCACTTCCATCGAATACAAATGTAAGATCTACAGAACCATCTGCTTTATCCGGAGTAAATGTTTTTGTAGCTGTTACTTCCTGATCATTTACTGTCAGAGGATTTCCTGTCTCTTTATCCATCAAAGTTCCATGAACCTGATACTGTTTTCCAGGAATTAAATTTGTATATTTTACGGTATCAATAATTGTTACCTTATCGTCTGCTTTAGACAGATTGTTCTTTGTCTCGGAATCTTTGGCAGTTGTATGTACTTCTGGGAAGTGCACTGTCTGTCCTTCATCCTTAATATCTTCGTGAGATGCTACGATTGCTTTATCTCTATAAAGCTGTTCGAATACAACAACACTCTTACCTGCGAGATCACTGGCATCGAAATTAAATGTTACATCAACAGTTCCGTCTTCTGCCTTCGGTGTGAATGTGCAGAAACTTGTTACTTCTTTTCCGTTAACTACAAGCGGCTGTCCTGTAGTCTGGTCCATAATACGTCCAGTCATGGTATATTCTTTATTCGGAACCAGATTCTTATAGGATACCGTATCTGTGATAGTTACATTATTGTCTGCTTTTGAAAGGCCAATCTTCGTTTCACTGTCTTTTGCAGTTGTTTTAATCTGCGGGAAATGTACAGACTGGTTTTCATCTTTAATATCGGCATGTGTTGCAACAGAGATTTTATTTACTTTCAAATCTTCAAATGCAACCACTGTCTTTCCGGCAAGTGCACTTCCATCAAATGTAAATACAATATCTACTGATCCATCTGCACTATCCGGAGTGAATGCTTTCGATGCTGTAACTGTCTTACCGTTTACCTCTAATGCTTTACCGGTCTCCTTGTTCATCAAAGTTCCTTCCATCACATAAGATTTTCCAGGAACCAGATTGGTATATTTTACTGTATCTACAATTGTAACTTCTTTTTCAGCATAAGAAATATCTTCTTTGGTTTTATTATCTTTTGCTGTTGTTCCGATCTTTGGAATGTGGATGGTCTGTCCTTCATCATTGATGTCTGCATGGGAAGCATACAGTTTTCCATTCTGATAAATGTCTTCAAATGCAACTACTGTTTTACCAGCGAGTTTTGATCCATCGAAGGTAAATGTTACTTTTACAGATCCATCGCTTTCTTTTGCTACGAACGTTGTTTCTGCAGTTACTTCATTGCCATCTGCATCTTTTACAACCTTTTCTGTTGCTTTATCCATCAATTTTCCTGTTACTTTATATTTTTTCCCAACCTTGAGATTTGTATATTTCACAGTATCTACAATGGAAATTTTACTATCTGCTTTGGAAATATTTGTATCTGTCGTAGAATCTTTTGCCGTTGTTCCAATACTTGGGAAATGTACTGTCTGATCCTGATCATTGATATCTTCATGAGAAGTAATTAATGTGTCATCCAGATAGCAATATTCAAATACTGTTACATCACATCCGGCAAGTTTGCTTGCATCAAAATCAAATTCTACCTCTGTGCTGCCTTCTGCAGTCTTTGGAGTAAACTTTTTCTCGGATGTAATTTCTTTACCATCAGCATCCAGCAATGCTTCACCAGTCTTCTGATTCATAAGCTTGCCTTTTAATGTATAGGTTTTACCTTTTTTTAATCCGGTATAAGATACAGTATCAACCAAAGTAACTGCATCGTCTGTTGCTGCATAATGTGTATTGGAAGCCTCTTCTTTTGCTGTTGTCTGCAGTGTCAGATCAGCATTTTCAATTGTTCCCATATCAATCTTATATCCATCTCTGGTGATTGTAAGTGTTCCTTTGTATAATGCTTTTCCTTCATTTGCATCGCATTTCAGTTCTTCGATTTCATAGGTATCATATGGAAGTGCTCCCTTTGTATCATCTGGATCAGTAATCTTGGTTTCATCTCCGACTTTATACTGACCAAACCATAATCCAGAATCTTTCTTTCCACCGTTTGTATCCTGACTGTGTTTATTAAATTCAGATGCGGAACTGTAATATCCATTTTCATCTGTCACAATCTTATGGCTTTCGCCAGTTGTTTTACTTGTGATTTTGAATGGAATGTTTGCCATAGGTGTCTTATCTTCTTCATCTTTCTTTGTGAATTCAAAGTCACCGCGAAGAACATGATCATTCATTTCATATTCATTTCCACCCTGTAAATGAACTGCATCACTATCCATCGTAATCTGTGCCACATATGTACTACTTTTATCTGTAGAACCTACAGGTGTTAAATATGCATTATCTAATGAATATCCTTTTGGTGCTTTTGTTTCTGTAATAGAAATCGTTCCTAACGGAAGTGTTGGTAAACCATCGACTAAAAAGAAATCATCGCCAGACACCTTATATGCTTCCGTAAGTCCTGTCTGATAAACTATCGTTCCATCCGATCTTGTACGTTTTTTTGTTTCTAATACCCATGTCTTTGTTGCATTTTCCGGAAGATTATCTTTTGTATAATATCCGGCATAATACTTAACGGTGAATTGTGCGCCTTCAAGTGATGCACCACCAATTGCAATTCCGTTCTCTGGTACTTCGCTGTCCTTTTTATTAATTGTAATTGCAGCCGGGTCATCGCCTGGCTTATCTGTAACACTTACCGTTGCAGTCTGTCCACTTGTTACTGTGAGTGGATATACTGTATTATCTTTGTAATATCCTTTTGGTGCTGTAATTTCTTTCACATAATATTTTCCGGCCGGCACATCGATAACATTGGAATCTCCATTTTCATTTGTTGTGAAAGTGGCTTTCTGGCTTGTGCATCCAGCATCTGAATATACACCGTATGAAGCTCCTGTAAGGCTGTAACACGGATTTCCTGTGACTAATGTTGTGTTAGATGAGGATTTTTTTAATTTTGCTTTTCCGTTAAACTGTCCAACATACGATGCTGTGCCCTGTACTCTCTGTGTTCCAATAAGACCATGTTCATTTTTATGAACTCCATCTGTAGATCCTTTAACTGCTGTACAGTATACATTTCCAGTAACCACACCTGTAGATTCATTCACATTTGTTACTGTGAATACATAAGTAAAAGCTTCTCCAACGCTTGGGGCTGATGCAGTGTGATCGGCACATCCTGTGGTAGCTGAAACACCATTTAAGACCCCGCTGTTACATTTGATAGAAACTGAATGAACAGTTCCACCTGCATGGCTCTGATTTACTCCAGTAATTATACAGCTTCCTGTAAATTTCTGTCCTACAGATGGCGTTGCGGACTGCAATGCAATTCCGTAATCTGCAGACTGTGCTGCAATACCAGATACTGCCCGTCTTGCAACTTTTGCGCGCGATTTAGAATTTCCAAATGATACAGTTACAATTTTCTTTGAACCGCCTGTGAGGGAAATATCTCTCCATGAAGATGTTCCTGTTTCTGTACTTGGATCCTCTAAAACGATATCATTTGAATCTTTTACTGTTACAGTTATTTTGGTAGAAGTTTTGGAATTTGCTACCATATGAATGTATGTCATGACTGGCATTTTCATTGTAGTCTTTCCAGAATCCAGTTTTACTTCTTTACCATCTGCTCCTGTAAGGCTTAGAGAACCATTTCCTTCAATTCTAAACTCTGCTTCCTGAGTATTGCTTAAATCCAGATTTGTTGTCTCCTGGCTCTGTGGCTCCTGACTCTCCTGTTTAACTGCATTCTCTGTAGACTGTTCTGAAACTACAGCTTTTTGCTTTTCGGCAGCTTTAAAAGATGCATTTACAGTAAGATCTGCTGCGGGCATAGTAAATGAAAATGATGTTCCATCTGTTTTGCTTGCAATTTCTTTATCTGCATTCATAACGGAAAGCTTTTCTAATGTATATCCGTCATCTGCCTGTACCTTTAATGCTACCTTATCCCCTTCTTTATAAGAATGGGTTCGTTCCTCTGAATCTTTGAATGATACTTTACCATTCTGTGCATCGTTCAGAGTGACCTTGTATGCGACCGGCTCAATGTCCGTGTCTGTATCCGGTTCGGCAAATACTGAGCCGATTTCGGTTACACATGGGGCTGCTGCCATGCACAATACAAGGAGGGATGCCATGCATTTTCGCATAACGTTTCTCAACTTCTTCATTGTTCCTTCTCCTTTTCTTTTTTATTTGACCAGCTTTTATTTACTGTTCATAAATAGTGTGTGAGAAAAGGTTTTGCAAAAGTGTTAGCTTGTCTTTGCCAGACTAGACATGATTATTTTATTATTATCATTATTTATAACGTTATTTTTATTATCATTCCGATTCTCTATTTCTTGATTTCCTATATCTTGCTTTTCTGCATCTTTTAGATACGATGAAAACGTATTTAGAAACTAATAGTCAGTATTATAGAAACAAGTTTCCAATATATTATTGTATTTTCTCTTTTATAAAGGATATTTCACAATAAAAAGGACCTCTTATGAAGCCCTTTTTTAATCCGATTTGTGGAACAGATATCATATTGTTCTCCAATGTAGCATCTTCTGTTTCATTTTGTATCCTCCAGTTTATGCACATTGGAATTTACCGAGAAAATGTTTTGCATTGCTGACATTTGATATAATTGATTCTTATATTTTTGCTTATGCAGGTCATTTTCTTTGAAGAGCCAGGTACTACTTATCACAAATGTAACACTAAGGAGTATTCCCGCAAATTTCACAGTTCCTTTCCGTCTGCTATTTCTCATGTTTACGTATTTCCTTCAGCAACTGCTCCAGTGTTTTTCCTGCAAATGCATAAACCATTTGGTCTACTAATGCATATTCTTCTTCTGTCTGGCAATTCATCACAATTTTACAAATCCGCATCCCAATGTCTGACATAGCATTTTCCAGATCATTTACGGAATCCAATATCTCCGTTCCAAGTTTTACGGGAATTTGTCTGGTATTTCCTATAATGCGTTTGGTGCTATTCATTTCCTTCTTCGTTGATTCACAATTTTTCTGTTTCGTTTCCATGTTGCTTCAAACTCCTCTCATTATTTCTTTGATTCTGTTATTAGAATGACGGATTTTGATAACAACAATGTTTTCTGGACAAAATGTAATTTGATAGAGAAAGACCGAAGATACATAAAGAATTTTTATTAGATATTTTTAGTCACTATATTACGAAAGTACTAAAACAATTTTGAAAGAAACTCGTTTTTTATAAGTATCAAAACAGATGTTCTTATTTTATTCGAGTTTAAACATCACTTACTGAGCAATATAGATTTTTATAGTCATTATTATGAGAAAGAATTTAGAATTGTTTGGGTATTGATTTTGAAGTTTGTATATCCCATTTCTATATTTTAGTATTTAATAGTCATTATTATGAGAGCAGATGTAGAATACCATTATATTATTAATTTTTAGTCACGTTATTAATGGACATGTTTCATAAATCTGTAATATATTTTCTATTATAATGATAATTCAGATATGCTGTATTAACCGGTTGTCTTTCCACCCTGAAATACATTTAAGTATATAGCTTCAACAGCACTCTCGATATATAATTTGTTTCACAATTAAATTTTCTCTTACCGCATATGGGTTTAATACGTGTTCCGATGGGTTTAATGTATGTAAATTCTATGTTCCAAGGGGTTCAATATATATTTTTCCCTGTTTTTTCCTGTTTTTCATCCTTTTTTCTCTTAAAAGAAGAATCTTTTTCAAGAAAGCAAGGCTTTTTAAAACACCCCGAAACACAAAAATGCCTCAAAAAAATAAGACGGAAGATTACACTCCCGTCTCATTTCTTTCAATATTATTTTCTTCTTTCTCCACATCCAGAACAATACTGATATGCTGCAGAATCCTGCACCCATACTTGTTGTGTTTCAGCATTGTGATGTTTTGTACCATTCTGAACTTGTCCAGTACGATATCCTAATCCCGAATCAACACTATGATCAACTGCTTCATCTGGTGTTAGGCATGTATAGCCATCTGGAAAAATATAACCTGTTACATATATCGGTTCATCATATGCTTCTTTTATTGTCTTTGTAATATAATGACCTGTTGCAGGTTGTGTTACCCAAGTATGCGTATGAACAGGTTTTGCAGGTTGGGACGCTGTATTCCCTGCGTTACCAGTATTTGACTGACTTGGCTTCGATGCTGGCTGAGATGATGTATTCCCAGAATTTTCAGAATTTGACTGACTCGGTTTTGATGTTGACTGTGTATTATTTGTAGTTCCATCTGTTTTTTTTGTCTGTTGTGTGTCATCCTTTTTCCTATTATCCTGTTTTTTATCAGATGAAGATTTACTTCCTTCATTTTTTTTATCTTTCGAATCTTCAACACTATCTGGTTCTTTTATCTCTTCCGTTACCTCTGTGCCATCGGATTTTGCTACTGTATCATTGTTATCTTTCCATACGACTGTCCCATTATCTGCAAGTTCCTGTGCTTTTTTTTCATCTACTACATCAATTTTTTTCTCTACATTAATAGTTTGTAATTCTTTAGAGTCCTGTTCTATTTTGTTAGTTTTATCTTCTTTTTGCGATGCTTGATATTTTTCATAAGCTGTCATATTAACAGTTATTTTATAATTAATAATATATGTGCCGACTTGATCTAATTTGACATCCTTGGATTCTGATGTGACTTTTTTTATAATTTTATTATCATAATTCAAGCCATGTAAATAATCAATATTCTTCGCATTTTGAAGAATATAATGATCTTTCAAACCGGTTATGATATTCTTCAAATCATCTTCTTTTAAATTCTTAACAGTTTTCTTCTGCTCATGCACACTTATTTTCTGTTCCGTTTTTTCAATCTTTTTTTCTCCACATCCGGTCATCATTCCTGCTGCTAATATTATTGCCATTAATATTCCAAATGTTTTTTTAATTCCTTTATTTTTCATAAATTGTATTCTCCTTTTTTTCTTTCAAAAAATTTATTAGCATATTGGTACATTTTTTACACAAATCATATTTTTCCTTTGGCTTATTTGGGTAATATGAAATTTCTAAAACTGAATCCTGTATTACATTGCTATAAGCAAAAGTTCCATTACTATCAGGTATCTTTTCTGATGCTAAAATATAAAATTCTCCACACCTATCACATTTTTTTGCATTAGCCTTTTTTTGATACTCCTCTTTCTGTTTATTTAAGAAATGCAGCCCAATAAATGAACTGCATTTCTTCTCTATAGGAAACAATTATTTATGAAGGATCTCATTGCAACCATCACAGTATTCGTATCCATCCGCATCTTTTACATATACCTGTTTCGTTACTGCGTTATGATGGATTGAACCAATCTGAACTGTACCGGTACGATATCCTAATCCGGTATCAACGCTATGATCAACTGCTTCATCCGGTGTAGTGCATGTATAACCATCTGGGAACACATAACCTGTACCCCAAACTGGTTCTTCATATTCTGGTGTAATTACAACCGTATCATAATGTCCTTTCTCTGCGACTGAAACCCAATGATGAACATGCTGTTCCGGCTTGCTTGGTGTCTCCGGCTGATCTGGTGTCTCCGGCTTGCTTGGTGTCTCCGGCTGATCCGGTGTCTCTGGCTTGC
>JABLTO010215803.1_pt1 | contig 19562 bp, 21 predicted proteins | sample 7160091 | NCBI WGS metagenome assembly JABLTO01 (sample SAMN14651225, study PRJNA627086) | human gut metagenome | isolation source: feces | host: Homo sapiens
TACTTTCTATCAAAGAAGTGGAGTAAAAATCTATCTTCTATCATTATGAGTTAGAAAAGGGCGAATATCTAGTTACCCAAAAACTAAGCGCTTACCTTTTTACTTCCCATTCATCTTCATCTATTGATTCAAGACCAAACTCCTTAATAATGCCGTTTCTAAATTCTCTGAGTCTCTGTTTTATATCCGGATCATCTAATTTAATACAGATCTGATTTTTATCAATACATCCGGCTAATTGGTTAAATGTAAAACCTGGCAATAACAATCCTGTCCATTTACACCTCATTACCCAAGCTGCACCCATTTCATTTAATGTATCTACGCTGGAATAATAATTATCCGAAAAGGCGTACACGACATGAAGGTCGCTCGTCTGAAATTGTTTGGCTAACCAGTCATATATGTTACATCCAACCGGAATATTACATTGCGGAACGGAAGCAAAAGTTATTTGATTCTTATGCACTCCTATTGCTATTTTTTAATATACTCAAATAACATTCTTCTAAAGTCATTAATGTCTCCTATTCTTCCAGCAAACCCACATATTCAATATAACTCCAGGTATTACTGCCATCCAAACCAACTTTCTCCTCCACAAAGAGTTTACTTTTTTCTTTTGTCGTTTTGCAAATATCCACGATGATACATAATGTATACACTGACGATAAGCAAACATACATGGTATCTCCTGATGTTCCAGATACGCTTCTCGCAACATAGCATAACTAACTGGACATTCTTCATAACTTTGCAACACTCGGCTCGTCATTCCATCTTGCTGATAATTTACAATACACAATATATGATTGCATATATATAAGGGTTTATTTATATCCATCTTTAACATCATATAATACGGATTAAAATCTTTTTCTCCTGGAATCTCTGGCATTGGAATATAATGCTTGGTATCCGACATAGAATATATAACCTTTATATCGCCCTTATGATGATACTTTAACTTAAGTTCTAACAGCCCCACCATATCTACATCCGGCAATTTCCCTCCACATATAGTTCCGTCCTGTAGCGCATCTAACCCAACAATTCCACAAATTGAAAGTTTCTTCTTTTCTACATAATCGATAGCATCATATATTCTGTCCACAGCATCATCAGCAAGCCAGTCATCAGAATCTATGCACATCCAATAATCCGTTATAATATGTTCAAATGCCAGATTGTATGCCGTGTACATACCTCCATTTTCTTTTCTATAATATTCTATTTGGAATTCTGACTCATCCACAATCCATTCACTTACCAGGCTTTCAAGATTATCAGTAGATCCATCATCAACAATTATCCAGATAAACCGTTTGTTCTTCTGGCGTCTCATACTTTGATAACAATTATTCAAACAATATGCACGATTATATATCGGTGTGAAAATAGTTAATTTTCGTTCTTTCATTTTCAAATTCTCCTGCAGAACAGATAAAAACGAATCATATTACAAGTAACCCAATACCCAAAAATTCTATGAAATAATCTTATCACCTTCGTCTTTTTATCCATTGCATAATGAAGCAAATATTGATATTCTTTAAGTATTATTTTCATTTCTCGGGATAAATACTGCTGATGTCCCATACAAATTCCGTATTCAAAAGCCAGTAGACCAGCAACTACCTCCGGATCCGGCACTTCATTTTGTTTTACCTTTTCTGCCCATTTTTGAATAATTGCTGCCAGATGATTTGGTCCTTCTGTACTTCTACTTGCTGTACTATTGCCATGTTGACGATAAGCATATGCCAATCCATTCAAAAATGAAATATATTTTGCCCTAGAAAATAGTTGAATTACCCAGTCTATATCTTCTGCATATCCGCCTTCCGGAAATAATATATACTCTTCTTCCAAAAGAGAACGTTTAACACATTTATTACACGCAGATGCAAGTACCTGTCCATCTCTTACCAACATTGGATAAATCTCATGAACACAGTGACATAATTTCGTATCAGGAAATGCTTTTTTTCGATATCTTTTCAGCAACCTTCCCTTCTCTGTATATTTGTCCATCTGAAACATAACTAAATCCACATTCTGATTCTTAAAGCAATTATATAACTCCTTCAACAAATCCCTATTAACCCAATAATCATCTGCATCTAAAAAAAGAACATATTCGCCGTTTGCGACTCTTAATCCCTTGTTACGCGCGGCTCCTGCCCCCTGATGTTCTTGGTAAATATATCTCACATAAGGATACTCTGCCGCAATACGCAAGCATATTTTCCCCGTCTGATCTGGTGAACCATCATCTATAATTATTATTTCAAATGAATCAAATGTCTGATGAAAAACACTGCTAATACATTGCTTTATGAATTTATCTGATTTATATGAGGGAATAATAATTGAAAAAACTGGTGTCATACTTTTCTCCTCATTAATTAATATTTTACTTTTTCAAACAATCTACATTTCATAGCCATTACCCACATTCCAATAATAATTCGTAGAGGTCAATTCTAAGATTTGTACTTATGCCAAATACAAATGTAAATAATTTTTCGATAGGATAGTAACTTTTCTGATTATTCTGAAGTTCTCTGAGCCACCTGTCCGGACTTTGAGAGCCACCATTCCGAAGAATGAGCGCCATATATTCCGGTAATTCAGAGCCACCTTATTGGACTCTATTGCATATATTTCCCTTATACACCGCACCGGAATATTCAGCGGAGCAGTTCTTTGTGGATGTAGTTGTAGTCAGGCATACGTTTGTTTTTTGATACCGAACTTTCTTTAGAAAACATAAGTCTTTGAAGTTCAGTATCCGTCATGGATTCATCGAGAGGCCAGGAAAGATTTAATTCTCTGGCACACTTTTGAACTTTGACTACAGTTTTTTGAGCAACATCACAACTTGCCATGATGTTTCGTTGAGAGAATCCTAATCCGGTGAGCCGAATGATTTCTCGATATTTGGTCATAATTGCGACCTCCTTGTAATGAATTTACACCATTGGGTGCATATATTCATTATAAGGTTTTGAACACAAAGCGATTTCCTTTATGGCGGAATGGTGATTTCCAATAAAACAGAATGGTGATTTCCATGCACCGGACAGGTGATGGATTTCACCCCGGATTATTCATTTAGCCCAACTATACTTTCAAGCTGTTCTTCGCTATGGACGTATCCAACATTATATCGATTACAAGCTTTGATTCCAATTCTATTCCTTCGTCCCCCACAATCTTTATTTAAAGTAACATACTTTCAAGCATTTATAACATTTTATGCACTTATTTTCATCTATTATAGGATACTCAAATCCTTCCTCATCCATTTCCATTTTAATAGCCTCTTTGGGACAAATAGAAGAGCACGCAGTACACCCACAACAATTTTCTTTCTTATCAAATAGAATCGGTGTTTTTTTATTCATATATATCACCAGCTTTCAACTACTATATAGTTATTATCCCTGCTTTTCAACCCCAAAAAGAAGACCATAGTTTAAATTTATATTCAAATCTTTCTTCCACTTATTTTTTCTTTAATATTGGAATCAAAAGTTTTTATAATTCTCTTCAGCTTCCCTTTTACTCTTATTGCCAGCGATACCTTCATTGGTGCAACATATTTTTTAGTCAAATCTTCAAAACTTAAGTTATTCATATCCGTATAAAACTCAGTTCTCAAATCCGGTTTTTCAACAGATTCATATTCCGACGGATTATATTTTACAGCATCTTCATACTCAACTCTTCTTACAATCATATTACACCTAATTTTTTCAAAGAATTGTTCACCCTTTTCTGTTCTCAACAACATAAGAGATGTTCCCTTATCATCATTTAATTCAGGTGCAATATTTTCAATTCCCCAAAAATCTGCAATCGTAATATCCGCCATTTTTTTCTTTTTAGCAATACAATTATAACAAGATGGTCGAAGACTATAATTTCTTAAAAACATTTGCATATATGCATCACTATCTTTAGAGATATATAATTCATTTTCTTTCATTCCAAAATTAATCCAACTATCATCTTTACACCTGAAATTAACAGTTTGTAATTTTCCATATTTTTTTTCTTGATGCAATACATATTTCTTCCATAAAGCTATTGATGGTGTTCCATGACAAATTACATCCATACAAATTAAATTTTCATACTCTCTCTGAAGAAACCCCTTCAGCCCATTTACTTGACACCCTGTACCAGTAAATAGAACTTTTTTCCCACCCATAAGATCATGTCTCACTTTTTGGTATGTATCCCCCATTTTTGCTTGTAAATATTTCGAACCTCTTAAACGACCCAAGTCTTTCAGACTTGTAACTCTAATATATTCTGCAGAATAGCACTCCTCTGTCATCGCTACTCCATATATGATTCCTTTCTCTTCCAAAATACTTTCCGCAAATACCGAAAATATTCCACCTGATGAACTATTTACCCTAACATCTTCATTTATATTTCTACATGCAAAAACTTTCATTATATTCTCTCAATTCTTAACTTTTCTATATTTCATTTTATCCAAATTATAATACACTACACTTAGACAAAATTACATTTGCTTTTTTAATAAGTCGACTAAATGCTTTCGGCTCATTTCACATATAATACCTGCAAAAAAAATAAGTATTGCAGATATAATTATATATCCCCCAAATATTAATGGCATTTTACTAAATCTTTTTAAATACACAATCCTATTCCATAATAGCATTCTGAACTGTCTATTTTCATGTAATAAATATACCCCCAGCGATGCTTGCGATAACATTATAATTTGTTTTTTTATTTTATCTCCCACTTTTATAGTACTTTTCGCCATTCCATAAAACAAACAAATAGACGCCATAATGATAAAAATAGAATTATATTTTATTATTAAATTCGGAATTACTTGGACAAATGATTTTTTTAACCCTATCATATCGCATATAAACTTTATTATAAATATCCCAATACTAATACTGCAGTACAATTTTAAATATTTTCTTGACTTCAATCCATAAATCTTCAAATATGCGCCTATAAAATATAATACAGCAAACCAAATCAAACTATATCCATTATTAGCTCCTAACTCATCGCCAAATATATTAATACTGGGGATAAACGAGAAAACAAATAATGCCAATTTTACTAAGGTTTTGTACTCTTCTTGTTTTACATGATTTATAATAATATTTAATATTGGTGATATAAACAAAAGCAGTATATACATATTCATAAACCAATATTCATATGTTAGAATTGGCAAACCTTGCTTTATGCATGTCTTTATCGAAAATCTCACTCCACTTTGTGGAATAAAACATAAAAACAAATATACTCCTATTGAATACATTTCCGTCTGTATCCATAATCGTATAATCTTTTTTAATATATTTTCTTTATTTTCTTTTTTCTGACATAAAAAATACCCGCTAATTAAAACAAAACAATTAACCGCTACCATCGAAAAATGCGTATATTCCAAACTATAAAATAATTTATAGATCCTATTTCTATTTTTATATCTTGTATTCCAAAATTTGTAGCGTGTAACAATATCACCATAAACATTGATATAATTTTTAAGATATCCATATAGACATTTCTAGTTTTTGTTTTCATTTTCTTTCCTTTATATTCGTACATAGATTTGTTTATTTTTATATATAATTTTATTTTTCTTAATGGTCTTAATTCTAACACACATCGAAATGACTAAATAGCAATACCTTATATAAATACCTGATATTAGTTTAATTGATTTTCTCAATCTTATATATATCACTCATATAAAAACTTTATCATTCATTCCATCTATGTCTTTCGTAACATTTCACTTTGCTTTAACTTAATAACACTGTTACTCTTCGCTCTCAATAGTTCAATATTAGTAAAATCAATAACTACTTATCTATTTGTTCTTTCTCTTTATAAAATTTCTTATTAAAGATAATAAATATTTAAATTCTTCTCTTCTGAAAAACAATATACAAAAAAGGATGTTAGGAATTACTACAACTATTATAACCATAATGCAAAAACTTGTTATCGTAACCTGTAACATAATAATTTTTTGTAATCCATAGCAAATTCCATATGCTATTACTACTGCCATAAAATATTTAATAGAATCTATAAAATAATACTTACTACTTCTATCAAACAAAATCTTATACGAAAGAACAGGTTTTAATACAGATGACAATGTTCCCTGTATCAAGGTTCCCCAATATACTCCTGGTAATCCAATCACTTTTACTAGTCCTATCGATGCAATCAAATTCACTACCGCCTGCAATAATGCTACATATTTATCAGGCTCGTACACTCCTGCTGCTGATTTAATATTATTTAAACAAATTCTTTGTCCTATCATATAATAATCCATAACAAGTAAATTAACTACTATCGGAGCAACTATCATTTTCTTTCCTATCCATAAAGTGATAAATGGTGTCATCATTATTCCCAAAGCAACTGATGTAAAACCGAAAAACCAAAAACCAATAAATCTATATCTTTTGAATATTATATATTGATATTCTTTAGATTCTGTCGCAACTAAATTACCTAAACTACCTGTTACAGAATTAAATAATACATTTATACAACTACTAACAGTAGAAATAAACAAATTATAATTCGATAATAGTCCTACCATTTTTGTACTAACAAATGCTGATACAATTATATTATCTGTCTGATGAACGCTCACATCCCCTATTTTATGTATTACTAAGGCTTTAATTTTTTTTATTAATATGCTTTTTTCATTCTTTGTCAATTTTTCAATGTTTTTTTCCTTTAAATAAGGATATAATCTATTGAAATAAATACATATAAATATTTTTTGAAAAACACCAAAAATAGCAGCTACTAATAAATATATTAAAAAATTTTTCCATATTACTAATGCTATTACTTGAATTATTATTGTTGATGTTGATATGATTAAATTGACATTTGTGTATATATAATTCTTTTGTTCAGCATTTACCAGAGTGTACTTATACGATACAAAATATGTCGTAACCGTATTAAAAAGATAAATCAAGTAGTAGATAATAATATTCCCAACATTTCCAGGATCTTTTATCAATACATTCAAAAAAGGAATCAGTGCAAGTCCTATAATTGTTACAATTACTGCGATAATCCTATATGCCCATTTATAATACCACATATATGACTTGATTTTTTCAATATTATTTTCTGCAACTGGTTTATATAAACAAAAATTAATAGCTGTTCCTATTCCCAATTCTGCAAAAGATAATACTCCTAATACATTTGAAAACAGTCCATTAATTCCAAGATATTCTTCCCCCAAACAATATATAAAAACCGTTCGAGATATAAATTGTAATCCAAATGAAATAAACATTGAAAAATAACTCCAAAAAGCATTCTTCGCAGTCATTTTTAAACGTGACGACATATCATTTTTTTCCTTCTTTTATATTTTCCCATATTTTAAATAATATTTTCAAAGTTAAATATTTATTTCGATAATATAGTAATTTTAATTCATTCTTACTTTCCTCATCTATTTTTAATAAATCGTATTGTTCTTTCATTAATTTTTTATCTCTAAAATCTATCGCAGTGAAAAAACGTTTTTTAGCATATCGAATTTTAACTATATTTAGATATTTCTCTAATTCTTTTGAATCCATTTTCATTCTTTTTAATGTTTCAACTAGTATACTTTCATGTTCTTTCCACCTTTTCAATACTTTTTCTTTTGTTACATCTCCCTGTGACATACTTTGATTATATATTACATATCCATATAATGGCTCATCTAAATAAAACCTTTTATACTTATAATAAATAGGTAATAACAGTTGCCAATTTTGTCCTCTTCTTGCAGGATATATTTCACATTGTGGATTTACATCTTTGAATGCACTAACACGTAACATATGGCATCCTGGGCATAATATAGATTTTTCATTTAACAAATATTCAAACTGATTTTCATCAAAACAATTTTTTATTCCCTCAGATGCTTTTTTTATTGGATTATTTAAATCATTAAATCGATAATAATATGCATCACTTGTCACCATACCATAGTTTTCATTTTTTTCAAGAATATTTACTCGCTTTTCCATTGAATCTTCCATAAAAAAATCATCTGGATCTGCCCAACATAAATATTCTCCCTCAATATATTTTAACCCGGTATTAATTGCTGCTCCCAACCCTGCATTTTTTTGATAAATGTATCGCATTTTCATTTCAGTACCGCTAAATATTGGTTGATACTTTTTCAATATTATTGCTGTATTATCAGTTGATCCATCATCAATAAAAACAATTTGTATATGACGATATGTTTGTTTCAACAAAGATTGCAAAAAGCGCTCTAAAGTTTTTCCCACATTATAGCATGGTACAATTAATGTAATTAATCCCTTCTCCATCCGTACTTCCTCCTTTATTGATAACAAATCATTCCCCTTTCTAATTCATCACATATCTGTCTCTTATATTCATCTCTTTTTAATTTTTTCCTAATTTCATTTTCTTTAATCATAATGTTTTTAAATGCATTAATCAAATTATCTTTCTCAAGCTTTTGTACTGATAATACATACCCTTCTTCATCGCCAAATAGATCTCTAGCAATTCCTCTAGCCTTTACCGAATACCCAACAACTAATGTTGGAATTTCCATCGAATAAGCTGCTATCGTAGAATGAGTTCTTGCCCCAACAAAAAATCTACATTTAGAAATAATCCCTTTTAATTCCATACAATTATGGTCTTCAAAAAATATAATTCGTCCTGTATTTTCATATTCCCTGTATAATTGCATTAATGGTTTTCTATCATCATTATTGTTCCAAACTACATGCGGAATTAATGCAATCCCCATATTCGTTTCATTAATTATATAATCCATTAACTTTCTATAACTTTCCATTGTAATACCTGATATATTTTCATTTTCAATTATCATTGGACTAATATTTATTCCTACCATATTTCCCACCTTAAAATTTTGTGGTAAATTTGGAACTTTGCATTCTAACGTAAAGGCTGGATCTGAAATTAGAGATACCTTCTTATTGACTTTCTTCAATGCTTCATATGAAATACTTTCCCTTGCAAAAATATAACTATATTTTGAAAGATCCTCAGCAACTTTTTTTTTCTTAATTACTTCAGGTTCGACAGAACATCCCCATAAAATAGTCCTAGCACCTCGTTCTAAGAACATTTCATGCAACATTATATATTTTTCAACATCCGCATAGCAATAATTATCTCCCCCTATTGATAAGGCTACATCTCCTCTTTTCACATGATCCAATGTTTTTTTATAATCTAATTTATCCAATGGAATATAATTATTTTTTAATTTTAGCTGTAAATATGCCTTAACAAAGTCAATGGAAAACTTTGAATATGGCATAATATCCTTTTCTATTTCACACAACTCATTTATTCCGTACTTTATATCTTCATGTGGGCGCGATGATATCAAAATTTTTCTTTCAAAAGGAGCTTCCTTTAATAAATCTAGAGTGGAACGAACAATTGCTTCACATCCATGATTTCCACTCCCTCCATGCGCATACAAATATAAGTTACTCATACTATCTCCTCGCTTTTCGAAATCTTCCATTTTCATAAATCCATCCCAATACAAACAATGAATATATTAACATTTCTTTTTTAGTAAATGTCTTACAATTAATTAACATTTTATAATTTTTATAGAATACCTTCCGAGCCTCTTTTATAAAAATTCGGCTCTCCTTGCTATTATCTTTTAGTGGCTGTACGTATTGATATAAATGCGAAAATGTAATATATATGCATTGGGGACTTATTTCTTTATTTTCTTTTTCAAAATTTAATAACTGTTGTGTAGCATTTATAATGTCTAAAGACGGAGTTTTTTGCCTCGTATGCATTGCGCTTCCTTCGTTTTGGTAATAATGATATGATACATTATTTATTACAGATACCTTTTTAGCTTTTCTAAATGCATCTTTAACAAATAAGATATCCTCATAAACTTTCAAATTAGGGAAATATAAATCTTCAATTATATTTCTCCTGAATAGTTTTGCACATGGTCCCGAATTAATTCCCCTACGCGTAAGTAATTGATCTAAAGCCTGTTCAGATGTCAGTATTTGATTATTCATTTCAAACCTTAAAAGCTCATCTTTATCTTTGCTCTCAACAATTACACTGCATACAGCTATGTCTGCACTCTTACACGCTATTAATAATTGTTCGAAATATTCTTTATCAATTTCATCATCCGAATCTAAAAATGCTATATATTCCCCTTTTGCTATCTTCATTCCATAATTTCTTGCAGACGAAACCCCTGTATTTTCTTGATAAAAATATCGAATTCTCGCATCATTTACCGCTGCTTTTTTACATTCCTGTTCGGATTCATCTGTACTTCCATCATTTATTAAAATAATTTCTAAATCTTTATAGGACTGTTCCTGTATACTTTGCAACATTCTATTCAGTAGTTTCCCTGTATTATATATAGGAATAATAACACTTATCATTCTATACCTCTTTCAATTGCCTTTTTCGTCTAATGGCCAATACCACTCCTATTGGAAGCATTAAAACTGTATATTTCTTTTGATTACTTTTCCATATATATCCCGGATTATGTCCATAAATCGAAAAAGCAATATGCTGAGCTGCTACATATAGTTTTCTTTTCTTGGATAAATCAGGATATTTTAACATATGATTATACATCATTGCATATCCCATAGGATTATTCTTTTCTAATTTTCTACTACCTTTAGTAAGTCCATCATTTAAATATTCACATATATATATAATTTCCGAATGCCATCGAACTTGGTATCCTGCCAATGCAATTTCATTCAACGCAATTTGTTCTGGAGCAAATTTTTCTCCCTTCCATTCTGCCATCGGAAATTTTTTAAATACTTCTATTTTGTATGCTTCGCACATATCTGCATCTAAATTATATTTCCATCTTTCGAGATTTGTAGCATCTACCCATCCTTTTTGATTTACAAGCGGCGCTATCCCTTTTATATATTCGTCATTCGGATATCCCTTTGCTGCGCCTACACCTATAATTTGTTCTTCTTCATCGATTTCTTCACACCATCGTCTCATTTTCTCTATTGCATCTGGTTTCAATCGATCATCCGAATCAACCATAAAAAAATATTTACCCTTTGCTTTTTTCACGCCATCATTAATTGCTCTAGGTTTACCAGCATTTTCTTTTGAATAATAGCGTATCGGAAATTGTTTACACTTATTCATCCACTCCTTTACAAGAAAATAGGTATTATCATTTGAACCATCGTCTATAATCAGCCATTCAAAATCCTTGCATGTTTGTATATATAACGATTGATACAATTGCGGTAAAATATATGCCCGATTATATGTTGACGTAAAAATTGTAAAAAATGGCATATTACTTCCTCCTAAAACTTCTCACAACATCATAAATTCTGAGTAATATTTCGGCATATTTCCCTTTTTTACTCCTTATACACCACAATATTACATTTTGGAAAAAACCACTACCTTTAAAACTAATATTTTCTTGATACATTATTTGATGCATCTGTTCTACTTTTCGTGGTATTTCCGAACGTTTTGCATGAAACACAACAAAAAACACATAATTAGTCAATAATTTATTTACTAACAAACTATTTTCATTTCTATATTCATTCATTTTTTTAAGGAACTCTCTATATCTAAGATTCACTTTTAACTGAGCCATATAATCTATCTCATCATCCACAGAAAGTGTTGAAGAATTTTCAGCTTCCTGCAAATATCGGTAATGACAATTAGTGTCAAAGAATATCGTATCTACCTTAGGATATATTTGAAGATAAAAATCAAAATCTTCTGCCAATTTTAATTCGTTTGTAAACTGTACTCCTTCTACCAATTTTTTTTGAAACAATTTTCCCCAACAATATCCATAAATTCCAGTGTTCTTCTGTACCATTGCGAAATTGGTCAATAATTCCTTCATCTGATATTTGCCTTGATATGGTATCTTCATCAATTCTATAAAACTATAATTTTCCCACCATTTTTCAACCCCTGAAATAACCATATCTGCATTGCTTTGAGTAATATCTTCATATAATGCCTTCAAATAATTAAATCCTACCCTATCATCAGCATCAACAAATGTAATATACTTTCCACGAACCAGTTCTAATCCTACATTACGTGCATGTGACACACCACCATTTTCTATATGAATAACTCGGAAACGATCATCCATTGAACAAATTTCATCACTAATTATTCCTGAGCGATCTGTGGAACCATCATCTACAATAATACATTCGAAATTTTGAAAAGTCTGTTTCTGAAGATCATTCAAAATGTTATGTACATATTTTTCTTTATTATAAACTGGCATCACAATACTAATCACAAGCATTTACCTCTCAATATTACTTTCTTATAAACATATGGCGAAAGCGAAAAAATTGCAAATCTTATTCTGCTTTTTAAATCTATGCTTTTGTTTTTTCTAAATTTATTATATGTTTTTTTATCGTTATATGTAGGAATTTCATATTGTATTGCTTTATAATAATACTCGATGTACAAATTGCAATACAATTTCAAAGTTTTCATTTTTAAAATTTGATCTTCCTTTACTAATGCTTCTCTTTCCTTTAAGATGTTCAACATATTATATTCTTTTCCCGAGAACTTCTGATGTGTTAGGCTATTTGTATTTTCTGTATATATATATCCAAAATCATCTAAACTATATACTTTAGAAACTTTAGATAATACTCGAATACTCCAATCATCGTCTTCGTTATATCTATATTTAAAAAACTCATTTTCAATTAATTCCCGCTTATACAACTTATTCCATACACCCACAACCATTCCATTAGCATAATTTCCTTCATATAATATATTAAGAAACCTTTTCCCATTTATTTTACCATATGGAATATTCTTTATTTTTTCTCGAGAAACTACGTATTTTCCACCTTGTTCATATTGCCATAGCCAAGTAACTACTTCTACATTCTCTTTTTCTATCACATTAAGGGCTTTCAAATATATAGGGGTTTTAGCTAAATAATCATCAGCATCAACAAATGTAATATACTTCCCAATAGCTTTTTTTATTCCTAAATTTCTTGCCTTTGACACACCTGCATTATTCTGATGTACCACTTTTACTCTAGGCTCATTTTGCATTATTTGATTGCAAACCTCAGCCGAATTATCAGTACTTCCATCATTTACTAATATAATCTCTAGCTCTTTAATCCCTTGTGCAATTATACTTTCAACACATCTTTTAATTTTATCCTCGCAATTATAAACCGGAACAATTACTGATATTTTTACTTTCATTTTTTCTTTGATGCCATATAATTAACATCCTTACTCCTTTCTGATATTTATATAAATATGTTTGAATTTTAAGTTTTTTAGAAATCTTTAACTTGTCTATCTTTATCTCATGAAACATTCTGCGAACTATATGGTCTGACAAGATATTGTTTATAATTTTTCTTTTATCTTTCCTATTTATTATCCGCGTTTCTAATATATCACCCACTGCATTATAAACAAAAAAAAGTAAAAGTAAATTTAATTGCTCTTCAAAATTATACTCTTTACTCTTCTTAAAATAATCATATGCCTTGTCATATAATTGTTTATAATCATCCCATTTATCTTTATGAAATGTATGTGTTGCAGAATTAACATTGCAACAATTATAATGATAAAAATATTGGTCTTTCATATAATAAAATGAATTAGCCATATACATCATTTGAGCCCCAAGCAACAAATCTTCGGAATGTCTCACCCCTTCAATATAGCATATTTTTTTTCCAATTTCTTTTTTTATCAAACATAAACAATTCGAAATAGTCGCTGGATATTCTATGTTTGGCGTTATTAATAATTGTGAATAATATTCTTGTTTCAACTGCTCTTTATCATAAAATCCCTCACGAATTGCATGTGTATATCTTTCCGATTTATCTTTATATTCCTTTATACAATCACACATTACCACATCACAACTATATTTTTCTGCCACTTGCATCATCTCACTATACATTTGTGGTTCAAGAAAATCGTCACTATCCACAAAAGTTATATAATCTCCAGTTGCGATACCTAAACCGCAATTTCTTGCAGCCGAAACCCCCTTATTTTTGTTATGAACAACTACGATTCTTTTATCACTTTCGCCACATCTATCACATATTTCGCCACTGTGATCTGTCGAACCGTCATCAATCAAAATAATTTCCAAATTATTATATGTCTGATTTACAATTGACTCTATGCATTTTAATATATATTTTTCCGCTTGATAAACGGGTACAATAATACTAATTTTTTTCATATCTTTATACCATTATTTTATATAATTTTTGTACTTCAATAATATTTGAAAAATCACTTTTACAGCAATTTTTCTTATACATCTGTATCTCTTCTACATTCTCTAAAAGTTCTGCAAGCATTTTCGCACATTCTTTATTATCCAATGGAACAATCTTCCCATCCACTCCATCCTTTAATTGACTTCCTGCTGTCGCATAATTAGTAATCACCACAGCCTTTCCCAACATCTGTGCCTCTTTCACAGAAACACACTTTCCCTCATACCTTGAAGGTTGCACATACAAATCACATCTGCATATATATGGATATGGATTCGATTTCTTTCCAAGCATAATAACATTTTTTTCCATATGCTCTTCTTTTATCTTTTCTTTAATGAGGTTTTCATCTGGACCAAACCCAATAAGATACCATTTTACATTCATTCCTTGTTTTACCAAATGCTTGCATATATTTGGTACATTATCAAAATTTTTTGCTGTACAATATCTTCCAATAGATAGTATTTTTATACTTTTATCCGGCATCTCCTCTACTGGAATAAATTCCTTTGACTGGCTTATAATCAATTTTTCCGGAATAATATTTTCTATTTTAATAATCTTCGTTGACAAAGTTGGAAAGATTTTTTGAAAGGTTTTTGTCACATCATCTGATATTGAAATTATCTGATCATAAGCCGACCACATCTCTAATTCTGATTCTTCATTAATCTGAACCTTACTATAATCTGTATGTATCCAGGCTATTTTCTTTTTGGCATGAACCTTATGTGTAACAATATAATGCGGAGTCAGGAAACTAATTGCCAAATCATACTCCTCATCCGACTGTATCTCCGGCATAAAGCGATATGTATATTTATGGCTATACTCAAGTGGTACTCCACTATCTGTATGTCCACATTTTTTTACATACTTATCTGCTTTTATTTTTCCATACATTCTTGCTGCTGTTAATATTACATGTCCTTCTTTCAAAGTCTGTACCATTGGACGCGCAAGTACTGTATAGGCCGGAATTTCAGGTAATAAATTAACACCTTCCGGAATAAAAGAAAGCAACTCCCCTTCATGCCGTAACAAAAACAGATCTACTTTATACTCCTTTTTATCTATCGCATCCAGGAGTCCAATTAGACTTCTCTCAGCACCACCTAATTCCAATGCATGTGATACAATCAATATCTTCTTCACTTTTTTAACCTCTTAAAACAATCCACGCCAAAAATGCGGTGAAATGGTTTTGTAATTTTACTTCTCAAAATCGTCTTTTTATCCATCCAACTTTTCGAATACCAATGAATAGACACGGTATTCTCTGTTTTATTCAACTTTCCTGTCGGATCGTCATATGGATTGAAATAATCATATGGGAATACTTCCGCTCCGTCCAATTTTTGATATTTTCCATTCAATTTTAATCCATAGGGAAGTAATGCTTTGGTATTTAATTCCGGACATTTTATAATTGGAAAATTGCCCTCTTTATCCGAAGGGAGTTCTATATACTGACTCATCATTGCATGTACGGTCTTGTTTCGTGCTTCTGCGCCAAACCCCAACCCTGTCGCAATGTTTTTATCATTTTCAAATCCGAAAAACGCATTACACCCTAACAATTCATCTGGTGTTTTTATCAGTTCCACATCTGTATCAAAATAAATCCCACCATTCTGATAAACTACTAATAGTCGTGCAAAATCACTTAAAAACGCCCACTTTTTATTATCATAACACCATCTCAAATATGGATATTGATCTATATCAAAATTATCTTCATTCCACTCTATAATTTCATAATCTGGGCAGTATTTTTTCCAGCTTTGAATGCATTTTTTTGCTAATTTTGGTTTTTCTCCCCTTCCAAACCAACAATAATGAATTTTTTTAGGAATCACTTTCTATCACCTCTTACATCTCACTTATTTTGCTAATCTTCCCTTATGCAACTTATCATATATAAAATCCGGTAACAGGCCGACAATAATCGGCCGAAGTGCAAACACATAATTCCACTTTTTCAATCGAAATGTTTTTATTGCCAGCCGTTTCACATAATACTCATTCAGCCGATTTTTAAGAGAACGTCTGCTATATGCATTCCGGTCATCCCGCATCTGATATAAACATTTATGAATATTTTTCCCACGATATCCACATTTGTACATTTTTATCCACAGATGATAGTCTTCTACTCTTAATAACTTATCAGAAACAGAATATCCCTTTACTTTCATATATGCCTCTCTCTTTACCATACATGGCGCATGGCAAAAAGGACTTTCTTTTACAAAATCTTCCGGCACCGGATACTCTGGATGACTAATTTTTCCCCAGACTCCACTTTCATCAAAAAATTCCATATCTGTACTGACAATTGATATTTCCGGTTCTTTCTCCAACACGTTTATTTCTATTGCAAACCGCTCTTTGTCACATCGGTCATCTCCGTCCATTCTTGCAATATATTTTCCCCTAGCCTGTTTCAGACATTTATTTAAAGTGTAATTTAATCCTCTGTTCTTCTCATTTTGCAGCACAATGATTTTCTCAGGATATTTTTCTTTATAGCTAATTGCTATTTCGTATGTGTCATCATTTGATCCATCATCACACATAATTAATTCCCAGTCTGAAAAAGTCTGATGAACTATACATTCAATTGCCTCCGATAACGTATCTCCACAATTATATATCCCCATAATTACACTGATTACTGGATTTTTCCCATGCATTATAAACTCCCCATTTCTAACATGAAACTTTATATTTTAAATGAAATTCCATGCAAAATGCATCTGATAATAATAAAATGCCAAATAAGCACATATAGTCATAACATATACCAAACGCGTTGATCTCTTTGTAAACATATTGTCAATTTCCCATGGCAATAAGATGTAACTATACAATGAAAAATATATCGGAAGTCTTCCAATAAAGATACCACTTGTAAACATAGATACAACGTAGAATCCTACCGATACAATCGACATATTAGTACTGAGATTAATAATCGGATCATCTGCATTTCGTATATATTTAAGCCCAATTAACGATAATATAGTCGGCACCGCATATACTAATACACGCAACACATTAGTTCCATTATCTTCCCAGCTCTGCCAGTCAGATACAACATTCTTATACTGTGTTTCCGCAAGCACACTGTCCAATATATTGGTAAATGCTCCAACTGATGCAACTATTGCTATAACTGCCAAAATGAATAATAACGTTTTCTTATTCCATGCCCTTCCCTGTGCAATAAAAACAAATGGAATCATTAACAATGCACTTTGATGCATCAGCGATGCGATCAAAATCAATACGATTGCTTTTGCATACTTTTTATCCAGAATGAATTTTATTCCGATAAAAGTAATAGTTACCGCTGTAAATTGTCTCATTCCATTAAACATCCAGGATATATAGTCTGTTGACGCTAGGAACAAGAAAAAGCTCATAAGGTATCTGCTGGAATATTTACGATATACATAAAAAAGCATTCCCGCCTGAAGAACTGCTATAATAAATAGATATACAGCACTTCTGTTTCCAACAATACATTTTATAACTGCAGATAAAAAGTAAAATCCTTTATCCTTTTTCACCGTTCCAATGTATGATATAATCCCGCCAAACGCTCTCGGCATATCCTTATATTCCTCCAGATATGCTCCTGTATCCATAATGCCGCCACGTTGACTGCACATCCATACAAGCGGCAATACTGTCACAACCGCCCACACCGGTCTCCACCGATATTCTTTTTTCCCACACACCGTCTCCACTCGTTTCACCGATGTCAACACAGACAGCATCGCCATCACGGCAACCCATCCGATTATCAATATATAATTCTTGTCCATATTCTTCTCCAAACAATTGATTGATATTGCAGGGATTCTCTTACCTGCTTCATGCGTTCTTCAACACTTAATTTTACCATATATTTCCTTGTATTCCAAGACAGAGCAACAGGCATGACTCACCATTTGTACCGCTATTGCGTAATTTATAACTTTTTCTTCCTTTGTTCTTCTATTGCCTCATATATCCCAAGAGTTATTCTAATCCTATTTTTAATAGTTCTTTCTGCTCTCCAATCAAATATCATTGAAAATATAGCAAATATGCAACACCAACCTAATTCAAACCATAAATACTTTCCGTCACTTATAACCGTATAAAAACACCCTGCAAAACTTATACTCATAAGCATTAAAAAAGCCAAAGAAAGTGACATAGCCAGTCCTTCAATATCCCTTAGTTTTTCTATTTTTATATTCTTTTCTTGTTCTTCAACACAATAAGTGCAGTATGGGAGGAAGAAACTACTCATGTCTTCTTTACTATATTCTTCATCAAATTTACCTATAGCTTTTTGTGCATATTTCTCATAATGCTTATATTTAATCGAACTATTTATAATGAAATCATCTACAAATAAATTCTTTATATATACGCTTTTATTAACCTTAAATAACAACCGTGAGCCAAATCTTTTTATCCTATCGACTATTTTTGTTTTATTTTTTTTCAAAAATTTTATCGTATGTTTATATAACAGCTCTTCATATATTAGACTATACAACTCCTGAACAAAGATTCCTAATAAAAAAAATATAATTCCCCATATTACAATGGTACATAAATTATAAAAAAATAAGTTCTTATTCCCTCTATCACAAAACTTTGTTATAATTTCATCCCGAAGTATTTTACTGAAACTAAATTTAAATGGCCCTGTTATAATTTCCATTCCTATTACCAATACAGCCCCTACAACAAAATGGTTTATATAATCATAAAATCCTTGCCGCTCTATAAAAGTGTCCATACTTTTCCTCCCTAATTATCATTATAATTTATTGTATCATATTTTCACTTTTTGTTGATATTAAGCTAATTACTTCTAGATTCCTGTTATTACATATCTTTTAAATTTTGACTCCAGTATATTGAATTTAATTTGGAAATGATACTTTTCCATTCATAACACTTCACGTTTTCTCATGTATCTGCCCTTTCTATTCTTTCCGTCATTTTAACCATATTATTCCAACTTCTCCTATTGCATTTGTGCATTTTATATGATATGTTGACTTTAACACATTTGGTGTTTACATGATGTAAGGGAGATAATTATCGTGTAACGCCCAACACACA
>JABLTO010130773.1_pt1 | contig 19543 bp, 17 predicted proteins | sample 7160091 | NCBI WGS metagenome assembly JABLTO01 (sample SAMN14651225, study PRJNA627086) | human gut metagenome | isolation source: feces | host: Homo sapiens
AATTTGATAAATTTGTTCCGCAGGAGATGCTGCAGGTAATCCAGGATTATAAAATTACTACGTTTTGTGCGCCGCCTACGATTTACCGCTATTTTATCAAGGAAGATCTCAGCAAATATGATCTGTCTGCATTAAAATATGCTACTACGGCAGGCGAAGCGCTGAACCCGGAAGTATTCGATCAGTTTAAACGGGCAACCGGAATTGATATCAAGGAAGCTTTTGGTCAGACGGAAACAACTGCTATTCTAGCCAACTTCGTTTGCATGAAAGGGCAAAAAGGCGCATTGGGTCGCCCCAGTCCGCTTTATAAAGTGGATATTGTGGATGAAGAGGGTAACTCCTGCCCGCCCGGTGAGACGGGAGAGATTGCAGTGCATACGGATCAGGGAATCCCTTATGGTCTGTTTATGTGCTACTATAAAGATGAAGCGCTTACAAAGAAGGCGTGGCATGATGGCCTTTATCGTACCGGGGACCTGGCTTGGAAAGATGAAAAAGGTTATTACTGGTATGTAGGGCGTGCTGATGATGTCATTAAATCTTCCGGCTATCGTATTGGACCGTTTGAAGTGGAGAGCGCGCTGATGGAACATCCCGCGGTTTTGGAAACAGGCATTACGGGTGTTCCGCATCCGGAACGTGGTCAGGTAATTAAGGCGACGATTGTGTTGGCACCCGGTTATACGCCCAGCGAAGAGTTGAAAAAGGAACTGCAGGATCACGTGAAGCGGGCGACGGCTCCATATAAATATCCGCGTGTCATTGAATTTGTGGATGAACTGCCCAAGACGATCAGCGGCAAAATCAAACGTTTTGAAATCAGAAATAAGGATGCAGGGCAAGAAACGCATTGATTTGCCGAAGAAACATATTTTCAACGGAAAACCCGCCTTTTGGGCGGGTTTTGTGCTTTCTTTTTGCGGGAAAAGAACGGTTGATAAAAAGAGTCGGATGCGTTGCCTGTAAAAATGAAAGATGGTAAAATGAAAAAAATAGTGTGTAGGAGGAAGGAAAAATGTTCCTTTGCATAAAAGGCGCAGAAGTGTATGCTCCGGAATATCAAGGAAAGGCAGATGTACTGGTCTGCAATGAAAAAGTGATTCATATAGCTCCACAGATCGAAACGTCTGTGCTGCCGGGGCAGGTAAAGGTAATACAGGCGGAGGGGCTTAAGCTGCTGCCTGGGTTGATCGACCAACACGTGCATATTACCGGTGGCGGTGGGGAAAGCGGATTTACCAGCCGAGTGCCCGAATTGCGCTTTTCACAGATTATAGAAGCCGGAGTAACTACTTTGGTAGGATTGTTGGGAACTGATTCTCATACGCGTGACATACGGAATCTGGTGGCTAAAACCAAGGCTCTGAATGAAGAAGGTGTTACAGCCTATTGCCTGACCGGCGCTTATGCGCTGCCTTCGCCGACATTGACCGGCAGTGTGGGAGATGATATCGCCTTTATTCAAGAAGTAATTGGGGTAAAGGCGGCGATTTCCGATCACCGCAGCATGTGCCCTTCCAGAGAAGAATTGGCAAAACTGGCGGCAGAGGCTCGCCTGGCGGGATTGGTTTCCGGAAAAGTCGGGGAAGTACATATGCATACCGGAGTGGGGAAAGACGGCTTGAAGACGATTTTGGATATTGTGGAAACTACGGATATTCCTATTAAACATTTTCGGCCTACGCATATGCGAAAAATATCGGAAGCAGATGCAGTGAAATTCTCGCAGCTGGGTGGTTATGTGGATTATACCAGCGGAGAACAACCTTTGGAGCAGGCACAGGTGATTATGGAAGCGTTGGAGGCGGGAGTGCCTGCTGCTCGCTTGACGATCAGCTCGGATTCCAATGGTTCCATGCCTAAATGGGGAAAAAATAAAGAGTTGATCGGCATTACTTATGCCCGGATGACCAGCTTCTGGCAGCAGATCTGTGCGCTGGTTCAAAAAGGAATGCCCTTGGAGCAGGCGCTTTCTTTTGTGACCAGCAATGTTGCGCAAGCGCTGGAAATTTACCCGCAGAAAGGCTGCATTGCAGAACAAAGCGATGCGGATATGATTTTGATAAATGAACGTATGGAAATCCGCTTTGTCATAGCAAAAGGGAAACTGTTGATGGAAGAGGGAAAAGTGCTGAAAAAAGGATTTTTTGAAGAATAAACGAATCTTGCTAAAGAAAAAAAAGGCCACGCATTGCGTGGCCTTTTTTATGGGATTTATTCGATGTTGTTGTGATTGTAGGCCATATCTTCCGGAGTTACCCCCAGTTTTTCGGCGCAGATTGCACGAATAAAGTCGCAGACTGTCTGCATAACCGGATAAAATGCATCCGCATGTACCAGACGCTCTGCTTCACTCATGATCCCTTTGGTAGCACGATAGCTGCCATTTGTGTTGCTCTCGTCTACAATATGTACGGTGACATCGGACATCTCTTCGATGGGAGACTGTTTAGCGCCGACAATCAGGCCGATTTTTGCACCATGAGATTTTGCCTGCTTAGCAAACAGCTGCATGGAAGCGGTTTTGCCGGAACCGGAGCCAATGACCAGAATATCACCTTCATGAATTGAAGGGGTGGAATTATCACCGACGATGTGGGTATGCAGGCCAATCTGAGAGCAGTCCATGGAAAGCATTTTAACGTTGTTTCCTGCACGACCCCAGCCGGCTACATAAATGCGCTTGGCATCGAGAATTGCCTGAGCCATTGCCAATACTTCATCCATGTTGACGCCAGTCAACAGCTGATGCTGATGATCAGCCAATTTTACCAGTTCTTCGGTATAGTTCATAAAAAGATCTCCTTTGTGGGGTTTTTATCTGATAACACCCCGGTGTATTCTTTTGATATAGGTACGACACCAAGAAATACACTATTTTTATTATATAATACAAAAAAAGAAAGGACAATCATTATTTACAAGAGAATATAAAAGAATAAAAAATGTCTGTATGAAAAGGCAAGTGAAGAGATATAAGATTTTTTTGAAAAAATAAAAAAAACACTTGACAATTGGAAAAAGTGTGCTATTATATAGTTAAAGTCAAAGAAAGTCAAAGGCAAATCAACAAAGGAGGCGGTAAAAAATGGCAATCTTGAGTGACAGCATAGAACAGTTTATCAAATCGTTGTTAGAAGAATATGATGAGATGATCGAATTGCAGAGAAATGAACTGGCTAACTATTTTTCCTGTGCTCCTTCACAGATCAACTACGTGCTGGCGACACGTTTCTCACCTGAAAAGGGTTATTATGTGGAGAGTAAGCGAGGCGGCGGCGGATATATCAAACTGGTGCGTATCGATACCGATCAACACGCATATGTTTCGTCGCTGATTAACAAGGAACTGGCAAGCGGTGAGATCAGCGAGAAAAGAGCAACGGAATTGCTGGGTAATCTTCGGGCGATGGGCTATCTGGATGAAAAGTCAGAGCGCCTTTGCTGCGCGGCGATTACGGACCGGGCAATAAAAATACCCGCCAATATACGGGATAAAATAAGGGCTAATATTTTAAAAGAAATGCTTTTGGCATTGTAAGGGAAGGTGAAGAAGTATGTTATGCAGTGAATGTGGAAAGAATCAGGCTACAGTGCATTCTGTCAATTATATCAATGGAGTAAAGAGTGAGATGCATTTGTGCGCAGAGTGCGCAAAAAAGCATCCGGAATTGAACTTGAATTTTGCCAATATGGGGCTGAGCGCTTTTGGCGCACAGGATATGTTTAAAAAGTTTTTTGATTTCGGGTTTGAGGATATGCCGCTGATGGGGCTGAATGCGCAGAGCACCTGCAAGACGTGCGGGGAAAGTTTGGCAGATTTTCAGCAGAGTGGATTGCTTGGCTGCCCCGATTGTTATGAAACGTTTAGCGATCGCATTATTCCGGTTCTGCAGCGGGCTCATGGCAATACACAGCATGTAGGTGAGGCTCCTGCAGGAGTGGATGAGCAAGCGGAAAAACGCAAAAAACTCTATGATTTGCAGGAACAACTGGCAAAAGCAGTCAGAGAAGAAAATTTTGAGCAGGCAGCAAAGCTTCGGGATGAAATCAATCATCTGAAAGGGGAATAATACGTATGGCACTCTGGTTGAAAGAAAATGCAGCAGATAGTGATATCGTCGTTTCTACCCGTGCCCGCCTGGCGCGCAACCATGCCGGGATTCCCTTCCCCCATAAAATTCAGGGAACGACTCAGGCGCGTATGGTGCGGCAGGCTGCGACCGATGCCTTTATGGGCAGCGGTAAGGATTTTAAGCTTCTGGAGATGCGAACACTTTCTGAAGTGCAGAAGCGCCGTCTGATTGAGCAGCATATTGCCAGCAAGGAACTGTGCACTTCCCAAGATGGAGCTCTGATCCTCTCGCCTGATGAGTCGATCAGTATTATGGTCATGGAAGAAGATCATTACCGGCTGCAGTATTTGAAGAGCGGGTTTGCTCCTGAGGAAGCGTATCAGGTCTGCCGAGAGATGGAACATATGTTGGGGCAGAAAGTGGAATACGCGTTTAACAGCAAATTAGGTTATCTGACTGCCTGCCCAACCAATGTGGGAACAGGGTTGCGCATAGGAGTGATGCTGCATTTGAAAGGCCTGGCGCTTTCAAAAACAGTGGATACTGTTTTGAACAGCATAGGGCAATTTGGCCTGACTGCACGGGGTATGTACGGAGAAGGTTCTTCGCCGGTGGCAGATTTTTATCAGGTTTCCAATCAGATCACTTTGGGAGTGCGCGAAGAAGACGTAGTAAAAAATATTCGCCAGGTCGTGGGGCGGTTGATCAACCAGGAGCGTGAAGTACGCAGAATTTTATATAAGAATAATCAATTGGAGATAGAAGATCGGGTGATGCGGGCTTATGGAGTGCTCAAACATGCCAGAAAAATCAGTTCTGAGGAGGCGTGCCAGAATCTTTCCATGGTAGCCATGGGAATCGGATTGGGAATTGTAGCACCTTGCAGCCAGGAAACAATATATAACCTGATTATGGATACGATGCCTGCCATGCTTGCAACGGAAGAAAACGAACCTGCTGTACAACGGGATGTGAGCAGAGCGGAATTGATTCGTAAAACATTAGATTAATTGTAGAAGGAGAAAACAGTATGGATTATTTTGCAAGATTTACAGAAGGAGCTAAAAATGCTCTGGCCTGTGCCGCAGAATATGCGAAATCCATTGGTCATAATTATGTAGGCACAGAACATTTGCTGGTCGGTATTTTGCAGGAAAAAGGCCCGATGGCAGAACTGCTGGAAGGGCAGGGAATTGATGAACAGAAAGTCAATGATTTGCTTTTGAAGGCCGAAGGAAAAGGTGATTATCAATTTACCAGTGCGTTTGGTTATACACCTCGAATGAAAAAGATTTTGGAAATTTCCAAGGCGTTGGCTCGTCAGCTGCAGCATAATTATGTGGGCAGTGAACATATGCTCTTTGCTCTGATGAGAGAGCGGGAATGCCTGGCAAATCGCATATTGGCTGAATTGGGATTGGATTTTGCCAAAACGGAACAGGCAATTATGCAGATTTATCAGAACGGTGGCCAAGTAGCTGAAGGGAAAAGCGGCAATACTCCAAAATTGGATAAATTTGGAAGAGACCTGACAGAAGCCGCCAAAAGAGGAGAATTGGATCCGGTGATTGGCAGAAAGGATGAAATTCAGCGGATCACGCAGATCCTGATTCGACGTACCAAGAATAATCCGGTATTAATTGGTGAGCCGGGTGTCGGAAAATCTGCGATTGCGGAAGGATTGGCGATTGAGATCGCAGATGGCAATGTGCCGGAAATGCTGAAAAATAAGCGGGTAGTTTCTTTGGATTTGGCGGGCATGATTGCGGGCGCAAAATATAGAGGTGAGTTTGAAGAGCGCTTTAAAGATGCCCTCAATGAAATGATTAAGGATGGCAATGTCATTCTGTTCATTGACGAACTGCATACCATTGTGGGAGCTGGTTCTGCAGAGGGATCAATGGATGCAGCCAATATGCTGAAGCCGATGTTGGCCAGAGGCGAGTTGCAGATTATCGGAGCGACCACGTTAGACGAATATCGTAAATATATTGAAAAAGATGCGGCTCTGGAGCGGCGTTTCCAGCCGGTACAGGTCGGTGAACCCTCGAAGGAAGAAACCCTGGAAATTTTGAAGGGGCTTCGCGATAAATATGAGGCGCATCATAAAGTGAAGATTACGGATGAAGCATTGGAAGCGGCTGTGGACCTTTCTTCCCGCTATATTACCGATCGATTCCTGCCGGATAAAGCTATCGACCTGATGGATGAAGCGGCATCCAAAGTTAGAATTGCGATGTTTTTAACGCCTCCGGATATGCGGGAAAAGGAGAAAGAGCTGGAATCTATCCGCAGTGAAAAGGAACAGGCAGTGAATCATCAGGAATTTGAGAAAGCTGCTTCTCTGCGGGATAGGGAAAAGGCACTGTGCGAGGAAATAGAAGCAGAGAAAAAGGATTGGGAAAAACAGCGCAGCGGCATCAAGGCAGAGGTGACCGAAGAAGATATTGCTACGATTGTCTCAGATTGGACACATGTTCCTGTCAAGAAATTGACGGAAGATGAAGCAACCAAGCTGCTCAACCTGGAAGCGATTTTGCATAAACGGGTTGTCGGACAGGATGAAGCAGTGGCCTCGGTGGCAAAGGCAATCCGCCGTGCGAGAGCCGGATTGAAGGATCCGAATCGCCCGATTGGCTCCTTCATTTTCCTGGGGCCGACCGGTGTTGGTAAAACAGAACTTTCCAAGGCATTGGCAGAGGCGGTATTCGGCGATGAACAGGCAATGATTCGTCTGGATATGTCGGAATATATGGAGAAACATGCAGTTTCCAAACTGATTGGTTCTCCACCCGGATATGTCGGATTTGATGATGGTGGCCAGCTGACAGAAAAAGTACGCCGCCAGCCCTATAGTGTCGTACTTTTTGATGAAATCGAAAAAGCACATCCGGATGTATTTAATATTTTGCTGCAAATGCTGGATGATGGACGGCTTACCGATTCCAAGGGGCGTACGGTGGATTTTAAGAACTGTATTATCATTATGACTTCCAACATCGGCACCGGAGTGGATGAAAAACGCAATAAAATTGGTTTTGGCGAATCGGAATCTGCACAGGGCGCGCATGCGGATATGAAGGAGCGCATGCTGGAGGCTTTGAAAAAATCTTTCCGCCCTGAGTTCCTCAACCGAATTGATGATATCATTGTATTCCATAAATTGGATGAACAAAATACACTGACTATTGCTAAGTTGATGCTCGATGCGATTGTGAAGCGCCTGGCAGAGCGTGATATCCATCTCAGCTATACCGAGGATGCGGTAGAACTATTGGCAAAGCAAGGATTTGATCCGGAGTATGGAGCACGGCCGCTGCGCAGGATTTTACAGCAGACGGTGGAAGATCGCCTTTCCGAAGAAATCCTGGAAGGCAAGGTTCATTTTGGGGATGCAATTACAGCATACGCTACGGATGGGAAAATTGCTTTTCGAAGAACAGAACAGCCTATTGCTCAAAAAGAAACTCAGGAACAGAACTGAGAGCAACTGTTTATAACAGAAAAAAAGAAAACGCGCCGGAAGCAATTCCGGTGCGTTTTTTGGCTAAAAGAGATATGACTGTTCGGAAAGGAAAGATGGGGGTATAATAAAATAAAGTCAGGCATAATCAGGAGAAAACTATGAAACAGCTGGAGGGAAGCCATATTTTTATGTGCTGTACAAAATTGCGGGAACAGGCATTTACTCCGATTCCGGCGGGTTATCGCTTGCGCTGCTGCAGGCCGGAGGAATTGCTGATATGGAAAGATTTTCCTTTTGACACACCGGAACAGGCAGAAGAGCACCGCCCGTTTATGGATGCATACTTTAGCCAAACTTACGGAGAACAACAGGAATTATTCTACCGTTCTTGCCTTTTTCTATGTGATGAACAGGATCGGCCGCTTTGTACCGGATTTCTGTGGAAGCACTATGGCAAATATACCACTTTACATTGGCTGAAAACCAAAAAGGAAGCAGAAGGCAGAGGATTGGGCAGAGCATTGCTTTCCGCAATTTTCCGGCAGGTAGGAGCGAAAGATTATCCACTTTATCTGCATACCCATGCCGGTTGTGAGCGAGCGATGCATCTGTATACGGATTTTGGGTTTCGCATTTTGACGGAACCAGAGCAGATCGATGGTCGGCCGAATCAATGGCAGCAGGCACTGATTTATTTGCAGAATAAAATGCCGCCGGCATATTTTGCAGTACTTGAATTTACGGTGTCAGATGAAGAAAGCCGCTGAAGAAGGTTATTCTCACAGTTCGGGGAACTTTTGCTTTAAGTGAGCAAGTAATCCGCAGCAGCCCTCCCAAATATCCTCATAGGTTTGATCAAAATTACCTGTATACCAGGGATCGGCAATGGCTCGTGGCTGACGGAAAAAATCCAGCAGCAGATGCATTTTGTGCATCGGATCCGGACCCAGCATGCGGCGCATATTGGAAAGATTGTAGTCATCCATGGCGAGCAGATAATCATAATCGGCATAATCGGAAAGGCGCAAGCGGATGGCGCGTTTGCCTTCGCAGGAGATTCCGTGTTCTGCCAATTTGCGCCGGGTGCCATGATGTACGGGGTTACCCAATTCTTCGCTGCTGGTAGCGGCAGAAGCGATTGTAAAATGCGTGCCCAGGCCCTGTTTTTCTACCATATCTCGAAAAACGAATTCTGCCATGGGAGAACGGCAGATATTGCCGTGGCAAATAAAAAGGATACGGATCATGGGATACCTCCGATAAATTTCAAAATGATTTGTTAAAATTGACGAATACTTTAAAATATATTTGCACAGTCTGGGGAAAAACTATATAATAAATAAATAATACCACATTTTTTTTGTGGAGAATCACATTTTTTTCGATGAGGATAACTATGCATCAGAAATATAATACATTGCTTGATGTCATGCGAGAATATGAGAAGGTTGGTATTTGCCTTTCGGGCGGTTCGGGCAGTGCGCTGGTGGCAATTGCGGCGGTAGAAGCTTTGGGAGCAGAGAACGTTGTGGCGATCACGGCAAATACTCCTTTTTTTACTGGGGAAGAGTTGTTGTCCAGCAAAGATCTCTGTAAACGCCTGGGGATTCGGTTATATGTGCCTAATACGAATCTGCTCATGAATTCTGCCGTGGTGACGAATGGACCTGACCGTTGTTATCATTGCAAGAAGTGCATTATTGATGTTGTGAGGAATACGGCAATAGAGCTGGGCATTCGTACATTGCTGGATGGAAGCTGTGCTTCTCCTGAGCATTTTGCAGCACAGGAAGATCATAATGAAAAAGTGCTTTCTGAATTGGGCATTGCTTGCCCTTTGCGCATTGCAGATATCAATCGGGAAGATGTTTATGAGATCATGAACGAATTGTCGATGGGCTATTATGTGCGCCCGGAAAATGCCTGCCTGGCAACAAGGGTAGCGCAGGATGAACCTATCACGCTGAAAAAAATCCGTTGGATTCGGGCTGCAGAAAATTATATCCATTCTTTGGGTTATGGATTGGTGCGTGTGCGTGTAAAAGGAAATACAGCTCGGATTGAAGTCGCCAAAGAGGACGTGGAAGATTTGATGCGGCAGCGTGAAGAAGTGGAAGTCGAGTTGAATGAAATGGGCTTCAAGGAAGTCATTATTGATGAGGAAGGCTATAAGAGAGAGGCTGCCTCGTGTCTGTAAGTGGAAGCAAGTAGAAAATGCCGCTTTTGCGGCATTTTTTCGTGACCGGAAGAGGAGAATTGGCAAATGGCAAAATACGAATGCCGCCTGAAAGGATCCTTTACGCATTTTTTGCAATATTTGGATCAGGCAATTCTGCAGAGCAGTGTCTCAGCCAGCTATGAAGAAGGCAGTGACTACTGTCTCGGAGAAACGCGATGTGCGGTTCGGGTTTATGAGCGTTATAGTGTGACCGGAAGCAATCGCGTCAGCTTATCGGTTACATTATTGGGCAAGGGAGAAGAGTTGATGCTCTGTGCAATCACTTCAGGCGGAAGCCAGGTGGCTTTTTTCAAAATCAACACATGGGGTGAAGAGGCGTTTTTAGAGCAGGTGGAGCGGGCTGTGCACAATTATGAGCGCAGGGATATACGGTAAGGAGGAAAACTATGGCATTTTTGCCGGTAAATCAGGCAGATATGCAGGCGCGTGGTTGGGAAGCAGTAGATTTTGCCTATGTGATTGGCGATGCCTATGTGGATCATCCCAGCTTTGGGCCGGCTATTATTTCCAGAGTTTTGGAGCAGCATGGCTATCGGGTTGGAATTATAGCACAACCGGATTGGCATAATTTAGAGAATTTTACGGTGTTTGGGAGGCCGCGGCTGGGCTTTCTCATTTCTTCGGGAAACATCGATCCGATGGTCAATCATTATACAGTCGCAAAGCGTCGCCGGACGACAGATGCTTATTCACCAGGCGGGAAAATGGGCTTGCGGCCGGATCGGGCAACTACAGTTTATGCCAACTGCATTCGGCAGGTATATAAGGATATTCCGATAATAGCCGGGGGAATCGAAGCGAGTTTGCGCAGATTGGCACATTATGATTATTGGGATAACCGGGTGAGAGCTTCCCTGTTGCATGACAGCGGAGTGGATTTGCTGCTCTATGGCATGGGAGAACGCAGCATTGTGCAGTTAGCTGACGCTTTGCAGGCAGGCATTCCGATCAAAGAAATTACTTATATCGATGGTTCCGTTTATCAGACCGCTTCCCTTGAAAATGTGTATGATTATATACTGATTGATAGTTTTGAAGCGGTACGGCAGGATAAGGAAGCCTATGCAAGGGCTTTTCTGGCGCAGTATCGAAATCAGGATCCGTTGACAGGAAAAAGGATTGTGCAGCCGCATGGTGACGGATATGTCGTCTGCAATATGCCGCAGATGCCGCTCAGCCAGCAGGAACTGGATGATGTCTATGCATTGCCATATGAGCGAACCTATCATCCAATGTATGAGAGTGCAGGCGGAGTACCGGCTATACAGGAAGTCAAGTTCAGCCTGGTGAGCAATCGCGGTTGTTTTGGCGGATGCAGCTTCTGTGCCCTGACGTTTCATCAGGGCAGAAGGGTAACCTGTCGAAGCCATGAATCTCTGCTGGAGGAAGCAAAGTTGCTGACACAGGATCCGGACTTTAAGGGATATATTCATGATGTGGGCGGCCCGACAGCAAATTTCCGTGCTACGGCCTGTGAAAAGCAGGAAAAGGATGGGGTTTGTCCAGGCCGGCAATGTTTATTTCCAAAGCCATGCCCCAATCTTAAGGCAGATCACAGCGATTATATTGCTTTATTGCGTAAGTTGCGCAACTTACCCGGCGTAAAGAAAGTGTTTATACGCTCTGGGCTTCGTTTTGATTATATTTTGGCGGATAAAGAGCATGGAGAACAGTTTATCCATGAACTGTGCGCGCACCATGTCAGCGGGCAGTTGAAGGTGGCGCCGGAACATATCTCTCCCAATGTATTGAAATTAATGGGAAAGCCGGAAAACAGCGTTTTTGAAACGTTTGTAAAAAAATATGAAGCAGAAAACAGGCGATTAGGTAAGCCGCAGTATTTGGTTCCTTATCTGATTTCTTCTCATCCGGGCAGCACTTTGAAAGATGCCATTGCATTGGCGGAATATATCAAAAGAGGTGGACATAAGATGGAACAGGTGCAGGATTTTTATCCTACACCGGGAACACTTTCAACTTGTATGTACTATACCGGATTGGATCCACGCAATATGAAACCGATTTATGTGACGACGGATCCGCATGAAAAAGCAATGCAGAGGGCGCTGATGCAGTTTGATAATCCCAGAAATTATCATTTGGTCAAGGAAGCACTGCTGCGGGAAAATCGATTGGATTTAATTGGCTATGGTCCGGGATGCCTGATTGCACCGCGCACCAATGATTATTCGCTGCGCAAACAATTGGAATCATATCAAAAACAACAGAAACCGGCAGCAAAAGAAGGCCGGTCGAAAGCGGCGGGAACAAAAAATAAAAGGTATTCATCGGATAGAAGCCGGGCAAATGAGCCGATGACGTCGAAACGGCATACTGCAGGAAAACAGAAAGAATATATAAAAAAGAAGCGCTGAATGGTTCGGCGCTTCTTTTAATTCAGACAGATGAATGAATCAGCAGCATTGTTCGATAAAAGCAGTTACCTGTTGCTGATATTCGCCTTCCGTAAAGAAAGTCAGTTGGTTATCCAGCATGGAAAGCAGTAAAATATCAATATAGCTGCCTGCCATCAGCGCCAGAAAGCGTGCCAGCTGCTCATTGAAAATGGTGGGCTCCGGGCTGAAAATAGTATATTTGCAGAGACCTCTCTGAATCATGTAATCTGCATCGGGTGCAGCTTCGCAGATGCATTTTTCTGCAGCAAGCAAATTGCCGCTTTTAATGGAAAAGGAAAGATCGATTCGCCCCTGAGAAGCGGCAGACTGACTGAGCAGGTCGGCCTTAATGCCTTCACGGGCAAGCGAGGCGGTAAGACGGGAGAGATAACTGATCGTGCAGGAAGCGTTTTTTACTGTAATTACAGAGACATCCGGCTCGATGGTGGCTTTTTTTACAGCATCATGTTCGGCCAATACATCCAGCATGGAATAGAGGCCAGCTTTGCGACCGATGAGAAAACGTGCTGCGCGCAATGCACCGATGGCAAATACTTTGCGTGTTTCGGCATGGTGAGAAACTGTAAGTATTTCTTCATTGGTAATAAAGGAAACTTCGTGATCTCCTGCGATATTGCCGCCGCGAACGGCATGAATGCCGATTTCTCCCGGTTTGCGTTTGCAATCACTGCCATGGCGTTCACATTGATAGTGATAGATGTTGCCCATAGCGTCATTCATGCCATCGGCAAGCAGCAAAGCTGTGCCGCTGGGAGCATCTACTTTGCGGTTGTGATGTTTTTCGATGATTTCAATGTCGGCCAAATCGCCAAAGAATTTTGCTGCCTGTTGACAAAGCTGCAGCTGCAGATTGACACCGAGAGACATATTGGCGGTAAAAAAGACGGGAATATCTTTGGCAGCTGCTGCAATCAACTGTTTCTGAGTGTCAGAATAGCCGGTTGTGGCAATGATGATAGGCAGCTGATGGCTGCGGGCATAGTTGAGGTTGGCATCCAGAGCTCCCGGCTTGGAAAAATCAATGAGTAAATCGATTTCTTCTTTGCAGTCGGCCGGATTCTCATAAACAGGAAAAGCATTTTCGCGAGCTGACGGGAAAAGATCAATTCCGGCTGCAACTTGAAAATCGGGTGCTTCCGTAAAAACCTGTGCCAGATGTTGCCCCATCGCGCCGTTGACACCGATAATAAGGACGCGTGTCGCTTCAGTTCTTTGCATGAGACGTTCTCCTTAAATCAAATCATAAGATTGCAGCACTTTGCGCAACGCCTCTTCTCCCTGAGCAGACATATCACTGAGCGGCAAGCGCAGCGGACCTGCTTCAAAGCCCATCAGATTAAGAGCGGTTTTGACAGGGATCGGGTTGACATCGGAAAACAAAGCTGAATTGAGCGGATTATAATGCAGCTGTAAATCACAGGCAGTCTTGACATCACCGGCCAGATAACTGGCACAGATATCGTGCGCAGCCTGAGGTGCAACATTGGCCAACACAGAAATGACTCCTTTTCCACCCAGAGAAAGGATGGGGACTATCTGGTCGTCGTTACCGGAATAGAGATCCATTTTGCCTTTGACCAGGCGTGCCATTTCGGCAATTTGAGAGATATTTCCGCTGGCTTCTTTAATAGCCTGGATGTTGGGATGCTTTGCCAGGCGCGCAAGCGTTGCAGGAGTGATGTTTACGCCGGTGCGACCAGGTACATTGTAAATAATGATAGGCAGTTCCACAGCATCTGCAACTGCAAAGAAATGCTTTACCAAGCCATCCTGCGAGCATTTGTTGTAATAAGGAGTGACGATAAGCAATGCGTCGGCGCCAAGGCTTTGCGCATATTTGGATTCCGCAATGACAGAGGAGGTATTGTTACCGCCTGTTCCCAGAATCACCGGTTTGCGCCCGGCTACATAATCGATCGCATATTTCATTACACTGTGTTTTTCTTCTAAGGTCATGGTTGCGGGCTCTCCGGTTGTTCCGCAGATCACCAGAGCGTCGGTACCATTGCCCAACTGAAAATCCAGAAGGCGTTTCAGCGCGCTGAAGTTGATTCCATCTTTTGTAAACGGAGTGACAAGGGCTACAGCAGAACCTTCAAAAATACTCATATACGCTCTCCTTTGATAAAAATAATTTGTACCGCAAGAATTTCTGCCTGTATATCATATTTTATGGGAATCGAGACAGAAAAAATGTATGATATTAGTAAAATTATAATTGCAGAGAAATGAAAAGTCAAATTGCGTTTTCGGAAGAATCGATTGAACGCCTTGAAAAAGAATATAAAATTGTGTATGATTAAAAAATAAGTTTCCGGTATAAGGAGGGCAGCATGGACAAGGTGATCTATGATGCATTTGCAGATGTCTATGATCTGCTCATGGAGGATATCGATTACTGTGCCTGGACGCAGTATTTACACAGATTTCTGCAGCGTGCTCCGCGAAAGGTACGCAAAGTGACAGAGGCCGGCTGCGGGACGGGGAATATTTCCATTTGTCTGGCGCAGTTGGGCTATTTGCTGACAGCCACGGATCTTTCGCAGGAGATGTTGGCCATTGCTGCGGAGAAGGCCAGAAAAGAAGGCGTACAGATTATGTTTGCCCAGCAGGATATCAGGCAGATGGCTTTGGGGCGCTGCGATGCATTGGTTTGTGCCTGTGATGTACTCAATTATATTCCACAGAAACAGCTTCCCGCTTTTTTTGAGCAGGTGTATGCCGGTTTGGCAAAGGGCGGAGCACTGCTGTTTGATATCAGCAGCAGTTATAAACTGCGTTATATTTTGGGAAATCAGTTATTTTTTGAAGATAGAGAAGCAGTAAGTTATTTTTGGCGCAATCATTTGCAGGATAGTGAAAATAGAATTGCAATGGAGTTGACCTTTTTTATGAAAAAGGGTGAACTGTATGAGCGGCGGGATGAACGGCAGATACAGTATATCCACGAAACGGAAACCTTGCTGAAGGCTCTGCAACAAGCAGGCTTTTTGGCGCAGGCTTATGAGTTTGGAACGGAATTGCCGCCGCAGGAAAAGTCGGAACGTATTTTTTTTGCGGCTTATAAGCCGCTGGCCGCTTCGGCGGAAATTAAATGAGGTGAATGGATTTGGCAGATACAATCAGAAGATATTTATTGAATAAAGAAGTAGTTATTTGTGCGGCGGATACCAAAGAATTGGTGAACCATGCACGGACTCTGCATCAGACTTTTCCGGTATGCACGGCAGCTCTGGGCCGTACTTTGACGGGCGCTGCTATGATGGCTAGCACGGGAAAGGAGAAAGAAGCACTGCTGACGCTTAATCTGAAAGGCGGCGGCCCCGCAGGAACCGTGTTGGCGACAGCAAATGGCGCATGTGAGGTAAAGGGATATATTGAAAATCCCTATGTAAATTTGCCCGCACGCGCAGATGGCAAGCTGGATGTGGGTGGAGCAATCGGAAAGGATGGCTATATCACTGTAATTCGGGAAGCCGGGCCAGGAACAGAGCCTTATATCGGGCAAACACCGTTGGTTTCGGGAGAGGTTGCCGAGGATATTGCCATGTACTATCTGCAGTCGGAACAACATCCATCCATTGTTTATCTGAGTGTATGGGTAGATATTGATACAACGGTAATTGCTGCCGGCGGTTTGATCATCAGCCCTTTGCCCGGTGCTTCGGAAGAGACACTCTCCTTTATTGAGTCCAAGGTATTTGAAATTGGCAATTATGGCTTGATGCTGTTAACTATGGAACCGGATACCATTTTAAAGAAGATTTTTGCGGGTGCAGAATTGGAATTGATGGAAGAAAAACACCCCGTTTATCATTGCGGATGCAGTGAAGAACGATTTGAACGGGGTATCATTGCTTTAGGGCGTAAAGAAATACAGGAAATGATTGAAGAGGATGGCCAGGCTGAGGCGGTATGCCGCTTCTGCAATAAGAAATACTTGTTTGACCGGGCACATTTACAGCGATTGCTGGATGAGGCGAAATAAAAATGCCGGAAAGAAAAGCAAATAAGATAATGCCCTTTGCGCAGGGTGCGGAATTCTACTTTGCAAAGTATAAACGGAAGCTGGAGCAGGGTCAATATATCGAGGCATTATGTGCATTGCGCGTTGCCTGCGAGAAAGAACCGGGGAATCGGGAATATGCACTGGAACTGGCGGAATTGTACACCGAAATGGATTTTTATGAAGAATCCAATTATATTCTGCTGAAACTGTTCCCGAAGGCACCGGATTATCAGGAAGAATGCCTCTATGGGATGGGATGTAATTTCTTTGGGCTGCAGGATATTGACAGAGCAAAGGAATGTTTTGAAAAAGTGCTGCGTTACTATCCGGGCGGCAATTACGAAGAAGATGCAGCAGATTTTCTGGAATATCTGGAAGAGGAGCAGCAGATAGGTGGTATATTGTCATCCGCTGTTTTTGCAGAAGCGGAAAAAGGCAGAAGATGTCTGGACAATGGCGAAACCAGGCAGGCGATTGAAATTTTCAGTAAATTGGCAGAGGCGTATCCGGAACAGGTATTTTTGAAAAATAATCTGGCTCTGAGCCTTTACTGCGCAGGGGAAACGGATAAAGCCATTGCATTATCCAGGCAGGTCTTGATGCAGGAACGATATAATCCGCATGCCATCTGTAATCTGCTGTTGTTTGCCAACGGAGCAGGTAAGAAGGAACTGGTAGAGACATATCGGCCGCTTTTGGATAAAGCAGATTGCCGGGAAGCGGATGACGATATAAAAGTGGCGCTTACTTATTGCGAATTGGGCGAAGAAGAAAAAGCATATCCGCTTTTTCGAAGAGCTTTGGAAGAACTCCCCTATGATGGGCAGGTGCTGTATTTTGCGGCTGCCTGTGCGCAGAATTTGGGAAAATATGCGGAAGCGCAGCAATATTTTGCGGAAATACTCAAACTTTGGCCACAGAATACGGTTGTATCTTATTATAAGCAGGAAATGCAGCGCTGCCGCGATACGGGAAGTGTACTGAAAATTCCTTATACTTGCCAGGTGCCGGAGGAAGAGATTGCGCGCCGCCTATTATATCTCAATACACAGTTTGCGTTGCCGGATGAAGCATTGCGGGAATTGTGGCAACAGGATGCAGAGTTTTCGGCATTGGTACTGTGGGGTATGGAAGCAGGTGGCTCGGCAGCCCGGAAAATGATCATCGGCGTGCTTGCACGCATTGGAGATGCCCGTGCAGAGGAAATTATGCGCAGACAGCTGTTGAAGCGGGAGGAAAGCGACGAGACTAAGAATATGCTCTTTTTTGCGCTGCATTATATTGGCGCAAAGCAGCCGTATATTGCCTATGTATCGGGGAAAATGACAGAAGTGCGCCTGGGAGCGACCGAAGCATCGTTGGAAAAAGTGCCAGATTCTTATGACGAAATTTTGCGCCAACTATTGGAATTGTTGACGAGGCTGCAGCAGAAAAAAATGCTGCCACAGGCGGTGGGGCTGTTTTCGGAATATTTGAGTACATATACCAAGCCGCCTGCTTTGCGCAATTGTAAAGCGTGGGCGGGAGCGTTGGCGGTTCTTGCGCTACAGGAAGAAGGAGTGCAGGTGCGGCCGGAACAGGCAGCAGAACTGCTGGATATTCAAGTGCGATCCATCAACCGCTGTATGGGGCTGATTCGCAGAAAAATAGCGGAGAAATCTTAAAATGCAGAAAAAAGAATGGAATTTAATCGACTTTCATGCAAAGTTTACGGAAGAATATATGCAGTGGTGTTTGCAGCATCAACAGCAGCTGTCGCAGGATGAGGCGGATACGGATGATCTTTACTATGAGATGTATGCAGAATGGTTGGATCAGCCAAAAGATTGGTTAAATGGAGCCAGCCCTCGCAGCTATTTTGCGGATATGCGGGAAGCGCCAATGCTGGTTTCGGCATTTATGGAATATATTCTGCAGGAGATGGAAGTGCCGGATCCGCTGATAGAGCGCCTGGTGCAGGAGAAGGATGCAGTATACCCGATTTTTCTCAATATTTTGATGGAACAGTCCTGCTCGCAGGAGGATATCAGTGAAGAGGAATTATTGGAGGTAAGGGCGCAGATTATCCCATTGCTTGGAGAAATGCACAAACCGCATCCCTATATCCGCTATATTCAGCTGCTGCAGGAACAGCAAGAAGATACGGCGCTGGCTGAGGAACTGACAGAAGCACTGATGGAGGTATGCACTGCCTATATGCCGCAGTTGAAAGAAGCATATGATAATGCGACGGGCTATGCAAAATTGGCTATTCTGGACCTCTTTTCCCGCATGAAAGGAGCAGAGGAGGCGTATGATCTGCTGGTGGATGAGCTGAACAGGCCGGGGGCGGATATTGCTTTTTTGGCAAACTGTCTGGGACGGTTGGGGGATGCACGGGCAGTAGAAGCGCTGAAAGAATTGCTTTACCGACCAGAAATACAGTACTATGAATTTAAAGAAGTGAAAAATGCGATAGAGGAATTGAGCGGAGAAGAAATTGAGGATATGGATTTTTCCGGCGATCCGCTCTACGATTATTTGAAAGGCGAACATGAATCAGAATAAAATGCGTTGTTATGCCTCCTGTTCCTTTGGCTTGGAAGCAGTAGTGGCCCGAGAATTAAAAGAATTAGGGATGGAAAACGTGGTATCGCGAGATGCACGAGTCTATTTTGATGCCGATGCGCAGCAGTTGGCGGCTGCAAATCTTTGGCTTTCTGCCGCTGACAGAGTTTATATCGTGTTGGGAGAATTTCAGGCGCACACCTTTGATGAACTATTTGAAGGAGTACGAGCGATTCCCTGGCAGCAGTATTTGCCGAAAGATGCCTCTTTTCCTGTAAGTGGTGATGCGGTGCGCGCTGCGCTGATGAGTGTTTCTGATATTCAGTCGATTGCTAAAAAGGCAATTGTAGAACGGATGAAAGCGGAATACGGACTTTCTTTTTTCAAAGAAAGCGGCTGGGAGTATCCTGTTTACATCAATAATCTGGCCAATCAGGTGACAGTATCCCTGAATTCCAGCGGAGTAGGACTGAATCGGCGTGGATATCGCACCCGCAATAGCAAAGCACCGATTCGGGAGACGTTGGCAGCGGGCATTATCCGTCTTTCCCGTTGGTATGATCGCCCGTTTTACGATATTATGTGCGGATCCGGAACCATTGCCATCGAAGCAGCACTGAAAGCACAGCATCGTGCTCCGGGGCTGTACCGCACTTTTACGGCAGAAAAATGGTCGGATACCTTTGCGGAAGCGTTTGCGCAACAGAGGGAGAGAGCACGGGATCTTTTTGTAAAGCATCCGGATATCCAAATATTTGCTTCGGATATAGACCCGGAGATGGTTGA
>JABLTO010126876.1_pt1 | contig 19518 bp, 10 predicted proteins | sample 7160091 | NCBI WGS metagenome assembly JABLTO01 (sample SAMN14651225, study PRJNA627086) | human gut metagenome | isolation source: feces | host: Homo sapiens
ATATTGCTATCCATTATGCTGCCCCTCGACTTGCATGTGTTAAGCCTGCCGCTAGCGTTCATCCTGAGCCAGGATCAAACTCTCCATTGTATAAAGAATAATGTTTTGTTAGAGTCCTGACTACTTAATTTCCTTAAAGGAATTTGACAGATAAATACTACATTTCTTTTTCTCTCAATATTACCAGTAATTCAAAGAACCAATCTCAAAAGAGCCGTGATTTTTTTCATCACGTTTCGGACTGCAAAGATATGTAATCTTTTTCAATCCACCAAATCTTTTTTCAAGAACTTTTGCATTTTCTTTTTTGCTCCGTCATCCGAAAACCGGATTCGACTTTTAATCGAGCAACTGTTTTTCTCAAATGCGGATGCAAAGGTAGGGATTATTTTGGAATCTGCAAATGTTTTGATGATTTTTATATCGAAAAATGTATTTTTTTCTCTTTTTATATTCAATACCTATTTATATATAAATTAAAACTCTGCTCGTGATAATAACAAAAAGGCAAGTATATATTCAGCACACCTCTTTGGTGACGGAACGCCCCACTTCCGAAGAAAGGATTTAAGGAGTGAGGCCGAATTACAGACACGACCACAGACCGCGCATCAGCGACCGTCGGAAACAATACATTGAAATATTTAATTACTTAATATGGCGCAACCGTTTTCTTGTCGATTTCAGCGGCAGCCACACTCCTGGAGGCTATTCGGTTCAGCCTATCCCTTCCTTCAAGGATAGGCTTCCAGGGAAAATCAAAGCATATCGATCGGTTCAGGGCGAACAGGCCGGCGTATTGATATAATCAAGCAAAAAAACGGAGCGACCATACAGTCGCTCCGCCATTTTTCAATCAACGAGAGGCTTACAGCCAACCGCCGTTCGAAGCCGCCTTCGCACGGCAAATGATCGCAACCTCGCGGCTCATCGACGTTCCACCGACAGAGCTCTTAACCGTCACAAGACCGGCGCTCTGCTTCGAACAGGTAATAGTCGCATTATTACCCTCGGCAGTGAACGTAAGCCCCAACTTATCCTTCACTGCATCGCTCACCTCCAGTGTGCAAGAAAGCGCAGTAACATCCCCGTAATATTTCGACAGCGAAATCGTCGTCGGCTTGTCCTGCTCGACCGTGATCGCCGGAGTACCCCGTACAGCCATCAGCATCTTGTAGGCGTCGATCATACCCGAACCCATTTTCCCCTTATACTCGACCAGATTCATCGTACCGTTGTTATGTTTCTTGACACCGGTCAGATACGGATCCAAATCGTTCACCGAAGCCAGTACCATATCACGGAACTCATCCGGTTCGAACGTCTTACCCAACTGTTTGGCATACGAAAGACCCAAGGCCGCGACACCCGACACGTGCGGAGTGGACATCGAAGTACCGGCCATATAGCCGTAGGAACCATCTATGCTGCGAAGCGTAGAAAGGACTTTTCCGGCCTGATTACCCCCTTCATGATAGTTGTTATCACCACCCGGAGCCGTAATATCAGCCGGCAATCCGAAGTTGGTAAAAGTTGAAGGAGTGAAATCCGTACTGATCGAAGTTACACAAACCACTGAAGGGTACGCCGCAGGATATTCGCATGGCGCCGCATCATTACCCGCAGCGAAAAAGGCGATACCGCCATTGAGAGGACTGCCGGGGCGCTCCGTTTCAATGAAATATTTAAGTGCAACGACCTCTGCGCGACAATCGTCCTCATAAGCTTTATCCGACCCATATGCTCCGCCACCCCAGCTACACTGAAGAATCGAAGCACCGTTATTGGCCGCATACTGAATAGCCCGGGCAGAAGCAGCCACAGACACGGATTTTTTACCATCGAAAGCCTGTACCGACATAATTTTCACACCGTCGTTGTTCCCGCTGCCGCCCGCGATACCGCAGACACCGATGCCGTTGTTGTTCACTGCGGAAATCGTACCAGCCACATGCGTACCATGCCCACTATCATCAGGATTATTCCAGGTAATCTTCCCACTATTCGTCACGAAATTATACCCGTAAATGTCATCGGCATATCCATTGCCGTCGTCATCCACACCGGATGCTCCGTTCAACTCTTTCTCATTGATCCACATATTGGCGGCCAGATCTTCGTGATTATACACCACCCCCTGATCCATCACGGCCACAATGATCGAAGGATCGCCCGTGCACAACTCCCAGGCAGGCTCCAAATTGATATCGGAACCGGCTTTGATCGGCTTCACCAGGCTTTCATCGCCCGTATTCTTGTAGTGCCATTGATCTTTCAGACGGGGGTCGTTAAATTTAGCCATCACATTAATACGCGTATCCGCAGGAATATAGTTCCCACTCCGAACCTGATCGTAAGGGATCGACTCCTCGCGGTCATAATTTTCGACAATCCGGTTGTTATACTGCACATAGGCAACCTCGTCCGCCGCAGCCAACTTGCGGGCCGCCGTAGCCAACGAAACCTCCGGGTTGAATTTCACAACATACCAAAGGTGCAAACCGAAAGCACGCGCCTGAGCCTCATGCTTCGGAATATCGGGGAAAACCCGCTCGAGCGATACGGCCTCGATATCCGTCAAAGCCGCGTCGAAGCGCTGAAGCCCCGTACGGGTCGCCTCGGTACGGGTCACCCCCGTTTCCACGGCAGCAATCGCTTCATCGCTGAATTTAACCAGCAATTCCCCCTGCTCCGATTCGAGTGAAGAAGTCATAATCTTCCGGTCTATCCCGGTCGGGACATTCGCCGCTCCTCCTTCGTCTATCGGGTCATTCGTACAGCTACAGAGAGCCGCAACCACAAGAATAGCAATAAATTTAAACGATCTCATTTACTATAAAAATGAATTTTAACTATTAAAGGGAACTATTTTTTGCAAAAATAAAAATTTTCAGGTTTTATTCTGTCACACCCCGACTAATTTTCATTCGACAAAAACGGGACAATCATAAAATGACTGCCCCGTAAATACTTGATAGCAACAATCGAATTACAGCCATCCGCCGTTCGATGCAGCCTTTGCTCGGCAAACGATCGCCAGCTCTCGACTCATGTCGATACCACCGTTCGATGTTTCAACATATACCAACCCCGCCCCCTGTTTCGTACAGATAATTTCTACCGTACCGTCTTCACCGGTGGTGCAGGTCAGGCCAAGTTTGCCAGCTACATCATCACTTACGCGCAGTTTATAAGTTAAACGTGCTACGTCGCCATAATATTTTCCCAAAGAGATTTTTGTCGCTTTCTTTTGTTCGACGGTAACGGCCGGAGTGCCTCGCACGGCCATCAACATCTTGTAGGCATCGATCATACCGGTTCCCATCTTCCCTCTGCGCTCGTCCATATCCAATTTACCGTTGTACACCATACCTTGAGGTTCATAGGTTTTAATGCCATGCAAGTAGCTGTCGATATCATTGACAGCACTGAGCAGCATATCGCGGAATTCGTCCGGTTCGAACATTTTACCCAACTGCTTGGCATACGAAAGAGCCAGAGCGGCCACACCCGACACGTGCGGAGTAGACATCGAAGTCCCCGACATATAGGCATATCCGTCGAAATGCTTGCCGATCTGCACTGTAGAAAGAACACCGCCGGCATCGTTATTATGATAATAAGAATCGCCGCCCGGAGCCGTAATATCGGCAGCATCACCGAAATTGGTGAAAACCGACGGCGTAAAATCCGTACCCATTGACGTAACACAAACCACTTTGGAATAACCACCGGGGAAACTGCAACGACCGTACGAATCGTTACCGGCGGAAACGATCGCAATACCGCCGTTAAGCGGGCTGCCCGGACGGGGCTTCGAAATAAAGTAATTGATCGCATCGGCCTGAACTCCGAATTTCTTCAGATACTCCTCCTCCGTCGTAACCTTCTCATTCGGCTCACCCCAACTACACTGCAGAATCGAAGCTCCGTTGTCGGCAGCATACTTGATACCGGCCGCCGTACCTTCCGTAGTGGCAGACTCCATAGGTCCGTGAATTTGAATGGACATCAGCTTGACACCGTCGTTATTGCCGGTACCGCCGGCCACACCGCACACGCCTACACCATTATTATTCACAGCCGAGATCGTTCCCGCCACATGCGTACCGTGTACTTTGGCATTCGAATCGTCATCCCATTGAATTTCTCCGACGTACTCGTCCTCTTCACCTGTTGCCGAATACTCCGAAATGAAGTTAAACCCATAAATATCATCAACATACCCGTTGTTGTCATCGTCCACACCTTCCTCTCCATTCAACTCTTTCTCGTTGATCCACATATTGGCTTTCAGATCCGGATGAGTATAGATAACGGGTTGATCCACAACGGCCACGATGATCGACGGATCACCGGCGCAGAGTTCCCACGCAGGTTCCAGGTTGATGTCGCAACCCGCCTTGATCGGAGTCACCAGGTTCTCATCGCCCGTATTCTTGTAGTGCCACTGTTTGTTCAGCATCGGGTCGTTGAACTTGGAGGTTTCGTCGCTGCGCGTGTTGAGCTGATCGCGCTCCGCAGCCCAAACCTGATCGTAAGGCACGACCTTCTCTTCCTCGAAGTTCTGAAGCATGTGCGTATTATACTGCACGACGGACACTTCGCCGAATGCCGCCAACTGGCTCGAAGCCTTGTCCAGAGAGATTTCCGGATTGAACCTGATCTTGTACCAGCGGTGCAAACCGAATGCACGGGCATCGGCCTCATCCTTTTCCACATAAGGGAAGACACGTTTCATCGAAATCGCTCCCAACGTATTGAGCGCGGCATCGAAAGGTTGAATCCCCGTACGCGTCGCCCCGGAACGGGTTACCCCGGATTCGACGGCAGCGATCGCCTCATCGGAGAATTTCACGAGCAACTCGCCATTTACGGCATTCGGAGCCGTAAGAACCTTGCGGCTTCCGGTATCAAGATCCTCCGCAACACCGTTCTCAGTGAGGTCGTTCACACAACCGCACAACGCTGCCGCAACCAGGATTACAGTAATTTTCCACCTAACTTTTTTCATACTATTATTATTCAACATTCATTTTTGATTTTCAAAAATAGACTTTTTTCACCAAAATACAAACGCTTCATATCCAAATACCTGACCAGCTGTCGAACAATTACAGCCAGCCGCCGTTCGACGCGATCTTTGCTCGACAAATAATAGCCAATTCACGGCTCACCTCGCTACCACCGTTCGAAGTTTCCACAGAAACCAACCCGACTCCCTGTTTCGTACAGGTAATCTCTACCGTACCATCTTCGCCTGTGGTATAAGTCAGACCAAGTTTGTCAGCAACCTCGTCACTTACACTCAACTTATAAGTCAAACGAGCTACGTCACCATAATATTTTCCCAAAGAGATCTTCGTCGCTTTATTTTGTCCGACGGTAACAGCCGGAGTACTACGTACAGCCATCAACATCTTGAACGCATCAATCATACCAATACCCATTTGTCCCTTATAAGTATCCATTTTCATAAGACCATCATACCCGATACCAGTAGCCGAGTCGGTATAAGGAATATAGGTTTTAGTACCCGTCAGGTGAGAATCTATGTCGTTCACCGAAGCCAGCAACATGCTACGGAACTCATCCGGTTCGAACGTCTTACCCAACTGTTTGGCATACGAAAGACCCAAGGCCGCGACACCGGAAACATGCGGGCAGGACATCGACGTGCCGGACATGTAGGCATACATACCATCCAATTTCAGAACCGTCGAAAGAACCTGACCGGCATCACTGAGATTTTTGTGATAATACAGATCACCGCCCGGCGCAGCAATATCTGCCGGCATCCCGTAATTCGTAAAGACCGAAGGCGTAAAATCCGTACTGAGCGAAGTCACACAAACCACCGAAGGATATGCCGCAGGATAACCACAGGCTCCTGCTTCATTACCAGCCGCAAAAATGATAATACCGCCGTTGAGCGGACTACCCGGACGTTTCGTATTAATAAAATGGGCGAACGCATTGGCTTCAATACTTCTTTCGTCCAAATACTGTTCATCCGAATTGATCGCACCACTCATCAACCCCCAACTGCACTGCAGGATAGAAGCCCCCATACTGGTTGCATAATAGATCGCATCAACATTCCGGCTTATCGTACTCTGATACCGTCCGGCAAAAATTTGAATAGACATAATCTTCACCCCGTCGTTGTTTCCGCTGCCGCCCGCGATACCGCAGACGCCGATACCATTGTTGTTCACGGCAGAGATCGTCCCCGCCACATGCGTTCCATGACCGCTATCCTCGGGATCCGTCCACGTTATATCCCCTTGGTCTTTGGCAAAATTATAGCCATAGACGTCATCGACATATCCGTTACCGTCGTCATCCACTCCCTTCTGACCGTTCAATTCCGCCTGATTGACCCACATATTGGCTGCAAGGTCCTCATGCTTATACATTACCCCCTCATCCATGACGGCGACGATGATCGAAGGATCGCCCGTACAAAATTCCCATGCGGGTTCGACATTGATATCGCATCCCTCCTTAATAGGACTCACCAGCGTTTCATCTCCCGTATTCTTATAATGCCACTGCTTATTCAACATCGGATCGTTGAATTTGGGAGTTTCTCCGCTACGCGTATTAATTTGGTCCCGATCCGAACTCCATACATTATTATAAGGTACAGCCGACATTTCCGTAAAATTCCGGGCAACATATCCGTCATATTGAACAACCTCTATATCTTCGACAGCGGCCAATTTGCGAGCTGCTTCGTCCAGCGACACCTGATCGTTGAACCTCACCCGATACCAACGGTGCAACCCCGAAGCCCGAGCGTCGGCCTCATGTTGCTCAACCACAGGGATTACCCGCTCAACGGATACGGCACTAATTTCTTTCAGAGCCGCATCAAAAGGTTGAATACCCGTACGCGTAGATTCGGAACGCGTCACTCCCGCCTCGACAGCAGCGATCGACTCCTTCGAAAATTTCACAAGTAACTCACCCGCCTCCGCTTCCGCCGAGGTAAGAATTTTACGACTTCCGGCGCTCATGTCCGGCGCATTCTCCATTTCGGTCGGATCATTTACACATCCACCTAAAGCGGCCGCAACGAAAATTGCGACAAGAGTCCAATAAACTTTTTTCATAACCATTAAATTAATAAATTAATACATTCAACAATCCTGCTCTCAGAACCCGCCATCCATTTTCCACTTCATTTCGAATAGGATTTCAAAAATATCCCGAATGGATTTTCACACGGCAGATACTATAAGATGGCAAATTCAGCCATTAAAGGTAAGTATTTTTTTAGGAAATACGAATAATCGAAACCCGCAAACTATCTTTTTTGTCAAGAACCGATTTTTTTAAGTAAATTTGCCCCTATCCAAAACAAGCGTCATGAACGGAAAAAAACTCACACTCCTTGTCATTCTGCTGCTGATCCTCGATCAGGCCCTCAAGATATGGGTGAAAACCCACATGACTCTGGGAGAGGCCATCATACTCATCCCGGACTGGTTTCAGCTCTACTTCATCGAAAACAAAGGTGCGGCCTTCGGCATGCACATCGCCACGCCGGGAACGATGGACTGGGGCAAGCTGCTTTTAGGTCTTTTCCGGATCGGCATGGTCGTCGCACTGATCTGGCTGATTCGCCATTTCATGCGCAAAAAAGCGCCCAAAGGAGTGTTGATCGGATTCGGGCTGATTCTGGCCGGAGCGATCGGCAACATCATCGACAGCGCCTTTTACGGGCTGATCTTCTCGGCCTCCACACCCGACACGGTCGCCCATTTCGGAGGCCACTACGCAGGATTCATGATGGGCAAAGTCGTGGATATGTTCTACTTTCCGCTCTTTCAGTGGAACAGCGTTCCCGGATTCCTCGATTTCCTGGTCGATAGCCGCAACTACTTCTTCGGTGCAGTTTTCAACCTGGCCGATGCTTATATCTCGGTAGCCGTGGTTTATCTGCTGATTTTTCACTATAAATACTTCAACAAGTAGTTTTTTTCGAAAAAATCGCCCCAAAATATTTGCATTTAAGAAAAAAGTATTACTTTTGCACACCGTAATTCCATGATGCCCAGGTGGCGGAATTGGTAGACGCGCACGTTTCAGGTGCGTGTGTCGAGAGGCGTGCAGGTTCGACTCCTGTCCTGGGCACCAGAAACCCCGTCAGAGTAAACTCTGACGGGGTTTTGCATTTTCTGTGTCCGCACCGTGTCCGCAATTTGTCCGGGACGACAAAAATTGAGACCTGCCCCTGGCTACTTATCTCGCACAATCGGGAATAATTTCCACAAGGAATGATTTTTCATATCGGCCGGAAACAGCCCCCCCCTTCTACAACTGTTATCTTCAAAAAGTTTAATGTTTAATGATGCTGTTTTGTATTATGCCTCATATTAGATTTCCGCTTTTGGAGTATAATTCACAGGTTTTGCTGTAAATATGCTTAAAGGTGTACTAATTGAATTGATATATTATAAAATATTACGGCATAATATATCCTTTTTTCTCTGCTTTCTCAATAATCTTGACGAGGCGTTTGCATTGTGCGGCAGACGGCAGAGAATTTCGCTTAATATACTCTGCGATACTGCCTATAAATGCGACATCTCCATATGGCAGCATATCCTCCTTTGATAAATCATTGCACACTTTAGTCCAATAATCAGCTCCCAATTTAAATATTTCAACTGAGGCATCTATATTATGGCTGAATTTTCTTTCTTTTTTTGCGGCAGCCTCTTCCTGCTTCATCTCATTCTTTGAGATTAAGGTTGACACAAACTCATCCGATAAGGACAGCGGCAAACTTTTGCACTTATTCCAGGTATCTGCACGACGGGCCATACTTCTAACCAATCCGCCTTGTGCTTCCTCCTCAAAGAAATTATGAATAATATGTGCCAGTTTCATCAGCTCCTTTTCAAGAGCCGGGTACATTTCCTGCTTTTGCCAAATGAGTTTCCAGTCAAGATCCATGTTCTTGGGAATCATAGCCATCATTTTTGCTATGGCATATGGAATTATTTGAGCTTTATTACCTCCTGTCGGATACCAGTCTGCTTTATTGATGCGACGATCCAGCGAATCAAAGATAATTACAGAACATACACATTTTGAGAAATATACCTCATTGATACTCTCCTTGGAGGTTTCATACAGACTGTCGATCGTTTTAGCGAATCGGGAGAAGTTAATAGCCGAACTCTGACATACCTCATGAGGATTCATTGCAAATGCATTGAGGCATTTGGCAAGTTTCTCCTTTTTGATGACTTGATTTTTAGGGTGTTTCTCACAAAATTTTGCACGAGCCGCGGAACTGAGCTGCATTTGTTCCTGCTCCCACTTCCCTCTTGAACGCTCATAAAACCAAATTGTCTGGTATGGATTGCCATTTACCGGCGGAGCCATCCTCTTTCTTGACAATTGTTCCATTATGACATGGTATGGATGGTTTGAGAAAAAGTCGGCTTCAGACACAGCATTCTGGCTGTTTGCACACTGAGATATTGTTTTGGTAATATTGTTATATCGTTCAATGTCATCCTCGGACATATCATCATCAACATTAAGCACTGTCAGCTTCATCGGGACAAACAGGTTATCCATGCCTCCGTCCTTTACCTCTTTCTTGATTTTTGCATTGGCCAGTGATGCCGTAGTTTGACCGCCATTTATTATTTGGGGATCTTTAAGGTATACTATTTTTGTCCCGTCATCAGAAAAACCGATTGAGCGGGCAACCACAGCAATTCCATTATTATATGTAAAGAAATTTCCCGGATGCTTTATAATGGTTTCACGTATTCCTTTATTGACTTTGCCTCTCACGCTCAAAAAAGCACGAATGTTGCCCTGCAGCAGCTTGCTGCCATATTTGCAATAAATCTTTGCCAAGAACTCTCCCGGAACAATACCCAGATAAGCATCATAGTTCGCATCCTCGCCAATGTCTGCTTTGAGATACTGAATGCCGTCACAATCAAAATCCTTGGTTGCAATCTCAATGATTTCACTGGAATTAGAGGCATATGTCTGATGAAAACGCTCTATTGTCCACACATTCAGTTCAACCGGCCTTTCGAGGAATTCCTCGCGGCTGACGTTTTTAACCTGTTTGCTGAGAATGGCATTGGATAGAATGATAAACTTGAATCGGGAGATTTCGGTAGCAAGCATACTTTTGCCCACTTTTGTTTTTATCTCCTTTGCAACATTAATGGCTTGGTCTGAATCGTCGCAATATGCAGAAATATCACCATCAACACTCTCCTCAATAAAATTCCTCATGTGAAGGAATAATTCATCAATGCGTGTATTGGTTAATGTAGGAATATTGTCGATTTCATTGACAAAATCACTGGCAATCATAACCAGCGCTCCATCAGCTTCATCATAAGCATAGGCATCAAAAGACATTATGCGCCCCCGGCGCCCCTTCATTTCGATGGACATAGGCATAGGATCAGAAACATCTCCTATATCTTCCAGAAGTTCCAGTGCTCTGCTGATAAACTGCGCCTCAGGCGCCGATCCTTCATGTTCGGCATCAAAGCGGAGCTGCTCCATAAACTGTTTTCTAAATTCGCCTATCTCCATTGCGGTGTGCTTGTTATGATTGTTTAAATTCTTCTAAATTTGAAAGGATGAGTTCATATTGAACCTTTATAATTGGCAGTGCAATACTATTCCGCATAATGCGCGGGAATCCTTCTGACACAATATACTTGGCAAATGAGCTTTGTGAATATACAAAGTTATCGTAATCACTTGACCAGTCAAAGCCGTATGACATTAGTTTCCTTGCAAACATCTCCTTGTAGAAATCACTGCTTATCAATGTCATAATTTCATTGGCGAGAGAGCTGAGTTTAACGCCGTTATATCCAGGGCTCATTTTTTCAAGTTTGTATACAGCCAAACAGCCGTCAACATTACTATCCAGCTGCTCAATTGAAGAGATGCGCACAGCATCTTTCCCTGCGCTGACTGTTTTCACTTCATACCAGATGCTGTCTATTGAAAAATCTTTACTGGTTTTTTCAGGCCCGGTCCAGCTGTCTACTGCCTTGTCTGTTCCATACATTGGAATCATTTCGTTTTTCAAAAATAGCATTTCCCCGATCAAGCCCATAATTTCCGGTTCAGTCAAGTCTCCGTGATTGGGTTTGAACAGACGCTTCCATGATGCGTATCTGTTGCATATGGCCCGATAGCCTTCAACCTGGTCAGTTATTCCGTTAAGAGAAGACAGAAGATCCTGGCAGAATGTGCAGAACCGTTCAAGGAGTTCTTCTTTCTCAAGCAAGAAAATCAGTGAATATGAGTTATCATCCTCATATTGCTCGACAGATATTACCTCGGAGCCAAAGATTCGTGTTGGAACATACTGTCCTTTGAACTTGAAAGCATATCTGCCTTTGTCGTCTTTGCCTATATAGGTGTCAAGATCTCTGGCTGTTCCAACTCTTTTAAAAAAGCCTTGTTCAAATCCTTCAGAGAAAATGCCGTATATATCCTGGCTATTGTATTGTTTCATTGTCTTCAATGTCTTCTGACTCATCCTGCATAAACTGCTGATAATATATTTTGTTCGCCTTGTAATGTTTTATATTTTGAGCACCTTTTACTCCTGGGAATCCTATGGCAAAGGCAACCATTTTATCTCCCCCCAATGCTTCCCGGTATTCAGACAGCTTCTTCTTTTCATCTTTTCCCTCGGTCCTCACAGGCTCGATGAGCATAATTATCAACAGAGGTTTTCGGTCTGCCAAATGCTCAAAGTATGCTCTATTTGGAATTTCCCGATTTTCATTTTTACCTTCCTTTCTCCACTGTTCTTTGCATTTTCTCTTTACGAAATTCAACTGATCTTCAGATAGTCCATAAGCACCTTCCTGAGTGCTCAGCAATTTTCGCCGCGAGCTTGCAGCAATAGCATTATTCTCAACATGGACAGTGCGTGCTGCACATCTGACAGATGCTATGTGCGGTATTTCATAACATTTGTCAGACTCGCCGCTTTGGAAAACTATATCCCAATGCTCTAATCCTACCGTGTTTTCATCTGTTATGAAATCCAGAATATATTCAGTGTTGAAACTCGGATTAACCTTTGAACTTTTAATATTTTTCACAAAAGCCGCTACAATATCTTTCGGCACATCTTTTACTATCAGAGATGTATTATTTTTGAATTTATCAAACGACAAGTTTCTCTTAAACAGCTCCTCTGCCAGCCAAGTCACTTGTTCAAGATTAAGAGTGTTGTGAGTCGCATTCAGACTGATATACGGTGTTTCATATATATTGCCGTAATAGGATTCCTGTATATCCAGATTGAAGGACTGCCTCATCTTATTGCCAGCAGTGATTTGCAGCTCCTGACAATTGTCGCGCACTTTAATTCCGAAATCCTTTGGCGTCAGCCGCTGTGCAAACATCTCTTTCAGCTCTTCCTTCAAATCCTCTGACGCCATAGAAATCTCATCATACCAGATTGCACTTTCTTCACTCGTCCATATTTGGAAGATATCTTCATATCCTTTTCTATATCCGAACCAGCGCCCCATCTGCATCAGGACATCAAAAGTAGCCGTATTGCGGTAGAAGTAGCTTGTCAGCAGCCCCTCCAAGGTCAAACCTCGTGACAATGCCATTCCTCCGACGGCAATAACCCGCAATGACGGATTTTCTTTGTAGTCGAGTTTCCCGCTTGATTTTAATCCATTTACAACAAGAACCTTTATGCACTCAATTGCTTTGAAAAGGTTTTCTTTTCTAACAACTCTCTCAAATGAAACATCAGAGACAAAACTGTAATGCTTATCCCACAACTGCTTCAATTCTTTATATAGAGGCAGATTCGTGTTTTTGCAAGAATCGCTGTTGAAATCTTTTTCAACGATGCTCTTGAATTCATCATAAATACGTTCTACCTCTTCTTTTATTACATTTTGCACCTTCACGAATCGAGACATATTCACCAGCATGCTTCTTGGCGCTGAACTTTGTCCTCGCAAATCTCGAATGGTATTCGCCAAAAAGAAACAATAAATAGCCTCTTTTAACGAATCGGGAAGGATTCCGTTCCATTCTTTCTGATGCCGATAGTAAAATGCCCCTGCATTCAACTCATCGATGTGGGTGCGAGCCCAATCACGCCAGCATCCGTCTCCGTAGTCGGGTTCATCAATATCAATGATATATTTTATATTGCGATAATATTTGGAGCCGGCATTGAATATCTGCTTTGCTCCAATGTATGTTGAGGGGGTTGGCAGTGTGTATATAAAATGTTCCGGGAACAAATCTGCATTTTTCATTTCATCAACAGAATCCGGGTCGATGAAAACATTTGCAAATGGGGTCGCTGTAAAACCGACATACGATGCGGTTTTAAACAAATTGCAAATTTTTCTTATAATAGCATTTGTCTTTGTTGGATTCGTTTCATCCTTGCTCGTATTGACAGATGCATTGTCCGCTTCATCGTCTATAAGTAGCAAGGGCGCATTAACGCACTCCTCTGAATGATCATAATTGTTGTACTTTAGCCAGTTGTGTAATTTTGTAAGAACTGATACATTCTTTTTGACAACAAACAATACAACTGAACGCTGTGCTTCAAGCGACACAAAAATACTGTCTTTCTGTCCGACAAAATCTGATGATTGAGTTGTATAAGACGATGCCAGCAGCTGTTTGTCATATTTGCCGACGCCCACTCGCTTGGGCTTCTCTATTTTTGTTATATCATCTCTCTTGATTTCAAGGCCTACAATGCCTTGGTCAATACGCTCCTGAGTCTGCTGGCGTAGATTCTCTGTTATGCCTGCCAGCAAAATGACAACCTTGTAACCCGCATCAACAGCTTTGCATATCAGACCGGAATACGTTGCTGTTTTTCCAGACTGAACGTCACCAATAACCAAACCGCGAATCAACCGCCTTCCTTCATGCGCTTCTTTCGGATTGCAAAGACAATTCATTATGGCGGGAAGAGTCTTCTTGTCCAAGATGTCTATACTCTTGTCATCAAGCGATGATTCTTCCAGAAGATATTTGCTGTACAGCCTCCAGAAATGCTCATCTTCGATTTCTGCATGCTCATACCAATTGTGAGGATCATCATAGTCGTCGAATATACAATTGCCTTTAGTGTGTTTTATAGCTTCTTCTGTTTCGATGGCGCGAAAAACTTCTGCCCTGTCCTCATCAGTCAGGCTGATTGGAATAAATTCAAGCCCCTTATCTATATAGGAGTCAATATCTTCGTATTTTATGGTTTTCCCGTTTCGCTTGTCGACCCCGATGCGGCGTTTGATAACCATAATGAGATCATTGAACTCATCACTGCTTATCTTCATTTGTATAATAGTTTATCAGCATTTCTTTCAGTTGCGGAAGACAGCACCATGGTTCGGCTTTCATAATAGTATCAACAGCGTCATTAAGCTCCCTGCCGTATTTAATCATTTTGTCGATCAGCGTAACTCCCAACTGAAAATTATCCTCAAGGTCTTGCGTTTTATCCGCTGCAACAATAGCGTCATTGCACCTGTCTACGTATATATCCTGTACTGGAATACCTTTTTCTATCTCTGACAACAAAGTTTCTACGATGTCTGCCGCATCGTCAGGAATGTGTTCCATCACATATTTGCAGAGCGGACTGTTTCGATTGATCTGATAGTAGTAGGCATCATTTCTGCCGCGCATTCTATCCCAAATGTGGCTTATATTATCTTCCGAATTATCTTTGCGGCCGCGATGCGTCTGTTTTCTAACAGAAATGTCCATTGCTTCTTCAACGGTTTTTTTAAGCTGGTTCTGAATTGATTTGGGTATTGAAGCATTCTGTTTCTTAATATCGATGCCCCAAATGTCATCCAGAGAGTTGGGGATGTCTACACGTATTCTGGCATTTTTTGTCAGCTCACTGCGTTTGAGCCCAAACCATGTCCCATAAATAATAAGCCTCTGATTCCTGTAAATATAGAAACCCTGTCTTGTTCTCAGATTATCAGTACCGCCTAAAAGTTTTTTATCTTTTTCTGTTAGGTCCGAGCCAAAAGGCAGTACAAACGGACGCACTTTTATCAGCCGTTCAATACCTTGGCTGTCCCGCAGTGCAATAGCGAACTCTTTTTTTGTCGTAGTTTTAGCATTGCTTTCAAGAAATGGATCCTGTGCCTTTACTTTCGCGTTGTTAATCCAGATAACAAGCTTCTTCGCAGAGATATAGCGGTGAAAAATAAGAGCCACATGATCCTGCACTTTATCGCTTAATTCACGAAGAGTGCTGAAAACCTGTCCATGACTCGACTTTTCCAACACATCAAAATCTTCCCATATCACAAGAGTTCCGCTGTCATTAGTCTTTCCTGCTTCACGCAGATTCTCTATGTACGGCAGATTTGATATTTCATCAATGGTCAGTTCGTTAACAAACCATTTTTTATGTTTAAGTATGTAATTATAGTCCCACGAATACGCACTGATATCTCCGTCTTGCATGCTCACAACTGTCAATATGCGGCATTGTGACAATGATGCAGCTTTAAGTCCCAGCCCAAACCTTCCTAAATCATTTTCAGAGCGGGCTGCTTCTGCCGCAGAACTGCCATAGCACATTGCCTCGAAAAGTTCTTCACGAGACAGCCCGCAGCCGTCGTCAAGAATGCCCACTGCTTGTTTTTGGAAAGAATCGGTTGGGAAAAACAGTGAAACGTATGAGCATCCGGCACTAATGCTGTTGTCAATAACATCAGCGATTGCAGACTCGAAAGAATAGCCCATTGAGCGCATTGACCCCATCAGCATATCAGCTTTAGGAATATTTTCTTTATAGATGCCCATCGCAACAATATTATTTATAAGTTAATATCTTCTTCATAACAGCTTTGGCAAGCAGCGGAGGAACAGCATTGCCGATTTGCTGCTGAACATATGATACAGGCCCTTCAAATATGAAATGGTCTGGAAAACTTTGCAGCCGGGCTGCTTCGCGAACGGACAACCCTCGATCTTGATGAGGATGTATAAGCATGCTTTTTCTATAATTCGATATTACCACAGATGGCTTGCCACCGATTAATCGTTTATATATTCCGCTGTGGCATCGTTTTTTATCAGCATAATTCTCCATTAAGCGGTCGGGGATAGATGACCAGTTTTCGCCTTGTCCGATGTATTTATAGCGCTCAACTACATAGTCCTTATTGCGTGATACGATATTTTGGGTAGGGGCTTTTGACTTTTTTCTCATCAGCTGAGCATATGGAGACGCCTGCTCAAAAGGAACTGTGTATTCCCCCTTCATTTGAATTTCTCCATTTCCAAGAACCGGTAAATCACTAATTGCCTCATCAACAGAAACTGAATAATCAAATTCTTTGGGGAATTCAAAATCTATCCCATTTCTATTCCCGACAATAAACAGCCTGTTTCGGCGTTGCGGCACGCCAAAGTCAGAAGCATATAGTATTTTTGATTTGACTGTATAGCCAATATCTCTAAATCGGTTTTCTATATGATTCTGGATATTCTCCTCTCCGTTTTTAAATTTTGTCAGGCCATATACATTTTCAAATACAAACCATGTTGGAGCAATTTTATCAACAAAACGCAAAAATTCCTCAAACATCCTGTTATTTGGATTTGACATATCTCTGGTTTTTGTGTTTGAAAGAGAGAACCCCTGACATGGAGGACCGCCCATTATGATAAAAACAGGTTGAGTATTTAATTTGTCGGCTGAAAGTTTTCTTATATCTTCGCAGAATACGGTTGCATTCTTAAAATTCCTTTTATATGAGGCTGCTGCATAAGCGTCTGCTTCAACTGCATACCGCATGGATATGCCAGCCATTTCTGCACCTAGACTTAATCCGCCTGCACCTGCAAAAAGGTCTATGCCAATCAGCTGTTTATTGGTCTTCATCATTTTATAGTTTGCATCTTGCATATTTTTACCATTCTTCAGCACACTGAATGTATTCAATCGGCTGAATCGTATTTTACAAAGATACATTTTTTTCATAAACGGAGATTGACTGAATAAAAAATCAGAGGGCTATAAACGTTTATATTTGAATAACATCCAAAGAATGCAGAATGTTGTTTGTCAACCGGCCTAAATTTTTAAATAATCACTATCTTTACCAAAAGATAATAAGCATCAAAATGCCAGATACATTAACTCAAGAACAACGCCGTCGCTGTATGTCGCATATTCGGTCCAAGAATACTAGGCCTGAAATTCTTGTAAGACATGAACTTTTCCGCAGAGGGTATCGTTATCGGATCAATGTCAACAAATTGCCTGGCAGACCAGATATTGTTTTACCCAAATACAAAACGGTAATTTTTATAAATGGATGTTTCTGGCACGGACATGAAGGATGCAAGCATTTTGTTCTGCCGAAATCAAATATAGAATACTGGGAATCAAAAATTCTCGGCAATCAACAAAGAGATAAAGAAGTTATATTGAAGCTTCAGCAGCAAGGATGGAGAGTTATTATAGTATGGGAATGTGAGATACAGAAATCCCAATTGCCAAGAATTATTGATAAAATAGATTCAATCATCAAGTGTCCATGAACAGTGAACTGTTTTGTATATTTTAAGGTTAGATAATCCGAATATATTTAATCGCCAGATTCTTATTTTGAGTAAAATGATTGTATATTCACTCATTATGCGACAGAACAATGATAGAACTGTTAACATGATGAGGTGTTATCGTGCGATTTAGGAGTAATAATCGCAGGTTGCATGATGTCCAGATTCAGTCATTTCCTTTGGTAGCGATCAGCTGATACTGCTGGTAAGAATATCCGCAAGATTTGCGGAGCAACTTGCATGACCTTGCGGATTTCTTTCGACGGCAATACCTTGGGAGGAGGGGGGGCTTATTTGTTTTTCAATCGGGAGGCATTTTTGTTCAGACGCTCGGCTTCTCGTTCTTTCAGTCTTGCCTGTTCTTCTAATTGGACTTTGCGTTGAATGGTTTGTTCATATTCTTCGACATCCTTCTTCATCTGGCGGATTTTTGCGTTGTCGCGGTTTAGTTCAAAAATCTCCTCCAGCTCAGCGATACGCTTGGACGTCGCCTCACCTTTCATTTTGATATAGCGGTATTTCAAATCATTTGCGGCCAACTGCTGATTGCTTACCGAGATCCGGTAAATAAAACCAATAAGGAGGACAATTATTACCGCCATAACAAATATTACCAGCGCGGTTTTCGAGGATTTAATATCGAGCGTATAGGTATGTCGATGCTCCTGCACAGGCAGATTTTTGAGCATTGCCGCTGCTTCGACGGCTTGCCCTACCTGCTCTATCAACGTATGCGTCTGCCTATTTTCCTTGTCGATCACCTCCAGTCTCTCAGCCAACTGTTGCAGCAGCATATCATATTTGTTAACTATCTCCCGTTCCTGCTCGGTTTTTATTTCGGGCTGGGCTGTATGCCGTTGCAGGTGCTCCAGCAGTTGTGCTACCTGCCCCTGCGAGCGTTCCGCAGCCTCTATCAACCGCTCGATCCGTTCCAGCTGGGCATTCTCCAAACCTGCGTTTCCTGCGCCACCTGCCTTGGTGTTTTTGATGGCCTTGACAAGCGTGTCTTTGAGATCTTCGTACATCTCAAACGACAGGGAGATCTGATTATTCTCTTTCATTGTCATTTCTGGATTGAAGTTAAAGTTTTACATGAGGTCTATTCTTCTGTTCGCGCAACCTGCGCCTGTGTTCCATCGCAGCTATAGCCATCGCCTCGGCCGCAGCGTTGAGCAGTGCCGTGATGCGTGCGATATACTCTTCGGGACTTTCTCCCGGCTTGCGCTGCAACTGTTCGGCCGACACCCCGCCGGGCGAACCGGCCGGCGGCAGCGGAATAGTGTCGAGCTTCCCGCCGGGACCGGGTGCAGCAGGCTCTTCGCGCGTACTGCCGCCCATGCCGCCGAACAGCGCTGCAAACGCCGAACGGTAATTGCCAACCGCCGCCGAGAGGTTTCCGAGGAGTGCAGCCCAGTGCAGGGTTTGTTGCTGCAGGCAGGTGAAATGGCGGTCGAGTTTCGTAAAGCTAAAAGCCCGGTCGATCTTCGAGCCGGAAAATTCGAAACCGTTTTTCGAGAACAGAACCCCTTGTTTGCGATCGGTATTTCCGCAATACTTGTAGCGGACGCCGATGCCCTGTTTTTCCAGTTGCTTCTCCAACCCTTTCCATCCGGCGCATCGGGGCAGACACCTTTTGATCGCATCGTAGATTTCGTATCTGGTCTTGTCGGGTTCGCGCAGCCGCTCCCGCCGCACGTCGTCCTTTCCCGGCGCAAGGTATAGCCCGTACTTCTCGGTCAGCTCTCGGCATACCTTGGCGTTTCGGATCTTGATGTTCTTGTCCGAAATAGTTTGCCCGTCATTTCCGACCCGGTTGTAGACCAGATGGCAGTGCGGATGGGGCTGGTCGAGATGGCGCACCAATAGGTATTGCGTATCGGTGATGCCCATCTTCTGCAT
>JABLTO010053289.1_pt1 | contig 19513 bp, 13 predicted proteins | sample 7160091 | NCBI WGS metagenome assembly JABLTO01 (sample SAMN14651225, study PRJNA627086) | human gut metagenome | isolation source: feces | host: Homo sapiens
ATGCTCGGCCGCTACTTCGCCCGCTTTGACGAATCGCCCACGAATAAGCTCCTTGTCAACGGCGTGTATGTCAAGGAATACTGGGGCGAGGGCTCAAACCGCGCGCGCAACTGGCAGCGCTACGACCTCGGCGGCAATACGGGTCTTGCCTTTGAGGAGGGCGTGGATTCCTATGTCACCTACGCAGGCTCTTTGCAGGATAATGTCGCGCGTAGCCTTTATAAGGTCAAATCCACCATGTGCAACTGCGGCGTGACCACGATCCCCGATCTTCAGAAGAACGCGAGGCTCACGCTCGTCTCCGCCACCAGCATCGTCGAGGGCAGCTATCACGATGTGATGCTCCGCTCCACCGGCAAGGGGAATGACTGAGCAGGGGCGCGCTAATTGACAACGCAAAGCGCATCCAGCTTAGGGCAAAAAAACGGCGGCTCGAAAGCCGCTGCACATAACGCTTATCAAAAACAACGATGACCCTTGGCCGATCTCCTGCGTTTCACGGCCAAGGGTCATCCATGGTTCTTAATATCTAACATCATTGACTACCTCTCTTTCTGCGGAGTCACGGCATACAAGATCTTTCCTGTGCTGGGGCGCTCTCTGCTATGCAATGCACCGTTGCGCGGTTCTCATGATGCGGGGGACATTGGAGTGTTTTTCTCAGATCCCTTGCAGCCGTCTTCCCCGTGCCGCCATGGCTCGGGGGTATCCTCACTGTACATTGGTCTCACCCTTTCTTTTTGTACTTAAAGGATAGCATCTTTTTGTGGGGACTGCAATTCGCAAAACAGCAGAAAAAAGCAGTGAAAAACTGTTTAAACTGATGAAATTCTGCACGGTCCCGAATTTTCACTTGACCGATTTATCGCTTTATCATATAATACTATGCCCTGACCTCCGGCGTGGATGTGAAAACGCTCTCAGGCATCCTGGGTCATACCCGGGCGACCTTCACGCTGGACACCTACACCCACACCACCGGCGATATGCAAAAGAGGGCGGCAGAGATCGTAGATGAATTTTTGACCGATATTTTCGGAGAGGAGCTGAAGCCGTGGCAAGAAAATGAAAAAACGGAGAAGGAACTGTCCGCCTGAGAAAGGACGGCCGATGGGAAGGACGCGTGGTCATCGGCTACGATGACAAGGGCCTGCCGAAAACGAAAAATGTGCTGGCTAAAACAAAATCAGAGTGTGTGGAGAAGCTGAAAACGCTGAAGGACGCCCTCGCGCCGCCCGCGCCGCCGAGGATCAAGGCGGATATGCCCTTCGGGGACTGGATGGAGCACTGGTATGAGACGCACAGCAGACCCGCCGCCCGTCCCGGCACACGGCGGATCTACGAAGGCTACCTCCGGCTGTACATCAGACCGGGACTGGGGCATATCCCGCTGAACAGGCTGACCGCGAAGGATATGCAGCGGTTCTTCGCCTGGCTGAAAACAGAGGGGCGTGCGGACCAATCGGACGGTGAAACGGGGCTGGCGGACTCCCAGCTCCGCAACATCCACAGCCTGTGTTGGCGGGCACTGGAAAAGGCAGTATCGGAAAACCTGATTCCACAGAACCCGGCGTCCGGCTGCAAGCTGCCGCCCGCCCGAAAAGGGGAAATGAATGTCCTCTCGCGGGAGTCCATGCAGAAGCTGCTGATCCAGGCGAAGGAGGAAAAGTACTACGAGTTGTTCCTGCTGGAATTTGCCACAGGACTGCGGCTGGGCGAGCTGACGGCCCTGCAATGGGAGGATCTGAATTTGACCACGGGCGAACTGCGAATCAGCAAGCAGGCGGTGGTCATAGGCTCGGAGGTGGTGGTCACCGAGCCGAAAACAGAGGTGGCGGTACGCACCCTGCTCCTGCCGCCCAAAGTGCTGGAGGTGTTCAGAGAGTACCGGAAAAGGAATGTTTCCAGATGGCTGTTCCCGTCCCCCAAGAAGGAGGACTCTCCTCTGCTGCCCTCGGTGGTGCGCCAGCGGCTGCACCGGCTGTTGGACCACGCGGGCTGTGAACGGGTACGCTTCCATGATCTCCGCCACACCTTCGCCACCAATGCCCTCGCCCACGGGATGGACATCAAGACGCTGTCCACCATCCTGGGGCATGTCTCCGCGGCCACCACGCTGAACACTTACTCCCACATCACGGAGGAGATGCGGCGGCAGGCGGCGGCGAGGATCGATGTGGGCATCGCCAAAGCGCAGCCGCTGCCGGCAGAAGAAAACACACTACAAGAGCGCACGATGACCGACTTCCAAGCAAGAAAGCGATGGAGCAGACGGACGGCATAACAGGAAGCAGTCCACCCCGCCTGAGGGAAATCCCCGGCGGGGCGGCTTTTCGCTGTCTGTGGGCAAATATGTGGTCAAAGGGGTGCGGCGCAAAAAGGAATACTTAGATTTGTGCTGTAAATACACCTGTTTACGGCATATTTGGCAATATGCCGGGGGAATAATCCACAGAGATCTCGGGTGCGCTCAGTTGCACTGGCAGAGACAAAGAATAGGCATTTTACAGGCGGAGACAGGATGGCTATCCGAGTCTCTGAGTATAAATCCCTTAATACAGGCATAATAGTAAGGGATTTATGGCAAAGCCTATTGACTATTCCCTTATTCTATATTATTATTTAAGGGAAAGCGAAAGGGGATAAGGGAATGAGAAACTTCAACTACTCCGCAATCAAGGAGCAAAAGTGGGACTCGGATGTTCTTGGCCTGATTGCAGCTATATACAAGGAAGCTGGAAAGCAAGAATTGTATTTGAAGCAGCGTCCGGAGGAACTCGAAAAGCTCGTGGAGATTGCCAAGATACAGAGCACCGAGGCATCGAATGCCATCGAGGGCATCGTCACCACGAGTACCCGAATCCGGCAGCTCGTCGAGGAGAAAACCACGCCGAGGAACCGAGATGAGCAGGAGATCGCTGGATACCGCGATGTGCTGAGTATCATTCACGAGAGCTTTGACGCGATTCCAATTACGCGGAACTATATCCTGCAGCTTCACAAAATCCTGTACAGCCACATGAATAACCCGCTTGCGGGCCGCACAAAAAGCGTGCAGAATTATATCACTGCCACCTATCCGGACGGTCATGTGGAAACGCTGTTCACGCCGCTTGCCCCTTATGAAACGCCGGAAGCGCTGGACAGAATCTGCGAGGAATACAACCGTGTGATTGGAAATATGGAACTGGAGCCGTTGATTGCGATTCCGGTTTTTGTCCATGACTTTCTGTGCATCCACCCCTTCAATGACGGCAACGGAAGAATGAGCAGATTGCTCACAACGCTGCTTCTGTACCGAAATGGTTTTTATGTTGGAAAGTATATCTCCCTTGAAGCCAAAATCGCCAAAAACAAAGATCTGTACTACGATGCGCTTGCACAGGCGCAAACCGGCTGGCACGAAGGCACCGAGGATGTAGTGCCCTTTATCAAATATCTGCTTGGAACAATACTTGCAGCCTATAAGGACTTTGAGGATCGTGTGGCGCTTGTTGAAACCAAGCTGCCCGCACTGGAAATGGTGCGCAGAGCAAGCAAGAATAGAATCGGGCGCTTCAGCAAGCAAGACATCCGGGAGTTCTGTCCAACGCTCAGTGACAGTTCCATTGAGGGGGCCTTGCGCAAGCTGGTCGCAACTGGTGAACTGAAGAAAGAAGGAAAAGGGAAAAACACCTGCTATTTCAGACTGAATTAGATATCCTCCAATACGAGCGACTTTTTAGATGGCCGCACCTGTTCATACGAGCAGGTGCGGCCCTTTTGATCGCTTTACGGAAGTTGGCGTATAGTTTTCAACGGGTGAGTCGCTATAGACAAGGAATATACCCAAAATTCCCTGCCGAAAAACGTACACTCGCCTTACCCGAAGAAATACGGCTTCATATCTGAAATACTGCCATCTTTATCACAGAACCATTCGTAATCAGAATGGCAATTTTGACAGTGAGCAATTACATCGAAGCCGTCGGGTGAATGTCCGTTGTCGGTAATGCTCATGACCTCCAAGGGCTTCCCACAGGCTGGGCAAGGCCTGATTTTCCTTGCCTTACGAGTGGCACGCTCTCTCTGCTCTGTCTCAAGTGCGCCTAAAAGGCCATGCCAAAGATTCGGATTCATTTCATGCTCTGCATAGTCTTCAAGGTGTCGCCTGATATCATCGGCGGCCAGTACGAGAAACTTATCATCCAGAAGCTGAATGTGACGCTTGATATAATCAGCAACTACCATGGGCATACAAGTATTCCTGCCCATCGCATACCGCATTGCCGACAACAGGATCAGACGAAAGTCAGAGTCGCAGATCAGTGCAAGCACATCATGAGGGAACAGCAGAAACTCCTTACCATTATTCATACATACGCGCAGCGGCCGCTGCTCTTCCGTTACCAGATTCAGTAGACTGTTAGCTTGATCTTTCAGCTCATCAACGGTGATCGATTCGTAGTCCTGAAACGGGTTTACTTCATAATTCATCATTTGACCTCCAATCAGTTTGTCCTCACGATGAGGTGTTGGCATTGTAGCTCTGACTGCCCGGAGGTTCAACCGTTTCTTTTGCAGCTCGAAAAGAAATCCAATAGGGTCGGAATTCGTGCGGATTTATCATTTTCTTGCTTTTCCTGCCCAAATGTGCTATCATTATAAACAACGCTGTCAAGTGTTGGAATAGGCCTTGGCAGTATGGCTGCAATAGACCGAATGCTCTGCCAAGCGGCAGAGCATTTTTTGTATATCGGAAGGAGGACACTATGAATAGCCTTACAGATAAGGAAATCAATAGAGCCAGTGATGGTATCGATAAGGCGCTTTCTACTGCTACACGTAGCAACCGCGGTGAAGTCGCTTTCCGTATTTTAAGTGTAGTTCGCAATCTAAACGACCACATTGCATTCAAAATTTGGAAAGACGTGCGTCCGGATCAAAAAATGGATATCAATAAGGTAGCAAGCAAGTTTGGTAATGTTCATCCGTACCAGTTTGTTGCGAGGTTTGATCATTTTTTGCGTGCATCGGTTTCTCACTTTACCCCGTCGGAAGAGGGCGCTGAGCGCCTGATGATAAAGTACTATCGATATTTGCTCCAACTTAAAAAGGCGGTATATGATAGATACGGAATGATTATCCTCAGAAACGTCGACATGTTTCTCGAGGATTTAGATGAACAAACAAAAGATTATTATCAAAAAGTTGCTGCAGAAATTGAAAAGAGACTTAGGATTCCACCGCCGAAAAACTTTGATAATTACTATATTGATAAAATTAAGCCATTCTTTGTAAATCAAGAAATCTATTATGAGGTTGCATTAGAACCTGCAGACGAGAAACCAAATAAATTCAATCGAATAACTGCGTTTACCAAGTACGACATTTCTACAGATTATTGTGTTGCGCTATCATTTTCTGATGCCACCATTAGTGTGTTTAATACAGATTTTCCCATCAAAATCATAACCGAATGGCATGTATCAATTCGCCCGTGTGAACTGAATAATTTTGCTGAATTGCTTAATGTTGAGTGCTCTGTATCTCGAGGCCTCAATGAGTATAAGATGGTGATGAGCTACTTGGAGCAAAACGGAGCAACATTGGTAGACATCATTGACTACGATCAGCGAGAATATGACAGTATAAAAAACTGGGTTATTGCATCAACTCAAAAGCACCATTCGTATATTTTTGATATGCTGGACATTTGCCGAGAGATTTCTGCCAACAAGCAAGATGGCGCAAATATTATACGATATTTGCTTTACCGCATGAACAACCGAATTATTAAAGATCAACAGGCACACGGAGATGAAAAGAGGTATGCGGGACTAAATATTTCTTCCAAGTGTATGCCTTTTGACAGGAATCCTTATTCATTTAATCCCAAAGGACACATTTCCAATCTGTATGATTTGTTCGAGTGCATCGATACAGCGGGACATCAAGGAGAATTGCTTGCCAGATATATCGAAAAGAATACAAATCAGAATGGAGTTTTGTTTACTCCAATTGATCAGCTTACAATGTTTGGCATACCCCAAGAGATTGAGCAAACAATAGAAAAATATAATCGCTCCCTATATAGCGGGTTTAGACCGGCGAGTGAGTTAGGAGTCTTTAAGGATTATGTTTATTCTAAGGGCTGCGAAATTGCAACTGTGCAGATTATTAATAAACTTGAAGAATTAGCTGATAATGTACCGGCAATTTCATCATCTTTTTCAGAGGAAATGATTTCTCGGCTAAAACTTTTACCTGCGGGTCAAAGACTGGATGACGAGGTTAAGGAGCAAATCTTAAAGACTTTATTTTCTGAATCTGCAGTTCACCTCATCTATGGTGCAGCTGGAACAGGAAAGACGACACTGGTAAACCATATATCAAAGCTTTTAGAAGGGAAAAAGAAAATTTATCTTGCAAAGACTAATCCAGCAGTAGAAAATCTGCGAAGAAAGGTCACGTGTTGTGATAGATCGGACGAATTTACTACTATTGATAAGTTTGTTCGTAGTGGTTGGTATGAGACCTCAAATTATGACTTAGTAGTGGTTGACGAATGCAGCACAGTAAAGAACGAGGATATCCTTAAAGTCATAAATCGCGCAGAAGATGCAGCATTGCTTCTGGTTGGGGATACATACCAAATTGAAGCTATAGGATTTGGCAATTGGTTTAGCATAATTAGAAATGTACTACCAGACCGCTGTTGTCATGAGTTGACAATACCTCATCGAAGCCCAGACGAACAACTTCAAAGGCTTTGGGAAGAGGTTCGAAATATGGACGATGATAATATTGTCTTGGAAAAAATGGTGCGTAGTGACTATTCTCATCCAATCGATAGCGATATTTTCGACTCAAAATCAGATGATGAGATTATATTGTGCCTAAATTATAATGGGCTCTATGGCCTAAATAACATTAATCGTCTACTACAACTAAATAATTCGAATCCGGCAGTAGATATAGGAGTATGGAGATTCAAAGTTGGTGATCCCATTCTGTTTAACGATTCTGGCCGGTTTAGTGTCCTTTATAACAACATGAAAGGAAGAATCCTCTCAATCCAAGATTCAACTGAAAGCGTATATTTCACAGTAGAGATTGATGCTTTGCTCGATGAGCTGGAAGTGCTGTGTTGTTATGGACTGGACTATATTGGTAATGATGGAGGAAAAACGCAAGTTGGCTTTAACATTAATCGAACAAAGCCATACTCCAGTGATGAAGAACGCACAACGATGGAGCACATCGTTCCTTTCCAGATTGCATATGCGGTTTCCATACACAAAGCGCAGGGCCTTGAGTATGATTCTGTGAAAATTGTTATTGCAGATGAAACCGAAGATCAAATAACTCATAACATTTTTTATACAGCAATCACTCGAGCCAAGCAGCACTTGACAATATATTGGTCGCCAGAAGTGTGCAATCGCATTTTGGCGCGCATTAGGCCTGTGAACTACAAAAGAGATTTTCAACTTCTGAAAGCAAAAAACAATCTATAGTAATACACATTTGTATGTGTTCAAGGAGATTCAATATGGCCATAAGTTATAAAAAACTCTGGAAGCTACTTATCGACAAGGATATGAAGAAGAAGGATCTATGCGAAAAGGCGGGTATCAGCCCTGCATCCGTTACTAAGATGGGAAGAAACGGGCATGTCACTACAGAGATTCTCTTAAAGATATGCACTGCGTTGGATTGCAGTATCGAAGATATCATGGAGATTGTACCAGATAAATAACAACGCACTTTTCTTGCTTCAGGAGGATGAATGATTTCCAGCTGATAATAGCTACATAAATAGAGAAATGAGGAAAAGTAAATGGCTAATAAGCAGATTATAGATGCAATGTGGGATGATTCTCCCGTTGATGTATCCACCGAAGTAAATTTTATCTGGTCCATCGCAAACAAACTGCGCGGGCCGTACCGTAGCGACAAGTACAAGGATGTTATCATTCCGATGACGATCATCCGCCGCTTTGAGTGCGCTCTTGCGCCCACCAAGCAGAAAGTCGTTGAGCAGTTCAAAGCAAACCCGAATTTTCCGGCAAAGGCGATGTATCGCATTTCCGGCTTCCAGTTTTATAACACCAGTGAATTTGACCTTGCAGAGCTTGTAAATGACGCAGACCATATTGCCGCCAATTTTAAGAGCTATCTGCAGGGGTTTTCCGCAAATGTGCTGGAAATCTTGATGTCCAAGGAGCGCGGTCTGAATTTTGGCGAAGAAATCGACAAGATGGACAAGAATAACCGTCTGCTCTCCGTCATCAAGGCGTTCTCTGAGCTTGATCTTGACCCTCGAACTATCGACAATGTGAAGATGGGATATATTTTCGAAGAACTGATCCGTAAGTTCTCTGAAAATGCCGAAGCCGGCGACCACTACACCGGCCGCGACATCATTAAGCTGATGGTCAACATCCTGTTGGCCGAAGGCTGTGACGATATCTTCGATGACGGCAAGGTCATCACCATATTGGATCAGGCCTGCGGCACGGGCGGTATGCTCTCCACCGGCTACAATTTCATCAAGCGTTATAACCCCTCTGCCGATGTGCGCCTGTTCGGACAGGAGATCAACCCGGAGTCTTATGCCATGTGCCTTGCAGAGATGCTCATTAAGGGTCAGAATGCTGAAAATATCTGCTATCAGGACACCATGAAAGCCGACCGATTTAAGGGCACGAAGATGCGCTTTGTGCTGGAAAATCCGCCGTTCGGCACTGCGTGGGGCGGTAAAGATGCCGCGGAAGGCGTCGAAGATGCCGTCAACGCAGAATATCAGAAGGGCTTCGATGGCCGTTGGGGTGCGGGTCTGCCCGGCTCCGGCGATATGCAAATGCTGTTTTTACAGTCCGCCATTGACAAAATGGACGATAACTTCGGCCGTGCCGCCATCATTGAAAACGGCAGTCCGCTGTTCTCCGGCGGAACGGCATCCGGCGAGAGTCAGATTCGCCGCTGGATGCTGGAGAACGATCTGATTGAAGCAATCATTGCGTTGCCCACCGATCTGTTTTATAACACCGGCATTGCTACATACATCTGGGTACTTTCCAAGAATAAGCGGGCTGAACGCAAGGGCAAGATCCAGCTGATCGACGCATCGTCTTTCTTCCACAAATTGCGTAAGGCTCTGGGTGATAAGAAAAATGAAATCTCTCCCGAAGACCGCAGCACCGTGACACAGCTCTATGCGGATTTTGCGGAAAACGAATACTGCAAGATTTACAGCAATGAGGAGTTCATTTACCGTGAGTACACGGTCATGCAGCCCCTCCAGCGCAGCTATGCCATTACAGAGGAGCGCATTGAAGCGATGCTTTCCAAAGGTGCGCTTTCTTCTCTCTATGACCAGGCCAAGGTGGACGAACTGGAAAATGCCGAGGAACTGACCGGCAAGGATCAGAAGAAGCTGGAAGCCTATCAGAATAACCAACCTGTCTATGAAGCAATCGTCTCTGCGCTGAAAGCGGCGGTTTCGGAGCAGGTTTATAATTCTCCGGCGGCATTCATGCCTGCGCTGACAAAAGCCCTCTCTTCCGTGACAGCGGATAAAAAACTGATTGAAAAAATCGCAGACGGTCTCTCGGTTATGGATAAAAACGCAGAAATTCAGCGTGACCGCAAGGGTAATATTCTCTACGACAAGGAAACCAAGGACACCGAACTGGTGAAATGGGAAGAAAGCATCGAGGACTATATGGCTCGTGAGGTTCTACCTCATATCCCGGATGCTGCCGCTTTCTTTGAAGAAGACCTCGGAAAGAAAAAGCCTGTTATCAAGACCGGTGCAGAGATTCCGTTTACACGGTATTTCTACAAATATCAGCAGCCGATTGCCAGTGAAGAACTGGAAGCAAGATTTTCAGAATTGGAGCTTTCTGTTTCTGAGCGTGTGGCTAAGCTGTTTGAGTAAGGCGGTGCTGATATGAGAGAAATGAAACCAAGTTCAATGGAATGGATCGGCAATATACCATTATCGTGGAAAGTAATGCCGAACAAGTATTTGATGCGTAAAAAGAAAGAAATCTGCCCTGTATACAATGGTGAGGACATTCTGTCTCTGACCATGAAAGGCATTATTGTACGAGATTTGGATGCTGGTGGGAAAATGCCCGCTTCTTTCGATGGATATCAAAGGCTTGAACCCGGTAACCTCCTTATGTGTCTTTTTGATATAGATGTAACGCCTCGGTGCATCGGTCTAATCAAACAGGCAGGTCTTTCAAGTCCTGCATATAGTCAGTTTGTTCTCAGTGATGGCGCAGATGCTGCATATTACTGCTATTATTACACGATGCTCGACAACGATAAAACCTTGCTTCATTTAGCAAAAAATCTCCGTCACTCGCTGACCGAAGATCAACTCGGAGCAATTCCTGTTATTGTTCCCCCTACGGATGAGCAGCGCCGTATTGCCGATTTTCTCGATGCCAAATGCGCCGAGATCGATGCGCTGACCGCCGATATCCAAACCCAGATTGACACGCTGGAGCAGTACAAGCGGTCGGTCATCACTGAAACCGTCACCAAGGGGCTGAATCCCAATGTGGAGATGAAGGACAGTGGGATTGAGTGGGTTGGAGAAATTCCGGTGCATTGGCCAGTTCATCCTGTTTATTCCTACTACGGTGAGCGCAAAAACAAGAATCGACTGGGCAAAGAGGATAATCTGTTATCGCTGAGTTATGGCAGAGTTATCCGCAAGGACATCAACACCAATGATGGACTGTTACCGGAGAGCTTTAATACCTACAACATCGTTGAAGCAGGTGACATTATCATCCGTCCAACCGATTTGCAGAACGATAAACGCAGTCTGCGAACTGGGCTTGTGAAGGAACACGGCATAATCACTTCGGCATATATTGACCTTTGTCCGCTCAAGCAGGTCGATTCGAGGTATTTTCACTTCCTTCTTCATGCATACGATGTTATGAAGGTATTTTATAACATGGGAAACGGTGTCCGCCAGGGACTGAACTATTCCGAGTTTTCTCGGCTTATGGTTTTTGAGCCACCATATGAGGAACAGGTAGCTATGGCAGACTATCTGGAAACCAAGGTCACAGAAGTAGACGCAATTATCGAGCAGAAGAAAGAACAGATGGCTGTTCTCGATGCTTATAAGCGATCTCTGATTTTTGAGTATGTAACCGGCAAGAAGGAGGTGCCTGCGTCATGAAAGTTGAATATGTAACATCAACCATTGGCATAGGCACCGAACTTCATATTTTTGCCGCTGAGTACAAGCGCATCAACAGCGAGGAAGGATGGAGTGATAATCCTAACCTAATGTTTGCAATACGCTCTTATGCGCAAGCAAATCAAAGCGTAAATACGATTAGAAGCAGGGATTTGGAAGAAGCCTACCGGCACATTAAAAAAGTCGGCACTATTGTGCTCGTGACAAAAACGGACGGCGAGATTGCATGGTGTGAGGTTTATGCAGTTACGGATGGTGAAATCATCCCTGTTATCACCAGCAAGGACGGAAACCATTTTGATATTAACTATTCGAGCAAAACAAAGCGCCAAATGAACAAAATCCGGCAAGAACGGGAGGCTGATTCGCATGAATAATATTCTCTCCGAAAAAGAATATCAGCATTTCATCATGGACAGGCTCTCACAAGACAACGGCTATATCGTCCGCAAGGCGACCAGCTATGACCGCCTCTTTGCTATGGACCGGGAGCTGCTGTTTCAGTTTCTGAACGATACCCAGCCGGATGAGATGGCGGCACTCCGCAAAATCTATAAGTCCGACCTGGAAGATACCCTCGTCAGCTTTATCAATGCCGAGGTGACCAAAACCCGCGGCAGTCTGCTGGATGTGCTGAAGCACGGCATTGAGATTTCCAACATGAAGCTGGAGCTTATGTACACCAAACCTGCAACCACCTTCAATCGTGACTTGCTGGCAAAGTACGAAAAGAATATTTTCTCCGTTATGGAGGAGGTCTGGGCAAGCGATGATGAGCGCATTGACCTGGTAATTTTCCTGAACGGTCTTGCCATCATGTCCTTTGAGCTGAAATGTAATGCCGCCGGTCAGTCCTATCAGGATGCCATCTATCAGTACCGTGTTGACCGTGATCCCAAGACCCGCCTGTTTTGGTTTAAGGCAGGCTGCCTTGTGAACTTTGCGATGGACTTAGAGCAGGTTTATATGACCACCAAGCTCGCAGGCAACGCCACCTTCTTCCTGCCGTTCAACATGGGAAACGGTGAAGGTGTCAATGCCGGTGCGGGCAATCCTACCTTCAAAGACAAGTACAGCGTGTCCTATATGTGGGAGGATATTCTGACAAAGGATACCGTCCTTGACCTCATCAGCAAGTTCATCTTTATCGAAACCAAGGAAAGTAAGGACGAGCTGACAGGAAAAACGAAAAAGTCCGAGAATGTCATATTCCCTCGGTATCATCAGCTCGATGTGATTCGCAAGCTGCTGGGTGATGTCCGTGACAACGGCACAACGCAGAATTATCTGATTCAACACAGTGCAGGCTCTGGCAAAACTAACTCCATCGCGTGGCTTGCGCACCGTCTGACTTCACTGCACGATGCAGATAATAAAATTATCTTTGACAATGTCGTGATTATCACCGACCGGGTCGTAGTTGACCGTCAGCTGCAGAAAGCTATTATGGGTATGGAGCATAAAGCGGGGCTTATCCGTGTTATGGACGATAAGTGCAACTCTGCTGACCTTGCCATTGCACTGAACGGCAATACAAAAATCATCGCCACCACGATCCAGAAATTCCCGTATATCGTGGATAGCGTTGCAGGGCTGAAAAACAAGCGGTTCGCCGTTATCATTGACGAGGCACACTCTTCCACTGCTGGTAAGGATATGGCGGCAGTCACCATGTCACTGGGTTCCGGCAACCAGGAAATCGGCGATGTCGAAGATATGATCACTGACGAGATCCGTCGCATTGGTAAACAAGCCAATGTTTCCATGTTTGCATTCACCGCCACGCCCAAGCCCACAACGATTCAGTTGTTCGGTCGGCTGAACACCAAGGGACAGCGTGAGGCATTCCATATCTACTCCATGAAGCAGGCCATTGAGGAAGGCTTTATTCTCGATGTCCTTCAGAACTATACGACTTACGACACCTTTTACCAGATCAATAAGGAAATCGAAGAAGACCCACGTTGCAAAACAGTCGATGCAAAGAGGCAGATCGCCCGTTTTGTGGAGCTGCATGAAACGAACATTGCCCAACGGGTGGAGGTCATCGTGGAGCATTTCCGCACCACGGTTATGCCGGAGCTCGGCGGTATGGCAAAGGCGATGGTCATCACTGCCTCCCGGCAGGGTGCGGTCAAATACCGTCAGGCGTTTGAGAATTACACTCAGAAAAAAGGCTACACCGATATCAAGGCATTGGTCGCCTTCTCCGGCAAGGTAAAGCTGCCGGACGATGACACCGAGTACTCTGAGGCATCCATGAACGGTTTCCCGGAGGATCGTCTGACAAAGGAATTCGACAAGGACGACTACCAGGTGCTGCTGGTTGCCAACAAATATCAGACCGGGTTCGACCAGCCGAAACTCTGCGCCATGTATGTCCTCAAGAAGCTGAAAGGTGTTTCTGCCGTTCAGACGCTTTCACGCCTGAACCGTATCTGCCCGCCGTTCGAGAAGAAAACCTTTGTGCTGGACTTTGCAAATACATACGAGGATATCAAAGCGGCGTTCGCACCATACTATACGACTACGCTGCTCTCCGCTTCCGTAACGCCGACGGCGATCTACGATTTGGAGGCACAGATCGATGCGTACACTGTTCTTGACCCTGATGATATTGAAAAAGCCAACGAACTGCTCTACAAGGGAAATATCTCCTCCAAGGATAAGCAGAAGCTGACTTTCTACTTCAAGCGGGCAAAGAATAGGATCGAGCAATACGAACTAATCAAACAGCATGAGATCGTGTCCATGATGCGCCATTTCGTCCGGTTTTATGAGTTTCTGCTGCAGGTGTCCTGTTTCGAGGATACCGACCTGCATAAAAAGTACAACTTCATCACTTATTTGCTGGCTTACATCAATATCAAGCATCCGGGCGGCGGATATAATCTGGACGGTAAAATCAAGGCCACCAATTTTGTTCAGAAAAAGGCGGAGGAACATACGACTCAAAACCTTGTCGCACAGCCTGTGGTAAAGCTGCCGACCGCCGAGAGTTTTGGCCTGACCGAAGCGAAGGAAGAACGGCTTTCCCAGATCATCGCTGAAATCAACAGCCGCACGGGAAAAGCCTACGATAATGATGTAGCAGTCAAGGCTATGCTGCAGATTCGGGATATTCTGCTGAAGTCCGACAAGCTGAAAACCAGCGCGCGGAATAATACCGTCAAAGATTTTGAATTTTCGTATTTTGATGACATTGACGATGCACTGATTGAGGGCTTGGAGCAGAATCAGGATTTCTTCTCGCTTCTTCTCAGCAACGATGAGATCAAGCGACAGGTCCTTGGTATCTTTACAGACGAGATTTATAAAAGCCTGAGAGAGGCATAAAGGGGTAGCATCATGTTTGACAAGTTTCGATTGAAAGATGTACTGGCGCACTACAAGCAGAATTTTGTCTCCACGCAGTGGGGCAACGAAAAATACAAATGGGAAGCTGTCAAATGGTTTCAGGACAATTGGGACGTGAACGCTCAAAATTTTCCTGAAATGCTGAGCCGTTCCCTCGATAAAACCTTCAATTTGCTGGCTTCCATCAACAATTTCCCGAGACGCATGATTGTAAGTTTTTCCAAAGCGGCACCGGAAGAGGTCCGGGCAATGTTTATTGCCTTGTTTGACGAGAACAAGGATGTGTATGAGCGCATGAATGCCTTCAAATTGCAGGCTTCCATCTTGTTGGAGAGATATGGAAACGGTGCCGCACAGCACTACCAATATGAAAATGCTATCAGCACTTATCTTTGGTTGCGCTACCCGGATAAGTATTACATCTATAAGTTCGGCGAGGTGAAAAATGTTGCAAACGAGCTTGAGACTGATTACCGCTTCAAAAAGGGTGCTTACGCAGACAATATCCGCAACTTTCTGCGGCTCTATAACGAAATCAGCCTTGCCCTCAAAGAGGACACAGAGCTCGTCAATCTGTTTCAGTCACAGCTGACGGATACTTGCTACCCCGACCCTGAGCTCAAAACATTGACCATCGATGTGGGATTTTATATCAGCAGATTTTACTCTCAGCAGGATGAGAATGCTGAAGCTGCCACCGAATGGTACGGTACAGATTATAATCCTGGGCTTACCATCGAAGATTGGAAAAAACTCTTAAAGGATGGAACTATTTTCACTACCAGTGCACTTGAAATTATGAGGCGGATCAAAGACTATGGTGGTCAGGCCTCCTGCACACAACTTGCGGTCAAATATGGTGAGACAAAAAACTTCTATAATTCCGGTTCTGTTGCACTGGCTCATCGTGTCTGTGAAGCCGCCGGAATCAAGCCCGCAACAAGAGAAGATGGCTCCACACAATGGTGGACGGTCCTTTACACTGGGCGTGATGCAGACAAAGGCGAGGATGGCAGCTTTATTTGGAAACTGAGAGATGAACTTTCTGAAGCACTTGATCAGACAGATTTGAGTAATATTGAACTGTGTGCAGCTGCCGCTCCCGAAGAAGACCATGGCTATTGGTGGTTGAATGCGAATCCGAGAATCTGGAGCTTTTCCGACATTGCTGTCGGAGAGGTGCAGTCCTATACGCTTTACAATGAAAACGGGAACAAGCGGCGTATTTTCCAGAACTTCCTGGATGCGAAAGTTGGCGACATGATCATTGGCTATGAATCCAATCCGGTAAAGCAGATTGTAGCAATTGGCTGTATCAGCGCAGAACAGGACGGTGAAAAGCTGTTCTTTGAAAAAATAGAAGGCTTGACCTCCCCCATTGACTATACAACGCTGAAGGAATGCCCGGAACTGGAGCGCATGGAGTATTTCCAGAATCCGCAGGGCAGCCTGTTCAAGCTCACCCGAGGCGAATACGACTTCATCCTTGATATGATTCGGGAAGAAAACCCGATTACCGCGGAGGCATCCATCGATGCTTACACAAAAAGCGATTTTCTGGATGAAGTGTATATGAGCGAAAAGCGCTACGAGAACCTTGTGGCCGTTCTGCACAATAAGAAAAACATCATTCTGCAGGGCGCTCCCGGCGTCGGCAAAACTTTCGCCGCAAGGCGTCTGGCATGGTCTATGATGGGGGAGAAGGATGACAGCCGCATTGAGTTCGTCCAGTTCCATCAGAATTATTCCTATGAAGATTTTGTGATGGGCTACAAGCCTGTAGAGAATAGCTTTGAATTGAAATACGGAATCTTCTATCGGTTTTGCCAGAAAGCTGCCAACCAGCCAGACAAGGAGTTTTTCTTCATTATTGATGAGATCAACCGTGGCAATATGAGCAAAGTTTTCGGCGAGCTGCTTATGTTGATTGAAAGGGATTACCGTGGCATCAAGGCAACACTGGCGTATAACGGACTTCCTTTCTCCGTTCCCAAGAATCTATATATCATCGGTATGATGAACACGGCAGACCGCAGTCTTGCCATGATCGATTATGCGCTCCGCCGCCGTTTCAGCTTCTTTGAGATCGAACCTGGGTTTGATTCCGAGGGCTTCATCCATTATCAGAATGGGTTGAATAATGAAACGCTGAACGAACTGGTATCCAAAGTTAAGGACCTGAATCGCGAAATTACCTCAGATAAGTCGCTGGGTAAGGGTTTCTGCATCGGCCACAGCTATTTCTGCGGCAGAGATATCTGCACGGATGAGTGGCTACACTCCATTGTCGACTATGATATTCTGCCGATGCTCAGCGAGTACTGGTTCGATGACGCAAACAAACTCCAGCGTTGGGAGAATATTTTGCAGGGTGTGTTTCAATGATCAAGGATAAGAGAATCTTCATAAAAAACATATATTATATGCTTTCGTATGCCTTCACGACTCTGAATCAGGGCGGCTATGAGGATGTTGCTACCGAAGAGTTCGAAAACATACACAACCTCTTCGCTGCGATTCTGGCAAAGGGCATCAGTAGCCAGTTGAAACAGGGGCTGTATCGGGAGTATTTGAACCAAAAGGAGACGCTCACTGCTGTTCGCGGCAAAATTGACATGCCTGGAACGATACAGAACCGCCTCGCAAGGAGGCAGGTATTGACCTGTGAATATGATGAGCTTTCCGAAAACAATCTGCTGAACCAGATTCTTAAAACGACCGTGATGCTCTTGCTCCGTCATGTAAGGGTGGATCAAGCATACAAAAGCGATTTGAAGAAGGAAATGTTGTTCTTTTCAAATATTGATACTATTGACCCTGGCACAATTCACTGGTCGGCCATTCGGTTTCAACGGAACAACAATACCTATCGTATGCTCATTAGTTTGTGCCAACTGATCCTCGAAGGAATGCTGTTGACCTCGGACTCCGGCGAATACCGACTGGCTTCCTTCATTGACGAGCAGCGCATGAACCGCCTGTATGAGAAATTTATACTGGAGTATTACGCCAAGGAATGTCCACAGGTAACGGCAACGGCATCTCAGATTCCGTGGGCGTTGGACGATGGAATTGGCACCATGCTTCCGGTCATGCAAAGCGACATTATGCTGACCAGAGGCAATGAGGTCCTCATCATTGATGCCAAGTACTATACACACACCACGCAAGCTCAGTATGATGTGCATACCTTGCATTCCGGTAATCTGTATCAGATTTTCACCTATGTGAAGAACAAAGCGGCGGAGTTCGGCAACGAACCGCATCAGGTATCCGGCATGCTTCTGTATGCCGCAACAGACGAAGCAATCCAGCCGGACAACCGCTATCGGATGAGCGGTAATCAAATCAGTGTGAAAACACTTGATTTGAATAAGAACTTTTCAGAAATATCTGCTCAGCTTAATCGCATTGTTGAAGACCATTTTTTATAAGGCTTTATCTTTAAAAACTGTATAACACAGGATTACAGGAGAAAGTTTGTGCACAGTATTTATATAATCAACTCTCTTGGTGTTACTTGGTGTTGATTAGTGCATCAATGAAGATGTTTGGCAATATGACCTATGGGGGTATAGCTCAGCTGGGAGCCCACACCACGAGTACCCCACATCTTAAATAGCGGCTGAAACGCAATGTTCCAGCCGCTACTTTTCTAAAAAAGTTTCAGTAGCAGTTTCCGCCGAACTGTGGTATATGTTTGTGCTGCAAGGAGGCGAGCGCATGAAATACAAGTTGCTGAAAGACCTATATGACTGCTTCTATACCCCACCTGAACTCCCAGCTCAGAAACAGGAAATTGAGGAATGTCATCAAGCACTGAGCGAGGTGCTGGGCAAACCAGAGCGCCGGCTGGTGCTCCAGATCATCGACGCCAAAGACCATATTGCGGAGGATACCTCCATCGACAGCTTTATCGCCGGATTTGAACTGGCGTGGAAACTCGCTGTGGAACTCAATCACTACGAAAACGAGCGCTCAGTCTCCTGCCGAACGGCAATGGGATTGGGGGCTCGTTTCGCATCTGCAAGGGAGGAAGAGAAATGAAGAAGTTCGTCATAGCAGCCATGATTGCCGCCGGTGTCGCCATGTGTGCCGCTGTGTGGCCACATGGCAATGTGGTCGAGGAAACACCCGCCCCGGCCACAGAAACCGCTGTGAGCGCCAGAAAGCGACCATCGTGGGAATTGAAACAGAAGAGAAGCCCACATTACTGCCAGAGAAAGAAAAAAGAGCGATTCAACAGCAAGAAACGCCCCAAGAAGAGCAACCTGAACCGGAGATAGGGCCTATTGAAACACCTGTAGTTTCCGAACTCCAGTCTTCCACGGGGCAGGCACCCGCTAAGAATTCTGCACCAGAGCCAACTCCGCCCCAACCTCCTAAAGAACTGCAGCCCGGTGACAAAGTCTATGTAGCGGGCTTCGGCTGGGTGGAGTACGAGGGGCCCAATCATTGTGAAGACGGCGCGGACATTTACGAAAACGGCAACAAAATTGGGATCATGGGGTGAAATATGCAGAAAATATTCAAAATAGGACCAAATCGCTATTGACAATCAAGCTTTCTATGCTATTCTATAGTGATTTAACCTCGATGTTGAATGGGTGGCATGGGCGAGAAGGAGAGTATATATGGCGTATGAGTTCGTTTACGAATCCGAGGCGAAGCGCTATCGTTCGGATTGTTCGGATGTTCTGAAGGAAACCTGCGAGCTGCTGAAGGAGAAGGGCATTTCTGCACAGTTTTCGCTTATTGGAAGCGGCGCAAGGAACATGATCACGAGAAACGGGGAGGGCCCATATGACCTTGACTACAATCTTTTGATCATGAAGGCAGAAGAAAGATATTGGAATGACCTGCGGTTGTTAAAAGAAACGGTAAGAAATGCTCTGAACCGGGCGGAGAGAAACGAATTCTTTTCGGATACACAAGATTCAA
>JABLTO010159413.1_pt1 | contig 19484 bp, 27 predicted proteins | sample 7160091 | NCBI WGS metagenome assembly JABLTO01 (sample SAMN14651225, study PRJNA627086) | human gut metagenome | isolation source: feces | host: Homo sapiens
ATATGTTGAATTATATGAATAAATTTGCGGAAGATAATAACTTGGATTTCACATTATTATTGTTGACAGATATTATTAATGCAAATAGTGAAATTTTTGTTGCCGGACCTAAACCTCAATTAGTGGAACAGGCATTTGACATCTCTCTAACTGATTATCAGGCAACATTAAAAGGAGTTATTTCTCGTAAAAAACAAGTGGTTCCAGCGATTACTGCGGTGATGAGTAAATAAGATGAGATTAGATAAATTTTTGAAAGTTTCAAGAATTATTAAAAGGAGAACATTATCTAAAGAAATAAGTGAAAGTTCAAGAGTCAAGGTTAATGGAAAAGTCGCTAAACCTAGTACAAGACTTAAAGTTGGCGATGAAATTGAAATTGAATTTGGTCGTAGTTTATTAACTATTAAAGTTAAAGAGTTACGGGAACATGTGTTAAAAGAAGATAGTGCGATGCTTTATGAAATAATTAAAGAGGAAAGAATTGATCGGAATAATAAAGCTGCTGATAAATAATCAGTAGCTTTATTGATTTAAATGTGGAATTTATTGAAGATTCAATAATATAACAGTTTTTACATTCGTTATGATTGAGAATTTATTGAAATTGGTATACTATATATACAAAGTTGAAAGGAGATTTATATGTACGCAAAAAATGCATGGGAAAAATATAATGAAACGCAAATTAAAGAAATAATGAATTTTAATGAAGGATACAAGGACTTTATCACAAAAGGAAAAACAGAAAGATTATGTGTTAAAGAAGCTGTTAAAAAAGCGATGGCAGCTGGATATAAAGATTTAAATGATGTTGATATTTTAAAACCTGGGGATAAAGTATATGTTACTAATATGAATAAAAATATTGCTTTATTTGTGATTGGTAAACAATCAATTGAAAATGGTCTTAGAATCTTAGGAGCACATATTGATTCACCAAGATTAGATTTAAAACAAAATCCATTATATGAAAGTGAGGGATTTGCTTTATTAGATACTCATTATTATGGTGGAGTAAAGAAATATCAATGGGTGACAATTCCTTTATCAATGATTGGGGTTGTGGTGAAAAAAGATGGGACTGTGATAAATGTAAATATCGGTGAGGATGAAAATGACCCAGTTGTAGGAATTAGTGATTTATTGATTCACTTATCAGCTGATCAGTTAAAAAAAGAAGCAGCAAAAGTAATTGAAGGAGAAGATTTGGATGTCACTTTTGCAAGTATGCCACTAAAAGATACAGAAAAAGATGCTGTAAAAGCTAATGTTTTAAATATTTTAAAAGAAAAATATGATTTTGAAGAAGAGGATTTTTTAAGTGCAGAAATTGAAATCGTACCTAGCGGAAAAGCTCGTGACTATGGAATCGATCGTAGTATGGTCGCTGGATATGGACATGATGACCGTGTTTGTGCTTATACATCATTAATGGCAATTTTAGATATGGATATCCCAGAATATACTAGCTGTGCTATTTTAGTGGATAAAGAAGAAATTGGTAGCGTTGGAGCAACTGGGGCACACTCATTATTTTTTGAAAATATAATTAGTGAATTGTTATCTAAGCAAGGTGTTGATAGTTTTGTAAAAACAAGAAAAGCGTTAGCTAATTCAAAAATGTTGTCTAGTGATGTTAGTGCTGGTGTAGATCCTTTGTATTTGAGTGTTAATGATAAGAAAAATGCAGCTTATTTAGGAAGAGGAATAGTTTTTAATAAATATACTGGATCTCGTGGGAAAAGTGGTTCTAATGATGCTAATCCAGAATATATGGCACAGATTAGAAATGTTCTTGATGAAGCTAATGTTTATTATCAAACTGCAGAACTTGGTAAGGTTGACCAAGGTGGTGGAGGTACGATTGCTTATATTTTAGGTAACTATAATATGAATGTAATCGATGCTGGAGTAGCGGTATTGAATATGCATGCTCCAATGGAAATTGTTAGTAAAGTAGATGTCTACGAAGCTTATTTAGCTTATCGTACGTTTTTACAAAAAATTTAATTAATGACCGTTAATAAAATATTTATTAACGGTTTTATTTTTTATTTAATAAAAATTTGGATTTATCTGGTAAAGTTGATATAAAATAAATTTTGATTTTTTTATTATTTATAAATTACTATACAAATTTTTCATTATAGAATATATGATTTTAATAAGTAAAATAGGATAATAAAAAATAAAAATGTTTACTAAAATTATTATTTAGGTTATAATGGGTAGCCTAGAGATAAAATATGAAAAAATGATGACAAAAAGATGATTATTTAGCTTGTTCATTAACAATGATGCAAGAGGATATGAATAAAATATTTTCATATTATTATTTCTAGAAATAGAGAATATTAATAATCTGTATAGTCATTGAAACATTTAAGATGATTTTTATTTATTTAACGATAAAGCGGCTAGTAATATAAGTGATATAAAAAAGATGGTTTTTAATGGTAGTTATAAAAATTTGATTTAAAATAAGAAGTTTTTAAATTTTGTTGTTTATGATATAATCGATACTAAGGCGGTGATTAAATTGATGATTGAAATTGTTGATTATAATGAGAAGTGGCCGTTAAAATATGCTGCAGAAGCTAATGATATTCGTAATATTATCTCAAGTAATTTAGTCTCTATTTATCATATTGGCTCTACTGCAATAAAAGGATTAAAAGCTAGAGCGGTTATCGATGTTTTAATTGTCGTTAAAAAAATAGAAGTGATAGATGAACTAAAAAAACAGTTTGAAAAGTTGAATTATGTTTGTTGTAAAGACGAATTGGATAGATATTGTTTTAAAAAGAATGATGGTAGTTTTTGTTTATATGTATTTTCAGTTGAAGATGTTAAAGAAATTGAAAAATATTTAGCTATTTCTCTTTATTTAAAAGAACATTCAGAAGTAGCATCTGAATACACTGATTTAAAAATGAAGATTGCTAATAAATATCGTAATGATAAAAAATATATTAAAGAAAAAAATAAGTTTATTACTAAAATAGAAAACGATGCTTGCAACTGGTATCAAAGTAAAAATATTCATGTTGTATAGTGGTTCTTATTTAAAGATTTTTTCATATTATTAACTGGAGGTAATAATATGGAAAATAATAATATACGTTTTGAACATACTCCTTATCATAATGTTTATTTGAAAGATCGGAAGAATATTGAATTAACAGGTGTTAAAAATATTGAAAGTTTTGATTCATTAGAATTTTTGATTGAAACATCACTAGGTTTTTTGAATATAACGGGTAGCGAGCTTTCTCTAACAAGACTTGATCAGGAAAAAAGTGAAGTTAGTATTAAAGGAAATATCGATTCGATATCCTATGTATCAAATAAAAAGGGACCTAAATCTAAAGAAAGTGTTTTTAATAAATTACTTAAATAATGGATCTAATTAGACAGATTCAGGGAATTGGTTATTCACTTGTTTATGGATTTGTGTTTACTTTTGTTTACAGTCTTATCAATCGTTTGCTTTATAAATACCACCAATGCATTATTAGACTTTTTTTACAGATTATTATTGGTATTATTTTTGGGTATATTTATTATCTTGGTTTGTTAAGGATCAATAATGGTGTAATTAGGATATATTTCTTTGTTAGTATGTTGATTGGATATATATTGTATCTTAACTACTATAGCTACTATATGTTTATTTTGATTGAATTGATTGTAAAAATGATTAAATATATTTTAAGACCGATAATATTTCTTTTTAGAAAAGTTAATGGTATAATAAAGCGGGTAAAGAGGGTGATGAGATGGCCAAAAGAAAAGTTTTCAAAACAGTCAAAGGATTCTTGTACATGATTATTGGATGCGGATTGTTGTTGACGTTGTTTAATAGTATGGTAACGGTCTATCAGCATCAAGATGAAATAGCCATATTGAAAAAGGAAAAAGCGGCTATTACTAAAGAAAAAAAAGCATTAGAAAATGAAATAGATTTATTGAATGATGAGGATTATGTGACTCGTTATGCTCGTGAAAATTATGTTTTTACACGTGATGGAGAACAGGTTTCGATTATTCCCGGAGTTAAATAATAAGCACATAGTGCTTATTTTTGTTATGGAGGTAATAAAGATGTTTATTGAAAAAAATTTTTATATGAAGTCATTGAGACGGATGCGAAAAGTTACGATCTATGTTCCTGATGATTATCAAACTAGTAACAAGCGTTATCCGGTTTTATACATAAACGATGGTCAAAATGCTTTTTTTGATGATAAGGCATATATGGGAATTAGCTGGGGCTTTTACGATTATGTAAAATCAGTTGGTTTAGATGTTATTATGGTGGCGATTCCATGCAATTTTCATTTAAATAAACGCGAAGACGAATATGGCCCATGGCCGATTGGTAAAGACATTTTAGAAATGGAATACGGTGATGATAGTTTGAAAATTGGTGGTGAGGGTAAAAGATATTTGCAGTTTATTATAAAACAGCTAAAACCGTATATCGATAGTCATTTTCCAACTCTTAAAGATGATTGTGCAATGGTAGGCAGTTCAATGGGAGGAATCATCACTAGTTATGCAGGAATAAAATATAGTCATATTTTTAAAAAGACTGCGTCCCTTTCAACTGCATACTGGTTTTATGTCGATCAATTTTGTGAATTGATTGATAAAAGTGATTTAAGTCAAGTTGAATGTTTTTATTTTGATTTAGGTGGAGATGAAGGAAATGGTAATAAAATGGTAAGCCAGATTTATTATGGAAGTAATGAGATCATTTATCAAAAGATGATTAGGAAGTGTGATAAAGTTGAAGTCCGATTTTTTGAAGGTGCTAGTCACAATGAGGAAGAATGGCGTAAAAGAGTACCAATATTTATGGAATTGTTTTATGGATAAAAAAGGTGATCATTTGATATTATAAAGCGAGGTTAAGTATGTATAGGCTGATGTTGTCAGATTTGGATGAAACTTTACTAGTAAATCATCATGTTCCGGATTTTAATATTGAAGCAATAAAAAAAGCTCGTGCTAAAGGTTTGAAGTTTGTACCGGCAACGGGAAGAGCATATAATATGATTTTAGATATTTTAAAAGAAATTGGAACTTATGATCAAGCTGATGAATATTCAATTTGTTTTAATGGTGGATTAATAATTGAAAATAAAAATAATCGTATTTTAAATTTTAAAGGTCTTTCTTTTGAAAGTGCAAAGTTGTTGTTTGATAAAGCCAGAAATTATGATGTTTGTATTTTGGTTTTTACATTGGATATGTGCTACATATATAATGCTAATGATGATGAAGTAAAACGAAAGACTGATCAAAAAGCACCATTTATAGTAGTGGATGATTATAATTTTGAGATATTTAAAGATAAACAAATAGCTAAAATTTTATATCAGAAAAAAGATATGAAATATTTAAAAATGATTGCTCATGAATTAAATGAATTTACTAAGGATCAAATAGCTGTTAGTTATTCATCAAATCGTTATCTAGAGTTTAATGCTTTAGGAGTAAACAAGGGTTACGGTTTAAGGTGGTTGGCTGATTACCTGGGAATAGATTTAAATGAAACAATTGCTATTGGTGATAATTATAATGACGTCGAAATGATAAAAACAGCAGCTTTGGGGATATGTGTTGCATGTGGTGATAATGAAATTAAAGAATTGGCACAATATGTTACAAAAAGTGATTATTATCAAGGAGCGGTTAAAGAAGTTATTGAAAAATTTGTATTGGAGGAAAAATAATGGGTTATAAATTAATTGTTTCTGACTTAGATGAAACACTATTAAATGATGACCATCATGTTGGTCAAAGAAATCAAAATGTCATTTTAAAAGCGCGAAAAGAACATGGAATTAAATTTGTTCCAGCGACAGGTCGAGGCTTTATGCAAATTCAAACGGAACTAAAGGAATTGGAATTAAATGATTTGGAAAATGAATATGTTATTTCCTTTAATGGCGGGGCATTAACTGAAAATAAAGATAATCGACTTATTGAATTTAAAGGTTTATCATTTGCAAAGGTGAAAGAAATATTTGAAGCAGGATTAAATTATAATGTTTGCCAGCATATTTATACTCCGGATACTGTATATGTTTTTAATTTGAGTGATTCAGAGAAAAAACGCCTTGCTAAACTTAAATTTGAAATTGTTTATTGTCAAGAAAATAGCATTGATTTTTTAAAGGATATTCCGATTGCTAAGATTCTTTATCAAAATGATGATGTGCCATATTTGATGAGTTTAGAAAAACCATTGGAACCGATTATCGCAAATTGCGTAGAAGTGAGCTATTCATCAAATCGTTATATGGAATTTAATGCTTTAGGAGTAAATAAAGGACAAGGGTTGATTGATTTAGCGAATAAATTAGGTATTGATATTAAAGATACGATTGCAGTTGGTGATAATTATAATGATATTTCAATGTTGAAAGTGGCAGGATTAGCAGTAGCCGCTAATAATGCTGTTGATGATGTTAAAGAGATATGCGATTATGTTACTAAAGCTGACTGTAATGAAGGGGTTGTAGCAGAGTTGATTGAGAGGTTTATTTACAATGAGATTTAAAGATATTGTAGCTGTTGAATTTGAACAAGAGTATTATAAAAAATTACATCGTTTTGTTGAAAATGAATATTTACATAAAACAATATTTCCACCACGTCAAAATATTTTCAGAGCTTTAAATCTTTGCGATTATGAAGATGTTAAAGTAGTTATTTTAGGACAAGATCCATATCATGAATTACATCAGGCAAATGGGCTGGCATTTAGTGTTTATCCAGGTGTTAGAATTCCCCCAAGTTTAATTAATATATACAAGGAGCTAAGTGATGATGTCCATACTACCATGCCTAATAATGGTGATTTAACCAAATGGGCTAAACAAGGCGTTTTATTGCTTAATAATGTACTGACAGTTGAGCAGGGAAAAGCCAATAGTCATGCTGGTATTGGTTGGGAGACTTTTACTTTGAATATAGTAAAGGCCTTAAATAAAAGAGAAAAACCAATGGTATTTATTTTATGGGGAAGTAATGCTCGTAGTAAGAAACAATATATTGATACAACTAAACATTTAGTTTTGGAAAGCGCACATCCTTCACCACTTTCTGCTCATCGAGGTTTTTTTGGCTCTAGACCGTTTAGTAAAACTAATGAATTTTTAATTAGAAATAATATGACTCCAATTGATTGGCAGATTGATAATGTTTGATAATATTAAAGAAGCTGTTGATTATATCGAATCAAAAAGAGTTAAGCGTTCATTTGAACAGTTTCAAGAAATTGTTAATAAATATCATTTTAATCTTCATCAAAAAAATATGATTCATGTTGCGGGAACTAATGGTAAAGGATCAACAACAAATTTTATTAAAGAAATATTGATGAAACATGGATATACTGTAGGAACGTTTACCTCGCCATATATGCTTGTTCATAATGATCGTATTTGTATCAATGGTGAGATGATTAGCGATTCTAAATTACTTGAAATCATCAATGGATTAATTGATATTATTGAAATTGAAAAATTATCGATGTTTGAAATAGATGTGCTAATAATGTTGCGTTATTTTAATGAATGTGATTTAGATTATCGAATCATTGAAACTGGTATTGGTGGTTTAAATGATAAAACAAATGTTATTGATAGTATTTGTAGTGTTATTACCAATATTGGTTATGACCATCAATTTATGTTAGGTGATACTTTAGAGGAAATTGCTTTACAAAAAGCGGGAATTATTAAAACTTGTAAACCGTGTTATATAGTAAAACAAAGAAATCAGATAAATGATATTTTTAATCGGGTTTGTGAAATAAATAACAGTAAATTGCATATTGTTGAAATTGATAATATTACTAAATATCCTTATGTATTTAATTGTTTAGATCATATTTATAAATTAGAAAACTGTGGTAGTTATCAAATTAATAATGCGGCTCTTGCAATTACCGTATGTAATGATTTAATTGAATTAGATAATGATTTGGTACAAGTAGCTTTAGATGATTTTAGCTGGCCGGGAAGATTTGAACGTTTTGGGAATATTTATTTAGATGGTGCTCACAACATTGATGGAATTTTGGCTTTAATTCAAACGTTAAAAGATCAGAAGTTAGAAGATGTAGTGATTGTGTTTAGTGCTTTAGGTGATAAAGATATTAGTGAAATGTTGGAACTGCTAAAGGATTATCCTGTAATTCAGGCAAGTTTTGAAGATGAGCGTTTAAAATCAGATGCTCTAGATTTTAAAGATGTTTTTAATCAAGTACAGGGTAATTATAAAAATATTGTTGTAACGGGATCGTTGCATTTCATTAGTGCAGTGCGAAAATATTTAAAAAATTATCTTGGATAAAGGTTTTAATCTGTTTTGAAAATCGAATAAAAACAAAGCAAAATAAAAAAGATCATATGCTATTAATTTTTAATAGTTTATGGTCTTTTCTTATTTACCAAATTACTAATTTATGAGTCTAAAGCTGATGTCTTTTATTGGTAGGAGAATTGAAAATCTAATTTTTCATCAAACTCTGACCATAGTAAATAAAGATAAGATAATAAATAGCGTCTTTCACTATTAGGATCTTTAATAATAAAATAATCACGACCAGCATCTTCAATTATTCCTACATAACTTTTGTCACGCCATTCATTACTGCCGTTATAAGTAAAATAAAAAGTACCTAATTTACCAGTGTTTAATTTGATAATATTTCCTAGGTACGATTGTCCAATAGCACCAGGATTTATGGCAGGAGTTTCTGGCGATGGAGTTTGATTATCCTGTCTTACTAAATAAGGGTTTAAATCATCAAAATAATTCATACATACACTCCTTTTAATTAATACCTGTTTAAATAGTTATTGATTTCCAATCCTCTTATTGATAAGAAAATTGGAAATCTAATTCTTCGTTAAATTCAGACCATAATAAATAAACAAAACTTAATAAATAACGTTTTTCGCTATTAGGGTCTTTGATAATGAAATAATCACGACCAGCATCTTCGATTATACCTACATAACGTTTATCGCGCCATTTTTCACTATCGCCATAAGAAAAATAAAAGGTACCTAATTTACCAGTGTTCAATTTAATGATATTTCCTAAATATGATTGTCCAATAACACCAGGATTGATTGCTGGCATTTCTGGAGTATTTTCTGGGGGTGTTTGGTCATCCTGTCTTACTAAATAAGGGTTTAAATCATCAAAATAATCCATAATATCTCTCCTTTAAAAATCGCATTTTAAATCAGAACCTGGGTCATAAAAGCAATGGTTTTGAAAACGTCCAGAAAGGTAACCATAAAATTGTTCTGGACAAACTACATTTGTACCAGGGTTTTTAAACCATAAAGCATAAGTTGCAGGTGGGTTTCGATAACCCTGGATCGTTCTTAAAGCCAATTCTTTTTCTTTGGTGTTAACAGGACCGTTAAATAGAGGTGTGTTTACCCCAGCAAAAGCATTTTTCTGATATACGGCCTCAGTAATAGTAACAACATTTCTAAATACATCACACATCGCAGCCACGCGATTAATGACAACATTACCGACTAAAAGCATACCTTCTTCACCTTCACCTAAAGCCTCTGATTTGATTAGGCGGGCTAATAGTTCAACCTCACTGCTATTGTAAGCTACCCGTGCCATTTTTTCACCTCGGTACATTTATATGATTGATCAAAGATTTTATGATATTTTTATTTGGGAAATGATTTTATTATATTGTTTTTGTAAAAAGATAATTTAGAGTATAATATATGACAAGATATATAATTATATTTTGTGATAATTAAACTCGAATTTATTTCTAAATTGTGATAGAATTAAATTATGGTTAAAGCGCTTACATTCAGACAAGGAGGTATTTGAAATGGGAAGAGAGATTGTCGCAATGATTTTAGCTGGAGGAAGAGGTACTCGTTTAGAGGCATTAACAGCTAAAGTTGCTAAACCAGCAGTTCATTTTGGAGGAAAGTATCGTATTATAGATTTCCCTTTAAGTAACTGTGCTAATTCGGGGATTGATATTGTTGGTGTGTTAACACAATATGAATCTGTTTTATTAGGTACTTATGTTGGTGCCGGAACAAAATGGGGGCTTGATGGTAAACAGTCATTAGCTGCTATTTTACCAGCTCGTGAAAGAGGGAAAGTAGGAGCTACCTGGTATGCTGGAACAGCTGATGCTATTTATCAAAATATTAGTTTTCTTGATCAGTATGATCCTGAATATGTTTTGATTTTATCAGGTGATCATATTTATAAGATGGATTATGATAAAATGCTTACAGCTCATAAACAGCGAAAAGCTGACGCAACTATTGCTGTATTAAATGTATCATTAAAAGAAGCAAGTCGTTTTGGAATTATGAATACTAACGAAGATGGAAGTATATATGAGTTTGAAGAAAAACCAGAAAAACCAAAATCAACATTAGCTTCTATGGGAATTTATATTTTTACTTATAAACAATTAAGAAAATATTTAATTGCAGATGCTAAAAAAGCAGATAGTAAACATGATTTTGGTATGAATATTATTCCGGATATGTTAAATGATAACAAAAAATTATTTGCATATGAATTTGAAGGATACTGGAAAGATGTTGGAACTGTAGAAAGCTTATGGCAAGCTAACATGGATCTATTAAAAGATAAAGAATTGGATCTTTATAATATTAGAAAAGAATGGAAGATCTATACAGAAGATACATTAGGTAAACCACAAATCATTGGTGATAAAGCTGAAGTTAAAAATTCTTTAATTACCCAAGGATGTTTAGTAAATGGTAAAGTTGAAGGATCAGTTTTATTTAATAATGTTAATGTTGGTGAAGGTGCTAAAGTAATAGATTCTGTATTAATGCCAGGTGTATTGGTAGAAGAGGGTGCCGAAGTATACAAAGCCATTGTTGATGAAGGCGTTGTGATTAGAGCTAAGAGTAAAATTAATGAAGAAGCAAAGAAAGTCGCTTTAATAAGTGATAATAATAAGTAGGGGAGGAAGATAGAAATGGCAAAAGCAATAGGATTGGTTAATCTACATTCAGATGTGGATTTTGTAGGGCTTACAGAAAGAAGACCAGTAGCATCTGTTAGTTTTTTAGGTCGTTATGCATTGATTGACTTTGTTTTATCAAATATGTCTAATTCAACTATTGATGCAGTAGGGGTGTTGATTCAAAAGAAACCACGTTCATTGTTTAAACATTTAGCAGGTGGAAATTCTTGGAATTTTAACTCAAAAGCTGGAGGTGTTTCTTTCTTATATAATGAAAGATATGCAAATAACCCTAATTATAATCACGATATTAATAATTTGATTGAAAATATTGCGTTTTTGGAAGCTAATAGTGCTGATTACGTAGTGATCGCTCCAGCTCATATTATTACAACTATGGATTATAGTGATGTAATTGAAAATCATGAAAAAGCTGGTGCTGAAGTTACAATGGTTTATAAAAAAGTACATGATGCTAATGAAGCATATATTGGATGTGACTGTTTAACAGTTAAAGATAAAATAGTTACTAAAGTTGAACGTAATAAAGGAAGTCGTAAAGATCGCAGTATTTCATTAGAAACTTATGTAATTAATACTAAAGTGTTATTGAAAATTATGAAACAGGCTCAAAAAATTAGTTCATTCTTTAGTTTACGAGATGTGTTGGCTTATTTATGTGATGAAAAACAAATTAATGCTTATGAATATAAAGGTTATGCTCGCTGCATGGATTCATTAGAACATTATTATCAATATTCATTAGAATTCTTGGATCTAGATATTTCATCAGCTGTGTTTAAGAGTAACTGGCCAATTTATACAATTACAAATGATACACCACCAGCTAAATATTTAACTGGTTCAGATGTTAGAAAAAGTATTGTCGCTAATGGTGCAATGATCAATGGAACTGTAGAAAATAGTATTATTGGACGTAATGTTGTAATTGGTAGTGGTGCAGTTGTTAAAAATTGTATTTTGATGTCTGGTGCAGTCGTTAGTCCAGGTGCTGTTCTTGAAAATGTGATCATGGATAAAACTTCTAAAGTACAACGGCAATTAAATTTAAATGGTGATAGTTATACACCGTTGTATATTAAAGAAGGAGATGTGGTTTAATGCGGGTTTTGTTTGCAACTTCAGAAGCTACTCCATTTATTAAATCTGGAGGACTTGCTGACGTATTAGGTTCTTTACCTAAAGAGATGGTAAAAAAAGGTGTTGAAAGTATCGTTGTTTTACCAAAGTATCAAGATATGAAATTAGCGGATGAAATTGAATTTGTTACTAATTTCGATATTTGGGTAGGATGGCGTAAGGTTTATTGTGGTATATTTACTTATGTGTTGGATGGAGTGCGTTTTTACTTCATTGATAATGAACAATATTATCGTCGTCCAGGTTTATATGGTTATGATGATGATTATGAGAGATTTGCTTATTTTGATTTTGCAGTACTTGAATTAATTTCTCATTTGGATATTAAGCCGGATATTTTACATTTGCATGATTGGCAGACAGCAATGATTGCAATGTTATATAAAGAAAGATATTGTTATTATGAACATTATGATAATATTAAAATAGTCTTTACAATTCATAATATCGCATTCCAAGGGAAAGCAGATCCTAAATTGTTAAGTGAGTTATTTGGATTGGATAATTATCTATATTATAACGGTAACTGTCGAAATGATGGATGTTTAAACATGATGAAGGCTGCTATTTTCTATAGTGATATTGTTACAACAGTATCACCAACTTATGCACGTGAGATCTTAACACCTGAGTATGGTGAAGGGTTACAAAATATTTTAGAGATGCGTAAGTATGATTTGTATGGAATTTTAAATGGTGTTGATTATGATGTGATCAATCCAGAAACTGATCCTCAAATTGTCAAGAATTATAATGTTGATACAGTATTTACAGATAAAGTTGTTAATAAATTGGCGCTTCAAAAAGAGGTTGGATTACCTGAGAATAAAGATGTAGCATTAATTGGGATCGTAACTAGATTGACTAAACAAAAAGGATTGGATTTAATTATAAATCAATTCAGCGAAATGTGTAGTCGTGATGTTCAAATTGTTATCTTAGGTGCTGGAGATCGGACATATGAAGATGCTTTAAAAGGAATAGCTTATCATCATCCGGACAAAGTTTCTTTACAATTAAAATATGATTTTGGACTATCTTGCCGTATTTATGCTGGTTGTGATATGTTCTTAATGCCATCATTATTTGAACCTTGTGGTTTATCACAAATGATGTCGCTTAGATATGGTACGATTCCAATCGTGAGAGAAACGGGTGGTTTGAAAGATAGTGTTGAGCCATATGATGAGTATGCTAATACTGGTACAGGGTTCAGTTTTGCAAATTATAATGCCCATGAAATGATGAGAACGATTGATTATGCTTTAAAAGTATATGATAATGCTCCTGATGCATGGCATCAAATTATGATTAGAGCGATGAATGCTAAACTTGATTGGGATGCTAGTGCTGACCAATATTTGAAAGTATTTAATTCGTTAATGGAATAAAGGCAGAGCAATCTGTCTTTATTGCTTCCATAGAGGTCATGATAGATTTTGATGTGGAGATTGATATTTTTTGGGTATTGTCTTATTTAGATATAAAGAAAATTTTAAATTTATAAACTGAAAGGAAAATATGTAGTTATGATAAAAATAATTTTTTTTGATGTTGATGGTACCCTTATTTCTAAAGAACGATCTTACATTAGTGAAAAGGTTTTGGTGGCATTAAAACAGTTAAAAGAGCAGGGAATAAAATTATTTATAGCAACAGGACGTCATTATTTAGAATTGGGATTGTTAGGAATCAATGAGCAGTTTACTTTTGATGGATATTTAACATTGAACGGAGGATATTGTTTTGATCATAAAGGAGTTATTCATAGTAATCCGATTGATAAAGAAGATGTTAAAAGAGTTGTTGAATATACAACTAAACATAATTTAGCTTGTAGTTTTGTTGAAAGTGATGGTTTATATGTTAATTTAGTTAACGAACTAGTTGAAAATGCTCAAATTTTTTTGAATACACCGATTCCACCAGTCAAAGATATAACTAGAGCAATAGAAAATGATGTTTATCAAATTGACCCTTTTGTAACTGCTGAAGAAATAAAAAAAATCATGGCTTTAACTAAACATTGCAAATATACCCAGTGGTATGAAAGTGGCTACGATGTTATACCTAAAGCTGGAGGAAAGCAAGATGGGATAAAAGCGATTATTGATCATTACGGGATTAAAATAAGTGAAGTTATGGCTTTTGGTGATGGTCATAATGATATAGAAATGTTATCATTTGTAGGAACTGGTGTGTGTATGGCAAATGGTCATGATGATTCTAAAAAGGTTAGTGATTTTGTGACTGGTAGTGTCTATGATGATGGAATTGTGACAGCATTAGAACATTATAAATTAATTGAGATAAAAAATGACTATTAAATATGGTTGTAATAATAGTTAGAGTTGTGTAAAATTAGAATAGTAGAGGAGTGGTTGTAATGAAAAAACTGATTCTAATAATTATTACAACTTTATGTTTAAGTCTTATTGTTGCATGTGGTGCACTTGACCGAGAAGTGAATTTAGAGAAAAATGGAAAAAAATATAGTACAGAACAGGGTGTTAGTTTTTATTATCCTAATGATTTTGAAATCAATCTAGATTCTAAAGATAATAGTACAGTGAAATTTTCTAAGGATAATAATATGTTGTATTTCACAGTGTTAAAAGATGAATCTGATAATGTGCTGGAAGATAAGGATGAGCTGTATACTGGAGAACTTGAGCAGGGTGGAGCTTCTTCCATAGAAGTATCACGACCAGTACTTGATAGCGGACTAAGTGTATATCAATATATTTTTACATACAGTGATACAGGAATTAAAGCTATGGAAATTGTTTATTTTGGTGATAATAATACTTATATTTATGGTTATTGTGCCACGAAAGATGATTATGATGCTAATGAAAAAGATATGCGAGTTTATTTACAAAGTTTTTCAAAGTCAACAGGGAAATAAGTTGTATTTTAGATATTATTTTGTTAAGATATGTTTAAATTATAGATAAAAGGAATAAAATTATTAGAAGTTTATAAATATATTTTAGAGATGAAAAAATTATTTTTATCGGGGTTTTTTGAAAAGAAAAAACGTGAAATAGCGTTAATAGAAATTTTAAAGCATCTATTATTGGGTGAAGTAACATATTATCCCCTAATAGTACCATGCTTTTTTATTTATGGAGGTAATCATGAAATTATTTAATACTCTTACAAACAAAAAAGAAGAATTTAAACCGATTCGTGAAGGTGAAGTTAGTATTTATGTATGTGGTCCAACTGTGTATAATTATGTCCATATTGGTAATACACGGCCAATGATTGTTTTTGATATTTTAAGAAGAACTTTTGAGTATTTGGGATATAAAGTTATATTTGTATCAAATTTTACTGATGTTGATGATAAGATCATCAAAGCGGCAAAAGAAGAGGGAGTCAGTGAAAAAGAACTTACAGATAAGTATATTCAAGCTTATGAAGATGTTCGCCGTGATTTGAATTTATTGTTTCCAACGTATGCTCCTCGTGTTACAAATACAATGGATGCGATAATCAACTTTATTGATGATTTGGTGAAGAAAGGTTATGCTTATGAAGTAGATGGAGACGTTTATTTTAGAGTTTCTAAAATTAAAGAATATGGGCAATTATCTGGAATTAGAATTGAAGATTTGGTTGCGGGAGCTAGTGAGAGAGTTGATGAAAATGATAAAAAAGAAGAATCAACTGATTTTGCTTTATGGAAGAAAACAGATGAAGGAATTCAATTTGATAGTCCTTGGTCTAAAGGGCGTCCAGGGTGGCATACAGAATGCGTTGTTATGATCAATGATATATTTGAAGATGGTAAGATCGATATTCATGGTGGTGGTCAGGATTTAAAATTCCCACATCATGAAAATGAGATTGCACAATCTATGGCATGCCATCATCATCCTATCGCTCATACGTGGATGCACAATCAAATGATTAATATTGATAATCAAAAAATGTCTAAATCATTAGGGAATGTTATTTGGGCTAAAGATTTGATAAATGAATTAGGATGCAATGTATATAAATGGTTTATGCTTTCTAGCCATTATCGTAATCCATTGAATTTGACAGATGAAGTATTAAATAGTGTCAAAAAAGAAGTCGCTAAAGTTGATAATGTAATAAAAGCGGCATCATTGTATCTACAGGTTAACGGTATTGATGGCAAAGAGTATTGTAAGGAAACTATAGATACGATGGTTAAAGCGCTAGAAGATGATCTGAATACTTCATTGGCATTGACACAAATTTTGAATCAGGTAAAAAATTTGAATCAATTAATGCGTGTTAAAGAAAAAGATAATGAATTGATTTTAAAGAGTTATAATACTTTACTTAAAATGACAGATGTTATGGGGTTTGTTTATGAACCTCGTCAATTAAGTTTGGATGAATTAGAACTGTATCAAAATTGGGTAGCAGCTAAAGAGGCCAAGAATTTTGATGAGGCGGATAAATTGCGTAATGAATTAATTAGTAAGGGGATAATTTAATGCGACCAGATTTGGTTAATGCGGCTGTGCTGGCTTATTTAGGTGATGCAGTTTTTGAAGTAATGGTTAGAGATTATTTGGTTAGAGAAAGTGGACTGGCAAAAACTAATGATTTTCAAAAGGAAGCAATTAAATATGTATCTGCTAGTTCGCATGCCATGTTTATGCATGATATGTTAGTGGAAGATTTTTTTGACGAAAGAGAAATTGGAATATATAAACGCGGTCGTAATACTAAAGGTAGTAAAAATGAAAGTCTTGAGCATTTGCATTCGACGGGCTTTGAGGCGATAATTGGAACTTTATATTTAGAAAAGAATTACGATCGTTTGGAATTGATATTTAAACGATATAAAGAGTATATAAAAGCTAAATAAATTTGAGATAAATTTGAGACGAAAATAGGTGAAAAATATGAAACAATATATATATGGTAAAAACACAATATTAGAAGCTTTAAAAGGAAAAAAGAGTGTGTATGCTGTGTATATCCAAAACAATGCAAAAGATAGTAGAATTATCGAATTGTGCAAAAAAAAGAAGGTTCATGTAAAGATAGTTGATAAGTCTGAGTTTATCAAGAAATTAGGCAATGTAAGTCATCAAGGGGTCATGGCAGAAATAGAAGAATATCGTTATTATAGTATCGATGAGATATTAAATGATATTCCTAAAGAAAAACAGCCGTTATTATTGATGCTTGATGGTTTAGAAGATCCTCACAATTTAGGTGCTATACTGAGAACATGTGACGCCGTTGGGGTTGATGGTGTCATTATTGGTAAGAATCGAAGTGTAGGGTTGAATGGAACGGTTGCGAAGGTATCAACAGGAGCGATCGATCATGTTAAAGTGGCTCAGGTAACAAATCTAGCAAGAACGTTGGAAGATTTAAAAAAACGTTCTTTTTGGGTAGTTGGCTGTGATCTTGATCAATCGCAGGATTATCGTCAAATAGATTACAACATGCCACTTGTAATCGTAATAGGATCTGAAGGTTTTGGAATATCTCGTCTAGTGAAAAAAAGTTGTGATTTCAATGTTGTTTTACCGATGGTAGGACATGTTACTTCGCTGAATGCTTCTGTTGCAACAGCAGTAATTTTGTATCAGGTATACAATTCTCGTAATCCTTTATAAGCAGAAGGGAGGTAACCATGAATGGTTACAATATTGAAGAATTGTATTATTTATATCGACAAGGCAATCCTGTTGCGGGAAAATTGTTGATTGAGTACTGTTATTGGCAAGTGGAAATAATGTTGCCGATATATTATTTTTATAGTGAAAATTATCGTAATGAACGTGATGATTATATTCAAGATATCGTTATTCGCTGTGTTAAAAATCTAGATAATTATCGTCCAGATAAAGGGATGCTGGTTAAAAGTTATTTATCTATGATTATTCAACGAGCGATTAGTTCGGTTATGATTAGAGAAAAAAGAAAATCGGTCAAAGAAAAAAATGTTTGTTTTTCATTGAACAGTTATTGTAGTGAAGATGGCAAAGTAAGTTATTTTGATATTGTTAAGGATAATAATTTAGAGTATCAGCCAGATATCCGAACTGTTCAATGTGAACAAAAGGAAACGATTGAAAAATATATTTTGGAAAATTGTTCATGTTTAGAACGCTCGGTAATTAAAGGTCATGAGCTTGGTTTAAAAGACGTTGAAATAGCTAAAGCATTACAATTAGATGTTAAAAAGATATATAATGCAAATTATCGAATTCAAAAAAAGATGTCAAGGCTAAAATTGTTTGACTAGTTGATATATTTGTGATAAATTATAATAGCGTAGAAATGAGCTGATTATATGAAACAAAAAGTGATTTTGGTTTGTAGTGAATGTTTATCAAGAAACTATACAATTACCAAAAATAAGCGTGTAAATGTTGAAAGATTAGAATTAAACAAATATTGTAAAAAATGTGGAAAGCATACTTTGCATAAGGAAACGAAGTAGGAGGTATCGGTGTGAAATTTAGAGATTGGTTTAGTTTAAAAGGAATTAGAAGTGAAATAAAGAGAGTTAGCTGGCTAAATAAGAAACAACTAGCACAAAATTCTGCAATTGTATTATTGTTTTGTTTTGTGTTAGGAGTGTATTTTTTTGCAGGAGATGCAATTATTGCCTTTATTTTAAAAGCGTTGGGGATGAATTAAAATGACGGGAATGAATGATGAAGGTAGACAATGGTATGTGGTTAATACATATTCTGGTCATGAAAATAAAGTTAAAGAGAACTTAGAAAAACGTGTTGAATCAATGGGATTACAAGATGTTTTATTTCAAATTGTCATTCCTGAACATGTGGAAACAGAAATTAAGGATGGAAAAAAAATTAATAAAACTAAAAATATGTTTCCGGGTTATGTTTTGGTTGAGATGATTATGACAGATGAAGCCTGGTATGTTGTTCGTAATACTTCTGGAGTTACTGGATTTATTGGTTCTTCTGGTGGAGGTGCAAAACCTTTTCCTCTTCAAAAAAGCGAATTAGATCCAATTCTAAAGAAAATGGGATTGAGTACAAGCATTGAAGTAGATTACCAGGTAGGGGATGAAGTAAATGTAGTTGGTGGACCTTTTGCTGGTAAAAGTGGTAGAGTTGAATCTATTGATACTGAAAAAGAAACTGCTAAAGTACTAATTGATTTTTTAGGAAATTTAACGCCAATGGAAATAGAATTGACGCAATTGGAAAAAGCTGATTTATAGAGTAGATGTCATGTTTATAACATGACATTTTTTATCTAATAGGAATTCCATTTGAAGTAGGTTCCAAAACTGTCATACAAATAGCTGTTG
>JABLTO010169733.1_pt1 | contig 19416 bp, 19 predicted proteins | sample 7160091 | NCBI WGS metagenome assembly JABLTO01 (sample SAMN14651225, study PRJNA627086) | human gut metagenome | isolation source: feces | host: Homo sapiens
AGCCAGGCAGCCAGCAGCGCCGCTGCGGCGTCCTTGCTTTGCAATCCGAGCAGGCGTGCCAGCGGGCGCAGCAGGGCCGTGGGCAGGGGAAGCCCCGCCAACAGTTCACACACCACCATAAACGGAAACAGCGCCGGGAGCAGGCTGCCCACGCACAGCCGGGCACCATCCGCAAAGCCCTGCGCCGCCGCCTGTGGGCGGCAGAGCAGCCCCAGGCAGAGCAGCACCAGCACAGTCAGTTCCAACCGCTGCCGCCGGAAAAGATGGTTCATAACTCGCAGTCCTCCGCGTATATTGTTACTGAAATTGGGACTTTTTACAAGGGGGGCACGCCGATGAAATCGCACAAGCCGAGCAAGCAGCGCCCCCGCCGGGCGCTGCCGCACCCCACCGATTTATTTGCCCAGCCGCCCGCTGCCTTTTACCGCCTGCCGGAATTTGACCTGCGCGGCAAAAGCCTGCTGACGCGCGGATGCCGCCGCGTGCTGGAGTTTACCCCCGAGCGCATCTGCCTGGACATGGGCAGCTTTACAGTAACATTTTATGGCGCGGCGCTGCAAATAGAATCGTTGGCAGGAAAAAGCCTGATCCTGACTGGCAAGATTCGCCGCATTGATTTTGCCAACAAATGGGGTGAGGAAGCATGAAACTGACCCGTCTGCACGCTGCCGACAAGCTTACCTTTACGCTCACCGGGCCGGAGATACAGCGCGCCTTAACGCTGGCATCACTGCACGAAATCCGACTGCTGCACATCCGCGCTCTGCCCGCCGGGGTGCAGGCGCAGGTTGCCGGGGTCGACTGGCTGCGCCTGCAAGCTTTGCTGCAAAACGGCCCGTGGACGCTGCGCCTTTTGCAGCGGCGCGGGCCGGGCGGACTTTTGGAGCGTCTTGCCCTGCGCCCCGGTCTGCCGATGGGGGCTGCGTGGGGCTTTTTTCTCGTACTGTTCTTCAGCCGCTTTGTCTGGACGATCGACTTCGGCCCGCTGGACTCCGAAGCCCAGACCCGGCTGCGTCAGCTTTTGGCGGGGCAGAACATCTGCGAGGGGACACTTTTGACGCAAGACATTCTTGCCCGCGCCCAGACCGCTGCGCTGCAACAAAGCGACCGCTTCGGATGGATCAGCCTGAATTTTACCGGTGCGCGTTTGTTTGTCGAGAGCACAGCGGCTGAACACCAGACTGTAGAAACCGCCCCCACACAAAGTGCGCTGTACGCTGCCGCAGCAGGGGCAATCACCGCCATCGAAGCCGAGAGCGGCTTTTGCACTGTCACCGTCGGGCAGCAGGTGCAGGCGGGGGACCTGCTGGTCGATGTCCAGCGCCTGGACCGCAAGGGCAATCCTGTGGTACAGGGGGCGTCCGGCCGGGTACTGGCACGTGTAGAAAAAAGCTATCACGCCACACAGTCCTACTATACGACCCAAGCCGTCCTGACCGGGCGCAGTAGCACCGTGCAGAGCTGGCAGCTGCTGGGGCGGGAAGTCTACCGCGAGGAGCCGCCCGCCGCCTGCACCGGCCTGACGGAAGAAGCCTGGCTGCCGCTGCACCTGGGCCGTGTCACGCTGCCCGGCGTGCTGCACCAGACGACCACGCGGGAAACCGCTGACACGCCCTGCCATTACAGCGAAACCACCGCCCAGGCGCTTGCCCTGCGGGACTGCCGCGCGCAGCTGTACCGGGAGTTCCCAGACGCGGTCATTGAAGCCGAGCGCCGCAGCACAGTGGCGGGTGATGAGGCCGCAGAATCGACCGCAACCTACATTTTTTGTGCGAATATCGCCAAAAAGCGTTGATTTTCGGCATTTTTGCCTTTTCTTTGTCTGCACGTCAAAAGACGTTGGAAAATTTTGTGCAATATTCACAGTTTCTTTTGAGAAAAACTGTGATATAATCTAAATGTGGAAATGTAGTAAACAGGGAGGATCACCATTTGGCAGAACGTTCTATTGAACTGGACAGCATCGAGCTGGCCGCCGCGATTTTCGGCAATTGCGATCAGAACATCCATCTTTTGGAAAAGGAGTTTCACGTAACCGCTGTATGCCGCGGCTCTGTGCTGCGCTTCAGCGGGGCCGAAACGGATGTCGACGCCGCCGCCCACGCCGTGGACGGTATGGTCACCCTGATGGAAAACCACACCCCGCTTGAAGAACAGACGGTGCGCTACTGCATCAGCCTGGCCCGCGGGGGCGAGGAAAATCGCCTGCGCGAACTGACCGGCGATTTTGTCGCCGTCACCGCCAAGGGTCGCCCCATCCACCCGAAAACTCTGGGCCAGAAAGAATATCTCGCCGCCATCCGCAGCCATGCCATCACGTTCGGTGTAGGGCCTGCCGGTACGGGAAAGACCTATCTAGCCGTTGCAATGGCTGTCAAAGCGTTCAAATCCAAGGATGTAAGCCGCATTATTCTAACGCGGCCCGCCGTGGAAGCGGGCGAGAAGCTTGGCTTTTTGCCCGGCGACCTGCAAAATAAGGTCGACCCCTATCTGCGCCCGCTGTACGACGGTCTGTTTGACCTGCTTGGCGCAGAAACATTCCAGAAGCTGTTTGAAAAGCAGGTCATTGAGGTAGCACCCTTGGCCTACATGCGCGGCCGCACGCTGGACGATGCGTTCATCATTCTGGACGAAGCGCAGAACACGACGCCTGAGCAGATGAAGATGTTCTTGACCCGTATGGGCGTGGGCAGTAAGGTCGTTGTGACCGGCGACGTGACCCAGGTCGACCTGCCCGATAAGGTGCGCAGCGGCCTGGTAGATGCCTTACAGGTGCTGCACGATGTGGACGGCATTGCCCAGGTGCGCCTGACCGAAAAAGACGTTGTGCGCCACCGCCTGGTTCAGCAGATCGTCAAAGCCTATGAAAAAGCCGCGGCTGGCACGCCGCGTTGAATTTAATAAACACAGGAGGTTGATCCCTATGTCCAATAAGGTGCTGATCACCAACGATCAAAATACTGTAAAGATCCCATCGGGGCTGCGCATCCTCATCCGCCGCAGCTGCAACGCCGTGCTGGACTTTGAAAAGTTCGACGGTCCCGCTGAGATCAGCGTTACATTTGTGGACAACAACCACATCCATGAGCTGAACAAGCAGTACCGCAATAAGGATTCCGCCACCGATGTACTCAGTTTCCCCTTGGGCGAAAACGGCGAGTATGATATCGACGAGGACAACGGCTGCAAACTTTTGGGCGACATCGTCATTTCGATGGAGCGCGCCATGGAACAGGCCGAGCTGTACGGCCACAGCTTGCAGCGCGAGGTCGCGTATCTGACCGTTCACTCAATGCTGCATCTGCTGGGTTATGACCACGAGGCTGGCGGCCTGGAAGCTGTGCGTATGCGTGAAAAAGAGGAAGCCGTACTGATCCAGCTGGGCCTGCCACGCACGGTCTCCTACACCAACGATGAGATCTGATCTCGCGCGCCTTGCGCGCGGCTTTGCCTACGCGTGGAACGGCATCTACGCCGCCATCAAAGAGGAACGGAACTTCCGTTTTCACCTCTGCGCTGCGCTGTATGCCTTTGTGGCCGCTTACTGGGCCGGGCTGAGCGCCGTGGAAACAGCGCTGATTGCATTGTGCGTGGCGGCTGTTATGGCGTTGGAACTGATGAACTCCGCCGTAGAGCGTGCCGTGGACAAGCCCGATACCACCCACTGGTGGACCGCCGGGGCCGCCAAGGATATGGCAGCCGGGGCTGTGCTGGTAATGGCCATCGGTACCATCATTGTGGCTGCCTGTCTGTTTGGGCCGCGGCTGGGGGTGCTTTGGGGTGCTTTTACCGCGCACTGGACCCGCCCGGCGGGGTTCTTCCTCACGCTGATTTTATTTTACAAATTCATTTTCCGTTCTTCCAATTCAACACAGAAAGGCGAACAACCGAATGGCAAAACCGATTCCTGAAATGCCCAGCAGTGTCTTTGTAGCGCTGGTGGGTCGGCCGAACGTTGGCAAATCCAGCCTGACCAACTACCTTGTGGGCGAGAAGGTCGCTATCGTAACCCAGAAGCCGCAGACGACCCGCAGCCGCATCACCGGCGTTATCACCAAAGGCCCCGTGCAGTATGTGCTGATGGACACGCCCGGCATCCACGCCGCCCGCAACAAGCTGGACGCCCGCATGACCCAGACCGCTGCCGCCAGCCTGAAAGACGTCGACGTGACCATGATGCTGTTTGAGCCTGCCGGGGAACTGACCGACTCGGAGCTGACCATGATCAAAGCCCTGCAAAAAGGCGGCCCCGCGATTGCTGTCATCAACAAGGTCGATTTGCTTGATAATTTTGCCGCGCTGGAAGCCCGCAAACAGCAGATCCAGGAATTTGGCTGTTTTGACCACATTGTCACGATCTCTGCCAAGGATGGCACCGGCTGCGACGATCTGTTCGCTCTGCTGAAACCCTACGGCAACGAGGGGCCCCATTATTTTGACGACGACGCCTTTACCGATATGCCGGAGAAAGAACTCGTGGCCGAGCTTGTGCGCGAAAAAGCGTTGCTCTTCATGCGCGAGGAGATCCCGCACGGCATTGCCGTCGTAGTCGAACGTTTCAAAGAGCGCCCCGACAAGGACCTGATCGACATTGACGTGGACATCTACTGCGAGCGCAAGAACCACAAGGGCATGATCATCGGCAAAGGCGGGCAGATGCTGAAAAAAATTGCCTCTGCGGCCCGCATGGACATTGAAGAACTGCTGGGCATCAAGGTCAACCTGCAATGCTGGGTCAAGGTGCGCGAGGACTGGCGCGACAACGAGCAATTGCTCAATTCGCTGGGATTTGCCAAACCCTGATCGGCTCTGCGCCCCTGGTAAGACAACTTTTCCGTCTCCCGTATGGTAGGATAAGGCCAGAAGGGAGGCGGCCGCCATGAAGGACCCCGCCGCGGACTGGGCACGATTTGTGCAGTCCGGCAGTATTTACGATTATCTCAACTACAAAGCTGGGCAGCTGACGCAGGAGGACATTTATGCCAATTGCAACAACGGGGCTGATCCTGCGCCAAGTCAAGGTGGGGGAGGCGGATCGCATCCTGACGATCCTGACACCTGACCTGGGCGTTATCTCTGCCTCGGCCAAGGGCAGCATGCGGCTGAAGAACAAGCTGTTCAGCGCCACCGGGCTGTTCTGCTATTCAGAGTTCAGCCTGACTAGCGGGCGCAGCCATTATTTTATTGATACCGCGCAGATCAAAAACGTTTTCCACGGCATTTCTGCCAGCGTGGAGGGCATGGGGCTTGCGTCCTATATGGCCGAGATCGCAGGCGAGCTTTCGCCCGCGCCGCCGGAATCCGAAGCGCAGCTGCGCCTTTTGCTCAACTGCCTGTATATGCTCAGCGAGCAAAAGCGCCCCGTGCGGATGCTGAAAGTCATTTACGAGCTGCGCTCAATGACGCTGGCCGGGTACATGCCCGATGTGCTGGCGTGTTCCGGTTGCGGGCAGTACGACGGGGGAGAGTTCTACCTTGACCCCGTTGAGGGCAATCTGCTGTGCGCCGCCTGCGCCGAAAAAGCCCGGCACATCCCCAACTTGGACGAAGGTGCGCTGTACGCGCTGCGGCATATCTGCCTAGCTGAAGATAAAAAGCTGTTCTCGTTTTCCCTTTCGGAAAACAGCTTAAAGCAGCTTTCCCACGTGAGCGAGCGGTACCTGCTGGCCCACCTTGAACACAAAATGAAAAGCCTGGATTTTTTAAAAACTGTACTCGAATAAGGAGAAACACTATCCCCCATGGATACCGCATATAAAAAGACACTGGAACTGGACAAAGTCCTTGCCCGGGCGGTGCAGCTGTGTGCCTGCCGCGAAACCAAGGAAATGATGCAGGCCTTGCAGCCCTGCGAAACGCCCGAGGATGAACGCTATGCCCTGGAACAGACCAACGCCATCAACAGCCTGCTGATCAAAAACGGCAGCCCGCGCTTTGGCTCTGTCTCTGAGGTGCGGCGCGTGGTTTCCCACGCCCAGAAGGGCGGCATCCTCTCGATGGGTGAACTGCTGGAAATCGCCGCCACACTGCGCAATTTTGCAGGACTCAGCCAGTGGTACGGCCTGAGTGAGCATGACATGATGCCCACCGACGACCTGTTCTACTCGCTGGCCCCGCAGCCCGTGCTGGAGCGGCAGATCTCTGACAGCATCCTTTCGCCCGAAGAGATGGTCGATACCGCCAGCACCACGCTGGCCGACCTGCGCCGCAAGATCCGCCAGACTGAAGATTCCATCCGCACCAAGCTGGATGCCATCATCAAGAATTCTACTACCAACAAATTTTTGCAGGACGCGGTCGTCTCGCTGCGTAATGGCCGCTATGTTGTGCCCGTGCGTGCCGAGTACCGCGGCGAGGTCGGCGGCGTCATCCACGATGTTTCTTCCACCGGCGCTACCGTCTTTGTCGAGCCCACCGCCGTGGTCGAAGCCAATGCCCGCATCATGCAGCTGCGCGCACAGGAGCAGGAGGAGATCACCCGCATTCTGTCCGCGTTCTCGGCACAGGTCGGCTCGCTGGAGCCGCAGTTCAGCTACAGCTATGACGCAATGCTGAAAATTGACCTGCTGCTGGCCAAGGCCCGCCTTGCCATCGAGCAGGGTGCGTTTATGCCAGCCGTCAGCGATACGATCCGCTTTAAGCTGAACAAGGCCCGCCACCCGCTCATCGACAAGAAAAAGGTCGTGCCTGTGGATATTGCTTTGGGCAATGAATATGACACGCTGGTCATCACCGGCCCCAACACCGGCGGTAAGACGGTCTCGCTGAAAACGGCTGGCCTGCTCAACGCCATGGCGCAGTATGGCTTTTTGATCCCAGCGCATGAGAGCAGCGTCGTCTGCACCTTCCGTGAATACCTTGTGGATATCGGCGACGAGCAGAGCATTGAGCAGAGCCTTTCCACCTTCTCCGGCCACATGAAGCGCATCAGCGGCATTCTGGATCTGGCCGGGCACGGTACGCTGACCCTGCTGGACGAGCTGGGTGCCGGTACCGACCCCGCCGAGGGTGCTGCGCTGGCTGTCAGCATTCTGGAACAGCTGCGCCGCCAAGGCAGCCTGCTGATGGCTACCACCCACTATGCCGAGATGAAAGTCTACGCGCTGGAAACCCCCGGTGTCGTCAACGCCAGCTGCGAGTTCAACGTCGAAACGCTGATGCCCACCTACAAGCTCAGCGTCGGCGTGCCCGGCAAGTCCAATGCGTTCCTCATCAGCGCTAAGCTGGGTATCCCGCAGAACATCATCGACGCCGCCCGCAGCCATATGTCCAACGACGACAAACGTCTGGACAGCGTACTGGCCCAGCTGGACGATTTGAAATTGCAGCTCAAAGAAGCCCAGGGCGACGCCGAAAAGGCCCGCTATGAGGCCGAACACGCGCTGGAAAGCGCCGAGAAAAAGCGCGATGACCTCATCAAGAAAGGCGAGCAGGAGCTGGAAGACGCCCGCCGCCGCGCCCACGAGTTGATGCAGAATGTCCAGAACGAGGCCTACGCCTTGACGGACGAGCTGCGCCGCATCCAGAAAGACGAAAAGACCAACGCCGCACAGCGTGCCGTCCGCGCCCGCGAGATTGCCCGCAAGGACACCGAAACGCTGCTGAAGAAAACCGATTCCAAGCCCAAGCCCACCCGCGAGTTCGTACCGCTGAAGGAGGTGCAGATCGGGCAGGAAGTGCTGATTGCCGACCTCAACCAGCTGGCAACCGTCACCGCGCGGCCTGACCGCAACGGCATGGTGGAAGTGCGTGCCGGTATCATGAAAACAAAAGTACCCCTTGCCGGCCTGTGCGCGCCAGATAAGATGGATAAGCGCCCTGCCCGCGAACCGCGCCGTTCCAGCACCCGCGTGCAGCTTGATAAATCCCGCAAGGCCAGCATGGAGATCAATCTGCTGGGCTATACTGTAGATGAAGCCCTGGCCGAAGTGGATAAATTCCTGGACAGCGGCATGCTGCGCGGCCAACAGACGCTGTATATCATCCATGGCAACGGCACCGGCGCGCTGCGCACAGCCATCCAAAAGCATCTGCGTACCCATAAGGCAGTCAAAAGCTTCCGTCCCGGCCGCTATGGTGAGGGCGAAAACGGCGTGACCGTCGTCGAATTGAAGTGATTTCCGACACTTTCTGGGACAAACGCCTGTTTTTGCCTATAGCGCCGCAGGGTTGTGCCATGATACACTTTTGTGTATAGAAACCTGTACCCTGTGCAGAAAAAACGAAAGCGAGTGAACCGCTTTGAGTCTGGATTATAATGCAACCCGCAGCTTTACCATGACGCTGGCCCACCGTGCGGTGGGGGATATCCGCCGTGGGGGCTTCCGCCAGCTGCGCAATTATGTAGATATGTGCGCTTCGCTGGCCAAACGGCCGCAGCAAAAAGACTTTTTTGCCTACGCGCAAAAGGCCTTGCAACGTACTGACAGCTGCTACTACAGTCTGGTGCACAACCTGCTGGATACCGTGGACGAGGATCGGCTTTGCACAGTCGGCGTCAACATGGGCTTCGGCGGACTGATTTACGGTGCCAGCGAAATGAAGAAGCAGGCCGATGTGGACGGTCAGCTGTTTTCTTGGATCACCGCTGCCCGCTGCGGCGACCCGAGCCTGCCCGCGCTGGTAGCAGAAGCTGAAAAGAAAAGCAGTTTTGTCTGGGTACTGGACGCAACCGAAAGCGACCCTGCCGAGGCCGTCAGCCTGGCAAAAGCGTTCCCTAACTGCGCGTTTGGCGTGTTGGCTGCACCTGAATCCTTAACACCGGACTGCGTTGCCAAACTAGCCAAGTGCCTTAACCTAGTGGTGCTGCCGCTGCTGCAAAGCCCGGAGCTTACACCCGACGCCTGCCACGCCGCCCGCGCGCTGAAAAGCCAGAAAATGCTGTATATGCTGACGGTGCTGGTGGATGACGCCTGCGCTGAGGACGCCGTGCAGGATGACTGGATGGAGACCGTCGCGCAGGAAGCCCGGCTGTGCATGTATGCCCGCCGCCCCGGCATCTCACCGGAGAAAAGCGAAGCTTTACGCCGCAGCATCGTAGCTGGCCGCTTGGAGACCGGCAAGCCGGTATTGCTGCTGGATTGGGACGGCGATATTTCCTATCTCAATCACCGTATCTCAGACCACGCCGTCTGGGGCAGCGCCTTGCAGCCGGGGCAATCCTTCCCGCTGCAGCTGCACATCGGGGAATGAGCCACAACACCGCATAACAAAAGCCGATTCCTTATCGCCGCAATGCGACAAATAAGGAATCGGCTTTTTGCTATTCTTGTAAGGGCTTCCGGGAATCCCCGTGCTATTTGCCCGGCTCACGCATTTCAAGCAGTTCGCCGCGCAAAATCAGCTCAAGTTCTTCTTCCGAGAGCAGCGGCACACACCGCGACGGACGGACCGCAGTGGCTTTCATTCCTCCCAGCACCCACGGCTGTAAAATGCCCATCAGGGCACCCGCAAAAAAGCGACCGATCATCAGGTTTTCGTCCGCACCAATGCCGGGGCGCAGTTCTTTGGCACGCTGCATAAAGATTGAACACAGGTAATCAAATATGTACTGCTGCAAGCTGTTCTGGCCGTTGTAGGCCAGGGCGTTGCAGTAAAACACCTTGTTCTCCAAAAGGTAATCTTCCACTGCTTCCAGCAGCGCATTCCAGCTGACATAGGCCGATCGCTCAACCAAAAACTGGGTGACGCCGCTTTGGAAATACCAGTTTACCAAATCATACTTATCCTCAAAATGGTAGTAAAACGTGTTGCGCCCAACCCCGGCGTGGTCTACGATATCGTTGACCGAGATCTTTTCCAGCGGGGTGGTCGTCATCAGATCCATCAGGCTTTGGGCCAGCAGGCGCTTTGTCTGATTTGAACGCGGCATGGCAAATACTCCTTGTAACGGGCAAAATCGTATGGTTGTATTATACCATAATACCCCTGCATTTTGCAAATTTCTTGAGGGGTGTATTGATTATTTTCCCGATTTTTTACGTGGGATAAGTTGGGACAATTCTTAAAATCTGTTTGGATTCGCGCTTTTTTGCGCGTGTGCGCCGGGTTCAATCGCACAAAAAGCGCTATTTGCCCATGTACACCGGCGCGAAAAAAGGCATAAAATAGTTGCATCACCAAGAGATAAAAGGAGCAGACTATTATGGCAATGAATAAAATGGTTCATGCGGCACAGCGTGCAGCCTTCAGCGCTGCGATCGACGCTGCCATCAACGCCGTACGTGGTAAGGGCCCTGAAAATATGGCCGAGCAGGCCGTCAAACTGGTCAATCTGGCTCAGCCTTTGCTGACCCACCGTTACCCTGATGCAGACTGGAACAAGGTTCGCGCGTTCGTATCCGACCCCAACAGCAAGTGGATGCAGTACGCCTACCGCGCCATCAACGAGATTGACCCCCACATCCTGAAGATGAACACCCTGAACCTGGTGTACGAGGGCATGTTTGCCGGTTACAACTACGTCATGGAGCTGCGCGAAAAGTACGATTGCAACATGCCGTGGATTCTGCTGTTTGACCCCACCTCTGCCTGCAACCTGCACTGCAAGGGCTGTTGGGCTGCTGAGTACGGCAACCGCCTGAACCTGAGCTTTGAGGATATGGATCGCATCGTCACCGAGGGTGAGGAACTGGGCATCCACTGGTATATGTGTACTGGCGGCGAGCCCACCTGCCGCAAGGAAGATCTGTTCAAACTGGCTGAGAAGCATCAGAGCTCTGTTTTCCATCTGTTCACCAACGGCACGCTGATCGACCAGGCATTCTGCGATCGCGTCAAGCAGTTGGGCAACATGGCATTCTTCATCTCTATTGAGGGCATCGGCGATGCCACCGACGACCGCCGTGGTGCGGGCGTTTATGACCGCGTCATGCACGCTATGGACCTGATGAAAGAGAACGGCCTGCTGTTCGGCACTTCCATCTGCTACACCAGCGCCAACTACAAGGCTGTTACCAGCGATGAGTTCATGGATATGCTGATCAGCCACGGCGTGCGCTTCAACTGGTACTTCCACTACATGCCCATTGGCGACGGTGCCAATGTTGACCTGATGTTGAATGCCGAGCAGCGTGAGTATATGATTCACCGCGTCCGCGAGATCCGCGGTTACACCGGCGGCAAGCCCATCTTCTGCATCGATTTCCAGAACGACGGCGAGTACATCGACGGCTGCATTGCCGGCGGCCGTCAGTACGCCCACATCAACCCGGCTGGCGACGTGGAGCCCTGCGTCTTTATCCACTACTCCAACGCCAACATCCATGACAAGAGCCTGCTGGAGTGCTTGCAGCAGCCTTTGTTCAAGGAATATCACAAGGGCCAGCCCTTCAATCACAACCATCTGCGTCCCTGCCCGATGCTGGAAAACCCCGAACTGCTGGGCGAGATGGTCAAGCGCAGCGGTGCCCACAGCACCGATATGCAGCAGCCCGAATCCACGAGCGATGTTTTCCGCCGCTGCAAGCCCTATGCTGACCAGTGGACCCCGTCCGCTGACCGCATCTGGGCCGAGGAGCATGCCAATTGCGCCAGCTGCGCTTCCTGCTCGGCCTGCGCTTCCAAATAAAACCGCATAAAATCATCTTTTCAGCGGCCTGCTGTATTTCGGTACAGCGGGTCGCTTTTTTGTGTGTTTCATGGTCTGCGCATTTTCTACGCCTGCGGCGCATATACTGGAAAACGCCGCAGGAAGGGGGCCGCACATGAAAACGGTGATTTATCTGGATGTGCTGCTCCTGGTCAATTTTCTGGTGGCGTATCTGCTGCTGCAAGCCGCCGGGGTGCTGACCAGCCAGCATGCGCCTTTTGTGCGAATGCTGCTGGGCAGCGCCTGTGCGGCGGCATCCGCCCTGATTTTATTTGCGCCGGAACTCGCGTACCCGGCACAACTTGCCTATAAGCTGGCCACCGCACTGGTCATTACCGCACTGACGTTTGGCTGGCGCGATCCGCTGCGGCTGGCGGCTGCGGCCTGCTGGTATGCAGCGCTGAACATTCTGCTGGCAGGGCTGGTGTTTCTGGTGATTTTCGAGACAGGCACCATGCTGTTGCAGACAGGAAATCTGGCCGTTTACCTGCGGATATCGCCGCTGCTGCTGTTGGGGCTTTCCGGGCTGTGCTGCGGTGCAATCGAAGCCGGGCTGCGGTTTTTCCGTCGCCGTCCCGCCCGGCAGGAGACCGTCGGGCTGGAATTTGAGCTTTGCGGCACACGTATCCACCTGCGCGCTGCGCTGGACACCGGCTGTCATTTGACCGATCCCATCACCTGTATGCCAGTGCTCGTCGTAAGCCTGGCCGATGCCGGTTCGCGCCTGCCGCCGGAAATACGGCAGTACCTTACCGGCTGGTTTGCCGAGAGTGAACAGACCGCCCCGCCCGCCGGGGCACAGCTGCGGCTGATTCCATGCAGCACCGCCACCCAGCGCAGCCTGCTGCCTGGCTTTGCGGTGCAGGGCATCGGTCTCATCACCCCAAACGGGGTGCTGCAGCTGGGGCGCACCGCCATCGCCTTTGCGCCGGAATCGTTCGGCGATGCCCAGTATGAAGCTTTCTATGGCAGCGATTTTTTATAAGAAAGGGCGGTACACCATGAAAATCAGCCAGACACTTTACACCCTGCTTTTGCGCTTGGTCCCTGTGCGGGAGCTGCACTACATCAATGGGGCCGATACCCTGCCCGCGCCTCTGGACCCACAACAGGAACGGCAGGCGCTGGACGCGCTGAACCACGGCAGCACCGAGGCACGCGACCTGCTCATCACCCACAATCTGCGGCTAGTCGTCTACATTGCCAAAAAATTCGAGACACCATCCGCCGGGATCGAGGATATGATCTCAATCGGTACGATCGGGCTTATCAAGGCTGTGAACACCTTTGAACCCACCAAAAACATCAAGCTGGCGACTTACGCCAGCCGATGTATCGAGAACGAAATTTTGATGTACCTGCGCAAAAGTTCTAACCGCCGCCAGGATGCCAGCATCGACGAACCGCTGAACACCGACAACGACGGCAATGAACTTTTGCTGATGGATGTACTTACCAGCGACCAGCCCCAGGTAGGCGAAGAACTTGAACGCAGCGCCGAGCACGCTGCCCTGCACCGGGCGGTTGCCCGGCTGACGCCCCGGGAGCGCCGCATTATGGAGCTGCGCTTTGGTCTGAACCGCGAGACCGAGCACACCCAAAAAGAGGTTGCCGACCAACTGGGTATCTCGCAAAGCTATATTTCCCGGCTTGAAAAGCGCATCATCCGCCGCCTGCGGCGCGAGCTGGAAGCCGTCAGTTAAAACCTTCCCTTATGTTTCTTCCGCCCGCGCATTGACGATGAACGGCACAGCCAGTCCGCTGATCATGTTCATCTCCGGTTTTTGCGAGTAGAGGATATAATCAAACCCGTCCCGCGTCCAACTGACCGAGGTATAACGCCCGGCATTCTGCTTCTGCGTCACAGTCAAGCCGTCGATTTCGTACTGTTCGCTCCGCTCGTAGCCGTTGACAGTCAGGTTGACCGGCTCGCGCATTGTACCGCTGCGGGCCGCGCGCAGGCTCATCGCACGCCCGGGCACGATGACAAAATCCACCTCCGCCACCTCTCTTTCAATCAGCCAGTAGCGCTGCGGGATGATAATTTCGTTATCCGGGTAAGCCGCCAAGCGGAACCCCGCCACCTCGTTATAGTTGGGCTGCAAATATTCTGTGCGTGTCTCGCGGGCATCGGCACGCGACGTTTCCCACCGCAGTGTCAACAGCAGCACCAGCACGACCGACTCCACCGCCAAAAGCAGCAAAGCAATGACAAACCATAGCGAATCCACCATACCAACCCCTCCCCTTAGCCCCATGTTATGCCCCGGGAAAAGTGCATGTGCAGATTTTTCCAGCCTGTTTGCACGGGCTTTCCACAGCCCATACTAGTAGGCAGACAAAGGCGGGAAGGGGAATCGGCTATGGTTGCGCGCAAAGTTGAGCTGTGCGGGATGGATACATCACAGCTCCCGGTTTTAAGCGAAGCGGAAAAAAGCCGCCTGATTAAAGCGGCCCATAACGGCGACCAGGCCGCCCGGCAGCAGATGATCCAGGGCAACCTGCGGCTGGTGCTGAGCGTAGTGCAGAAATTTTCCGGCCGGGGCGAGAATCTTGACGATTTGTTCCAGGTCGGGTGCATCGGGCTTATCAAAGCCATCGACAATTTTGACACCAGCCAGAATGTGCGCTTTTCCACCTACGGTGTGCCGATGATCTGCGGCGAGGTCAAGCGCTACCTGCGGGACAATAACGCTGTGCGGGTCAGCCGTTCCATCCGGGACCTGGCGTACCACTCGATGCAGGCGCGGGAAGAACTGCAAAAGCGCGACGGACGCGAGCCGAAAATCTCTGAGATCGCCGCCAAAGTCGGTGCCTCGCCGGAAAATGTCGCCATGGCGCTGGAATCTGCCATTGCGCCGACCAGCTTGTACGAGCCTGTCTTTTCGGACGGCGAGGACAGCTTTTCGGTCATGGACCAGCTGCGGGATCAAACCAGCGAGGAAAGCTGGATCAGCGACATGATGTTCCGCGATACCGTGCGCGCCCTTTCCCCGCGGGAGCGGCGTATCATCGCACTGCGCTACCTCAGCGGCAAAACGCAGACCGAGGTCGCCAAAGAAATCGGCATCAGCCAGGCCCAGGTAAGCCGCCTGGAAAAAGGCGCGCTCTGCCAGATACGGGAGCAAATCTCCAACTGTTAAAGCAAACCCGCCCGCGCTCACGGCAAAGCCACAGAGCGCGGGCGGGAGTTGTTTTGTTATTAAAAGTGTATCAGACTTCAAATGCCTTGTGTAAAGCTTCCAAGGCGGCGTCTTCGTCCTGCTGGCGGATCAGCAGCGAGATGTCCAGGTCGCTGGTCGTGATCAGCGTGATCTCGATGTTGGCACCGGCCAGCGCGGCCAGGGCGCGGGCTGCTACGCCGCAGCTCGTGACCATTTCCTCGCCAAACAGGTTGATCTTGCTGTAGCCGCCGGAAACCAGCGGGGGATTGCCCTTGGCTGCGGCGGGCAGGGCTTTCATGACTGCGGCAAAATTGTCGTAGCTGGTCGTAAAGCTGAAATCCACCGCTGTGCCGCGGGGCGCGCTCTGGCAGATCATGTCCACCACGATACCGGCCTTGGCGAACACGTCCAGATGTTCCGCCAGGCTCTGCGCGCTGTACTGCGCACCGGGGAAAGTCGTAAGCATGATATTCTGCTCACTGCTGATCTTGCTGACACCGTACATAAACCGTCATCCTTTCATCAATCTAAAGTAATAAATTGCTCGTCGATCGAACTGTAAAGCACGCTTTCAATGTATTCACGCGTAAGGGTAAAGTTCCCGTGCGCCGCGCCCATTTCATCGGTATAGGCAGGGTAGGGGTAGACGCGGACGTTTTTCCACCCATCCTCGTACTGGGTCACAACACAGTGCAGCTTCGGGTCCTGCATCTCCACCGCGATGCTGCCGTCCGGCTGGGTCGTTTTCTGGAACGTGAGATCCAGCACTGCACCGATCACATTGTCGGCACTGGACTGCGCATTCAAAAAATTGCCGAGGCTGTAGGCCACAAAGCTGGTATTGCCGCCCGCACCAGTCAGCCATTCGGCGGTCTGGGTCACGTGGGGATGGGTGCCGATAATGAGGTCAACTCCCCGATCCGCCAGCCACTGGGCCATCTGCCGCTGCGAGTCGACCACATCATGGCTGCCCTCAACACCCCAGTGGCAGCTGACCACCAGCACGTCACAGTTGGGGCGCATGGCGGCGATTTGCCGCTCGATGGTATCGAGGTCGCTCAGATACACAACGCCGTAGGTGGCATCACTGGGCGTCGGCAGACCGTTGGTATGTTCGGTATAAGAGAGGTAGCCGAACGTAATGCCGTTTACCGTCTGGTAGGCATAATCGTCGTAAGTTTCGAGATTGTAAAAGCCCATCGTGACAACATCATCAGGCATCGCGGCCCAATGCGCACGCGAAGCATCAATGCCCGCCGCGCCTTTGTCATAGCTGTGATTGTTGGACAGGCTGAAGACCCGGAAACCGAGATCATACAGCGCGTCGGTGATATCGCCGGGGGTCGAGAACATCGGGTAGCCGCTGGGGGCGAACGCATCGTTGACCAGCGTTTCCTGGTTCAGCCAGTTCACATCAAACTGGGTGTAGAAATCCCGCATATTCTCGTATGCGTAGGAGAAATCGTAGTACCCGTCACTGCCGCGTGCTTTGGCCTGCAAGTAAATGCCGTCGTGGATCAAGTCGTCGCCGGTGGCGGAAAACCGCACGGTCTCCACTGTGGGCGTCGGCTCTGGGGTGGGTTCCGGCGTCGGGGTCGGCTCCACATAGGCAGCCACAGCCGAAGATTCCGGGGTGGCGGACTGCGGAGCCTTGCCGCCGATCTCTTGCAGCATTGCGCCGGTCAGCACGCCGCCCACGCCCAAGGCGATGACTAGGCAGGCCGCGATCTCATTGCTTTTTAAACGCACGGCAGTTTCCCCCGCAAAAGGTCGGTCATCGTGTAGTAGCCGGGCTGGCGGCCCGCCACGTAAAGCGCGGCCTGCACAGCACCATCGGCAAATACGCCGCGGCTGCCTGCGCTGTGGCTCAGGGTCAGCACCTCCTCGGGGCCGCAGAACAGTACGTCATGCTCGCCCACAATACCGCCGCCGCGCACCGAGCTGATGCCCAGCTCCTTGGCACCGCGCTTCTGGCGCACTTGGGAGCGGTCGTAGACATACTCATAGCTATTGCTGGCCTCGGCGTTGATGGCATCGGCGATCATCAGCGCTGTACCACTGGGGGCATCCAGCTTGTTATGGTGGTGCTTTTCGACAATCTCGATATCAAACTCACCGCTCAGAACGCGGGTGGCCTGGCGGGCCAGTTCGATCAGCACATTGACGCCCAGCGACATATTGGCACTACGGAAGATCGGCGTTTTGGCGCTGGCATCTTCCAGCACGGCTTCATCCTCCGCCGAAAGGCCGGTGGAGCAGATCACGCAGGGCACGCCGTGGGCTGCGCCGTACTGCGCTGCCGCCACCGCCCCGGCGGGGGAAGAAAAGTCGATGACTACATCGGCCTTGGGCAGTTCTTCAAAGCTGGCATAAACCGGTACATCACCGACTTTTCCGGCTTCGCGGTCCACACCGGCCACCACACGGCAGTCCTGACGGGCCGCAATTTTTTCGATCAGAGCATGGCCCATACGGCCATAAATTCCCTGGAGCACAATATCCGTCATTTTCCGTTTCCTTTCAAAAAAAGCCCGCAGCAGGTTGCTACGGGCCGGTCAGCATGATTTACAGCAAGCCGAAATCCCGCATAGCGGTCTCCAGCTGGGCCTGCACCGCAGCGGAAGGCTCGACCAGCGGCAGACGGCAGGCACCGGCCTGCCAGCCCAGACAGTTCATCGCCCACTTTACGGGGATGGGGTTCACATCGGCAAACAGGGCCTTGCACAGGGGCAGTGCTTTCAGCTGCATTTGCAGGCTCTCCTGCGTTTCACCCGCAAACCACTTGGCGCAGATATCGTGGGTGTATTGGGGTGCCACGTTGGACAGTACGCTGATAACGCCCTTGCCGCCCAGTGCCAGCAGCGGGACGATCTGGTCGTCGTTGCCGGAGTAGATATTCAGCTCATCGCCGCAGGCAGCTGCGATCTCGGCCACCTGGCTGATGTTGCCGCTGGCTTCCTTGACGGCGTTGATGTTAGGCAGCTTAGCCAGCTCGGCCAAGGAAGCCGGAGTCAGGTTGCAGCCGGTGCGGCTGGGCACGTTATACAGGATGCAGGGCAGGTCAACAGCGTTGGCAATGGCCGTGTAATGGGCCACCAGACCCGCCTGGCTGGTTTTGTTATAGTAAGGGGTCACAAGCAGCAGGGCATCAGCACCGTCGGCCTGCGCCTGCCGGGACAGCCAGATCGCATACTTGGTATCGTTGGAGCCCGTACCGGCAATGACCGGCACGCGGCCTGCGGCCTGCTTGACCGCATAGCGGATGCAGGCGGTATGTTCCTCGTCTGTCAGGGTCGGGGACTCGCCGGTCGTGCCGCAGATAACGATAGCATCGGTGCCGTGGTCGATCTGGTCATCAATGATGCGGTCCAGCTCTTCATAATTCACGCTGCCATCGGCGTTCATCGGGGTGATAATGGCAACCGCAGCGCCGGTAAAAACAGGCTTCTTCATAGGGGATGCTCCTTCTTTTAAAATGGCGCAAAGTAACACGCCGGGCAGGGCGAAAGCTTAGTCAAAATAGCCCTTGGCAGCCAGCAGTTCAGCCAGCAGCACCGCGCCGCCGGCAGCACCGCGCAGGGTGTTGTGGGACAGGCAGACGAACTTATAATCGTACTGGTTATCCTCACGCAGACGGCCGATGCTGACCGCCATGCCGTTTTCAAGCATGCGATCCAGCTTGGGCTGCGGACGGTCGTTTTCCTCAAAATAATGCAGGAACTGCTTCGGGGCGCTGGGCAGGTCCAGATCCTGGGCGGGACCGCGGAATTCTTTCCAGGCCTTCAGGATTTCTTCCTTGCTGGGCTTGTTGGCGAAACGCACAAACACGGCACCCATGTGGCCGTCCGAAACCGGCACGCGCAGGCATTGGGCCGTAAAGCGCGGGGCATCGGCGGAAACGATTTTATCGTCCTCGATATGGCCCCACAGCTTCAGGGGCTCCTGCTCGCTCTTTTCTTCCTCGCCGCCGATGTAGGGGATAACGTTGTCCAGAATATCGGGGAAGGTCTCAAACGTCTTGCCGGCGCCGGAAATAGCCTGATAGGTGCAGACCAGCACATCGGTGATACCGTAGCCGCGCAGGGGATGCAGGGCGGGCACATAGCTTTGCAGGCTGCAATTGGACTTGACGGCCACAAAGCCGCGCTTGGTGCCCAGGCGCTTGCGCTGCGCGGGGATGATCTCGATATGGTCAGCGTTGATCTCAGGCACGACCATGGGCACATCGGGGGTAAAGCGATGGGCACTGTTGTTGGACACGACCGGGCACTCGGCCTTGGCGTACGCTTCTTCCAATGCCTTGATCTCGTCCTTTTTCATGTTGACGGCGCAGAACACGAAGTCGACCTTGGCGGCAACTTCCTCTACTTTGGCGGCATCGAGCACGACGAGTTTTTTCGCACATTCCGGCATCGGCGTTTTCATCAGCCAGCGATCCCCGACTGCTTCTTCGTACGTTTTGCCAGCGCTGCGCGCACTCGCAGCTACGGCGGCCAGATGGAACCAGGGGTGGTTTTCCAGCAGCGTGATAAAGCGTTGGCCGACCATACCGGTAGCACCAATGACACCTACATTGTACTGTTTCATCTTTCCTAACCCTTCCTTTCGCAATACCTTTCCCGATTTCTATGCAGCAGCGGCATAAATTGTTCCGATTTTGCA
>JABLTO010014702.1_pt1 | contig 19402 bp, 17 predicted proteins | sample 7160091 | NCBI WGS metagenome assembly JABLTO01 (sample SAMN14651225, study PRJNA627086) | human gut metagenome | isolation source: feces | host: Homo sapiens
ACCTCGGGCCAGTGCACCATGGGGGCCATGGCGAACCGCAGGGTGTGGCGGCCGGTGCTCAGGGTGCTGCCCTCGGCCACGACCACCTGCCGGTCGGGCCAGTCGGTGCCGAAGAACTGCCGCAGCATGGGGCAGGTTTTGGCGTTTACCACCAGCTTCAGGTCGGGCCAGAGGGCGGTCAGCCGGGCGATCTGGGCGCAGTGGTCCGGCTCCATGTGGCTGATGACCAGATAATCCAGCGGGCGGCCGGCCAGCAGGGCGGTGAGGTTCTCCAGCCAGGACTGGGCCACGGCGGAATCCACCGTATCCAGCAGCAGGGTCTTTTCGTCCAGAATCAGGTAGGAGTTCTAGCTTACGCCCCGGGGAATGGGAAAGAGATTCTCAAACAGGGCCAGGCGGCGGTCACTGCCGCCCAGCCAATAGGTATCGGCTGCAATGAGATGCACATCTTTCATGGAGAATGCCTTCTTTCTTTTTATAAAAATGGGCCGGGTGAATTGAAAACAGCAGGGGCAGGAACGCCCCCGCGCTTCGATTATAGCGGCCGGGGCAGCGCTTGTCCATGCACAAAACGGCGGGGAGGCCCCTTCCGTCAGTACCAGTTTATCCAAACCGGCGCGCAGATTTCTGTGATTTTGGCAACAAACCGGCGGCGCGGTGCCGCGGCGGGCCGCTTGACTTTGCGGCAAAGCCTTTTATACTATATAATAGATTATTGCGGGTCGGCGGTTGCCGGCCATGCAGGCAATACGAAGGTCCGTTCCATTCGCGGCCTTCTGTGAAAGGAAGAAACAACATGGATAAGAATACGTTCTACATCACCACCCCCATTTACTACCCCAGCGACAAGCTGCACATCGGCCACAGCTACACCACCGTGGCCTGCGATGCGCTGGCCCGCTTCAAGCGGATGCAGGGCAAAGAGGTGATGTTCCTCACCGGCACCGACGAGCACGGCCAGAAAATTCAGGATAAGGCCGCCGCTGCCGGCGTGACCCCCAAGCAGTATGTGGACAACATTGTGGAAGGCCCCGGCGGCGTGAAGGACCTGTGGAAGCTGCTGAACATCAGCTACGACCGGTTCATCCGCACCACCGATGACTACCACATGGAGAGCTGCCAGAAGATCTTCACCACGCTGCACGACAAGGGCGACATTTACAAGAGCGTGTACAAGGGCCATTACTGCAAGCCCTGCGAGAGCTTCTGGACCGACAGCCAGCTGGTGGACGGCAAGTGCCCCGACTGCGGCCGCGAGGTCTATGATGCCCACGAGGAGGCCTACTTCTTCAAGACCGGCAAGTATGCCGACCGCCTGCTGAAGTACTACGAGGAGAATCCCCAGTTCATCCAGCCCGAGAGCCGGAAGAACGAGATGATCGCCTTTATCAAGCAGGGCCTGCAGGACACCTGTGTTTCCCGCACCTCTGTCAAGTGGGGCATCCCCGTTCCCTTTGACCCCAAGCACACCATGTATGTCTGGGTCGATGCGCTGAGCAACTATATCTCCGCGCTGGGCTACGGCAACGAGACCTACCACGATTACAACAAGTTCTGGCCTGCTGACCTGCACATGGTGGGCAAGGAGATCCTGCGCTTCCACACCATCCTGTGGCCCGCCATGCTGATGGCTCTGGATCTGCCGCTGCCCAAGCGCGTGTTTGGCCACGGCTGGCTGCTGATGAACGGCGGCAAGATGTCCAAGTCTGTGGGCAACGTTGTGGACCCCGTGGTCCTGTGCGACCGCTACGGCGTGGACTCCATCCGCTACTTCCTGCTGCGTGAGATCCCCTTTGGCAACGACGGCATGTTCACCAACGAGGCCCTGATCAACCGCATCAACAGCGACCTGGCCAACGACCTGGGCAACCTGCTCAGCCGCACCGTTGCCATGTGCGAGAAGTACTTCGGCGGCACGGTCCACAAGGCCGCTGGCACCGAGGCCATCGACACGGAGCTGGAGACCATGGTCAATGATCTGCTGGGCAAGGTCACTGCCGACATGGACAACCTGACCATCCCCCAGTCCCTGATGGAGATCTTTGCCGTGATCCAGCGCGCCAACAAGTATATCGACGAGACCGCTCCTTGGGCTCTGGCCAAGGATGAGGCCAACACGGCCCGTCTGGAGAGCGTGCTCTACCACCTGTGCGAGGCACTGCGTGTGGCAGGCATCCTGCTGAACGCTTACCTGCCCTCCACCGCTCCCAAGATGATGGATCAGCTGGGCCTGTCCACTGCCGACATCGACCTGAGCAAGGCTGCTTACGGCGTGCAGGAGACCTACACCGTCCACAAGGGCGATGCCCTGTTCCCCCGCATTGACGTGGCCAAGGAGATCGCCCACCTGAAGGAAGAGGACGAGAAGCGCAAGGCCGCTGCCGAGGCTGCCAACAAGGCCAAGGCCGAAGCCGAAAAGGCTGCTGCCGCCCCCGCCGCTGAGGAGAGCACCGTTGATTTTACCCACGAGGAAGAGATCGACTTTGACACCTTCTGCAAGGTGGAGCTGCGCGTGGCCGAGGTGCGTGCCTGCGAGAATCTGAAAGAGAGCAAGAAGCTGCTCCACCTGACCGTGTTTGACGGCGAGCGTGAGCGCTGCATCCTGTCCGGCATTGCCAAGTGGTTCAAGCCGGAGGATCTGATCGGCAAGAAGATCGGCATCGTCTGCAATCTGGCCCCCCGCCCCATGCTGAAGGGCAAGTATGTCAGCGAGGGCATGATCTTTGCTGCAGACACCGCTGACGGCGGCTGCTCCATCGCCTTCTACGGCGACAACACCCCCGTTGGCAGCCGCATCCACTGAGCCATGGAGACACAGCTGAGCCGCGCCGAAAAGCTGGACCGGCTTTTCGGCACACCGGCCTTTGCCGTTATCATTGCCATCCTCTGCAACGCCATGTGGGGTTCGGCTTTCCCTTTCATCAAGCTGGGCTACCGGCTCTTTGCCATCGACACCGCTGACACGGCCTCCATTCTCTGCTTTGCAGGGGTACGGTTCATGCTGGGCAGTGTGCTGGTACTGGGCGGCAGCCTGCTGCTGGAGGGCAGGCTGCCCGCCATGCCCAAGGGGAAGATCCTGGCCGAATGCTGTGCATTGGGCCTGTGGCAGACCACAGCGCAGTATGCCTTTTTCTACAGCGCTGTTGCCCTGCTCACCGGTGCCTTTGGGGGCATCCTGAACAGCACCCAGAGCTTTCTGGGGGTCATCTTCGCCCATTTCCTTTACGGCAGGGCTGACCGCATGACCCCGGCCAAAGCGCTGGGCTGCGGCATCGGCTTTGCGGGCGTTCTCATCGCCACGTTGGGCAACCACGGCGGCGGCAGCGCCCGGGGCGTAGCCTACATGCTCATTGCCACTGTCCTCTTCACGCTGGCAGGCCCCTGGAACAAATCCGTCACCCGCCGGGCAGACAGCTTTGCCGTCTGCTTTGTGAACCTGTTCGTGGGCGGTGCGGCCCTGTTCCTGCTGGGCGCTGTTCTGGGCGGACGGCTGGAACACTGGTCTGTGCTCAGCGTGCTGGACCTGCTGGCGCTGGCCTTCATCTGCGGCGCGGGCTACATCGTCTGGGCCCTGCTGATGAAGAACAACCCCGTCAGCCGGATCGCCATCTTCGGGTTCGTGAACCCGGTGGTGAACGTCCTGCTCAGTGCCCTCATCAATGGGGAGCCGCTGTTCCGGTGGCAGTATCTGGGGGCGCTGGTGCTGGTCTGCATCGGCATCTGGCTGGTAAACAAGGCCCCCGCCAAAAAGGAGCGTGCCCGGTAATATGGAATACCCCATCTTTGACACCCACGCCCATTATAGCGCCCGCGCCTTTGACGCGGACCGCTTTGCCCTGCTGGACAGCCTGCCCGGCAAAGGGGTGGTGGGCGTGTGCGAACAGGCCACCCATTCGGGCGATGCGCCCAAGGTGCTGGAGCTGGCCCACAAATATCCCTGGGTGTACGCCGCCGTCGGCATCCATCCGGAGAGCCTGCTGGCCCCGGAGGATTGCGGTGAGGAAGGCCCCGCCCCTACTGTTTCGGTATACGGCGGCGACTGGGCCGCAGAGATGCGTGCCCTTGCCCCCTATTACGGGGACCCCAAGGTAGTGGCTGTTGGGGAGTGCGGACTGGATTACCACTGGCCCGTGCCCAAGGATGCCCAGCTGGCGCTGTTTGAGGCCGAGATCCGGCTGGCGCTGGAACTGGACAAGCCTATCATCGTGCACGACCGCAGCGCCCACGCCGATGTCTACGCCCTGCTGAAAAAATACCGGCCCAAGGGCATCGTCCACTGCTATTCCGGCAGCGCCGATGACGCGCTCTGGCTGGCAGAGCAGGGGCTCTACATCGGTTTTGGCGGGGCCTGCACCTTCAAGGGGGCCAAGCGTGCCGCCAAGGCCATTGCCGCCCTGCCGCTGGAACGCATCGTCCTGGAAACCGACTGCCCCTATATGGCCCCGGAACCTGTCCGCGGCACCCGCTGCGACAGCTCCCTCATCCGCTATGTAGGCGAGTATATCGCCAGCGTCAAGGGTGAGGAACCGGAGCAGGTGTTCCGGCAGACGGTGGAGAATGCCTGCCAAGTGTATAACCTCTCTGTCTGAAACCGGCAGCAGCCGGGCACAGAGGGCAGGCTATCCTTCTATACAATCTATCCGTTATCTACAAAAGCATTGTGCTTCTGTATAAATCAAGTAACAAACTACAAATTGTCAATTAAGGAGATATCACTTATGAAAGCTCGTATTCCGCAGCACCGTGAATTCATCATCAACTTCCCCGACACTGTTGACAACGCCAAGGCCAACGAGGGCTGGGCAAAGCTGCAGCAGATCGTGGAGGACTACAAGAAGGACCACAATGGTGCTTCCGTCTACGCACCCAGCTTCATCGAGGACTGCGAGCCTGCCGTCAAGAAACTGCAGGAAGAGTATGGTTTCGAGTACACCGTTGAATACGTGAAGTAAGTTCTGCGTTTTCAGAATATTGCATTAAAAAGAGCAGAGCGTCTGGCCAGCTGGCTGGAGCGCTCTGCTCTTTGTTTTATTCCAGGTACTGCGGCAAATTCCATGAGCCGCGCAGTACACGGTGGATCTCCACCACCTTGACGTTCTCATTGACATGGTAAAACACCAGATACTGGTCTGCCACCAGCTTGCGGTAGGTCGGGTCAAGGGCATAGACTTCACACATCCGTGGGGTATCCCCCAGCTTTGTGATCTTTTCCCGCATTTCTTTCAGCACACGGCGGGCCGTTTGGGGGTAGAAGCCGGACAAATACCGGGCAATGTCATTCAAGTCCTGTACAGCAAGGGGCAGGTATTTGATCTTATACGTCATACTGTTCGTGGAGCGTCTCCCATACGCTTTCATGCTCTGTCCACTGCGTGTTGGGGTCTGCCGCCTGCTGTTTTGCCTTGGCAAGCTCCTCGGCAACATACCGCTGGTGCATGAACTCCTCGTACTTGGCGTAGTCCTCAATGTTGATAAGGACGGATTCCCCACGACCATGATTTGTGATAATAACATGATTGTGGTCTTTCAACATCTCTGAAATTTCAGCGTAGTGGTTGCGCAGATCACGGGATGGGCGAACAAATGTCTGCATCATAAGTAACACCTCCTGTCAAAAGCATTGTATCACATTACGACTACATATACAAGGATCATTACAATCGTTTTATTTCAGCTCCATATTGATGGACTTTTCCGTAAAGCCATAGTTCCGGTACATCTCATACGCCATTTTATTTTTAGCGTTCACCTGCAGTTCAATGGTGTCACATCCCTTTTCCGCCTTGAGCTGCTTCACTTTTTCAAAGAACTGGTGTCCGATTCCCTTGCCCCTGTACGCCTCATCCACCGCCATGGTACTGACGAACAAAATATCTTTCGTCACCTGTGCCGGGCTTTCCACATGGCGCTTAAACACTTCCAGAACACCAACAACGATGCCGTCCGTCTCGGCAATATACCAGTTGTCCCCTTTCAGGAGTTCGCCAAACAGTTCCTTTGTGATCAATGGGCTGGCCGGTTTGTAGACATCCGGCCGCCAATCCACATGCATCTGCTGGACCTGATCCATAATAGCAGAAAATCGGTCATAATCCTGCGCTTGCGGGGTACGAATCGTAATTTTCATCTCGTTTTCTCCTTGTTGTATCAAAAAAGCCCTGTCAGACACGGTTTCGGGTCCAGACAGGGCATTTTGAGTTTCTTTTCAGTTGCCCGCTTCCACCTTGCTCAGCAGGATGCGGTCATTGTCCAGGGCCTTACCGGCGTTCTCGCGGAATTTTTCCAGCAGATCGTCCACGGTCATCTTACTGCGCTCCTCGCCCTTGACATCGAACACGATGCGGCCGCCGTCCATCATCAGGGTGCGGTTGCCCAGCTCGAGGGCCTGATGCATGTTGTGGGTGACCATCAGGCAGGTGATCTTTTTCTCGGCCACGATGCTCTTTGTCAGCTCCAGTACCTTCTCCGCCGTGGCAGGGTCGAGGGCTGCGGTGTGTTCGTCCAGCAGCAGGAGCTTGGGGGTAACGAGGGTGGCCATGAGCAGGGTCAGCGCCTGCCGCTGGCCGCCGGAAAGCAGACCCACCGGCTGCTTCATCCGGTCCTCAAGGCCCATGTTCAGCAGGGCAAGTTTTTCCCGGAACAGCTCCTTATCCTTGCGGGAGATGCGGGAGAAGATAGCGTGGGGGGCGGTTCCTGCCCGGAGATAGGCCAGCGCAAGGTTTTCCTCAATGGTCATATTGGGGGCCGTTCCCTTGAGGGGGTCCTGGAACAGGTGGCCGATGACCTTGCTGCGCTCATACTCGGGCGCAAAGGTAATGTCCTGCCCGCCCAGCACGATGCTGCCCTCGTCGGCAATGAAACCGCCGGTGATGGCGTTGAACATGGTGGATTTGCCCGCGCCGTTGGAGCCCACGATGGTGGCAAAGTCGCCTGCCTCCATGTGCAGGCTCACACCGTTCAGGGCCACTTTTTCGTTGACGGTGCCGGGGTTAAAGGTCTTGTGCAGGTTGTTCAGCTCCAGCATTTCCATCTCAGTGCACCTCCTTCCGGGCATTGTGCTTGCGCTGCTCAAAGGCAAACTTTGCCCGGATGGCGGGCATCGAGATGGCCACAGCCACGATGAGGGCGCTCACCAGCTTCATGGCGGCGGCGGGCACATTGAAGCGCAGGGCCACGGCCACGATAAAGCGATACAGGCAGCTGCCGAACACCACGCCCAGCACCCGGCGCACCATGGTGCGCTTGCCCACCAGCGTTTCGCCGATGATAAGGGAAGCCAGTGCAATGGTCACCATGCCGGTGCCCACGTTGATATCGCTGCTCTTCTGGTACTGGGCCAGCAGGCCGCCGGAAAGGGCGGTCAGCGCGCCCGAAATGCACAGGCCCACTGTGATGGTGAAGGCCGGGTTGATGCTGGAGGCCCGCACCATGGCGGCGTTGTCGCCGGTGGCGCGGATGGAAAGGCCCAGCCGGGTGCCCAGGAAACCCACCATGGCGGCACAGGCGAGTACAATGACCGCCGCCGCGATGACCAGCTTATACCAGCCGCCCGTAAAGGCCAGCGCGGATTTTGCCAGCGAAAATACCGTATCGGTCTTGACCAGGGACATCGTAGACGAAAAGCCCATGACCGCCAGATTGATGGTGTACAGGCCGGTGTTCACGATGATGCCTGCCATGATGCTCTCAACGCCCAGACGTGTCTGCAAAAAGGCGGTGACAAAGCCCGAACACACACCCGCTGCCATGGCCGCGAACAGGGCCAGGATGGGGTGGCCTGTCAGCGCCACCTGACAGGCCACAGCACAGCCAAGGGTGAAGCAGCCATCGGTGGACAGGTCGGCAATGTTCAGGATCGAATAGCTCAGAAACAGCGCCAGCGCCACCAGACCGTAAATGCAGCCCAGCTCCAGCGCCGTCTGGATCACGTTGAGCGAAAAGATACTCGCCAGCATGGTTGATGTACTCCTTTTTAGAAATTCTCCTGCGTGGTCACTACCACAATTTCGGTGCAGTAGGGCTTGAAGGCTTCCTTAATCATGTTCAGGGTATTGTCGTCCATGCCCAATGCTGCGGCCGTTTCTGTATTGATGGTCACGATGCCGTTGTCGAAGGTCTGATAGGGCAGGTCTGCGGGGGTCTTGCCGCCGCAGAGCAGCTCCACTACCATATCGGCGGTGGCCTCGCCCAGCTGGACGTAATCCACGCCGTAGCCCACAAAGGCACCGTTCAGTGCAAAGCTGTCGGCACCAGTGAAGTGCATCACGCCTGCATCGGTAAAGGTCTCGTAGATGGACAGCTCTGCGGTCATCACGGTGTTGTCGGTGGGAGTGAACACTGCCTTGACACCGGCGGCCACAAGGGCCTCGGCAGCCATCTGCACCTCAGCGGTGGTGGTGCCGTTCTTTTCAATGTACTTGATGCCCTTGCTGTCGCAGAACGCCTTGGCATCGGCGATGGCCTGGGTGGAGGCATCCTGGCTCAGGTCGTACAGCAGGCCGATGGTGTCGATGTCGGGGTTGATGGCAGTGATGAGGTTCATAATGGCCTCAGTGTTCAGGGCATCGGAGGTGCCGGTGATGCCCTCTTCACCATCAAACCCGGCGGAAACAGGGTCGGTGACGGCAGAGTAGACCACAGGGATGTCGGTGTCCTCCACAGCGGCCAGCATGGTGGCGGCAGTGGGGGTGGCCACGGCCACGATGACATCTACCTGGTCGGCCACCAGGTCTGCACCGATCTGGTTCAGGTTGGACTGGTCAGCCTGGGCGTTGGCGTAGTAATCGGCATAGTCAAAGGTCACGCCCTTCTCCGCGCCCACCTTATCCAAACGGCTCTCAACAGAGGCCACGATCTGGTTCAGGGAAGCATGATCCACATAGTTGACGATGCCCACCTTAAAGGTCTGGCCTGCTTCAGAAGCGGCGGCAGCGGAACCGGCAGCGCTGGAAGCGGTGCTGGATGCTGCGGCAGAAGAGCCGGAGGAGCCGCAGCCGGTCAGGCCCAGTGCGGATACGACAGCGGCTGCGGCGGTAGCCTTCAGGAAGCTGCGGCGGGAGATCATGTTCATGGTTTTCATAGCGGTTGCTCCTTTCCCGGAGCGGGCGGCCCAAAAATAAAACCCGCTCCACCTGCGGAACGGGTAAAATAAAAACGGCCCCGTCCCTGTGTGTTCATCCACAAGGACAGAGTCGAGAAATTCGAATCTGCGGTGCCACCTTGCTTGCTCCGCTCGTCTTCCCACCATGGAAAACTGCAGGAGCCCCTCAACGGAGAGCCAACACTCCCCTGCCCTGTAACGGAGGCTTCCGTCCCAAGCTACTAAAGGCACTGCCCTGTTCGCCCGGCCCTCGGCGGCCCACGAACTCTGCCCCGCTCTCTGCCCGTTTTCACCATTCGGGCTCACTGTAAGTGCGCTTGCAGGTTCTCTTCCGCCTCATCGGTTTGTTGATTGCATTATACGCTTTATTTTCATAAAGTCAAGAGGGAATTTTTCATTTTTTCGGCCGCAAAGATGAAATGCTTCTTGGATGTTCCGCAGCAGCCCGCCCGCCCAAATCTCCCTGGTGCGGCCCGAGCAGCTCTGCCGGGGCAAAAGAAGCATTCTTCCTGCCATAGGTCATACTTTCTCTCCGCTCCGGGACGCATTTCCACTTTCAGTATCCCCGTTGCTGCGCACAAAGTTCGCAGTTTCTGCCACAGATTCCACACTATTTTTATTCTTTTCCCGAGTTTTGCTCTAAATTCTCTTCAAAGGGCTTGACAGAAAAATGTTTTTTGCGATAAACTAATTCTATGAAATATTTTCGTTGTATCCAACGATGTCAAACATGCAACTCGGAGAGGACACTACCACCATGTCGATGACCCTGAATCCCGTCAACGAAGCCGCTTTTCAGAAAGCTGTACAGTCTCTGGAGACCCTGAACCGGGCCGCCGTGTTCCACCCCACCGGCACCGGCAAAAGCTGTATTGCCTGGAAGGTGGTGGAGGCTCACCCCCAGACCACCTTTTTCTGGCTGGTGGCCGGTGCACAGCGTCTGGCCCTGCGGCAGGCAGAGCTGACACGCTACAACGGCGGCACCCTGCCCGGCAATGTCCGCTTCTGTGATTGCGAAAAGCTGGCCGCTGCCACCCCGGAGCAGTGGGTGCGGCTGGGGGAGCAGAAACCCGGCTGCATCGTGCTGGACTGCTACCATGAGTTGAGCGCCGTGTGTTGGGCGCAGTCGGTGCAGAAGCTGCTGCGGATGTGCCCCCAGGCAAAGGTGCTGGGGCTGGGTGTGCCCAACGGTGCCCCCGTCTGCGCCGCCGCGCAGGAGCTGTTTGCCGACTGCATCGTCTCCCACATGACTGTGGCCGAGGCCATGGCCGCCGGGACCATGCCGGTGCCCTCGGCCTATGCAGCCCTGCTCTGGCCTCAGGAGGAGGAGCTGGCCACCCTGCGCGCCCGGATCAAAAACCTGTGTATGCCCAAGGGCGACACCTCCCTGCGCGTTCAATATGAAGAGCTGAGCTGGTCTCTGCGTCAGGTGGAGAACCTGACCGTTCTGCTGCCCCGCCTGCTCAGCGATACCAGCGGCCATTATCTGGTCCTGTTTGAATCCGCCGCCTATCAGGAAAAGCTGGGCGCGGAGCTGGAACAGCTGCTGCGCACTGTGGACCCTGCCGTCCGCTTTTACGCCGCGGATCACGCCTGCTTTGCGGATTCTGCTGCCGTGGAGACTTTCCTCTCCGATACAGCCCCCGGCCCCAAGGTCCTGCTCTGCGTCAACGCGCCGGGAGTCCAGCAGCCACTGGAGGGGCTGGCCGGGGTCATTCTGGTGCGCCAGTCCAGCCTGATGTCCACCTTCAAGCAGATGCTCTGCCGCGCGCTGGTGGCTGCCGGCAGCCGCAGCGTGCCGGTGTTTGACCTTGTGGCACAGTTCGAGGGGCTGGGCAACGGCCGTACCCTGCAGCGTGACTGCACCGAGGCCATGACCAGAGCCGGCAGCAAAACGCCGGGCTTCCGGCAGGAGCGCCCCATGCAGCAGACCTACCGCCTGTACGGCAAGCTGCGCCGGGAGATGGAGGCCCGCTGGGAGGTGCTGTGTCAGGCTGCCGCCGATGCCGCCGCCAAAGAGGGCACCCTGGAGCTGCCCCGGAGCTATACCATCCACAGCGGCGTGCCCGTAGGCAAGTGGCTCGAGCTCCAGCGGCAGGTACAGGCCGGGCAGCGCCCGGGCCGCCTGACAGCTGAACAGGCCGCCAAGCTGGAAAAGCTGGGCATCCGCTGGAACCACCGGCTGGAGGCCGCCTGGGAAAAAGGCTTTGCCTCCGCGCAGAAATACCGCACCGAGCACGGTGACCTGCTGGTGCCGGTGCGCTACCGCGATAAAAATGATTTTGCACTGGGCGAATGGATCGTCTACAACCGCCAGCGCTATCTGGGCGGCAACCTGACCCAGAACCGCATCGAGCGGCTGGAAGCCATCGGCATGGTGTGGAGCACCTCCAACGACCTGTGGGAGCAGAACTATGCTGCCGCCACCCAGTATTATCTGGAGCACGGCGATCTGGAAGTGCCCATCAAGTATGAAACTCCCTCCGGCTTCGGTCTGGGGGTCTGGCTGGGGGCCCAGCGCGCCGCTCACAAGGCAGGCGAGCTGCCTCAGGAACAGGTGGAGCGGCTGGACGCTCTGGGCATGGACTGGACCAACCGCAACGACCGCAAGTGGATGTCCCTGTACGATGTTGCCGCCGCCTACTACCATGAGCACGGCAACCTGAACGTCCCCTCGGAGTATGTCACGCCGGACGGAGTACTGCTGGGCAAGTGGGTGGCGCGCCAGCGCTATGCCTACCTGAACCCGGACCGCTCCAGCGCCCGGGTCACCCCTGAGCGCAAGGCCCTGCTGGACAAGCTTGGCATGGTGTGGGAAAAGTATGATCCCTGGCAGGAGCGCTATGATCTGGCTCTGGCCTACAAGACAGAGCACGGTGATCTGGAGATCCCCTCTGTCTACAAGACCGCGGACGGTGTTTGGCTGGGCAGCTGGGTCAGCCGCCAGCGGCAGGCCCTGAACTCCGGCAGCAGCGCCTTGAGCAGTGAACGCCGCAAGCTGCTGCGCACCCTGTTCAAGGGCGAGCGCCGCCCCAGTGATCCCGCCGCTGACCACGGCACCGTGCGCGAGGCCAACTGGGAGCGGAACTTCCGCAGTGCCGCCCGCTATGCCCGCAAATACAAGCACCTGCTGGTCCCCGCCAGCTATGTGGACAGCGACGGTGTCCGGCTGGGCGTGTGGATCTCCAACCTGCGTGCAGCCCGCAAGAACCGCCCGGATTCCTATCAGGTCACGCCCGCCCACATCAAAAAGCTGAACAGCATCGGCATGGTGTGGGATGCCCGGGATGCCAAGTGGGGAACTGCCTATCAGCAGGCCAAGGCCTACTACAAGGCCCACGGCAACCTCCACGCCGCCGCCAACTACAAATCCGACGAAACCGGCTTCTGCCTGGGCGACTGGCTCCGCCGGATGCGGGAGTGGGATACCACCCACGACCCCAAGCTCACCCCTGAGCGCCGCGCAATGCTGGATAAGATCGGGATGGAGTGGAGCGAATAAGAGAAAAAGCCACCGGTTTTTGCCGGTGGCTTTTCTGATGCATATTACAGCTGATCCAGCTCCTGCTGCAGCTGGGCCAGCGCATTGCGGATGGGCAGATGCTGGGGGCAGGCCGCCTCGCACTTGCCGCAGCGGACGCAGTGGCTGGCCTTTTCGGCATCGGGGAAGTGGGCTTCCCACTGGTGCTTGATGGCCGCGGGCTGGCCGAACATCCCCAGCTTGTTCCAGATACTGAAGTTGTCCGGGATGTCCACCCCCATGGGGCAGGGCATACAGTACCGGCAGCCGGTGCAGCCGATCTTGATGCGGCTGTGCAGGAAGGCGGCGGTCTGCTCCACCGCGGCGGTCTCTGCAGCGGTCAGCGGCTCAAAGCGGGCAAAGGTGGCCAGGTTATCCGTGAGCTGATCCTCGGCACTCATGCCCGAGAGGATGACATGGACGTTCCGGTGGCTGCCCACCCAGCGCAGGGCCCAGGAAGCATCCGAGGCCTCGGGCCGCAGGGCCTTGAGGGGTGCTTCGGCCTCCGGGGGCAGGTTGGCCAGCGTGCCGCCCTTGATGGGCTCCATAATGATGAGGGGGATGTTCAGCTCTTCGGTCAGCTGATAGCCGCGGTCACCCGAGATCTCCTCGGCACGGTCATCGGTGTCCAGATAGTTATACTGCAGCTGGCAGAAATCCCAGGGCTGATCCCGCAGGATGTGCTCAAGGCCCGCCGCGTTGTCGTGGCAGGAGAAGCCGAAGCTGCGGATGCGGCCCAGCTTTTTCTGCTCCCACAGCCAGTCCACGATGCCCATTTCCTTGGCCCGGTCGTACCGGGCGGCGTGCAGGGAGTGCAGCAGGTAGAAGTCGATGTACTCCACGCCCAGCCGCCGGAGCTGCTCTTCAAAGATATGCTGGGCCTCCTCCAGGCTCCCGCACTGCCACAGCGGCATCTTGGTGGCCAGATAAAAGCTCTCCCGGGGCCACTTTGCAATGACCCTGCCCACAAAGGGCTCGCTCTGGCCGCCGTGGTAGGGGTAAGCGGTGTCAAAATAGTTCACACCCGCGTCCCGCGCGGCATTCAGCAGCGCTTCGGCCCGGGGCTCGTCAATGGCTCCCTCCGGTGTGGTGGGAAACCGCATACAGCCATAGCCCAGCAGGGAGGTGCGGATGCTCTCCCCTGCGCCGTTCTGCTTTTTCCATGTTCTGTATTCCATCTCTTTTGTGCAGCTGGCTGCCGTGTTCCAGCCGCTCCTCCTTTTGCCCCCAGTATACCGGAAAAATCCCGCGCTGACAAGAAAGATGTTCCGCTTCTTGTTCTGCCGCCGGAAATATGGTATACTTATAATCCAAATTTTATCATGTTATCAACTAAATCAGATAGCGCTAAGGAGTATCATGGAACCTTTCAACACCCCTTTGAAGATCAGGGAGATCTCCCTGCCCCACCGGGCAGTATTCGGCCCCATGGCGGGCTTTACCGATGCCCCGGCCCGGCGGCTGATGGCCCAGCACGGAGCCGGTTTTACCGTCAGTGAGATGGTGTCCAGCCGGGCGCTGGTATACGGCGACCACAAAACCGTCAGCCTGCTCAAGGCCGAACCCAACGGTGCCCCCTACGGCGTGCAGATCTTTGGCGAGGTGCCCGAGATCATGGGGCAGGCCGCTGCCGCCGTGGAGCAGTACGCGTTCGATTTTCTGGACATCAACATGGGCTGCCCGGCCCCCAAGATCGTCTCGGGCGGGGCGGGCAGCAAGCTGATGCTTGACCCCGACCGCTGCGGCCGTATTGTGGAGGAAGTGGTCAAAAACACCTCCCGCCCCGTCACCGTGAAGATGCGCAAGGGCTGGGACGCGGAGCACGTCACGGCCGTGGAATGCGCCAAAGCCTGTGAGCAGGCGGGCGCGGTGCTCATCGCCGTCCACGCCCGCACCCGGGAGCAGATGTACACCCCGGGCATCGACCCGTCCATCATTGCGGCGGTGAAGGATGCCGTCCACGTTCCCGTGCTGGGCAACGGCGATATCCGCACCGCCGAGGATGCTGTGCGGATGGTGGAGGAGACCGGCTGCGACGGCGTGATGATCGCCCGGGCTGCTCTGGGCGACCCATGGCTTTTTGAGCGGGTGAACGCCGCGCTGGAGGGTCTGCCTGCCCCCAAGGAGCCGAACCTGCAGGCCCGGATGAACGCCCTGCGCCGGCAGGTGGAGGAGATGGTGGAGCAGAAGGGCGAGTTCGTTGCCATGCCCCAGGCCCGGGCCCAGACCATGCACTACATGAAGGGCCTGAAGGGGGCCGCCAGCCTGCGGCGCTACTGCTGTGAGCTGAGCCGCCTCTCTGACCTCGACACCCTCATCGACGCGGTGTTCGAACAGCAGCGCAGGGCCGCGCAGGACCCCGATGACACCCGCGAGGTGCCGTTCCCGTAAGCGGGAAATTTCCGATACTGAAAAGAGGACTGACGCATGACTGCATTTCATTCTTCGCCCCGGATGCTGGGGCAGAAGCAGGACAAGTTCTGGCTCACCGTGGGGCTCTGCGCCCTGACAGCCGCCCTCATCTTCCTGCCGTTCTATCTGCTGGACGGCGGCTTTTTCCACTATGCAGGCGATTTCAACAGCCAGCAGATCAGCTTTTACCGCTACATGAACGGCTTTCTCAAGGGGGCAGGCTACCCTGCCGGATACGAAGGCGTGAAGAACACCTTTTCCTGGGCAACTGACCTGGGCAGCGGAACCATGAACGCCTATTCGTTCTACCTGTACGGCTCCCCCTTCTTCTGGTTTTCCCTGCTCTTCCCGCAGAACTGGCTCCCCTACCTCATGGTGCCGCTGCTGGTGCTCAAGTTCGCGGTGGCGGGCGGCGGCGCGTATCTGTACCTGCGCCGCTACGTCAAAGACCCGAACTTTGCGGTGCTGGGTGCGGCCCTCTACGCCTTTTCGGGCTGGGGGCTGTACAACATCTTCTTCAACCACTTCATCGATGTGCTGGCCCTCTTCCCCTGGATGCTCTGGGCACTGGATGAGACCATTTACGAGCACCGCCACGGATGGTTCGCCTTCTGGGTGGCGGTGAACCTGCTCAACAACTACTTTTTCTTTGTGGGGCAGGTGCTCTTCCTTGTCATCTACTTCGTCTGCAAGCTCTCCGCCGGGGAGTTTCGGCTCACACCCCGCCTCTTCGGTCAGCTGGCCTTTGAGAGCCTGCTGGGCGTGGCACTGGGCTTTGTGGTGCTCTGGCCCACTGTCCTCAGCGTGCTGCAGAACCCGCGCACCATCGATCTTTCCTCCGGCTGGGGCTTTCTGACCTATTCCAAGCCCCAGCAGTATCTGGCCATTCTGCTGAGCTGGGTGCTGCCCCCGGATTCCCCCTATATGACCTCCATCTGGTCTGAGGGCATCATCAAATGGACCAGCATGACAGCCTATCTGCCCCTGTGCAGTCTGGCCGGTGTGGTGGCCTACTGGCGTGCCCGGCAGGGCGACAGCAAAAAGCGGATCATTGCCGTCTGCATGGTATTTGCGCTGGTGCCCATCCTGAACAGCGCGTTCTATGCCCTCAATTCCAGCTACTATGCCCGGTGGTTCTATATGCCGGTGCTCATCCTTGCGGCCATGACGGTGAGCGCGTGGGAGGACCCCAGCCTCGACCTCGCCCGCCCCGCCCGAAGCATTGCCTTTGTGATGATCGCCACGCTGGCCTTTGCACTGGTGCCCGTGCAGGATGCCGCCACCAAGGAGTGGAGCCTGGGCGTGCTGCAGAATCCGGGCCAGTACTGCGCCGTGCTCGCCTTTGGTCTGGGCGGGCTGGCCGTCTACCATTGCATCTGCAGGCGCTGGCAGCAGCGCAGGGTCTTTGCCCGCCGCCTGCTGGCCGGTGTGCTGGCGTTCAGTTGCCTGTTCGGCATCGTCCACATCGGCATTGGCAAGTTCGGCCAGTGGAACACCGACAGTGACCTTGTGGAGCAGTACATCAACGCGCTGGCCCTGAAGGAGGATCTGCCCGAGGGGGACTGGCGCATTGACACCTACAAGACCCACGACAATCTGGGCCTGTGGCTGGACAAGAGCTGCCTGCAGTATTTCGGCAGCACCGCCGCCCCCAGCATCCTCAGCTTCTACCCTGCACTGGGGGTCAAGCGGGATGTGCGCAGTCAGCCCGAGCTCTCCAACTACGCCCTGCGCGGCCTGCTCAGCGTCAGATATCTGCTGACCACACTTGCGCATCAGAAGCAGTTCCACGCTGAGGCCGATGAGGGCTGGGCGTATTACGATACCCTGGACGGCTATGTTCTCTACGAGAACCAGAACTACGTTCCCATGGGCTTCACCTACGATTACTACCTCACCGAGGCCCAGTACGAGGATACCGTGACTCCCACCCGCTCCAACCTGCTCATGCGGGCACTGGTGCTCACTGAGGAGGATGCGGTGGCCTACGGGCAGTACCTCACGCCCCTGCCCACGGCAGAGCTCAACGACCTGACCTACACCCGCTACACCCAGGATTGTGCCGACCGCCGGGCCTCTGCCTGCACCGCCTTTGAGATGACCAGCGCAGGCTTCCACGCTGAAGCCACGCTGGACAGGGCCAACCTGATGTTCTTCTCCGTGCCCTACGATGACGGCTTTACGGCCTATGTGGACGGGCAGGAGACCGAGATCCTGCGGGTGGACGAGGGCCTGATGGCCGTCCTCTGCCCCGCCGGAACAGTCACCATCGACTTTGTCTATCAGCCGGACGGCATCCGCCTGAGCCGGACTGTCACCCTTGCCGCCCTGCCCGTGTTCCTGCTCTACGCCGGGCACTTTGCCTGGGACGAAAAGAAAAAACGGAAGCATTAAAAAAGCCGCCGCTCCAGGAAGCGACAGCTCAAAGAAAAGCTCAAATGAAAGAAGGTATCCTATGGGCCCCTGGTATTACGAGGTCGTCAGCTTTGACGGCGATTATGTCAACCTGCGCCGCACCGACATTGAGAGCGACGAGCTGAATCCCGTTGCGCTGGCCCTGCTGCCGCCCGAGATCGAGGTGGGCAGCAAGGTCAAGTGCGAGTATTTTCAGTATGAGGTGATCGGCTGAGCCTCTCCGTCATCCCTGCGGGATGCCACCTCTTCTATTAGGGAAGCTGGTGCGAAGCACCTGAGAGGTTCGCCAGCACCGCTGCCAGCAGCATTCCGATGGGTGCGCTGATCCAGCTGGACATCCAGAAGCCTGCAAAACCAATGCGGGGTACAAGGATCACACAGGCCAGCAGGTTCAGGGCGATCTGCCCCAGGTTGGAGGCCAGATACAGTCCCATCTTCTGGGCACCGCGCAGACGGGCCTCGAACAGATGCTTCTGTGCCACAAACAGGCAGGTCACCGATTCAAAAGCCAGCATGGTGCAGCCATAGCTGGCTGCTGCCGGGTCGGTGGTAAAGAGCCGGAGCAGCGGCCCCCGCAGACCGATGCAGACCGCCACCACTCCAAGCGAATACACCAACAAGATCCGCCGCCCTTCCCGCAGGCCCTCTTTTACACGGCCCGGCTGGAGGGCGGCTGTGTTTTGCGCAATAAAGAACACTGTGGACTGCACAAAGCCGAACACCGGCATCATCAACAGGCTGGACAGCTTGCCTGCGCAGGAGAAACCTGCAATGGCTTCCACACCCAGACCGCCCAGCAGCCCCTGCTTGACCGTGGTGATGATGGTGCCGCTGGCCTGCTGAATACTGTTGGGGGCCGACAGCCGGAAAATATCCCTGGCATAGCGCGCCTTGAGCATCCGGAACGAGAAAGCCGCGTCCATCTGGGTGCGACGCAGAAACGCTACCATGTAGACCGCGCCCGCCACCTGCGCCGCCGCTGTGGCAGCCGCTGCACCGGCTACCCCGAAGGGCCCCACCAGAACAAGGTCAAGCACAATGTTCATCGCACTGGTAGCCACAATGACCTTGAGCGGCGTTTTGGAATCGCCGCAGCCCATGACACACTCCTTGCTCAGATCGTAGGGCATCAGAAATGGCAGCCCCATCAGATAGATGCGCCCGTAGAGCACAGCAGTATCCAGGATCTCCGCAGGCGTATTGATCAGCCGTAGCAGAGCCGGCAGGGTCACAAAGCCCACTGCCGTGGTCAACAGGGCGATGACCTCATCCACGAACAGCAGGTTGTACAGCAGCTCTGTCATCTCACGCTTTGTGGCAGTGGGCTTGCCTGCCGCCACCAGCAGACCACCGCCCAGCTCCATGCCGCCGGAGATAAACAGAAAGATCATCAGCACCGTGGAAGCGTTGGACACTGCCGCCAGCGCATCGGCATCCAGCCGCAGGCCGATGATCATGGTATCGGCCACGGCGTAAAACTGTGTTGCCACCATGCTCAGGATAATGGGCAGCGCGTACCGCAGCAGCGCAGGCCGCACCGCCCCGGTCAATAGAGAATTCTCTTCGTTCACACAAACAACCTCCTTTTCACAAAAAGAAAACCCGCAGGGAACCTGTCGCTCAGGCCCCCTGCGGGTTCTTTTTCAGTTGCGCCAGCAGGAGTCGAACCTACGATGGGGGAGTCAAAGTCCCCTGCCTTACCGCTTGGCGATGGCGCACCGGTAAGAATCAGTATAGTAGAATTTCTTTCATTTGTCAAGCAAAAGCGTTTTGCCGTGTCTGTGCAAAGTGTTTTGCCACACTTTTACCATGTCTTTACAGTGTCCTTGTCATAATGCGATCCGCTTGCCCATTTTCCGCTTTATTTTCCCAAAAAGTATTGACACCACCCTCATAGCATGATAAGATATCATCGATTTTGAGAGACAAAGCGTGTCAGAGTCTTTTCAAAGCAA